>Ga0209281_1000495_pt1 | contig 53514 bp, 54 predicted proteins | sample MedtruBG_FD_187514 | JGI IMG/M metagenome (GOLD analysis project Ga0209281, IMG submission 187514) | Root nodule microbial communities of legume samples collected from California, USA - Medicago truncatula BG (SPAdes) (version 2) | ecosystem: Host-associated > Plants > Roots > Nodule | place... | reverse complement strand
AATCGACCGCTGAAGCGGCAGACCTCCGTTTTATCTCCCAGTCCTGGGTCGGCTGAGATGCGTTCCCGACGCTCTCAGCCTCCGGCCGTTCCCGACGCCCGGACCCTGGCCAGTCGGAGAGAAAACGGAGGCGATTTAAGCCGGAACCGTGCCTCGCTTCAAGCTAATAGCTACGCTGGACATAAAAATTGCTGCAAGTCCCAAAGCCATGCCCTTGTTCCCGGCTCTCATCGCCCCCGGCTATGACCCAACTCAGGCGGGGTTGAGCTGCCGGGAGCAGCGAAAGAGAACGATCGTCGGGAACGAATCGCGAACGACCCCGAATGTTTGGGTGATAGCCGGTGGGTTTACCGCTTCAGCGGCGATGAGCTCGCCGGCGCCGGGGCTGTTCGGGGGATGGCGTTATCCCCCGGACACGTTCACCGGTGCAGTGGCTACATATAAATCAGCATTTGAAGTGAACGGGATATTCGCCATACCTTCGTAAACGGATCTACAGCTAGCAAGCAGGCAATCACAACAATTTCTGGCAGGTGGCAACCCGTTAACTTTCCCGCTACAATCCACCCACCCATTCACTCAATGAATATAAGGAGGATCCCCATGATGTCTTGTGAGCGCTTTAACCGTTCGCATACTTTTGGCGATCGTCTCTGCTCAAGCGTTATCGGTTCCGTGCTGCGATAACTTCGGCTTGAGCGAAGAAACTTACTGAATCCCTTCCCTCGGGTTTACCGGGTTATCGTCAGCGTTATACGACGAGGCGTTTGCACGCCATAACTCTTGAGTAAGCACCTATGAGCACTTTATTAACCGCCCAATCTCTGCACCTCGACACCGCTTTCGGTTCGCTGCTGGAGTCCATCACTTTTACCCTGAAAAAAGGCGACCGCATTGGCCTGATTGGTCATAACGGCTGTGGCAAAAGCACCCTGCTGAAACTGCTGGACGGCACCCTTTCGCCCACCAGCGGCTCGGTTACGCGCGCGGCCACCTGCCTGATGGCAAGGGTTGAGCAGCATCTGCCGGAAAGCCTTAACGCGATGACCATGCTAGATGCGGTACTGGCGCAAATTGAGGATAATCTGCGAGATAGCGAACGCTGGCGTGCGGAAGCACTGCTGGCGAGCATGGGCTTTAGCGAAACGGACTGGCAGCTGACCTCCGGCACGCTGAGCGGCGGGCAGCATACCCGCCTGCTGCTGGCGCGAGCGCTGATAAGCAAGCCTGACCTGCTGTTACTGGATGAACCCAGCAACCACCTCGACCTGCCCACGCTGCTGTGGCTGGAGCAGTTCCTGCGCGGCTGGAGCGGCAGCTTTGTGCTGGTTTCTCACGACCGTAGCCTGCTGGATAACGTCACCAACGGCAGCTGGATTTTGCGCGATCGTTCACTGCATTTCTTTGCGCTGCCGTGTACTCAGGCACGCAGCGCGCTGGAAGAGCGCGACAGGACCGATGCCCACCGCCATCAGGCGGAGCAAAAGGAAATTGACCGCATTACCGCCAGCGCCAAACGCCTGGCCATTTGGGGCCGGGTCTACGACAACGAAGACCTTTCCCGAAAGGCCAAGCAGATGGAGAAGCGCATCGACCGGCTGAAGGACGAGCAAACCGAGCTCACGGCCGGCAGCCAGTGGCAGCTTAAGCTGAAAGGCGAAGCGCTGATTGCCGACAGGCTGCTGGAGCTGGAAGCGCTGAAGGTTCGGCCTGCGCCGGAGTGTGAGCCTCTGTTCACTCTGCCTTTGCAGAGAGTGAAAAGCGGAGACCGCGTGGCGGTGATAGGCCGTAACGGCTGCGGCAAGTCATCTCTGCTGCGCCTGCTTTGGCAGCAATATCAGCAGCCAGAACGCGAGGAAGGCATTCACCTGCATCCTCGCGTGCATCTGGGATATTACGACCAGACGCTGCATCAGCTTCACGACGGTGACTCGCTGCTGGCGGCGCTGGAGCCTTTTGCCCCGCTCAGCGAGCAGGACAGGAAAATGGCGTTAATCAGCGCCGGATTCCCGTGGCTGCGGCATCAACAAGCCGTCAGTACGCTGAGCGGCGGTGAACGTTCACGGCTATTGTTTGTGGGGCTGACGCTGGCCCGTTATTCCCTGCTGATGCTGGACGAACCGACCAACCACCTGGACATGGAAGGCAAAGAGGCGCTGGCGGAAACGTTGCAAACCTTTGAAGGCGGCGTGCTGCTGGTGACCCACGATCGTGAGCTGATAGCCAAAAGCTGTAACCGCTTCTGGCTGGTAGATAACGGCGTGTTAAGCGAATGGCACGACCTGGACGCGCTGTACGCGCTGCTGACCGCAGAGGAAACCGGGCAACCGGTGGCCGACGCGAGCCCACAGCCCGAGCAAACCGTAGCTCAGCCCTCGGGTGAAAGTGATGTGCTACTGGAGCGGCTTATCGAGCTGGAGGAAAAGCTGGCGGAGGACACAGCCCGCAAGCAGAAGCACCAGAAACCGGCGCTGCAAAAACAGTGGCGGGCAGAGATAGAGGCGCTAAATAAACAGTTAGCGATTTAAACCTAAAGCCATCCTTCGGGATGGCTTTTTGGATAGAGATTACTTCAGGGGTTCGGGCAGCTTAATTACCCAGAAATCGTTCTGCGATTCAGGTTTTTCCAGCGGTTTCAGCTCGATTTTGGTCGCCACTTCCGTGCCGTCTTTCAACAGATGACCTTTCCCGTCAACCTGGTAGTCATCGGCGTTTTGCAGTACAGCCTGCAGGCCAAAGTCGTTGTCGTTGATCACGGCAATCGTCTGGTTATCAATCAGCGCCATACCTTCGGCTTTTTCCTGCTGCCAGCCCAGCTTGCGCAGGTCGACGACCTCTTTTTTGCTCGCCAGCTTGATGCCGCGCGCCTTCAGTTGCTCAGCATCATCAAACTCAGGGGCTTTTTCTTTATCGAACCCAGCCAGGTCGGACGCGCCGTTCAGATCGACCACATACACCAGGTTGCGCATCTGCTTATTCTTGTCGCCGCCTTGCTCAATCAGCAACAGCCGGTGGTTATCCAGCGCCACGATGTCGCCAATTTTGGCATCTTTGGCTTTTTTATAGACGCCCACGTCTATCGGGTAGCCGTACATTTCTGTTTTACCGGTCGCCGGGTCGAGGCTCACCAGGCGGGTAAACTGCGCGCTGTTTTTGGTTTTGCCGTCAATATCCAGCGTACTTTGCACCGCTGCAATAATACGGCCATCCGGCATACGGGTTATGCCTTCGAACCCACGGTTAGGCTGGCGCCATTTGACAATATTTGGCAATCCGCCCGCTACGCCCTGTTCACCTTGCTCAGCCTGCGGACCATATTTTTTCAGGATTTTGCCGTCAGCATCCACATGGATAACGAACGGACCGTACTCGTCGCACAGCCAGTAACCGCCTTTGCCGTCCGGCGTTACGCCTTCGGTATCCAGCCCGCGCTTGTCGCTCTTCAACTGCTGCAGCGTATCGCTCAGGGCAATTTCATTGGTAGCGCCGATGAGCCCTTCAGGCAGCGGCAGCCCGCTAACTGGCCCTTGCTCATCATGCAGCGGCTTCGCGTCTATAGCTTCGGCCTTGCCTTTGCCAACGCGGAGGGTCATCAGCAGCGGCGTGAAATCAGGGTTTGCAAAAATCTTGGACTCTTTTTTCCCGGCTTTCGGCGAATCGGCGTTTGGCCCGCGATCCGTCACGGTGGTAAAGATCAGGTCGTCGCCCTGCTTGCCCATAAAGGTCAGGCCGGAGCCTACGCCTACCGGCAATCCATGAGGGAAGTTAGCGGCGTATTCTCCTTTGTAGGCCACGCTGTCCCCTTGAGGGAAAGTGACAACGTAACGTTCCACCTGCGCATCCGCAGCGTGAACAGCCAGAGGGAAAACGGTACTGCAAAGTAAGGCAAGTGTTTTTAATTTCATGGTTTTTATACATATCGGTGGTTGAGGTACCGGAGTTATAAAATAGCCAGATGACAGTAAGATTACACTTTGTGCTCTATATTCGCCGTTCGGTAAATATCCCCTTCGCGCTGCCGATAACCTTACAGCCAGCAGTGTTGAACTTCTTAGCGGCTGGCTGGGATGAGAATATTTTACCGAATTAAGGATGTACTATGTCAGTCAGGCGTTTTTCGATTTTGGTTTTCAGCACGCTATTGTTTATTTTTCTCGCCAGTACGGCGTCCAACATTTGGTCCCTTACCCGCAGCAATCACGCCCTCAATGACGTAAACAGTGAAATCCGCGTCGTGTTATCCGTAATTGACCCGATTAACCACAGCCGCACGATGCGCGTTCGCGCCATGCAGGCGATTCAGGAGATGGATTCAGGCAACGCCACAGGGGCAAGCCAGAGTCTGGAAGGTGCAAAGGAAGCGCTGGGCAAAGCTGACTCAAGTTTCCAGGGTTACCAGGCGGCGGTGAAGCAGCCCGGAGAACAGGCGCTGGCGGATGAGTATAAAGCTGCCTGGCTTGCCTATCGTGACGGTGGCCTGCAGCTCCTGCTGGACGCCGCCAAAGCCAATGACAAAACCCGCAGCGCTGAACTGGTCACGACCACCATCCCTGCGCTCGATCGCGGGTTCGAAATCACGCTGGATAAGCTGCTGGCGTTCAGAGAACAGCACGCGCGTCAGCTAAATGAAGATGCACAGGCTGGCTTCCACTCCAGCTTTGTTGCCATCGGCCTGTTTGCCGCGCTGTTTATCGCGATCCTCGCCGCCGTGTTTATTTTGCTGAAGGTTCGCGTTCTTAAAGAGCTGGATACCGCGAAGTCGCACTGCGCTGAAATCGCCAACGGCCTGCTGCATCACTCGATTGATATCAAATCCAATGATGAAATCGGCCAGATGATGCACAGCCTTGAGCAAATGCGCCTGTCGCTGACCGACATCATTGGCCAGGTGCGTGACTCCAGTACCACCGTGGCTTATGCCGCAGAAGAGATAGCGGCAGGCAATACCGACCTGTCTGCCCGCACTGAAGAACAAGCGGCCTCTCTGGGCGAAACGGCGGCCAGTATGGAACAGCTTACCGTCACGGTTAAACGGACGTCGGAAAGCTCGCATCAGGCCAATACGCTGGCTAACGGTATGCGCGCGGCGGCGAGCGAAGGTCAGCAAATCGTCGACCAGGTGATAGGCTCCATGCGCAATATCGAAACCAGTTCCGGCAAAATCGACAGCATTATCTCCATCATTGAAGACATTGCTTTCCAGACCAATATTCTTGCCCTTAACGCAGCGGTAGAAGCCGCACGAGCGGGTGAACAAGGCCGTGGTTTTGCGGTGGTCGCCTCCGAGGTGCGCAACCTTGCCCAGCGCTCCTCCGTGGCGGCAAAAGAGATTAAAGATCTGATTGAGCTGTCCGGCCAGCAGGTTATCAACGGCAGCGAGCTGGTTAACCGCGCGGGGGAAAGCATGAAGCGCATCTCATCTTCCATAACGCAAGTCACCACGCTAATGGCGGAAATTGCCGTGTCTACCGACGAGCAAAGCCGCGGCATCGAGCAAATTAACCAGGCCGTGCTGCAAATGGATGTGGTTACGCAGCAAAACGCCGCGCTGGTTGAGCAAGCTTCTGCCGCTGCGCTTTCTCTGAAGGATCAGTCTCAGCGGCTCAACGAAGCCGTCTCGGTGTTCAAACTCGCCTGATAGCCTCTTCAGGCCACCTTCTGCCGTTCTGGGGTGGCCTGTTGTTAAGATTCTGTAGTGATAAATGTTGATCTGCGTCACGGTCTGCCGTTAAATACAGGCTCTTGTTACTATTCTGTTACTCATCATGATCGTTCGCCCGCATCAACACTGGTTGGCTCGCCTGTTCGTCTGGCACGGCTCGGTATTGGAAAAAATTTATTCCCGCCTGCTGCTGAATCTTGCTCTTTCGATTAGCGTTATTTTCTTTCTGCCGTGGTATGAAACCCTCGGGATAAAGCTCACCATCGCGCCGTTCAGCATCCTCGGCGTGGCCATCGCTATTTTCCTCGGGTTCCGCAACAGCGCCTGTTACGCGCGTTTTAACGAAGCGCGTTTGCTGTGGGGGCAACTGGCTATCACCTCCCGCTCTTTGCTGCGTGAGGTGAAAACGCTGACGGGTGACCAGCCTGAAGCCGTGCAGCATTTTGTGAATTTGCAGGTGGCCTTCTGCCACAGCCTGCGTATGACGTTGCGCAAAAAGCCGCAGCAGGAGACGCTTAGCCGCTACCTGAGCCCGCAAGATCTGGCCTGGGTCAGCGAAAGCCACGCCCCGAGCAACCGTATTCTGATGCTGATGGGCAGTTGGCTGAACCAGCAGCGCGAACGAGGCGTTATTTCTGACGTGCTGTGGCGCAGTCTGGACAACCACCTGAACGAACTGTCGGCGGTTTCCGGCGGCTGCGAACGTATTATTTCTACCCCGATGCCGTTCGCCTACAGCCTTATCCAGCACCGCACGGTGTATATCTTCTGCATCATGCTGCCGTTTGCCCTGGTGACCGACCTGCACTACATGACGCCGTTTGTTTCGGTGTTTGTTTCCTACACCTTTATCTCTCTCGACTCGCTGGCCGAAGAGCTGGAAGATCCGTTTGGTACCGAGGATAACGACCTGCCGCTGGATGCGATTTGCGTGGCGATTGAGCGTGATTTGCGGGATATGAACGACGAGGCGGAAAAACCCGAGGCGCTGAAGCCTAACAGGCATTATCGGTTGAGCTAGATTACCCTCACCCTAACCCTCTCCCTGGAAGGGAGAGGGGAAACAACCAAGTGCCAGACAGTCTGTCAAAGCGCCACTCCAAATATCCCCGCCAGCCTGCGCTTACCGCTCTCCGACACGTGCAGCTCGCGGCTGACTAAATCCCGCCGCATCCAGCCTTTTTGCTCACAGGCATGCAGCAACGCTTTCCCTAACTGCCCGCCCAGGTGTTCACGCCTTTCGCTCCAGTCCAGACAGCCGCAGGCATAGCGACGGCGGGACGAACCGGCCTCCGCGCTCACCCCAAGAAGCAACAGCTGCTCTTTACCGTGAGCGGTGACCGCGTACTCTTCACCTTCCAGCCAGTTAAGACGAAACAGCGCGTCGTGCAGCGCCACCGCAATTTCACCCGCCATATGGTCGTAGCAGGTTCTGGCGTAGCGAAGGTTGCTGGGCGTTTTAGTGCGTAATGCGGCGTCATCGCGGCCAACCAGCCCCATTAATCCCTCCAGCGCGCTGGCGATTTGGCTGCTATAAAGCCGATAGTAGCGGTGCCGCCCCTGCTGTACGCAGGCAATAAGCGATTGCTCCATCAGCTTTGCCAGATGGCTACTGGCGGTCGATGGCGCCACATCAGCCATAATGCTTAATTCGGTTGCGGTCCATGCCCGGCCATCCATGAGTGCACAAAGCATGCTGGCGCGGGTTTTATCTGCAATGGCGGCGGCAACGCCGGCAAGGCGGGATTCCAGAAAATGTGTTTCCATATTTCGATGCTCAGCGAAGCGTCCTGTCTGACGATGAATTAGGGTTAGCAGGAGATAACCATAAGGAGCAACCTGATGATCGCCGTAATCTTTGAAGTCCTGCCTGCAGAAGGTCACTATAGCCGCTATCTTGAGCTGGCGGCAGAGCTTAAGCCGCTGCTGGCAGAAATTGAGGGGTTTGTCTCCATTGAGCGTTTTCAGAGCCTTAGCGAGCCGGGGAAAATTCTCTCGCTTTCGTTCTGGCGCGATGAGGCCGCCGTGCAGCAATGGCGCAACCAGGAACTGCATCGCAGCGTCCAGCAACAGGGCCGCTGCGCGGTCTTTACCGATTACCGGCTAAGGGTCGCAGGCGTGATTCGGGATTATGGCATGTTCGACCGTGAACAAGCGCCGCAGGACAGCCGTGACGCGCACAAGGAAAACGCTGATGAGTGATATCACGCTAAGCCTGGCGATTGCCGCCACGTTTGTTCTCGCAGGAACCGTGAAGGGCGTCACCGGGATGGGTTTACCCACCGTGGCGATGGGCATTTTAGGATCGCTGATTTCCCCGGTTGCGGCGGCCGGCATGCTGCTTCTGCCCTCATTCCTGACCAATATTTTCCAGCTCTATGAAGGCGGTAACCTGGCCGCATTGCTCAGGCGCCTGTGGCCGATGATGCTGACCATCGTGCTGGGCACCATCGCCAGCAGCAGCCTGTTAGCTTCGGGCAGCAGCCACGCGACCACAATTGCGCTGGGCATTGCGCTGATTATCTATGCGTTATGGACGCTTTTTGCCAGACCGCTGCACGTGCCTGCCCGCCATGAACGCTGGCTTTCACCGCTGACAGGCTTGCTCACAGGGTTGTTGACCGGCGGGACCGGCGTGTTTGTGATCCCCGCCGTGCCGTATATTCAGTCGCTTGGCCTCGAGCGCGATGAACTGGTTCAGGCGCTCGGGCTTTCCGTCACCTTTTCTACCCTGGCGCTGGCGGCCGGGCTTTGGTGGCACGGCGCGCTGCAGGAAATCGCTATCAGCACGTCAGTCATGGCGGTGGCCGCCGCGCTTATCGGCCTGTTCGCAGGCCAACGTATTCGCAGGCGCATCAGCCCATTAGCCTTTAAACGCGGCTTCCTGGTTTGCCTGGTTCTGCTCGGCGGCGATATGGTTATCCGGGCGCTGATTTAGCCGAACGCCAGGCCTTCATCTGCCCAGCCGGTAATGCCACCGGGCATAACCTTCACTAACCTGCCGAGCTGCGCAAGTTTTAATGCGGCGCGGTCGGCACCGTTGCAGTGTGGCCCTGCACAGTACACCACAAACAGCGTGTCTGCGGGCCATTCGGCCATGCGGGCTTCGGTGATAAGCCGGTGCGGTAAATGAATAGCGCCCGGCAGGTGCCTGCGAGCAAATGCCTCGTCAGACCCCACCACGTGCAGCAGGACAAAGTCGATATCACCGCTGTGAATCGCCGCGTTGACGTCTGCACAGTCGGTTTCAAGCGACAGTTTTTGCAGGTAATGCGCCGCGACGATTTCTGGGGTAGCAGCCTGGTAATCAGTGACATAGCTCATACGCTTCTCCTTTTGGTTTGAGCTTTGATTCTGAAGCAGCCGAGGCGACTTGACAGCTGGCATAAATGACGATTAGCGTAAAGATTATGACAAAATTATCCGTTACCTCTGATTCTCCGCTCGTTGTGGCGCTCGCCTACGACGGCCTTTGTACGTTTGAATTCGGCGTGGCCGTCGAGGTTTTTGGCCTGCCGCGCCCGGAGATGGGCGAAAATTGGTACCGGTTTGCCGTGGCCGGTATCGAGTCCGGCGAGCTTCGGGCGATGGGCGGTATTCGGCTGGCCGTTGACGGCGGGCTGGATTTGCTGGCTGAAGCCAGCCTGATTGTCATCCCCGGCTGGCGCGGTATTGATGCACCTGTCCCGGAGGCGCTGATCGAAGCCCTGAGGGCAGCGCACATGCGCGGTGCCCGCATTATGTCCATCTGTTCTGGCGTATTTGTTCTGGCCGCGGCTGGCTTGCTTAATGGCAAACGGGCAACCACCCATTGGCGCTATACCGAAGCGCTGCAGGCGCGATACCCGGAGATCGCAGTGATCCCTGACGTGCTTTATCTGGATAACGGGGATGTTTTGACGTCTGCGGGCAGCGCAGCGGGCATCGACCTCTGCCTGCATCTGGTGCGCCGTGATTTCGGCGCAGCGGCAGCGAACAGCGTTGCGCGCCGATTGGTCGTACAGCCGCATCGCGACGGCGGGCAGGCTCAGTTTATTGAACAGGCCGTCCCCGTAGAATACGAAGGCGAACGATTTGCGCCGCTGTTTGATTATCTTCAGCGCACGCTTAGCGGCCAGCATTCCGTGGCAAGCCTCGCCGCTTTTGTCGGCATGAGCCCGAGGACTTTTTTACGCCGCTTTGAGGCCGCAACGGGCGTTACGCCTGCCCGCTGGCTGCTACAAACGCGCCTCAAGCGCTGCCGGGAACTGCTGGAAAACAGCGCGTTGTCGGTAGAGCTTATTGCCGAACAAACGGGATTTGGTTCAGCGGCAACGCTGCGGCATCACTTTCGGAAACACCTGCGTACTTCTCCCGGCGCTTATCGAAATTCATTTACTTCACAAAACGAATAATTTACCTGCGGTTAGTCATTGTTTAAGTTGTGTACGGTATGATGGCGTCACTCATCTGAGTAAACCCTTTTTTATCACGCGAGGTATTTCTATAGAAATGCAGTAATCTGGAGGATTAACTATGTTAGGGAACATGAACGTATTTATGGCAGTACTCGGATTCATCTTGTTTTCCGGTTTTCTTGCCGCCTGGTTTAGCCACAAATGGGATGACTAATGAACGGTGACCTTCCCCCACCTACCACGCCTCTCGCGAAATACACTTTCCGGGAGGCGTTTTCTTTTCTGCCGCCGGTTACGGTGGAGGATTTGCTAACAAAAAAATACAGCGCGAAATGAGTAAATCGGCACAATTTGTTGTCTTCCTATTCGGGACCAACAAAAGCAGACTGGATTCACTCTGGAGAATTTATGCGCAAGTCAACAAAAGTAGCGGTATTAACGGCGGTATGGCTCGCGGGCGCGCTGCCCTCTCTGGCCTTTGCCTATTCAGGGGATAAGCAGCTGAAAGCGACTGCGCCCGGCACGTCTACGCAGTCCTATGAACTAAAAGAATTCTCCTCAGATTTCAAAATGTACAAAATCGGCGACATCGCGCCGGACATCTACCGCACGGAACCCTATAACATCAAAAGCTGGCAGCTTCGCCATCTTCCTGCGCCACAGGCCGGCAGTCACTGGACCTATATGGGCGGCAATTACGTATTAATTACCGACGCCGAAGGAAAAATTCTTCAGGCACTGGCCGGCGATATATTTTATCAGCACTAAGGATAATCCAACCCTGAGGCTGGATTTCCTTAAGACCTTCAGGGTTTAATTTAATAAGTTCCTCAGGGGATCGATTTCGGCATAGTGATTATCGATCTCCAGTTGCCCTGCAATATCCAATACCTGCCTGTACTCTTCAGGGCTAATGCGCACCTGATAATTTGCGATATGTCCACACAGCGTTTCAAAAGCCAGTACGTTCTCTGAAAAGTCGATATATTCCAGCGCGAAGTCAATAAGCGATGAATCGAGCCGGTTTTTAAGAGCCTCACCAAAGGTTTTAATTTTTTCGTTGATATCCATGTTGACCACGTAAAGTTAATTGTTATTTGCGTGCCATCATTGCGTATAGAGTCGGCATCCTGCCGAAATACATCCCTTTGGATATCGGATTGCGAGGAAATTTCTTGAGGGGTAAGCGTAATAGTTATTTTAAATGGCTACCTGGCGCTAACTTTTTGCCAGCCATTTCGCGTAATGCTCGGGCCATTTCACCGTGGGTGTCCCCGGTTTACCCATGCCGAAACCGTGGCCGCCGCGGCTGTAGCGGTGCATTTCTACCGGAACATGCTGCTGTTCGCAGGCTGCCGCCATAATCAGCGTGTTTTGAGGGTCAGAAACCGGATCGTCTTCCGCCTGGACCAGGAAGAACGGCGGCGAATGCGTCGTGACGTAATTCTGCACCGACCATGCGGAGTTTTCGGCAGACGAAGCGTCTTTGCCGACAAGAATCTTATGGGTGGAGGTATGCTGGTATGGTTTTTCCAGCGTAATGACCGGATAAATTAGCGCGGCGCGGTCAGCGAATGCCGGTTTGTCGTCTAAACGATCCTGCTTTGGATAGGAACGATAGTCGGTCCGCGTGGCGGCCAGGCCAAGCAGATGCCCCCCGGCGGAAAACCCCAGCACGCTGACGTTGTTTGCTCGTTCACGAACAAGTCTCAACGCTCGTTGCGCATCCTGGAATGCAACCAGATTACCGTCAACCCATCCTTCCGACGGCAAACGGTAACTCAGCACATACGCGGTATAACCTCTCTCCACCAGCCATTCTGCCGCCGGCCAGGCTTCTGACCCCATTTCAATGCGCTTGTAGCCGCCGCCCGCCGCCACCAGCACGGCGTGGCCATTAGGTGACTCGGGTTCAATCACGGTCAGAATGGGAAACGCAATATTGCTTTGCGCCCCTCGGGCCGAGGTCTGAATACTCCCGGCTGGCCCACCGCCGCCGGGAGGCGTGCCTTTCCACAGCGGAATAACCGAACGCTTAACGCCTGCGGAAGCAAAAGAAACGCCCGCCTTCGCGGCAAGTAGCCCGGCGGTAACACAGGTAATAAAATGGCGACGATCCATAGTAAACTCCTGACAGCACAGGCTAATCAATATGCCAAAAGAGTGTGTCTAAACTAGTCGTCCAGCTCACCCAGAGCGTAACTAACCGTTTCGCTTCTGATAATTATGGAGAGAAATAGCGGAGTGGAAAGATTGAAGCAGCATCGTGAAAAAATTACCCGGCCTGGTGCCGGGTAACTGATGTTATTTACGCCGCGCTCTGACCTGCGAAAAACCGTGCTCAAACACGCTATCTGCGGCACAGATAATGACGATAACGTCGCCCCCGGACGCTTCCTCCAGCAAACGCGCCAGCTCCGAGTCCAGCTCTCGGTTCATCTTCGGCATCGCAAGGTGCATTTCACCCGGATAATCCTCGTCTTCGTCAGGCGGCATATCTTCAATGCGGCTACCTTTAACCACGTAAATCAGCAGGTCATTGTCATTATGGGTGAGCTCTAGTCTCAAATATTTGCCAACCGGATGTTTAGCCATGCGTTACCTTCAATAGCGTATAAAATAATTTGTCGGCAATGTTAGCAAAGCAACGAGGATAAAACGATGCAGGACTGGAACCCCGCTCTCTATTTGCAGTTTGAAGCTGAACGTACCCGCCCGGCCGCCGAATTGGTTGCCCGAATCAACCACCCCGGCGCAACGACCTTTACCGATTTAGGCTGCGGCCCCGGCAACTCCACGGCCCTGCTGCGCAATCTGGCGCCGAAAGCCACCATTACCGGGCTTGATAATTCTCCTGCTATGCTGCAAAAAGCCAGCACCGCGCTACCCGACTGCCGTTTTGAAGAGGCGGATATCGCCACATGGCAACCCGAGGTCAGGCAGGACGTGATTTTTGCTAACGCTTCACTGCAGTGGATTGCTAACCATAAGCAGGTCTTCCCGCATCTCGCCGCGCAGCTGGCCGATGGCGGCGTGCTCGCGGTGCAAATGCCCGACAACTGGCAGGAACCCACGCATACTTTGATGCGCCAGGTTGCAGACGAACTGGGGATCTCGCGCTCAAGCCGCGAAGCCTTGTTGACGGCCCAGGAGTATTACGATCTGCTGGCCGAAAGCGGCTGTACGGTCGATATCTGGCGCACAACCTATTTCCACGTCATGCCGTCTGCCCGCGCGATTATCGAATGGTTAAGCTCAACCGGCCTGCGTCCTTACCTGAACGGGCTCGACGCGGTTCAGCATGAGGCGTTTATTGAGCGCTATCACCAGCTGCTGCAACGCGCCTACCGCAAGCAGCATGACGGTAACGTATTGATGCCGTTCCCACGCCTGTTTATCGTGGCGCGGAAAACGGCCTAAAGCGAAGTGCCCTGCTGGCGCAGGGCGTCAATGTCCTGCAGCGGAGAGGCGCCAAACGCGCGGCGGTACTCCCGATTAAACTGGGAGGGGGAATCATAGCCCACCTTCCAGGCAACGCTTGCCACATCCCCTTCACGGCTTAATAAGCGACGGCGTGCCTCCAGCAGGCGAATTTGTTTTTGGTACTGCAGCGGGCTCATGATAGTCAGGGCTTTAAAGCGGTGATGCAGGCTGGATGCGCTCATGCCAACTCGTTTTGCCAGCTCGTCGATGACCAGCGGCTCGGCGTAGTTTTCTTTTATCCAACTGATGGCTTCCCCCACGCCTTTGCCCTGCGCCCAGCCTAATGCCTGTTTCCAGAAAGATGCCCCGGCGGGGGCAATAACCAGCCGGTAGAGAATTTCTTGTTTGATCAGCGGCGCGAGGGCATGCAGATGCTGCGGGCTGTCCAGCAGCGTGACCAGGCGCAGGAACGCGGCCTGGAGTTCTTCTTCGGCGGCGGCCACCCAGGCCCCGGTTTTCTCGCCGTTGCCGTCCGGCAGCACGACGTTCATGTTCACTACCAGGTCGGCTATTTCTTTGCCGTCGAGATCGATGCGCACCCCGTAGTAAGGTTGTTCTTCGCAGGCCTGAGTAACCTGGCCGGAAACGGGCATATCCACGGCCGCCAGCGAATAGCTGCCCGGCCCGTATTCCGTGACGTTGTCACCTATCAGCATCTTTTTGCTGCCCTGCAGCACCATGCACATCGACGGTGAAAGCATGCCCCGGTTCAGCAATGTAGGCTGGTCTATGCGGATAAAGCTGAGCCACGGCAAAGCGCAGCTGAGCTCTTTCACGCCGCTGCCGCCCGCCGTGTAGCGACGGGCCACGCGCTGGCACAGCTCTTCGATAATGCGGCCCGCAGGCCGCTCAGGTGGTTGCATATTACAGTCCCATAATGGCTTTGGGTTCAAGATACGCTTCCAGCCCGTAGGTGCCAAATTCACGGCCAAGACCGGACTGTTTAAAACCGCCAAACGGCGCGAGCGGCTCATCGTAAACGCCGTTCACAAACACGCGCCCGGCAATAAGCTGACGGGCAACGGCGGCGGTTCGTTCGGCGTTTTTACCGCTGACGTAGGCCTGTAGCCCGTAAACCGTATCGTTGGCAATCTGGACCGCTTCGGCATCATCGCGGTAGGTAATCACCGACAGCACCGGGCCAAAGATTTCCTGCTGGGCGATGGTCATCTCATTGCGAACGTTAACAAACACCGTCGGTTTAACAAAGTAGCCGCTTTCAAGCCCCTCAGGACGCCCTTCACCGCCGCACAGAAGCTCCGCGCCTTCGGCAAGCCCGGTACGAATATAATCCTGCACTCGCTCGTACTGACGCGCTGTCACAGCCGCCCCAATCGTCGTTTTTGCATCTCGCGGGTTGCCCGGGACCAGAATAGCCAGGTGTTTAAGGATCTGCGCTTTCACGGCCTCCAGCTTGTCTGCCTGCACTAACAGGCGCGTACCGGCTATACAAGCCTGGCCGCTGTTCCAGCTCATCACCTGCAGCGCCAGCGGAATGGCGGTCTCGAGATCGACATCATCGAGCAGCACGTTGGCAGACTTGCCGCCAAGTTCAAGGGTTACGCGCTTCATGGTTGCCGCCCCGTCGCGGGCGATAGTTTTGCCCACCGCCGTTGAGCCTGTGAAAGAGATTTTAGCCACGTCCGGGTGGCGGGTGATTTCTGCCCCAACCACGTTACCCAGGCCGGTGACAATGTTAATCACCCCGTCAGGCAGACCGGCATCGTGCAGGCATTCGGTAATGATAGCCGTCTGGCGCGCACTCAGTTCGCTTGGTTTAATAACTGCGGTACTGCCGGAGGCAATCACCATCGACAGCTTACCGGCGATGAAGCCATAGTTGGCGTTCCACGGCGTAATCAGGCCGACCACGCCCAGCGGCTCCATGACCACTTTCGCCATCCCCACCTGGGTTTCAAACGAGTAGTCCTTTAGCAGATCGATCGCCTGCAGGAAGCTGTTGTAGGCGCGAGTCACGGTGCTCCGGGCAAAAGCCAGCGGGCAGCCGTATTCGTCCACCATGGTTTCAACCAGCTCTTCTTCGCGTGCTTTGACGGCATCGTGCAGGTGTTGTAGCCAGAGAATCCTTTGCTGCCGGCTGGAAAGACGCATTTGCGGGAAAGCCGTTTTGGCGGCGGCAATGGCGAGGCGGGTGTCTTCTTCGTCCGCCAGGCGAACCTGTGCGACGGGTTGCTCGCTGACCGGATGAATTAAGGTCAGCACCTCGGTGCCGTGCGGCGTGACGTGCTGACCGTTAATATAAAGCGTGTCGAGGGTTTTCATTTTTTGCGCTCCAGGGGGTTGTGTCTGACGCTTAAAGTGTCAGCCAACACGCCCGGTTTCCTGTAGCGCAATCCTGTTTGATGCTTGCACAATCCTGCAAATCAGGACTGTTTTTTCATCTCTCTGCTGGTTGCGCTTTGAAAGCGTTTGGCGCGCAGCCAGTCGTAGCACCAGTTATAAACCACGGTGTACGGCAGGAAGAACAGGAAGAAGCCAATCTCTACCATCAGCGCCTGCAGCAGCGTGACGTTCAGCATCCACGCGGCGAGCGGCAGGCCAATCAGAATAAAGCCGCCTTCGAAGCCCAGCGCGTGAGCAATACGCAGCGGCATCGTGCGCTTGCGTGACGGCGGGTAAAATTTATCAAACCCGGTGTTATAAATAATGTTCCAGACCATCGCGACGGTGGACAGCATGATGGCCAGAGCGCCCATCTGGAACAGCGGTTTGTTCATCAGCCAGGCGGCGGTTGGCGCACAGATACCAATGGCGATGACTTCGAAGCCGACGGCATGCACGATGCGCTCAGACAGGCTTCTGTTGTTTTGCGATTTCATTTTGATGACTCCTTTTTCACAAGGTCGCCATTATCATCGCAATTATTGATATAATATAGCTAACAGCCATCGATAAAAGCGATAGTTCATGCGTTACTCTCCGGAATCACTGGAAGCCTTTTTGCAGGCCGTTGAAACGGGCTCTTTTTCCGCCGCCGCGCGCAAGCTGAAAAAGAGCCAGTCAACCATCAGCAGCGCCATTGCCAATCTGGAGGCAGATCTTGGCGTGACGCTGTTTGACCGCCACGCGCGGCAGCCGACGCTGACCCCACACGGACAGCGAGTTTTGCCCTACGTGCAGGCAATTTTTGCCGCCAGCGAGCGGCTGGATGAAGTTTCCGTCAGGCTGGCGGACAACGTCGAGCCTCTGCTGACTTTTGTCTTGTCTGACATGTGGCAAACCGCCCATCACGAATCCATCCTGAAGCAGTTTTCCGAGCGCTGCCCGGATATCGAGTTCGAGTGCATCATTGCCGAAGATGAAGACGTGATTGATAGCCTGCAGATTGGTCGTGCCCACGTCGGCGTGCTGCGGGTTCAGGAGAGTTATCCGCCGGATATCACCGTCGCCCGCCTCCAGGTTGGCGCAGAAATGACGATATTCATCCATCGCGATCATAGGCTGGCAAAACAAAAAGAGGTCCGCATGGATGAGCTGCATACCGTGCGCCAGCTGGTGCTTAAAACCTTTGTCCGCCCTGGCAACGTGGCGGCACACGGCCCCGTCTGGTCATCTCCTTCTTTACTGCTGCTGCTTGAGATGGCGGAGCAGGGATTTGGCTGGGGCATTTTACCGAGCTGGCTGGTTGAACAGTTCGGGCACGGCGTGCTTAAGCCGCTGAATGTAGACGGCTGGCCGCAAATGCTTGAGGTGGACGTGGCGTGGTCGAACAAAACGCCGCCAGGGCCAGCGGGCCGATGGATGATCGACAGGCTGCGCGAGCGGCGGTAATAAATCGGCACACACTTGCAGTTGTCACCCTGTGCGCTTTCAGGTTAAAAAATTGTTTTCCAACCAACAGGATCCCGTAGATGAGCGCCATCACCACCCTTTTCGCTATCACCGCCACCGTTACCCTGGGCGCAATGAGCCCCGGCCCAAGTTTTGTTTATGTCGCCCAAAATGCCGTGGCACGCTCCCGGGCGCACGGGCTGGTGACCGCGCTGGGCACCGGCGTAGGTGCGGCCGCTTTTTCACTGATGGCGCTGTTGGGGCTACAGGCCTTTTTGCTGGCGGTGCCGGTGGCGTATGCCGGGATCAAGATAGCCGGGGGGCTTTATCTGCTGTGGCTGGCTTATAAGATAATCAAGCACTCGCGCGAGCCGCTGCACGTAGGCGCGGTGGGGAAAAGCGATAAAAGCATGATGGCGACGTTCCGCGACGGGCTGTTCACCCAGCTAAGCAACCCGAAAACCGCCGTGGTGTTTGCCAGTATTTTTACCGCACTGCTGCCGCGCGAAATCCCGGCGTTTTATTACGTCGTGCTGCCGGTGCTGTGCTTTGTGATTGATGCGGGATGGTATTCGATTGTGACGCTGGTTCTTTCTTCGGAAAGACCGCGCAACGCCTACCTGCGCTTTAAAACCGTGATTGACCGCTTAGCGGGCGGCGTGATGGGGATTTTGGGGCTAAAGCTGATTTTCTTTTCACGCTAAAAACAGAAAGCCACCGCGAAGGGTGGCTCTTAAGCAGCACTGCTGACAGAGAGGGATCAGTGAATCCCCAACCGGTGCGCATGGGAGATTTCTTCACGCAGCTCAAGGTGGGTTAAACCCAGCAGATCGGCAAACTCCAGCTTTAACTGCTGCAGGCGGATCAGGAATTGTGCGGGGGTTAACTGCTCTTGTTCGCGGCGGAGAAATTCAAACGCTAAGGTGGCTGGGGTTATCTCGGTGTCCATGGTATTCCTCTGTTTGGTTGTGAAATCGAGGCTATTGTACCACTAACGCACTGTGCAAAAAACAGCCAGAGCAGCGTTTTCTGGCTGGCAAAACTTTTTACCTACATAACATCAGGACAGCTATATGTTTTCTAAGCATTATGAAGTTGATGAAAGCCATATCGATTTTCAGGGCGTGGTAGACGGCCTGTACTATCCGTTTTACATGGAGTGGACTCGCCACGCCTACATGCGTGAGGCGCTGGGTATTGATATCGAGGAAGAGTTCCGCCAGGGCAAGCTTTATATGGTGCTGGAGTACTCCCTGCGCTTTCGTAAAAGCCTGCAAAAGGGCGACAACGTTGAGGTCACCTGCCAGCTTGAGCGTAACGAAAAACGCAATCGCGTAAACTTCGCCCAGCAGATCAAGGTCGACGGCGTGGTTTATGCCGAAGCAACGTTTGTGGCAACCTGCCTGGCTAACGGCCGCCCTTCCATGCCGGAAGCCGTGCTGAACGAGCTGGAAAAACTCTAAATCCCACTAGCGAAGGGCAAACCGGCTCTTCGCTACTCATTCCCACGCCCGCCTTCGCCCTCCCAAACATCAGTATCTTTACTTATTTATGGTGATTCCGCGCCCTTAATCCTGCTACCCTTTGGCAAAAAATAAGTACGTTTCAGGAATATCGCTATGCAAGAATTTATCCGGCCAGTTTTACAACTGCCTAATAACGAAAAGAAACTCCTGCTGCACTCCTGCTGCGCCCCCTGCTCGGGCGAAGTCATGGAAGCCATACACGCGTCCGGTATCGAATACACCGTATTCTTTTACAACCCTAATATTCATCCGCAGAAAGAGTACCTGCTGCGCAAGGATGAAAACATTCGTTTTGCGGAACAGCACGGCGTACCGTTTATCGACGCGGATTACGACTCCGACAACTGGTTCGAGCGGGCGAAAGGCATGGAGTGGGAACCGGAGCGCGGCGTCAGATGCACGATGTGCTTCGATATGCGCTTCGAACGCACCGCGCTGTACGCGCACGAAAACGGGTTTAACGTCATCAGCAGCTCGCTGGGTATCTCACGCTGGAAGAACATGCAGCAGATTAACGACTGCGGGCATCGCGCCGCGGCGCCCTATGAAGGCATGAGCTACTGGGATTATAACTGGCGTAAACAGGGCGGCTCCTCGCGGATGATAGAAATCAGCAAGCGCGAACAGTTTTACCAGCAGGAGTACTGCGGCTGCGTCTATTCCCTGCGCGACACCAACCTGCACAGAAAAGCGAATGACCGCCCGCTGATCAAAATTGGCAAGCTTTTCTACGGTAAAGACGACGAGTCAACGGAAGCGTAACGCGAAGGGTGAAAATCCGGGAGCCTGCCGACATCGATCAGGCCCCGTAATTATTCAAAGTAACCCAGAAGCACCCTGCGTTTTCCCGAGCAGGTTAGAAATTTATAGCCATCAACCCTGCACAATGCACGGATATATTCTGTTTGATTTTTAAGGCACTTAACGCAAATCAGGGCTTTGCAGTTTGCGTTAAGTGCGATTTCACTGTGGCTACACTAGTGAGAGCGCTTTCTTCGACATTATTCCTCTGCCAGACCTCGATTTTTCAACATCGGCTCACTGCGCGGATCGTGTCCTCGCCAGTCACGGTATAACGCTTCCAGATCGCTGCTATTGCCGCGTGAGAGAATCGCTTCGCGGAAGCGCTGGCCGTTTTCAGCCGTGAGCCCGCCCTGCTCCACAAACCACCGATAGCCGTCATCCGCCAGCATTTGCGTCCAGATATAGGCGTAATAACCCGCCGCGTAGCCGCCGCCGAAAATGTGGGCAAAATAGCTGCTGCGGTAGCGTGGCGGGACTTCTGCCAGATTAATATGTTCTTTTTCCAGCGCTTCGGCTTCAAAACGCGTCACGTCGTCAATATCCGCGTTTGGCGCCAGGCTGTGCCAGTTCATGTCCAGCAGCGCCGCCGCCAGCAGTTCGGTCATGTCGTAGCCTTTGTTGAACTGCGCGGAGCGGAACAGCTTGCCGCGCAGCGACTCGGGCATCGGTTCGCCGGTCTGGTAATGACGGGCATAGTTAGCAAAGACCTCTGGATGGCTCGCCCAGTGCTCGTTGATTTGCGACGGGAACTCCACAAAATCACGCGGCGTGTTGGTGCCTGAAAGACTCGCATAACGCTGCGTAGCAAACAGGCCGTGCAGCGTATGGCCGAACTCGTGGAACAGCGTCACTACGTCATCCCAGGAAATCAGCGCGGCCTCGCCGGAAGCGGGTTTCGTATAGTTGCAGACGTTGTAAATAACCGGCATCGCGTCAAACAGCGTGGACTGTTCAACAAAATTCCCCATCCACGCCCCGCCGCCTTTGCTGTCGCGGGCAAAGAAATCACCGTAAAACAGCGCCATACCACGGCCGTCTTTGTCGAAAATTTCCCAGGTACGCACATCCGAGTGATAAGTCGGGATATCAAAACGCTCCACAAAACGCAGCCCGAAGAGCTTGCTGGCGGCCCAGAAGACGCCGTTGGTCAGCACGCCGTTAAGTTCAAAGTAGGGTTTGATTTGCCCTTCGTCGAGATCGTACTTCGCGCTACGCACCTGTTCGGCATAGAACTGCCAGTCCCATGTCGCAGCCTGGAAGCCCCCTTTTTGAGCGTCAATCACGTCCTGAATGTCTTTCAGCTCGCGGCGAGCGCGCCCGGTTGCGGCAGGCACGATGTTCCGCATAAAGCGTAACGCCGCGTCAGGCGTTTTCGCCATCTGGTCGGCCATTTTCCATGCGGCATAGTTTTCAAAGCCTAAGAGGTTTGCCTGAGCGGCTCGCAGCGCGGCCAGCCGGGCGACAATAGCGCGAGTATCGTGGGCATCATTACGCTGGGAACGCGTCCAGCCAGCCTCAAAAAGCGCCTGTCGCGTTGCCCGATTGCTCAGGCTTTGCAGCGCCGGCTGCTGGGTAAAGTTGAGCAATGGAAGTAACCATTTCCCCTCGAGACCTTTGTTGGCAGCAGCCTGCGCCGCCGCCGCAATTTCCGCGCTGCTTAAGCCTTCAAGCGCCTCAACGCTTTCAACTACCAGCCCACCGGCTTTATCTGCCGCATGCAGACGGTTATTAAACTGGCTTGTCAGCTGTGCGCTCTCTTTATTCAGCGCTTTCAGGCGGGTTTTGTCCTGCTCGCCGAGCGTAGCGCCCGCCAGCTTGAAATATTGCCAGGTAACTTCCACCAGCCGTAGGGATTCTGCCTCAAGATTAAGATCGTGGCGCTGCTCATAAACGCTATTAAGACGAGAGAATAAGACGTCGTTCAGGCGAATTTCATCCGCCAGCTCGGCCAGTTCGGTGGAGAATTCTTCGTCCAGCTGCTGGAGGAAATCATTGGTGTGCGCCGAAGTCATCGCGTAGAAAACGGTGGTGACACGCCCGAGCATCGCGCCGGTTTTCTCCAGAGCCAGGTAAGTATTGTCAAACGTCGGGGCTGCCGGGTTACCGGCGATGGCGGCAACTTCTTCACGCTTGACTCGCTTACCTTCGTCGAAGGCCGGGCGGTAATGCTCGTGGGTGATCTCATCGAAATGCGGCGCCTGATAAGGCAATAAGCTTGGCTGGAAAAACGGGTTGCTGTGCAACATCCTCTACTCCCGGTAACCTGAAATGTGGGTTAGTTATAGCGTATTTCGACACGTTTCTTAAAAGAAAACTAAGATTACCGTGGCCCGTTAGCGTGCTAAGGTAGTGCAGGACAAAAGCGTTGAGGAACAGAGAGATGATTGTACTGGTTACGGGTGCTACCGCGGGCTTTGGCGAAAGCATTACCCGCCGTTTCGTTAAAAATGGCCACAAGGTTATTGCCACCGGCCGCCGTCAGGAACGCCTGCTTGAGCTTAAAGAAGAGCTGGGCGACAACCTGCTTACGCTGCAGCTGGATGTACGCAACCGCGCCGCTATAGAAGAAGCGCTGGCTAGCCTGCCTGCCCAATGGCAGCAGATTGATATTCTGGTCAATAACGCCGGGCTGGCGTTGGGCATGGAGCCTGCGCATAAAGCCAACGTCGACGACTGGGAAAACATGATCGATACCAACAACAAGGGCCTGGTCTACATGACCCGCGCCGTGTTGCCGGGGATGGTCGAGCGTAATCGCGGCCATATTATTAACATCGGTTCTACGGCAGGAAGCTGGCCTTACGCTGGCGGCAACGTGTACGGGGCAACCAAAGCCTTTGTGCGTCAGTTCAGTCTTAACCTGCGTACCGACCTGCACAAAACCGCCGTTCGCGTGACCGATATCGAACCGGGCATGGTCGGCGGCACCGAGTTTTCCAACGTGCGCTTTAAAGGCGACGATGACAAAGCCGGGAAAACCTACGAGAACGCCAACGCACTTACGCCGGAAGACGTTACCGAGGCGGTCTGGTGGGTGGCAACATTACCGAAACACGTCAATATTAATACCCTGGAAATGATGCCGGTTAGCCAGTCATTTGCCGGATTGAGCGTGCACCGCGAAGGGTAATTCTTGCGGTATAAATAGAAACGGAGCCGTTGCAGCTCCGTTTTTTTATTCTCTTTTTTGCTATTCGCGGCGAATAAATTCAGGCCCGGCCCCAGCCGGCAACGATGATAAGCATGCCGCAGAAGGCAATTGCGGCTCCGGTCCAGTCATAGATACTCAGCTTCACGCCGTCCACAACGCGCAGCCAAAGTAGCGCGGTGACAACATATACCCCGCCATAGGCAGCATAGACCCGCCCGCTGGCGGCAGGATGCAGCGTCAGCAGCCAGACAAACATCGCCAGCGACAGCGCTGCCGGCAGCAATAACAGCGGCGAGCCGTTACGCTTTAGCCATAGCCACGGCAGGAAGCAGCCAATAATCTCCGCCAGCGCGGTGGCAAAAAATAGCAGCGTTGTTTTGATCATATTGTGTTTTCTTCAGTAATAATGGTGTCCATGAAAGGCGCAATTAGGCGCTAATCAAGCCCAATGATATGATTAGTAGCGTTAAACCTAAAAGGAAATCTTAATGAACTCAATCCTTCGTAAGTCTCTGTCATGGATGCCGTTAGCCTTGCTGGGTGCCGCATTCATTGTTTCCGTACCGGTTCAGGCAGACACCAACGTTGTCGTTGTTCAGGGGGCCGGGAACGGCGTCGGGGGACAAGAGAACTCTCTGACCCGCCAGCGTGCGGCGGAAGAAAAAGAGCAGTGGAACGACACCCGCGGCCTGCGCCAGAAAATCAATCGCCATAACGAAAAGGTCTTTGACCGTGAATCTGCACGTGGCGATAAAAACTGGGATAAACAGGATGCCGCGCAGGATACCTTCGACAAATGCCAGCAGAGCGCCAACGTGAACGCCTACTGGGAGCCGAACACCCTGCGCTGCCTGGATCGTCGCACCGGCCGCGCCGTTAATCCATAATCATCCCTACCTCTACGAGGCTTCTGCATAAGAAGCCTCGCCACCATCTGCGCAAGGATTTGCTATGAGTAACCCACCGCCTATCCGACTTCGCCCCCTTGAGCGCGAAGATCTTCGTTTCGTCCATCAGTTAGACAATAACGCCAGCGTCATGCGCTACTGGTTTGAAGAGCCTTACGAAGCATTCGTTGAGCTTTCGGACCTGTATGATAAACACATCCACGATCAGAGCGAACGTCGCTTTGTTATCGACTGCAACGGCGTGAACGCGGGCCTGGTTGAGCTGGTAGAAATCGACCATATTCACCGCCGGGCTGAGTTTCAGATAATCATCACCCCGGAGTTTCAGGGCAAAGGGCTCGCCTCTCGCGCCGCCAGGCTGGCGATGGACTACGGCTTTACCGTGCTCAACCTCTACAAGCTGTACCTGATTGTCGACAAAGAGAACGAGAAAGCGGTCCATATCTACAAAAAGCTGGGCTTTATCGTCGAAGGCGAGTTGATCCACGAATTCTTTATCAACGGTCAGTACCGCGATGCCATTCGGATGTGCATTTTCCAGCAGCAATTCCTGGCGCAGAAAACCCCGGAGAATACCCTGCTGAAACCGACTGCTCAGTAACCGCTCTCCACGGATGAGCGCCACCCTGGGTGTGCGTTCATCTGTCCCCTCTTGCCTCTCCAGCCAGCACGTTTCCGCTTCGTTTATTTTCCAGACAATCAGACGGGTTTTTCCTGCAAATCAACCAATCAGAACTAAAATTATAGGGTCGTAAAATTTTGCGTTTAAAAGGTAATGGCTATCAAATTCGTAGGCCCATCCAGATATTAATTATCGATCGTACAGACTATCGTTAGCGGGCATACATATAACGGAGAGCAAAATGAGCAATTCTACTGACTTACACGACGCTTCCTCAGCGGGCGCAGGAAAGTGCCCATTTCACCACGGCCAGAGCACGGATATCGCCGGCGAAGGGACCAGCAATCAGGACTGGTGGCCGCATCAGCTGCGCGTCGACCTGTTGAACCAACATTCCAACCGCTCTAACCCGCTGGACGGCAACTTCAGCTACCGCAAAGAATTTAGCAAACTCGATTACTACGCCCTGAAAGGCGACATCAAAGCAGTGTTGACAGATTCTCAGTCGTGGTGGCCTGCCGACTGGGGCAGCTATATCGGTCTCTTTATCCGTATGGCGTGGCACAGCGCGGGCACCTATCGCTCCCGCGACGGCCGCGGTGGTTCCGGCCGCGGTCAACAGCGTTTTGCTCCGCTGAACTCCTGGCCAGATAACGTCAGCCTCGATAAATCCCGCCGCCTGCTGTGGCCTGTTAAACAAAAATACGGCCAGAAAATTTCCTGGGCTGATCTGATTATTCTTGCCGGTAACGTGGCGCTGGAAAACGCGGGCTTCCGTACCTTTGGCTTCGGTGCCGGTCGTGAAGACGTGTGGGAACCAGACCTCGACGTGAACTGGGGTAGCGAGAAAGAGTGGCTGGAGCACCGCCACCCGGAATCTCTGGCTCAGGCCCCGCTGGGCGCCACCGAAATGGGCCTGATTTACGTGAACCCGGAAGGCCCTGAGCACAGCGGCGATCCGCTTTCTGCGGCGCCGGCTATCCGCGCCACCTTTGGCAACATGGGCATGGACGACGAAGAGATCGTCGCGCTGATTGCCGGCGGCCATACTTTAGGTAAAACGCACGGCTCTGCCGCCGCCACCCACGTGGGCGCAGATCCGGAAGCTTCCCCGCTCGAATCGCAGGGTCTTGGCTGGGCAAGCAGCTACAACAGCGGCGTCGGCGCAGATGCCATCACTTCCGGCCTTGAAGTGGTCTGGACGCAAACGCCAACCCAGTGGAGCAACTACTTCTTTGAAAACCTGTTCGGCTATGACTGGGTGCAAACCCGCAGCCCGGCAGGCGCCATTCAGTTTGAGGCGACCAACGGCCCGGATATCATTCCCGATCCGTTTGACCCGGCTAAAAAACGTAAACCAACGATGCTGGTGACCGACCTTACGCTACGCTTCGATCCGGAGTTCGAGAAAATTTCTCGCCGCTTCCTGAACGACCCACAGGCCTTCAACGAAGCCTTCGCCCGCGCCTGGTATAAACTGACGCACCGCGATATGGGGCCAAAAGCACGTTACATCGGGCCGGAAGTACCAAAAGAAGATCTGATTTGGCAGGATCCGTTACCGCAAGCCACCCACGCACCGTCCAGCGCAGACATTGACTCGCTCAAGAACGCTATTGCTGATTCAGGCCTGTCCGTCAGCGAACTGGTGTCTGTCGCGTGGGCTTCAGCCTCAACCTTCCGTGGCGGCGACAAACGCGGTGGCGCGAACGGTGCCCGACTGGCTCTGGCTCCACAGCGTGGTTGGGAAGTAAACGCCGTTGCGGCTCGCGCCCTGCCGGTGCTGGAAGCGATTCAAAAGGCCTCCGGTAAAGCGTCTCTGGCCGATGTTATCGTGCTGGCCGGCGTGGTGGGTATTGAGAAGGCCAGCCACAGCAAAGTGCCGTTTACGCCGGGTCGCGTTGACGCCTCTCAGGAGCAGACCGACATCGAATCCTTTGAGCTGCTGAAACCGGCCGCCGATGGCTTCAGAAACTACCGTCGCGTCGCCAACGCTACGTCAACCGAAGCGCTGCTGATCGACAAAGCGCAGCAGCTGACGCTGACCGCGCCTGAGCTGACGGTGCTGATTGGTGGTTTGCGTGCGCTGGGGGTTAACTACGATGAAAGCCAGCCCGGCGGGTTAACTTCTCGTCCGGGCGAGCTGACCAACGATTTCTTCGTCAATCTGCTGGATATGCGCACCGAGTGGAAAGCCACCGACGCAAGTTCTGAACTGTTTGAGGGCCGCGACCGCCTCAGCGGGGAAGTGAAATACACCGGCACCCGTGCCGATCTGGTCTTTGGCTCTAACGCCGTACTGCGCTCGCTGGCCGAAGTTTATGCCAGCCAGGATGCGGAAGAGAAATTCACCAAAGACTTTATCGCCGCGTGGACGAAAGTCATGAACCTTGACCGTTTCGACCTGCAACAATAAACAAAAGGGAGGCTTTTAGCCTCCCAATGTTGTCGCTCAATACGGGAAGGCACTAAGCCTTCCCTTTTTACTGCTTACTCTTCGCCGAAGTGGATCACGGTGCGAATAGATTTGCCTTCGTGCATCAGATCAAACGCTTCGTTGATCTTATCCAGCGGCATACGGTGAGTGATGAACGGGTCGAGATTGATTTTACCCGCCATGGCGTCTTCCACCATGCCCGGCAGCTGAGTCCGGCCTTTAACGCCACCGAACGCCGAGCCACGCCATACGCGGCCGGTCACCAGCTGGAATGGACGGGTTTTAATTTCCTGACCTGCGCCCGCCACGCCGATAATTACGCTCTCACCCCAGCCTTTATGGCAGCATTCCAGGGCGGAACGCATCACGTTCACGTTGCCGATACATTCGAAGCTGTAATCCACCCCGCCGTCGGTCAGCTCGACGATCACATCCTGAATTGGCTGCTCGTGATCTTTCGGGTTGATGCAGTCGGTCGCGCCCATTTCGCGGGCGAGAGTAAATTTCTCCGGGTTGGTATCAATGGCAATAATGCGCCCGGCTTTTGCCTGCACCGCGCCCTGAATCACCGCCAGGCCGATACCGCCGAGGCCAAATACCGCGACGGTATCGCCTTCTTTCACTTTCGCCGTATTGTGCACTGCGCCAATGCCGGTGGTTACGCCGCAGCCAAGCAGACACACTTTATCCAGCGGCGCCTGAGGGTTTACCTTCGCCAGAGAGATCTCCGCCACCACGGTGTATTCGCTAAAGGTGCTGGTGCCCATATAGTGATAAATTGGCTCGCCCTTGTAGGAGAAGCGGGTCGTGCCATCCGGCATCAGCCCTTTACCTTGAGTAGCGCGTACCGCCTGGCAGAGGTTGGTTTTGCCGGACTTACAGAACTTACACTCGCGGCATTCTGCGGTGTACAGCGGAATGACGTGGTCGCCCGGCTTCAGGCTGGTAACGCCCTCGCCCACTTCAACCACAATGCCGCCGCCTTCGTGGCCCAGCACCGCCGGGAACACGCCTTCCGGATCATCGCCGGACAGCGTAAAAGCATCGGTATGGCAAACGCCAGTGTGGGTGATTTTCACCAGCACTTCACCTTTTTGCGGTGGCGCGACGTCGATTTCAACAATTTCTAAAGGTTTACCCGGCCCAAAGGCCACCGCAGCACGTGATTTCATCGTTTTCTTCCTTTTGGTGGGGGTGTTTTTATTTTAGATAAGAGCGCAGCAAATTCCCGACTTCCGCCATCCGCAGCGCGCGCTGCTCTTCAGACGTGTCGCCGCTGACCAGCTCATCTTTAAGGTGAATTTCCATCATTTCGCCCATCAGGCCGTTGGCCGCGCCGCGAACGGCGGCGATCTGCTGCAATATGGCGAGGCACGGATCGCCGTTTTCCAGCGCGCGCTCAAGCGCCTCCGCCTGGCCGCGAATGCGCCTGACGCGGGTCAAAATGCGTTTTTTGTCTTCCGGAGAGTGTGGCATAACCGCCCCTTTGGTACTGTAGGGGGGTATAGTACCGTAATTTTTAGGTTATTGATATTTTAATGTTTTATATAATTATCAATGAATTGAGATAAAAGAATGCCTGCGCAACGATAAACGCCCCCGAATCACGAGGGCGTTGATGTACTCGCCCGGCCTTATTGTGACATAGAGACAGGTGAGGCTCTTCTGCCCCCGCCGAATGAACTGTTCAGGCGATCGATCTCACTGAAAAGCACCATCAGATCGTTGCTGTCCACTCCGATCAGGCCAAGTTCGTGAACCAGAGACTCAAGGAGCAGATGCTTACGGGCATCAGGAGAACCAGAGGAGAGTACCGCCTCAATCAGCACGAAGTTAGCGCTACGCGGGGATTCCAGGTCAGGATAAGTTGGGTCCACATAAAGCGAGTCATCGTCGAGGCTTATAAAGCGCTGGAACAGATCGTTATGTGGGTAACCAGTTGTGATTGTAGCGGCGTGAATGGCGGCCGAAATTCTTTTTTTATCTAAAGTACCGGTGCTTCGCAGCGTAACAGTAAATACGGGCATGGTCAGACTCCTCAGGATAGTCAAAGGAGTCTACTGTCTTCCATTCTAATAGATAGCCTGAAAACTGTTTCGTGCTGTAACCAAAATGATGACTTGCGCATACATCGCTTTTTTATCCCACCACCACATCACAAACCATCTCAACAGCCCCGCTTTTCAGCCCCTTTTGCGTCACAGGTTTGAGGTTCACGGGTTTACTCACCGGCAAAAGCGGGATCCCTGAACCGATAACCACCGGGATTTGAGTGATAAACAGACGCTGCAGCTCACCGGCTTCTGCAAACAGGGCGGCGGTTTTGCCTCCGCCAACCAGCCAGACATCTTTGCCTTTGGCGGCTGTGCGAGCCTGTGCCGCAATTACGGAGGCCGTATCCTGCACCAGGGTGATGTTTTTCCCCTCAGGAATGGAGAGCGAACGATGCGTGACGATAAATGCCGGAACGTCGGCATAAGGCCAGGCCTCTGGTGAGTTTTTCAGGATCCAGCTGTAGGTTTCCGCCCCCATAATCACCGCGCCGACTGTCTGATAAAACTCATCGTATGGCGTTGCGTCATCCCCCAGATGGAAGGTCATGAGCCAGTCGAGCTTGTGGTGGCTGTCGGCAATGTAACCATCCAGCGTGGCCGCCACGTAATAAACGATGTTCGCCATCCTTTTCCCTCTCAGTCAGACAATTATGCGCCTGATAATACAGGGATAAAAATACCTCGCCACTGCCAGTTTTAGGCTTGCAGTTCTTCATCGCCCCGTGCCTGGCGGCGTATAACCTGCGGCGGCTGGCCGTAGGCACGAAGAAACGCCCGGCGCATTCTGTCCCGCTCGCCAAACCCGGTTTGCCGGGCAACTTCGTCGATGGAACGGGCGCTGGTTTCAAGCAGCATGCGGGCGGACTCAAGGCGCAAATACTCTATCGCACGAGCGGGTGACTGCCCGGTTTCTGCCTGAAAGCTGCGGCTAAACTGCCGGGGTGATAAATTTGCCACCGCGGCCAGTTCCTCAACGCTGAGCGCGTTTTCCAGATGGGCACGGGCGTAAGTCATCACTTTCTGAATGCGGTCCGATTTTGGCTCCAGCTCAAGCAGCGAGGAAAACTGCGACTGGCCGCCGGAACGGCGATGGTAGAGCACCAGTTTACGGGCAATGGTGCGGGCGATGTCCGGCCCAAGATCGTCCTCAATCAGCGCCAAAGCCAGATCGATGGCCGCCGTCATGCCTGCCGAAGTCCAGTAAGGCCCGTCGCAAATAAAAATCTTGTCTTCTTCCACGCTTATTCCGGGAAAACGCTGCTGTAGCTCACGCGCATACATCCAGTGCGTGGTGGCTCGCCTGCCCTCCAGCAACCCGGCTTCCGCCAATAAAAATGTCCCCAGGCAGGCGGCGGCCACGCGGCGAGCATAGGCCGCGGCCTGGCGCACAAACTCGATGGTCGCGGCAGAAGCCTGCTCCATGGTGGCGCCGAACAGCAGGAGATCGTACTGCGTATCGGCCATTGACTCGGTCATTACGTCAAACCCAGCCGACGTTTGCACCCTGCCGCCGTGCTCTGACAGCAAATGCAGCTCATAAACCGGTGCTTCCGCCATCAGGTTAGCGACTTCAAACGCCGTAATGACGGCAAAGCCCATGGTGGAATAACCGGGAGTCACGACAAAACCTACTTTCTGCATGATGAGCACCGCCGCATTTAATAATGTCATAAAAAGACGGTTATATGACATTTGAGACGTAAAAAGCCAGTGTTAATGTTGCGTTCGTTAACCCATCGCTTCTTCAGGAGTCACACAATGAGCAACGCATCTAAAGGCACCGCCCTGGTCACAGGCGCATCCGGCGGCATCGGCGCAGTCTATGCGGACCGTCTCGCTAAACGCGGCTATGATCTGATTCTGGTCGCCCGTAATACTGACCGCCTGAACCAGGTTGCCGAACGTCTCCGCCAGGAAAGCGGCCGGTCAGTCCAGATAGTTACCGCCGATCTCGGCAACGCGACGGAGCTGCTGCAGCTGGAAACGCGGCTCAAAGACGATGAGTCGATTTCGCTGCTGGTTAACAACGCCGGTTTTGGCTCGAAGGAAAGCATTCTGGAAGCCAACGTGGATGAAATGACGGCGATGATCGACCTGAACGTGACGGCGCTTACTCGTCTGACCTATGCCGCTGCCCCGGCAATGGCAGCCCGGAAGCACGGCACCATCATCAATATCGCCTCGATTGTGGCCATCGCGCCTGAATTGCTGAACGGCGTTTACGGCGCCAGCAAAGCTTTTGTGCTGGCATTGAGCCACTCTTTGCAGCATGAACTGGCGGGTTCAGGCGTGCGTGTTCAGGCCGTGCTGCCGGGCGCAACCGCCACGAACTTCTGGAACATCACCGGCGTCGGCGGCCATGAAAACCTGCCGCAAAGCTGGGTGATGAGCACCGAAGATATGGTCGATGCCTCACTGGCCGGCCTGGACGCTGGCGAGAAAGTGACGATACCTGCGCTGCAGGAAGGCAGCGACTGGGATAACTGGGAAGCTGAGCGCCGGGCGGTTAGCACCCGCCTGAGCGCGGCCCAACCAGCCCCGCGTTACGTCAGATAGTCTTTCTCGCTATTTTATCCCGCAAGATGCCGCCTTCTGGCGGCATTATCGCTACGATTAATGAGATCGGCAGCGCATATCATACCCTTACTAATTAAATGCAAATGATAATGAGTATCATTTGATCGCATTGTTTGTTAACATCCCGCCCGCTATACATCATCGATATCAATATAAACAGCCAGTGAAGGCTACCTCCGGGCAAAAGATATGCGTAAAAAATTGATCCTTGCGTCTTTGATAGCGTTAGCCAGCCTGGGCCTCAGCGCCTGCAGCCAAACCACTCACACTCCCCCAGCGGCCAGCCAGGCCGCCATTGCTCGCGGGCAAATCATTGATTTGCACAGCGGCGAAACCCTAACCGATCGGCAGCTGCTGGTTAAGCTCGCTGGCGCTCAACGGCTTATCGTCGGCGAAAAACACGATAACGCCGAACATCATCAGATTGAGCTCTGGCTGATGCAAAACCTGGCTCGGGAACGCCCGCAGGGCAGCGTGCTGCTGGAGATGCTGACGGCAGGCCAGCAGCCGCGCGTCACCAGGGTTAAAAGCTGGCTGAAGGAAGACCCGCTGGTGCGGGATGGCCGTATCCAGGAACTGCTTAGCTGGCAAAAAGGCTGGCCGTGGGAGATATACGGCGGCGTTGTCACCGAGGCGCTTCGTGCCCCTTACCCTCTGCTCAATGCGAATATCAACCGCGACGAGATAATGCGTCTTTATAAAGAGCCGCGTTTCCCTGAAGGCAAACTTTCGACGGCCCCTGCCGTGCAGGCCGCGCTGAAGGAAACCATTATTGCGATGCACGAGGGGAATATCGAAGGCCAGCAGCTGACGTCAATGCTGGCGATTCAGCAGCAGCGTGACCGCTATATGGCGCAACAATTACTGAATGCCCCCGCTCCGGCGCTATTGATTGCCGGCGGCTACCACGCGTCTAAAAGCTTCGGCGTTCCGCTGCATATGGAAGATCTCTCCCCTTCATCACGGCCGGTTGTGCTGATGCTGGCGGAAAAAGGCATGAACGTCACCGAGGCTCAGGCTGATTACGTCTGGTTTGTCGCCCCGGCCGCAGCAAAACGGTAAGCCGGGAATGACAGATACATTTTATGCGCATCCGACAAGCGGAAAAGGCGTGTGGTTTACCGTTTCTTTGCTCCTGCACGGCCTGCTTTTTTTAGCCCTGATTTGGCAGGCAACGGAGGTGCAGCCTGCCTTACAGCCTGCACCCGCCGTGATGCTGCAGTGGTCGGATAACATCGAAGCACCGGCATCTCCGCAGCCGCTTCCCGTGGGGATTGCACAGCAGGAGTCTGCGGCCGCAGAGGAAAAACAGCAGGCCGAAGACAAGCAGCAGAGGCCGCTGCCGGAGGATAAAAACGCGGTGATTGAAGTCACCCGGCAGAAAAAAGCTGCCGAAGGCGAGAAGAAAAAACCGCGTCCGCCGCGCAACGTCAGGGAGCAAACCAGCGACAGCAGCCAGGCGTCCGTCTCGACCAATGCCGCGCCTCAGGCCAGCGTTGTTTCATCCCGCATTGCCGCGCCGTACAACAGCGATGCCGCGAAACAAAACAGCCTTGAAGACTCCTGGGAGAGCCGCGTAAAAGGCCATCTTAACCGCTTTAAACGCTATCCTGCTGACGCCCGCAAACGCGCCCGTACGGGCATCTCGGTCGTGACGTTTACCGTGAACGCTGCGGGAGAGGTTATTGGAAGTTCGCTGAGCAGCTCGTCGGGAACACGCTCGCTTGACCGCGAAGCGATTGAGGTTTTAGAGCGCGCCCGGCCGCTGCCCAAACCACCCACCGAACGCTTAAAGGGAGGCGTTTATAGCGTGATGATGCCAATAAGCTTTGACCTGACGGAGCTGAGCCAAAGCTAGCGCCACGCTCCCCGCTACCTGATTTTATTTTTATGCTGACTATTTCGGCAGGATGCCCTGTCGCCTGACGCTAAGGACGTATTATGGAAAAACTATGGAAAGCTACGCCGCTGTTCATCGCCTGTTCGCTTTATGCGAGCTGCGCTGCCGCCGACATGCCCCGGCCACCCGCTACGGAAAAAATCCCCCACCAGCTGATTGAACATGGCGATATCCGCGTGGATAACTATTTTTGGCTCAGGGACGACAGCCGCAGTGACGCAAAGGTACTGCGTCACCTGGAAGATGAAAATAACTATGCCCGTCAGGCTCTCCGGCCCGCCGCTGAATTAACGGAGAAGTTGTACCAGGAGATGGTCGCGCGGATGAGCCCGGAAAATCGCTCGGTCCCCTTCCAGCGCAATGGCTACCTTTATCAGGATGTTTATCTGGCCGGACAGGATTATGCCGTCAGCCAGCGCCAGCCAGCAGGAAGTAAAAAGGAATGGCAGACGCTGGTTGACGGGAATCAACGCGCCAAAGGTCAGGCCTATTATCAGCTAAGCGGCCTGGTGGTCAGCCAGGATAACCAGATGATGGCTATCGCGGAAGACACCGCCGGTCGCCGCCAATACCGCCTCTCGCTGCGTGATTTACAAAGCGGAAAATGGCTCGCCGAAACTATCGACAACACCTCCGGGAATATGGTCTGGTCAAACGATGGTCACTATCTGTTCTACGTGCGCAACGATCCGCAAACGCTGGTGCCCTCGCAGGTCTGGCGGCACCGGCCAGGAACGCCGGTGACAGAAGATAAATTAGTCTATCAGGAGAAAGATGGCGGCTTTTATCTCGGTCTCTCCCGCTCCTCGTCCGATCGTTATTTGATTATCACGCTCAGCGCCAGCACCTCGTCAGAAGTACGCCTGCTGGATGCCGACAGGCCGGAAGCGCCGCCGGTGCTGTTCGCCGTTCGCCGCCCCGGAATTGAGTATTATCTCGACCATTTTGGCGACGATTTCTACCTGCGCGCGAATCAGGAAAGTGCCAATTTCGGGCTGTATAAAAGCCACGCCCCGGGTGACAAATGGCGGCCCGTTGTCGCGCCTCAACCGGGAAAAATGGTGGAAGGATTCACCCTGTTTAAAGACTGGCTGGTGGTGGCTGAACGCCAGGACGGGCTGAGCCAGATCCGCAAGATTAACTGGCTGAACCACGGTGAGCAGACGCTGAAATTCGATGATGCCAGCTATATGGCCTGGCTCGGCTACAACCCGGACCCACAGTCCGGCAAGCTGCGCTACGGTTACTCCTCGATGACGACCCCAACCAGCACTTACGAATGGGATTTAGCCAGCGGGGAACGTACCCTGCTTAAACGGCAGGAGGTGAATAACACCGACCCGCAGGACTACCATAGCGAACGGATTTGGACCACGGCACGCGACGGCGTGAAGGTGCCCGTTTCGCTGGTCTATAACAAAAAAATGTTCAAACCGGGCCACAGCCCGCTGCTGGTATATGGCTACGGCGCTTACGGAATGAGCATGGATCCGGCCTTCAGCGCCAACCGCCTGAGCCTGCTGGATCGCGGGTTTGTCTTTGCTATCGTTCACGTGCGCGGCGGCGGCGAGCTGGGCCAGCAGTGGTATCAGCAGGGGAAACTGGAGAACAAACAGAACAGCTTCAACGATTTTCTTGATGCCACGCATAGCCTGGTTAAACAGGGCTTCGGCCAGGCCGGCAGGCTCTATGCCATGGGCGGAAGCGCGGGCGGCCTGCTGGTTGGCAACGTCATCAACCAGCAGCCGGCCCTCTTTAACGCCGTGGTCGCGCAGGTGCCGTTTGTGGATGTGGTGACAACCATGCTGGATGAATCACTGCCGCTCACGGTGGGCGAATATGACGAATGGGGTAACCCACACCGGAAAGCAGACTATCTGCGACTCAAATCCTGGAGCCCTTACGACAACGTGAAGCCTTCCCACTACCCAAATCTACTTGTGACCAGCGGCCTCAATGACTCGCAGGTGCAGTATTGGGAACCCGCCAAATGGGTCGCTAAGCTGCGGGAAAACCAGCAAGGCCCCGGCAAAATACTTCTGCTGACCGATATGCAGGCCGGGCATGGCGGTAAATCAGGCCGAATAAAACGCCTGGAAAATACCGCGCTGGAATACAGTTTTATTCTGGAGGCAGATAAACAGCGCTAACCGAAAACCCCTCCCTTATCGGGGAGGGTTCGTTAAAGCGACATAATTATAAAAATAACTTTTATTTTATTACGATACTTCAAGGACACGTATGAACGTAAATAAACTGGCCGTTGCCCTCGGCTCGGGCATGCTATTGCTCAGCGCCAGCGGAGCGGCACAAGAAAATAATGATAAAAGCAGCGGAGATAAAAAAGGCTCGGCGGTATTTAGCCCGCTTAACGTTTCCGCCGGGAACATCACCAGCGAACAAGAAGCGCTGGAAAAACCAGGCGCCACCAGCTCTCGCTCCACGGGAAAAAACCTGCAGTCCCTGGACGCCACGCTGCGGAGCATGCCCGGCACCTATACCCAAATCGATCCCGGTCAGGGCACGGTGAGCGTCAATATTCGTGGCATGAGCGGCTTTGGCCGGGTTAACACCATGGTAGACGGAATTACCCAAAGCTTTTACGGCACCACCACGTCAGGCACGACCGTTCACGGCTCCACCAACAACCAGGCTGGCGTGCTCATCGACCCTAACTTTTTAGTCGGTGTGGACGTCACGCGCGGCGACAGCAGCGGCTCTGCGGGGATTAACGCCCTGGCGGGAAGCGCAAATATGCGTACCCTTGGCGTGGATGACGTTATTTTTAAGGGCAATGATTACGGACTGAGATCGCGATTCTCGGTAGGCAGCAACGGTATCGGGCGCAGCGGGATGATTGCCGCCGCAGGGAAAACCGACGCCTTCACCGATACCGGGAGCTTTGGCGCCATGGCCGCCATCAGCGGCAGCTCTATTTATTCGAATTTCTCCAACGGCTCCGGCATTAATAGCGAAGAGTTTGGTTATGATAAATTCATGAAGCAGAACCCGAAGTCCCAGCTTTATAAAATGGACATCAAGCCCGATGAATTTAATAGCTTTGAGCTGTCTGCCCGAACTTATGAAAATAAGTTTTCGCGCCGCGACATCACCAGCGACGATTATTATATTAAATACCACTACGCCCCGTTCTCTGAGCTGATTGATTTTAACGTCACGGCCAGCACCAGCCGTGGCAATCAGAAATACCGCGATGAGTCGCTGTACACCTTTTACAGTACCTCCGCGCAAAACCGTTCCGATGCCCTGGACATGAGTAACGTCAGCCGTTTCAGCCTGGGTGATAATGACCTGGCGTTTACGCTGGGCGGCAAGCTGATGCGCACCCGCTACACCAAGCTCATTAATTCCGCCGCAGGCGATGAGAAAACCAACCAGGAGTCGATCGAAAACAATCCGTTCGCCCCTTCCGGGCGGCAGGATATTTCGGCGTTATATACCGGGCTGCAGGTGAAGCGCGGTATCTGGCAGGCAGACTTGAACCTCAACTACACGCAAAACAGAATCACCGGTCACAAGCCGCCCTGCGACGAGCGCGTTATCTGCGTCCCGCAGGGAAGTTACGACGTCGATGAGCGAGAAAGCGGCTTTAACCCGTCGGCCCAGCTGTCGGCTCAGGTCACCCCCTGGCTTCAGCCGTTTGTCGGCTACAGTAGGTCGATGCGTGCGCCAAATATTCAGGAGATGTTTTTCTCCAACTCCGGCGGAGCTTCCATGAACCCCTTCTTAAAGCCTGAACTCGCCGAAACCTGGCAGGTCGGTTTTAATATCGACACCAAAGACCTTATCGCTAAGCAAGATTCGTTGCGCTTTAAAATGCTGGGCTACCGCAGCAGGATCCAGAACTATATTTTCAGCGAATCTTACCAGGTCTGCTCCAGCGGGAGAAAATGCAGCATGTCCGAGGTCATTGGCAACGACTGGGCGGACATGAGCGACGACTACAGCGACAATATGTACATCTACGTGAACTCTGCTACCGGCGTCACCGCCCAGGGCGTTGAGCTGGAGATGGACTACGACGCCGGGTTCGCCTTCACCCGCCTCTCCTTCAGCCAGCAGCTAACCGACCAGCCAACGTCCATCGCCAGCACCTACTTCGGCGCCGGGGATATGACCGAGCTGCCAAGAAAATATATGACGCTGGATGCCGGGGTGCGTTTCTTCGATGAATCGCTGACCCTCGGGACGATCGTCAAATACACCGGGAAAGCCCGCCGGCTGTCGCCTGATTTTGAAACCGATGAGCATACGGGCGCCATCATTAAAGAGGATTTGCCGCAGATCCCGACGATTATCGATCTCTACGGCACCTACGAGGTGAACCGCAATCTGATGCTGAAGCTGACGGTGCAAAACCTGATGAACCGGGATTACTCAGAGGCGCTGAACAAGCTCAATATGATGCCTGGGCCGGGCGATGATGCTAGCCGGGCCAATACCGCGCGCGGCAGAACCTGGATCTTTGGCGGCGAAGTTCGCTTCTGATCGTCACCGAATCGCCCGGAAGCATCCGGGCGATGTACGTCTAGCGGTACTGCATGTGCCGCAAATCCTCAATCAGCCCTGGGCCAACGGGCCGCCAGCCCGTTTTCTGCTGCGTCTCAAGGCTTGAGGCCGACATATCATGCGCGGCAAAGTTACCGAGCCAGCCAAAGTGGTCGCTGGCTTTGTCGGCGTCAATGCTGCGCACAGGTACACCAAGCCCCTGGCCAATCACGTCGGCGATATCTTTAGTGGTGATACCTTCTTCGGCAACAGCGTTATAGCGCGCTCCGGCAATCCCTCTTTCTACCGCCAGAACATAAAGACGCACCGCGTCGCTCACGTGCACCGCCGACCAGCGGTTTTTGCCTTCGCCGATATAAGCCGCCACGCCCTTCTCCCTCGCCAGTTCAATCAGCGGAGTGATAAGCCCTTGCCTGACGGTGTCATGCACCTGCGGCAGGCGAACAAACGAGGCGTTAACGCCCCGCTCAAGCAGGCTTACTCCGGCGATTTCCGTGGCTTTACGCGGGTTCGGCGTCAGGACGTTATAGCCCGCCTCCGTGGCTGGTTTGCCCGGCTCCGTTGTCCCCATGGCAACAAAAGAGGTGATAACCATTGGCCGGGATGAGCCTGCAAGCGCTTCCCCCATCGCACCAATCACTTTGCCGTCAGCCTCGCAGTTGGCGACAAACGTAGAAAAGTCATGATTGAAAGCCGTGTGGATCACCGCGTCCGCAAGATCCGCCCCATGCTGCAGGCTGGCCAAATCATCCAGATCGCCAAAATGTGCTTTCGCTCCCCATGACTCCAGAGCTGTGGCCCCGCGCTCGGAGCGCGTTAGCCCCAGCACCTGATGCCCCGCCGCCAGCAGCTGTTGCACGATAGCCGAGCCAAGAAAACCGGTCGCACCGGTCACAAAAATACGCATAGTCATTATCCCAAACCGTAACCAAGGACTGAGTTGCCGCCCGACGGGATTTACTGTAAACAGGAAGAGTTATACGAACAATGTTCAAAAGTCGCCATTTTTGGTCTCATCGTCCGGAGTTGATATGGATCCGCTTTCAGAGCTGCTTTCCCTGCTTAAACCCCAGAGCTATGCCTCGGGCGGCGTTGCCCTGCACGAAACGATGGCGATTCAGTGGCCAGAACACGCCGGAATTAAGTGCTATGCCGTGGTGTCCGGGCGCTGCTGGCTCTCCGTTGAAGGGGTGAACGAGCCGCTGCTGCTGCAGGCCGGCGACTGCTATCTTCTGCCGCCTGGGCCACCGTTTTGCCTGGCGACTGAACCTGACGCCACGCCGGTGGACTTCTACACCCTGCGCGAGGCGGGCAAGCTCGGGCCTGACGTTGTCCCCGGCCAGCAGGAAAGCTGCTTCCTGGTCGGCGGCCATTTTGTGCTGAGCGGGGAAGCGGCCGACCTGCTGCTGAGCTCTCTGCCGCCTGTGGTCTGCATTCAGCAGCCGGACAGTAAAGCGGCGATGCGCTGGGCGCTGGATCAAATGACCGACGAAGTGCGCCAGCTTCGCCCCGGCGGCGCGCTGATTATCCAGCAGCTGGCGTGGATGATGCTCATTCAGGCACTGAGGCTGCACTTAGCCCATCAGCCCGCCGTAGGCTGGCTTTATGCGCTGGCGGATAAACAGCTGAGTCTGGCCCTGACCTGCATGCATAAAGATCCCGCGTTTGGCTGGACGCTGGAAAAACTGGCGGAGCGCGTGGGGATGTCACGTTCGACGTTTGCAGCACGGTTTAAGGCGATAACGGGCGCTTCGGCTATCGACTATCTGACGCGCTGGCGCATGATGCTCGCCTGCGACAGGCTGCGCCAGCCAGGGGATTCACTGGCGCGTATTGCAGCGGATTTAGGCTACGAGTCGGAAAGTGCGTTCGGGAAAGCGTTCAAGCGGGTGATGGGCTGCTCGCCCCGGCAGTATTCAAAAAGCTAGCGGCTGCGCGGCACGGAGGCCACCGCCGCTAAGCGATTATTCTTGTTCTCGTTTGCCCGGCATCATTCGCAGCAGCGTATTGTCTTTCCAGACGTAATGATGGAACAGCGCACCAAAGGCGTGAAGACCGATAACGAAATAGCCGGTATTGGCGATAAGCTCGTGCCAGGACTTGAGGCTGAACTCCAGGTCTTCGTCCGGCACCGCCGCCACCGGCATTTGTAGCCCGAAGGCCACCCAGTCAGTACCGCGATAGTACATCGCCAGGAAGCCCAGCACCGGCAGCGCAATAAACATCAGATAGACAATCGTATGGACCAGATGAGAGATGCCGGTCACCGCCGGATGCGGCCTGGGCACAATGGCCGGCGCGCGATACCTGATACGAACCAGCAGGCGGGCCACCATCAGTACCAGGACGGAAATACCGCAGGTGAAATGGATAGAGTTGATGAGCGGCCGGTAGCTACGCGGCGCAAAGCCACGCAGTTCCATGGCGCAGTAGGCTCCCACCACCAGCAGAAAGACCAGCCAGTGGATCGAAATCTGTAACGAGGTGTATTTAGTGCGCATGAAAGACCCTGCCCTGAAAAAACGTTAAATGCCAGGATACCGAAGAAACATTAAAAGAGCATTAACATCAACGTATTATGGACGTTAATTTGTTTCAGCGTGTAATTTTTAAGCCTTAACGTTGTTCAGGGCAAAGCCCGGGGTTTACAGCCCGCGTTCGCGGATCATTGCGCTCAGCGCCATATCCTGCTGGAGAGCATGCCAGGCGGCCATCACCTGCGGCGGAATATCAACGTGAACGATGAAGTCTCGCCCCTGTGGACCATAGCCGGTTGCATCGTCGCGCAGGCGAGGAATTTCACCCAGCGCCAGCGAAACATAACGCTCGAGCGGCCACAGGGCCTCTTCCTCTCCGGCAAAAACGGTGCCCTGCTCGCCTGCAGTTAACTCCGGCACTACGCCCGGCCAGCTCAGCAATTCCGGTGCCTGCGCATCACCTTGCCAGACTCGGGAGAAGGCCGCGACGGTTCGGCGCTGCATGGTCGGGTCCTGAACAATCAATACGCGCGTTGGGCTCAGGCCCAGTTCGGCCATCTTCGCCACGCTAAAGCGTGCATTTTCACCGCAGTTGGTTGATTTCTCTTCGATAATGATTTTTTCGTTCGGGACTTTCCAGAACTGATGGGCAATATCTTTCAGGATTGCCGCTTCGGAACGCCCGGTAGTGGGAATGGTGTTATAACGCGGATGTCGGGCTATTTCGGCGTAGAGATACGTCGTGGAATGGCCTATTCCACCGGTGATCAACAGCGGTTTTTCGCCGTTAGCGGCAAACTCGCAGGCGGCGTCAATAGTAGGGATCACGGCGTTACCGGCCAGGATAATCAGCTCGGCATCCTGTGCCTGCGGCGCACCTGTAAAATCGCTTTGCGCCAGCCACTGGCCCAGCGTGTTAACAGCCTGAACTGTCGGCTGGCTCAAGGTTGCGGATGTCATCATTAGCGGGATCCTCCCTGTTAAAAACCAGTGTCTAGCCTAACCCGGTCAATCCGCCGGGCCTATCAGATGCCGCTGAAAAGGCTCAATCAGACGGAAAGCGGCTTTTGCAGCCGCAGGCGGTGCTCGTCTGGTTCGCCCTGGGGCTCAAGCTCTACCAGCTGGTAGCCATTTTTAAGCAGCATCATCAGCATGCCACGGAACCTGTTGCGGGTTTTCACGCTAAGCGTGCGGTAACCCTGTTCCATCGCCCATTTTTCCTGGGCAATCAGCAAGGCCTGCGCGACGCCATCCCGTCTGAATTCTGGTAAAACGCCGCCCAGCCAGCTGTAAAATTCTGTTTCGCTCAGCGCATAGCCAAGCTTGAACCCGGCTGGAATGCCATTCACGCAGGCGATGAGCTGGCTGGTCTGGTTTGTCGCCAGGCGAGCCTGAAGATCTGCGACGCTTCGACTGTCGTCAAACTCCGGCAAACGATGATAAAGCTCGAGGATCTCCGCCAGAGAGGCCTGCCGCACGGTAATGCCCGTCTCCTGGAACGTCATCCCAGAGTATGGCTTTTCCCTGCAGGCCGCCAGGCGGCTGGCTAAATCCCCCACGTGCAGCTCAAGCTGGTGGTTATCCGGGTCAAGAAAGTAGAAAGAATGCCCTTCGCTGCGGTTGTCTTTCCAGATCCGAACGCCGCGCTGCTCCAGCGTTTTAACAAGCTGAGGAAATGTCTCGGCGCTTATGCTGAAGGCATAGTGGGTGTAATGAACCGGGCGCTCACCGGCCTTTGCATCCAGTGAAAGGCAAAGCCACAAATCACCGCAGGAAAGATACGCCCCGGATTCCCAACACGCGTGCAGCCTGACGCCCGGCAAGCTTTGGTAAAACGCCAGGCTCCGCGCCAGGTCGCGCACCGCAAGCGTCAGGTGGTTCAGGCCGGTTAGCATGATTATTCCTTATTCTTAGCCTGATTCTTAGCCTGCCAGTTGGCCCACGGGCTTTCTGCCTGCGCGTCACTTTCATCAGGCTCGTCGAGTGAGGCGATATACATCTCTTCCACTTCTTTACGCGCCCACGGCGTGCGGCGTAAAAACTTCAGGCTGGACTTAACGCTGGGGTCGCTTTTAAAGCAGTTAATGTTCACCTGCCGCGCCATTTCCGCCCAGCCATAACGCTCAACCAGCGCGGTCAGCAGCGCCTCAAGCGTAATGCCGTGCAGCGGATCTTTTGAACTCATGATTATTCCGGATATTTTGATAATTTGCGCACACCTTACTGATTCTGCCAGCGAGGCGCAACAAGGTGCGGGCGACGATCCCGAAGAAGTGAAAAGAACTGAGAGGCGGCCCATCGCTGAGCCGCAGAAGGGGTTAAATCAGAAGGTTTCCCAGTTATCGGCAGAAACCGCAACCGGCCGCGCCGATGTGGACGCAGGAGAAGGAACGACATAACGACTTTTCGGTGCTGCGGAAGAGCCGGCTTTCAGGCGGAACGTGCCTACAGCCTCCGTCAGCCGTGCGGCCTGTTCTTCCAGGGAAACGGCGGCGGCTGAAGCCTCTTCCACCAGCGAAGCATTCTGCTGGGTAACGTTATCCATTTCGTGAATAGCCTGCCCGACCTGCTGAATGCCCCGGCTTTGCTCGTCAGACGCGGCGGCGATTTCCAGCATAATTTCGGTCACGCGGCGAACGGCCTCCACAATCCCCGTCACCGTGGTGCCCGCCTGTGCAACCTGGCGGGAGCCGGAATCAATCAGCGACACGGACTCGCTGATAAGCCCTTCAATCTCTTTTGCCGCCTGGGCGCTGCGCTGCGCCAGGGTGCGCACCTCGCTTGCCACAACCGCAAATCCTCGACCTTGCTCCCCGGCCCTGGCGGCCTCAACGGCAGCGTTCAGTGCCAGAATGTTGGTCTGGAAAGCAATGCTGTTGATTACCGCCGTTATCTCAGAGATTTTCTTCGAGCTGGCGGAAATATTGTCCATTGTGCTGACCACGCCAGAGACAATACGCCCGCCGTCGCTGGCCTTCTGCGAAGCATCTTCCGCAAGCTTTGTCGCGTGATGCGCGTTGTCGGCGTTTTGTTTCACCGTGGCGGTAAGCTGCTCCATGCTGGCGGCGGTTTGCTCGATGGCCGCCGCCTGCTGCTCGGTTCGGGATGAGAGGTCGGTATTACCGGCAGAAATTTCGCTCGAGCCCTGGTAGATAGCCTCGGCCCCTTCACGCACGGTGCTCACGGTGCTAACCAGTTGCTGCTGCATATGCTGCAGGCGCTGGCTGAGCTTGCCAATTTCGCTGTTGCCGGTTGCTTCCGCCGACAGGGTTAAATCCCCTTCGGAGATATGTTCGATTCGCTTCGCCGCTCGCTGCAGCGGGCCAATCACCACGCGGCGCAGCATGATGAAGGTAAATACCGTCATGAAAAGCGCCAGCGCAAAGGCCCCGGCCATCAGCGCCACGCTGGTTCTGGTGCGGTTATCAGCCTGCTCCCTCAGCGCGTTTGCCCGCTCGGTTCGAATGCTCACCGCTTTTTGCAGGTTGGCGCCGTAGTCGCTGTCCAGCTTGCGCCCGACCTCGCTTTCATGGGTGATGATCGCCTCAAACATGCCGTTTTTGGCGAACTTAAGCATCGGCTTCATGCCTTTTTCGAGATAGGCCGCAAACTCATCCTGCAGCCCTTTGTCCAGGGCCTGGTCTTCGGGCGTTTTTACCTTACGGGCCATATAGGCGTTGAAACCAGCCTGCGCCTGCTTGATGAGCCCTTCGGCATTGGCCACGTTCTGTTTAACCTGATCCATATCCGCCACGCGGCTTGCCGCCCCGGCGTTGATCAGGTTGATACGTGCGGTACGCAAATGGTTGGCGCTGTCCGCCAGCCCCATACGCACCTGAATTTCTTCCGTGACGTCCTGAAGCGCGCGGTCGCTCTGGATAAGAAAGTAGCTGGCAAAACCGATGCAGAGCGCAAACAGCAGCAGAATGCCGCCGAGAATGGAGGAAAACAGCGGCACCAGCCTGATGTGATGCCAGAAGCGCACGCCGTTTTGTGGGGTCAGAGTTTTTATCGACATGTCCGTGACTCTCTTTGTATGGGGAATTCCCTTCAGAAGTCATCGGCCCCGGCGCGCAAAAACATTACGCGCCACGTCACAAATTTGCGTTAACGACGCTAAAGATATGACAGAAAGTTAAGTGGATCACAGGTTTGGCTTAGCGCTGCTCCGCCTGCTGCTTTATCAGCGCATAGCGGTTCAGCAATTGCCTGATTTGCATGTTGGTTTGCGTCAGCTGCGCGTCGGGTAGCGGCGTGCCTGCCGGGGACAGGCTCAGTGAATACAGGCGCTCTTCCAGAGGCGTGCTGCGTGAGAAATTTTGGGTGATGGTAAAGACCATAGATTTAAGCTCAGAGCCGGTCAGGTATTTGCCTTTACGTTCGTCCAGCGCGTTGAGCCGACGGGTCAGGTCGCTCAGGCCCGCCATGCCCTGATGCCAGCCTGAAAGCTGCTCAGGCGGCAAAGCGTTGCCGGTCAGGTAACGTGCCCATTGCGCCTTCAGGCCTTCAACCTGCTCCGGCCTGGCGCGCCCGGCCAGCTCATAGCCATAATCCTGCAGCAGCAACGGCGGCAGTCGGCCAAGCTCAACGAGAGATGCCTCACTTGCCGCCACCGGCAGCGGACTTGTGGGCTGCGGGTAAATTTTTTGCCAGCCCCAAAAGCCTGCACTCCCCACGGCCAGCATAACCAACATCCCTGCCGCAAAGCTTCGCCAGAGCGGCGCCGATGAAGGCTTAGGCACAAAGTTCACAACGCCGGGCGTGTCCGGGTCTTCACGTGCGACATAGATCAGCGGCTCGCTGCCGGAAGGTATTTGATTTTCCAGGATCGGAGAAGAAAAAGGCACGACAACGGCAGCGCTGGAGCCGGTGCCTGCGTACATATTCTCCAGCCTGATTGCAGCATTGTGCATAAAGGTGCAGAGCTCGCCCATCTGGCTGGCATTTTTTAGCTCCAGCCGCTGCAGCACATCGCGCAGCGTATTCAGGTGCTGTTCTGCCTGATAGACCAGCGGTAAATCAGCGTAATTAAGGGTGAGCGTGCGCAGCGTTGACTGTAGACGATGGCTAAACCCGGCCATAATTTCCATGCGGGCATGCACCGGCTGCGGCCACATAATGCCCCACTGCCGGCTCAGCAGAACTTCCATTATCGCCAGCCCTTCATTAAGGCCAGCCATGCCGGCAAGTCGCGTTCGGGCCAGCGTATACCAGCAAAGCGTTTGAAGCTCCACGCCATTCTGGCGGAACAGCGACAGGCTTAGCTGCTCTACAAGCGCCCAGTTCACATCCGGGCGCGCCGGATGGTTCAGCTTAGCGAGTTCATCACGCAGGGAAGCATATTCCGGCAACGCGCGCGGGTCGCTGCCGGTTTTAATTTGATTAGCGTTATTCACGGAGATTTTCCGTCAGTTAGAGTGTGGGAGTGAGAATGAAGACGGTCAGCGTTTTAAATTCTGGTTTGGGTATCGAGATATTGCTGCTGTTTTAGATGGCGCAGCAAGACTCTGCCTTCGGGCATAAATTCGGTGCCGTATCGGACCAGGCCAAGGCCTTTAAGCTCGGCGTCAATCGCGTAACGCAGCTCGCCGGGCTGCGTTTGTTCGAGCAGCAGCACGTTAATGCTCTTCAGGCGTGGTTCATATTTCAGCAATACGCTGCTCAGGGCGCCTTTCAACTGATGGGCTGTGCCCGGCATACCCTGCAGGATTTTGGTCATGTCCGGCAGGCCGTAATCAGGCAGGTGCGCCAGCGTCCCGGCGCGGCAGTTGAGAATACGCTGCATGTTATCCAGCACGGACAGAATGACCTGATTTTCTTCACTGACCTGATGCAGCGCGAGCTCCCCGGAGAAATTACCGAGCAGCATGTCATACAGCGACGGGGTGTGATGCGACTGTGGCATGGTTACTCCTTCACGGGGATCAGCGTCAGGCGGTTTTTCCCGGCTTCAATCACGCGGGGCTTATCCGGGTCCAGCGCCTCACGATCGAGGGTTAGCTTCCACGTTTCCTTCTCGCTATCCGGGGCGCGGAACAGCCCAACAACGGCGACAAAACGGGTATCTGCCTCCATCGGCATATCAAGGCTGACGTCCCCGCCCGGCTTGAGTACTACATCACGGCTGGCCAGCAGATCGGCGCCAAGCAGGCTTTCTCCGTCCTTCAGCAACTGCTGATAGACCATTTTGTCGAAGGTTTTATTGTCTTTGAGCTGGTAAATACGCAGCAGCACCGGCGCCGAAAATGAGTGGTTTTCGCGTGCGTCGGTGTTCAGCTCTTCACGCGCGGTGAAATCCAGATGCAACACCTTAATCTTCTTATAGAACACTGAGGTGAAAGCTGATTTCGTGCCATCGCTGACGCTTTGCGTCAGGCCACAGCCCACCAGGCTTAACGCTAGCAGGGGCAGCAGCCAGCGGTGTGTCTTAATTAAACTTGTACGTAACACGTCGGTTTCCTTGTTGTATTCTCGCGGGCTGAAGGCCGCTGTAATAACCCAATTCCGTGGTAAAACGCTCGGGCAGATCGTCGGGGAGCCTTTCCTCTTCGGCGCCCAGCACACCGTTCATGCCGAGCCAGAAAGGTCCCTCGCCCAGCGGAGGAACCGCCAGCAGCCGGGTTTCGGTGGTGAGGGTGATTTTGGCCTTAAACCGCCAGCCAAGATAAACCCGCAGCATCACCAGAAAGTCCTGATACAGCAGGCCATCCGGCTTCCAGCCCAGCGATTCCTGCGCGTTGTCCGTGAACAGGGCGATCAGCAGCTGGCTATTGGCTTCCATCGCTTCATCCCCGAGCGGCATATTGCCATCCAGCAAAAAATCCCGATCGCCGTGAAACCCCAGCGGCTGGCTGATTTCCACCGGCCGCAGGCAGTACGGGCTGACCTGCACCGTGGTCTCCGGGGCCAGCAGGCTCACCAGCGCCTGTATCCCTTCCTGCGTTTTTCCCGGCTGGCGTAACACGCCGAGCAAAGCCAGAAAGCGCGATACCGGCGTGGCGATATGGTTTGCCGTACCGGGGATCCCCAGCCCGACCAGGCCCAGCAAGGACTGAGAGATACCGTCTGTTCCGCCAGGTTCAAAGGTGGCCGGGTAAGAATACTTCCGCCAGATGCGGTAAAACTGGGTCAGGATGCGATGGCTAAAAATATCCAGAAAGCCCTGCAGCGCCTCATGCCCTTCCCGGCGCTGGGTGATGTCGTCGAGATACGCGGTCGGCAGCGGGGAATCCACCCCGTACATCCCCATAAAAGTGGTCCGGATACGCGGGGGCTGAGCGTCATCGTCTGCGTCGTATTCAACGGATTTCAGCTCGCTGGCCGGAAACCCCATTCCCGGATGAGGCGCAAAACGCACGGGATCGTCCGCCGGATGACTGGTCGAGCCCAGCGGCGGTTTATCGTTGTGACGCTTTTCCAGCAACTGGCAGAAACGATAAAAGTTAATCCGCTGGAGACTGGCCTCCAGCCGGGGTGTCAGCCGGGAATACGGCGGCTGTGCTTCTCTTCCCATTCCAGGCGTTCTCCGGTTGGTTGCAGGATGATAATCAGGCGGTTAAACAGGTAGATATCGGTGTAAAGCGCGAAAAAGCGGCTCAGCATCTCGCCAAACAGGCAAACATCGCCTCGTCCGGCAAAGCCGTGACCGTCGAGGGTGACTTCAATCTGCACGCCGCGCACCAGGAACCCCTGCTCAAAGCGCTCGGTTTCGCCGTGCTTCACGTCAATGATGGCTTCCAGGCGACGGCGGTTCATTTCGCTGTCGGTCCATTCATACAGCGCCAGGGTACCGCGCAATACATCGGCGTTGTCCATCATCGACAGGAACCCGCTGCCGAGGTGGCTCAGCACGCGCCAGTGGAAACGGTCCTGCGCCGGGGGGTAACATGGCAGCGTCGGGGCGCAGAGATTACGTACCGTCATGCTGGTCGTGGGGGTTTTCACCGCCGTATCCAGCACGGTGCTTTGCAGCGCCCGCCGCGGCAGCTGCCCGTTAGTGCCGGTTAGCGTCAACGAAAGGCTTTCGTCTTCCGGCACGGTGTGGCTATCAAAGGCTTCACCGCCCAGGATCAGCCAGGTGTTATGCAGCCCGGACGGGCCACGCCGCACGCGGGTATGGTAGTAATATTCCGGGGCTTCGTGGCGCATCATGCCGCCTTTATGCCGGAAGCTGGAGAACGGGACATAAACATGCTGATTCGATGACATCACCGAATCCACGGCATAAATCTCGGTGTGACCATCCTGGACGCGCATCGGGCGCAGCATATACTCCGTTTGCAGGGAGTCCAGGGTCAGCGGGTCGGACTCCAGCGGGAACAGGTTAATCACCGGCACGCAGTTCAGACGCAGATGTTTTTCGTTAAAGCTGAAGTCATGCTCCCAGCGTTCGGCCAGTACCACGTCGATTTCAAACCACGGCAGCGCCGCCGGAAAATCGACGGTTTCCAGCCCTCGCAGGCCGGTAAACATGAATTTCTCGCGGAAGGTAAAGTACTCCAGCAGCAGCTGGTAACCGCTGAAACTGCTGTTGCTCTTCGGCCACAGGGCGTCGTCATCACCAAAGCCCTGAGCAGTGAAATGCCCGTCGAACGGTCTGCTGTCCACATCGCCGGGCATGCGCAGCCACATGCGGGCCACGTTCTGGGTAAAAGCTTCGTGCATAGCGCAGGCCAGAGGCGCATCGGCGTTGAAGTACAGCGCAAGAGCGCTGAGGTCGAGCTGGCTCCAGTCCGCCAGTTTGCCACAGCTAAAGCGCAGGGTGACCACCGAGCGCCCCTCAGCGTTGGTTGCCAGCCGGACATGCTCCAGCGCCAGCGGCTGAAGGTGGATCTCCCGGGTGGTGGTGTACCGGCAGCGCGTGCCTTTGTCACCGATCGGCCGGGAGTTAACCTCGAAACCTTTGACGATGCGCATCGGCTCTTTCATTTCGAGCCAGTCCGGGGTGAATTCCACCACCGACATCGACGGAATGGTGCGCAGATAATGCGGCCACAGCAGGCTAACCAGCCCTTCGGTCAGCTCCGGCAGGTCGTCATCAAGCTTTTCACGCAGCCGCCCCATCATGAAGGCAAAGCCTTCAAACAGGCGTTCCACATACGGGTCGCGCGCGCCCGCTTTATCGAGATTAAGCATCGCCGCCTGGTCAGGATGAGCGCGGGCAAATTCTTCACCGGCTTCCAGCAGGTAGCGCATTTCAGCGTCGTAATAACGCAGGGTTAAATCGTCCATAATTTTTTATATTCTGACTAGTGCTAGGTTTATCGAGAAATATTGGCTATGACCATAGAGAAGCTATTGTCGCCTGTTTATCTGCCAATTCTTGCGCTTCGAGGTTTTTCAATTGTTGAGCCATATCTCCTGCAGGATCACGGCTTAATGCAGGTTGCGGAATCAAATCTGAGGGAGGCGCTACGGGAATATCCGGTGCCTCATTTTTAATGACGATGTTCTGTTTTATTTCTGGCGGGAAATCATCCTCCGTCAGGCCAACCATTTTTTCAAAGCGTTCAATATAAACATCGGATCCTGGTATCGCGCCTAAAACTCGTCCCTTAATAAAACGTCCGTATTTTATTAATGGCGTAATGTTTTTGCTCATCACATCACCAAAGTAGATCATCCGATAGAGAAAATAGCTGCCCCACGGCTCTCTTGCGTTAAACGTCGCATGCATAAACCAGGCTCTGGAATCATGGATTTGGTTATCAAAAAGCGCCTGGACTAACGCCCCAGCCTGTTGCTCAAAATCATTTACTCCCTGAGATGGAAACAGCTTTTCAAACCGGGCGTTGCCCGCCCTTTTCATCCTTTTATACTCCCCGATAACATCATCATCGCTGAAGGTATAAACCAGGCTGCTGAGAGCCTCCGTAGCCTTGAATTTAAAATTCCCTGTCTGCGTTTTAGTTTTTTTCTGATACTCCTCGCGAAACTCTCTCGCGGCCTCCCGGAGCTGGGTCTGCCCAAGGGCGGGGTCGAAATCTTTTACGCCCGGCGGGTAGAGAATATAAGCTCCCTTTTTAGAAGATATGAGCATGTTATAGCGCGTATCTTCAATGATCTTCTGCTTTTCGTCCCTTGCTTTCTCGGACGCTTTTCTTACTACCGGGTCGCTGTCTTTATCCATATCGTTTGCCCCGGAGTGCAGATAGAAATCCTGCTGCCAGAAGCCTTCATGGGCATACCGCCCAATGCGCCAGGCCGTTATCCACGCCATTTGATCTTCAAGTATCCCGATAATATTAGCCGGAGCGCGGTCTGGTTCATATCGGGCGGCATCTTCGTCGCTGATATTGCCATATGCGTAACGATTTAAGGTTAATCCTCGCCAGGCGTTAAAACGATTAATTAAATCTGGCTCAATATAAAATTCATCTTGTAAATCAGATGACATTGCGCGCCAAATTTTATTAAGCAGGTCCGGTGGTAAAGATTGAGGTGATACTTTTAACGGGGCTCCGGCCTGAAAGGCGGCCGCGTAGAGATCGTGTAAGACAATCTGTGACAGCAGATAACCATCGCTATCCGCTATCGCCTTGCCCTGATCGCCCGGCGGGTAGCCGCCACCGATGTCCGAGTGCATCCCGGGGTAGACCACTTCCTGCGCCCAGGCCGGGTAGCTGCCGTCGTGGCGGCAAATCGAGTCCAGCGGGAAGCAGAGACGCTGCTCGTGGGCAGACACCAGGTGCACGCAGTTTTTAATCAGCCCGTTATCAGGTAACTCCATCGCGCCATCGGCCCAGCCCATATGCCCTTCCGCCAGCGGGGCGATATGCGCCACGCCCACCGAGGCGACCGTATCCAGCAGCCCCAGAAATTCGACGCTCAGGGGAAGCTGCCAGTTAGCCTCCGTGGAGGTTAATCCGTTCGGCAGTAGCCCATTCAGCCAGTTCACAAAGGCCCGGGCTGACGCCGCCCCGCGTGAAAAACCATACACATACAGCTTAATACCCAGCAGTTTTGGCCTGCCCGGTTCGGGCTGTTCCACCGCCCTCTTCAGATTTGGCTCCAGCTCCGAGAGCAGCCGCTGAAACCCTGCCGAACGCAGGCTGGCGGCATATGCCTTTGCCGCTCCGGCTGGCGCGGTCATTCTCCTGACCGCCTCCCAGCTTTTATCATCCGTGAGTCCCGGCATGCCCAACGTAAGTCTGAGCGCGTCGATGATGCGGATCAATGCCCAGTTGATTCTTTCTTCCCCAAAGGTCGCCGCAGCCAGGCCGGGCATCGAGTAATCAAGGTCCGACACCTCCGGGAACGGTGTGCCAGCGCCGGGAATATAATACTTGAAGTACTGGTTGCCCACGCCTCCTGTCAGGTCGAAAAGCGCTTTCTGATGTCTCGAAACGCCCCCTGCGCTCCCCAAGCCAATGGTGGCACGGAACAGGCGAACGATATTGGTCGGATGGGGTGGTTCGGAGAGATAAAGATCGTTATTCAGGTTGTTGCCCGTGCCGTCGAAGAACAGGCTGATATGCAGCGTTTTACAGCACGGCGGCATGACCAGCTTTCCCGCGGCGAGGCACAATTCATCCCGGTAGGCACGCTCGAGGCTGTCCTGCTTTCTGCAATTTTGCACGACTAACGCCGCTGATCCAGGCAGTCGCCCCTGCGAGGGAAACTGGGGTGGGTACCAGGCTAGAATCGGGGTTATTTTGGACATATTTCCGGCGCCTCCATTTTGAGCGGCTCTTTGATCGGATATTCCGGGCTGCCGTATGCGTAGCAGTTGGTGGTGACCTTTACCTGATCACAGGGCAGAAAGTGCACCGTGATGCCGCAGGTATCCTGTCCGCTATAGTCTGGCACCGCCACGATTTGGCTATGTTCACGATTTTGGGCTTTCATTTTTTTTTTCCACTCCAGGTATGCTTCCCATTTATCAAATCCTGGAAACCCAGCCATACCGCCAACACCCGTTTGCCAGTCCACTTTTACCGTCATTCCCGGCGTCCATTTAGCCGGGGCGCCATAGCAACATCCACCGCCGCCGCCCTGCCAGGGGCCGATAATATCGATGCCGGACTGCCCGTTAACGCTGAAATGATTAATCGCCCACTTGGTATGGTTCACCGCCTTAATGCTTCCGCCGCCGCCTCTGCCGGCGCTTTCATTTTCCTCCGGCTGGTTGCAGCCGCTGAGAGATATTGTTGCGAGGAAAAGAACTGCAAATAGGGATTTGGGTAACACAGGTGTGTACCAGGCTAAAACCGGGGTTATTTTGGACATATTTCCGGCTCCTCCATTTTGAGCGGCTCTGTAATCGGGTGGTTTGGACTGCCGTAGGCGTAGCAGCTGGTGGTGACCTTTACCTGATCACAGGGCAGAAAGTGCACCGTGATGCCGCAAGTATCCTGCCCGCTATAGTCCGGCACCGGCACGATTTGGCTATGTTCACGATTTTGAGCCTTCATTTTTTTATCCCATATAATTAACTTGGCATCATCTCCAAATCCTGGAAACCCAGCCATACCGCCAACACCCGTTTGCCAGTCCACTTTTACCGTCATTCCCGGCGTCCATTTAGCCGGGGCGCCATAGCAACACCCACCGCCGCCGCCCTGCCAGGGGCCGATAATATCGATGCCGGACTGCCCGTTAACGCTGAAATGATTAATCGCCCACTTGGTATGGTTCACCGCCTCAATGCTTCCGCCACCGCCTCTGCCGGCGCTTTCATTCTCCTCCGGCTGGTTGCAGCCGCTGAGAGATATTGTTGCGAGGAAAAGAACTGCAAATAGGGATTTGGGTAACACAGGTGGGTACCAGGCTAAAACCGGGGTTATTTTGGACATATTTCCGGCTCCTCCATTTTGGTAAGATCGCCAACCTTGAGGGGATCTTTGATCGGATATTCCGGGCTGCCGTAGGCGTAACAGCTGGTGGTGACCTTTACCTGGTCACAGGGCAGAAAGTGCACCGTGATGCCGCAAGTATCCTGCCCGCTATAGTCCGGCACCGGCACGATTTGGCTATGTTCACGATGGCTCTCTTTTATTTTCTTACGCCAGACATAATATTTCTCTCTATTTTGATAACCCGGAAAATCCATCGAGTAACCAATTCCGGTTTGCCAGTCCACTTTTACCGTCATTCCCGGCGTCCATTTAGCCGGGGCGCCATAGCAACACCCACCGCCGCCGCCCTGCCAGGGGCCGATAATATCGATGCCGGACTGCCCGTTAACGCTGAAAT
>Ga0209281_1000490_pt1 | contig 54391 bp, 76 predicted proteins | sample MedtruBG_FD_187514 | JGI IMG/M metagenome (GOLD analysis project Ga0209281, IMG submission 187514) | Root nodule microbial communities of legume samples collected from California, USA - Medicago truncatula BG (SPAdes) (version 2) | ecosystem: Host-associated > Plants > Roots > Nodule | place... | reverse complement strand
TGGTCTTCAGCTCCTTAACGACAGCATCGACGGCGATATCGATGCCACGCTTCAGGTCCATCGGGTTCATGCCCGACGCAACCGCCTTGGCGCCTTCCTTGACGATGGCCTGGGCAAGCACGGTTGCAGTCGTGGTGCCGTCGCCAGCCAAGTCGTTGGTCTTCGAAGCGACTTCGCGCAGCATCTGGGCGCCCATGTTCTCGAACTTGTCTTCCAGTTCGATTTCCTTGGCGACCGAAACGCCGTCCTTGGTAATGCGCGGCGCGCCGAACGACTTGTCGATGACGACGTTACGGCCCTTCGGGCCAAGCGTGACCTTTACTGCATTGGCAAGCACGTCGACCCCACGCAGCATGCGCTCACGGGCATCGGTGTTGAATTTGACTTCTTTGGCAGCCATTTGTCTAACTCCTCAATAGGCAGCTATTTTGACTGATGGGTTGATTTGTAAGGAGAGCGCCTCAGGCGGCGATCTTCTGCGCAGCCTGAGCGCCGATAATGCCTAGTACGTCACTTTCCTTCATGATCAACAGGTCTTCGCCGTTGATCTTGATCTCGGTGCCGGACCATTTACCGAACAGAATACGGTCGCCAGCTTTGACGTCGAGTGCCTGGTTCTGGCCAGCCTCGTTACGCGTGCCAGTGCCGACGGCGATGACTTCGCCCTCTGATGGCTTTTCTTTCGCGGTATCGGGAATGATGATGCCGCCTTTGGTCTTCTCCTGGGATTCGACGCGGCGGACGAGAATGCGATCATGAAGCGGTCGGAACGACATGTTTTCCTCCATTGGACAAAAAAGATGACGCAATTTTCCTACCGGACCGGGTGACCGGTCCGGCGGATGCGAACCTCTTTAAGCGTTCGCGGGCGAAGATTTATTTTCGAGGTTTTTCGATTTCAAGAGGGTTATTCACAAAAATCAGCACTCGTGGGAAATGGCTGCTAACATACTGTAAAGGAGAGAGAAAATAGTCCCCATAATAGGAAGTGTGTTGATGGCGCCGGCTTTTTCCGCCACCATGGCTGCGTCACGAAACGGAGATGAAGCATGCAGTTCTCATCGGACTTGGAGCGTCAACTCAATGGCTATGGGCTGACCACCGCGCATATCCTCTACCGCATTCCGGATTTCGAGTCCGTCCTGCAAAGCTACGTTTGGCAGGACTATGATCTCGCCCCTGATTTTCCGGAAATGCGCAAGTTCCTAGACTTCTGGCAGGCGAAGCTCGACGGGCCTCTCCACTCCGTGCGCTACAGCCACCAACGGCTCATAGGTCCGAATGAATGGAGCCGCGTCGACGGTGAGTTCAAGCTTCATTGACCTCTTGAATTTGATTTCTCGCTCTCCTAGCTGAGCGGCGGCCGAGGCTTGATGAGCTTGGCCGCTTTCCACGTCTGTATGGAGTCGAGACCGCATGGAAAAGAATATCGAGATCATGAAAAACGCGAGCGTTTCCGAAAGGGAAGAAATCATTATCGATTTCGCCCGGTGGCTTGAGACAACATCCCAGGACGCTCTGGTCTATGGCGAGGGCCGTTTCGCCTTGATGTCCGCGAATTTGGCTCAGGCAATCCGTGCCAACGCTGATGACCTTGCGCGCGAGACGCCTGAAACGGCTGCGCGCCTCTTGCAGCAGGCATGCGCAATGATATCGCAGTTCAAGGCCACTTATCCACATCGCGTCCTAAGCCGCTCGATCCACTAATACCGTCGATTTTTTTTCGCGGCAGATCTTGAATCCCAAAATCGGCAAACCAAAATCGAATGTCGCCAGCCGCTCAATAATGGGCTGGCTTTGCCGGGAGCGCCGCTTTTGGCATTCCCGTACCCATGTTGCTTCAAGGAGGATATGGCTATGGCAACATCTTACGACTATGCATCGCTCTACCGTTCGAGCGTCGGCTTCGACCGAATCTTCAATCTTCTCGAAAACGCGCAGCGAGGCCGCTCGTCGAACGACTGGCCTCCCTATGACATCGTCAAAACAGATGATGACACCTACCGTATCTCGATTGCGGTAGCGGGCTTTGCCCAGAACGATCTCGACATCACCTTCCAATCCAATCTGCTGACCGTCACCGGCAAGAAGCAGGAAGCCCCGGCAGAAGGCTACCTGCACCGTGGCATCGCCGGGCGCCCGTTCGAGCACCGCTTCGAACTCGCCGATCATGTGCGGGTGACAGGAGCCGGTCTTCAGAACGGCCTGCTTTCCATCGATCTTGTTCGGGAACTCCCAGAGGCGCTGAAGCCACGCAAGATCAACATCGGCACGCCGAAAAGCGTGAGCGAGAAGAAAAACAATCCGGTTCAGATCGAAGCTGCACGAGCAGCGTAACTTGTCGTTCCGGGGCGCTGACGCGTCGGCGCCCCTCCATTTCAACAATCGGGCTTGGAACGGAGAGACATCATGAAACCCGATACGTTCAACACCCCCGTGACTATCTTAACCGGCCTCGGCATTCCGACGCCGGTCAGGTCGGTATCACAGGCTTATCGGGTGCTGATGGACTGGCCAGCGCCCGGTCGAGACCGGGCTCATTCTATCGCCACGAATGCCTGTCTCGCAGCACTGAACGGCCATATAGAAGTGGAGACCGCGCGCGGCTTGTTTGCCGCGTTTGCCGAACGGCAGGATATACTTGTGCCCGACTTGGATATGCTATTGGCGATCCGCGGCAGGTCCAGCAGCGACCCTCATATCAGCTAACAGGTTAAATCGCGATGCTAGCGACGGATATCCAAGATATGGTCAGTGTATTGTGAGCTTGACCTTGATGGATCGGAAAGCCTGGGAGAAATGCGTTGATTGAGCATGACAATGAATGGAGCAGAAAGAGCGCCGAGGAGCATATCGCCGATCTCCTCGACGCGGCAAAGAGCGGGACCGTTCAGACGATCGTCGATTTTGACGGTAATTTCGAAATCAGGTTCACCGCACCACTCGTCAAGCCGGTAGCTCTTGAGCTCAACCCACCAGCTGAGGCGCAAGCGGAACCGGAGCGGTCAGACGAACCGCAGATCCCGACAGATCCGGCTTTCCCTCCCAGCGACTGAACGAAGCTGCTGGTTCCTCGAGGCGCGGGCTATCTTTGCCGCCGCCTTAGGCGCCCAGCTTCTCGCCCGGATCCGTTCGACCATACCGCACTTGGATTGGTCGGAGTTCATTTCTTGAATGCGACTGGCGCAAACCACCGTCCACAGATTGTCGATCAATATCGAGCCACATTATTTGATGATGCCGCACGGGTATTTGACAATTTAAAGCGAGCGCTGGAGGCGGTTCCATAAGGACTGCATTTAGATAGCTCTCAAATAGTACATATCACAACATCGCGTCATATGGACGTTTGATGGCTTCGTCCTAATTGTACAGCGACTAGAAATCGGTCCTCAAATTGGCGACATCGAGCTATGAAAGTTGGCATACGGATAGACGCGGGCACTACGCCGCATCTTGCGAAAATACGACGAGACACCATGGTTGATATTGCTCATAGATCAGTTTCCGAAGCTGAAGTCATTTCCGCCCATCGCGAAGGAGCCGACGCTGCCCTTAGCGGGGCCCACGCTTTCAGCTGTCCCTATCTCAACGACTTGGAGAATGCTGCGAAGTACGCAGCTTGGATGGAAGGCTTCGAAGAGGGTAAAGGCAGATAACGGATCTTTCAGCCTGCAGGATGATGCCAGTTGAGCTGAGATCAGAAGGTGTCTGCCTTCCCGTATAACCGATAAAATGATCGTAATCTGATACGTGTTGAACCGGAAATTCCGATGAGTCATTTTTGTAGAGGGTATGGTCTTGGACAGCGTGAATGAGCCCGCAACCGTAGCCTCGGTCTCTCAGCTGCTGGAAACGCTGGACTGGGCCTCGGGTCACTTGGGTCCGAAATCCGAGTGGCCATCCTGTCTCCATGCCGCGATTAATATCGCGCTGCCATCGCAGGCGCAGATCGTCATGTTTTGGGGGCCGGATTTTGTTGCGTTCTACAATGACGCATACACGCCGACGATAGGCAACAAACATCCGCACGCGTTCGGCAGACCGGCCCGCGAATCCTGGAGTGAACTTTGGGACGACCTCGAGCCACTCCTGAAGCGCGTCCTCGATACAGGCGAGACGGTCGCCGCGAAGGATCGGCCGTTTTACATCGAGAGGCACGGTCATCCCGAAACGGTATATTTCGACATCTCCTATTCACCGGTATCCGACTCCGACGGTGTCGTGCGCGGCGTGTTCTGCATAGTTAACGAAACGACCGAGCGTGTGAACGCCGATGCCGCGCTGCGCAAAAGCGAAGAACAGCTCAGGGCGGTGTTCGCTCAGTCCGCAGCCGGGATCGCGCTTGGCGATCTGACCGGAAAGCTGATTAGCGCCAACGATCATTTTTGTCGGATCGTCGGGCGCTCGCGGGACGGGCTGATCGGTATGCGGATGCAGGACTTTACTTTTGCCGACGACCTGCCGGAGAACGAGCGGCTTTTCAAAAACATGGCCGAAACGGGCGAGAGCTTCGAAATCGAGAAGCGATACGTTCGCGGCGACAACAGTCTCGTATGGGTTTCGAACTCGGTGTCGGCAATCCGGGACGGCCATGCAAATATCGCACAGGCGGTCGCTATATCCGTAGATATCGGCGAGCGACGGCACGGCACGCCCAGGAGATCGAGCGGCATCTCGCTTCGATGATCGCATCTTCCAACGATGCCATTCTTGGGATTGATCTCGGCATGACGATCACGAGCTGGAACGCCGCCGCCGAGAAGCTGTACGGTTACTCGGAGCGCGAGGCCGTCGGGCAGACGGTGTTGATGCTTGTCCCGGATGACAGGAAAGAAGAAGAACCGACAATTCTCAGACAGATCAAGGCCGCACAACTCGTAAAGCCGTACGAAACCCGGCGCCTGCGCAAGGATGGGCGGCTCGTTGAAGTCCTTCTCAGCGTCTCGCCGATCCGCGACGCCAATGGACGTGTCATCGGCGCCTCGAAGACGACGCATGACATCGGCAGCCGCAAAGAGGCAGAGCGCCTAAAATCCATCCTGGTCAACGAACTCCACCACCGCGTCAAAAACATCTTGCCACCGTGATAGCGATCGCGAGACAGACGATTGGCCGCGACAAGGCAATCAAGGAGGATGTCGTAGCCTTTGAAAACAGGCTGCTATCGCTCAGTAAGGCGCAGGATCTGCTCGTTCACGGAGAGGGGCAGCAGGCGGACTTGGGTGCAGTTGTGAAGCAGGCCACCTCGCCGTACCCCTGCGAAGTCTTTCAGATAGACGGAACGAGCGTATCCATCCCGCCGAAAGCAGCGGTGTTGCTTTCGCTTGCTCTCCATGAACTGGCGACGAATGCAGCCAAATACGGTGCGCTTTCGACCCCCGAAGGCCGGGTGTCGATCTCGTGGCAAGATGAGACGCGTGCGTGTGGCCCGCTGCGGATCATTTGGAGAGAGCATGGAGGACCGGAGGTAACGACGCCCCAGCGCAAAGGCTTCGGTTCGACGCTGATCGATAGGCTCCTGTCGTCAGAATTGAGAGGACAGACCAAAGTTTCCTACGAAAAGAGCGGCGTGATCTGCATCATCGAGGCAGATCTTTCAAAGATTTCCGAGAGCTCGATCTAATTCATACGAGGACCGGGAGGGAGAATTACTCTACCGGTCCATTACCGCCAACGGGATGTCGAGGGTCGCCACCAAGCCGTCGCGTAGGAAGCGTCTCTCGATCTTTCCCATCAGCTGCGCTTCGACAGTCCTGGCAACCATCCTAGTCCCGAACCCTTTCCTGGACGGCGTTTCAGGCACGGAAGGTCCGCCGACCTCCTGCCAGAGCATCCGGAACATGTCCCCTTCACAACTGCATTGCAGATCAATGTGGCCGTCGACAGCAGACAGAGCACCGTATTTTGCCGAATTCGTCGCCAGTTCGTGTATGACCAGGGACAATGCCGCAGCTGTCTTCTCACCCACAGCCAGTGACGGACAGGAACACTTCACCTGCCGAGCATCCCGCTTGAACGGTGCAAGCAGCGCATCGATAAGTCCCGGCAGGCCGCTCATAGACCCACCGCTATCTGATCTGACGTTGACGATGAAGTCATTAGCCTTACTGAGCGCCATTATCCGTCCGTTGACGCTTTGCACGTAACCGTCGAGATCGGTTTCGGTCTTTGCCGATACGATAAGAAGGCTCGAGATCACCGAGAATATGTTTTTGATCCGATGAGCAAGCTCGCCCTGAATGAGCGATCGCTGTTGGTCAAACCGCGCGAGTTCCCCTACCCGCTCCCGCAGGGCGATCTGTTCCTCAACGAGCGTGCCGAAGTCGGCGAGTATAGCCTGCTCCCGTTCCGTCCACTGACGCGGGCGGGAATTGATCGCGCATAGAGATCCCAAGACATGGCCATCGCCAGTCAACAAGGGAATACCAAGATAAGCGCGGACCTTGAGATCAGGAATTGCAAGATTGTCGCAGACGAGAGGATCAAGTGTCGCGTCATCAATGACGAGGGGCGCGGCCCTTGAGACGACGTGCTGACAAAACGAGTGCGTCAGCGGAGTTTCGCGCTCCGTCTTCCATGGCTCAGGAAGGCCGAAGGTACTCTTGAAAAACTGCCGTTTGCTGTCGACGAGAGAGACAAGCGAGACGGGCACCGACAGAGTGGTTGCAACCAGTCGTGTCAATCGGTCAAAGCGCTCCTCTGGACCGCTGTCCATCAGGTCGGTTTGGTAAAGAGCGTTTACCCGATCACTGGCGACATCACCCGGCGCTGGTGCTTTAATTGTCGGGGATGACGAAAAGTCTGGTGAGTGGGTCAAGTATGTTCCTTGGACAGTGCACGAAATTCACACGAGCTGTTACGGTCAGTTGCCCACGATAAGCAGGTTACTATACATCAGAACCTAGCGAAGCAAGCGAAGGCGCCGAGGGAGTAACCGGACGACACAGCACGGTCCTGTCGGACAACCATGGCTTTCGATCGGTCCAGCATAAAATGGCTGACATGCATCATTTATTCCACGTGGCTGCAAATGCCGGCGAGGCAGTAAAACTATTAGGCTGCTGGACCGTTGGCGGCGGGTCGCAAACACCCTCCTGAATGTATTTCATCGCCGAGAGAAAACCGCTGCGCGACAGCGGCTTCGGCATGACGCCGTGGGCGCCAGCAAAGTCGTCTGGAATTATTTTCGGATTCGCGGTGACGAAGACGATAATCGTGCGCGGCCAGCGCTTCTGAATCAGCTGCGACACATCTAGGCCACTCGTATCCAGCGCGAGCTGGATATCGACAAACGCCAGATGCGGCTGCAGGTCATCGTTCAATTCCTCAGCATCGTAGAGCGAAGTCGCTTCCGCTACGACCGAATGACCCGCGTCCTCCACCATCATTTCCAGATCCATTGCGATCAGAGGCTCGTCCTCAACGATCAGAATGTTCAGGGGCGGCTTAGGTCTCTGCATGGTTACTGCTCACTGGAATTCGGATTGTCGCGCTTGTACCATCTAGCGTTCGATCCCATGCTACATCTGCTTCAAGCTGCGCCGCCAACCTTGCAATCAGTTTTGCGCTAATCGCGGGCATTTCGTGGTGCGGTGTCTTACTCAGCAGCCGAGTGCCGATCGTGACGCTTATGGTTTTCCCGTCTGAGTGGCAGTCGAGTTTCACGGCGGCGAGCGGAAGGTAGGTCTCGAACAGGTTTAAAAGTACCTCGTTTATAAGAAGCCCGGCAGATGTGGCTTTTTCCGAAGGCAGCACGGTCCGTTGGACACTTGAATCCAACGTGAGCGAATTATAAGCACTGGCGTTGACTGCATCCTGGATCAGGTTGACAACGAATGACGAGAGCTCGAAATATCTGACGTCGTCCGCTTGGTATAACCGGCGGTGAATGGCAGCCATTGCATCGACGCGCTCCATGGTCGACCTGAGGGCACGCCTGACGACGGGCTCTTCGGCTCCACGGATCTGCATGCGTAACAAAGAACCGATCACAGAGAGGTTGTTTTTAACCCGGTGGTCGACCTCGTGCAGCAGCAACGACTGCGCCTCCAGCAATGCCTCGAGGTCAGCCGTCCGTAGCCTGACCTCATGATCAACCTGCTCTTTTTGACCGGCTATCCTACGCTGGCTTTCCACGCGCTCGGTGACGTCCAGCTGTGAAGCGAAGAAGAATTGCACTGCACCGTCTTCTCCCCGCACTGGGCTGAGGTACAGGGCGTTCCAGAATGTGCTGCCGTCTTTTCGGTAGTTGAGGAGATCGATTGCTATATCGTCTCCGGCCTCAACCGCCTTGCGCACCTTCGCCACCGCAACAGGGTCAGTGTTATCGCCTTGTAGAAAGCGACAGTTTTTCCCGATGCATTCCTCACGGCTATAGCCTGTCAGCAGCTGGAAAGCCTCGTTTACAAAGACGATGGGGTTGTCGGGTTGTGCGGGATCGGTGATCGCCATCGGCATGCGCGTTGACCTCACAGCCGCAGCGAAAGGATCTCCCCGACCCCTTTCGGCATGCAGCAGGTCGGTCAGATGCCAATTATCTCGTTGGTCCATGATTACCGCTGGTTTTGTGACTACATTCAATGGCCAGGAACGCTTTTTGTTCCACAGGGCCAGCCAATGTTCCCTCGGGACAGGCCGGTTCTGCAACTAACCGGCAGTGAGAGAAAAACAACGCCGGCAGCTTTTCACCAGTCTTTATTCGATATGAGAGACTGGCGAGGTCTCGGGTTATCGATGACCTCGAGTTTTTATAAAACTACTGAGATATTTCTGCCTGTCGGCGGTTCATATCGGTTCACGAGCTTTGCGACACCATGCCAGCACAGTATCGCTCTTGGGCCGCTGGACGAGATTTTGCCCGCACGCCGATCGTTGTGAACCCTACCGCTATCGCTTCACCGCGACGCATTTCACCTCAGCGAGCAAGCCAGGATGCGCGAGTTCGGACACGCCAATGCGGGTCCACGCGTAAGTTCCTTTTGGAACGATTTCGTTCTTCGCCGTCCGGAAGACATCCATGTGCTTCGACATCTCCACATGATAGCTGGTCATCTCGACAATGTCGTCGAAGTTGCAGTTCGCGGCCGCAAGGACAATGCGGAGGTTCTCCCACATGGCCTTGAACTGCTCGCGCGGGTCCTGGATCACCTGCAAGTCCCTCGTACGACCGACTTGCCCTACGACGTAGATTGTTGCGCCGACCTTAACTGCCGGGGCATATCCAGCGCGGTCGACGATTTCGCGCATTTCCTCCGGAATAATGACTTCGCGATCCATAATTCTGCACCTTTTCCTGAAAGAGAGAAGCGGCCCAATTCGGGAAGGCCGTCGCCACGACTTCACGGCCATCTCCCTAGCGTCAGGAAATATCACTTGCAATGGGAACCGAATGGTTCCATATTGTCGTCATGGTAAAAAGCACTCTGACATCCCCGTCCGTCGGCCGTCCTCGTGAATTTGAGCTTGATGATGCCGTTCGCAAGGCGATGGGTGTATTCTGGGACCGCGGGTATCACGACGCATCTTTGCCTGAACTGCTCGAAGGCATGGAGTTATCGAGAGGCAGCTTTTACAAGGCTTTCGTGGACAAGCGGGGTGTCTATCTTCGTGCGCTTGATGTCTACATCGATGATGCCATTCGCAAAACGGGGGAAATCCTGCATTCCAACTCATCGCCGAAAGCCGCGATCAGAGAAGCCTTCTCGCGGCAGGCCGAAGAGTCCTCTGGCAAGGAGGGGCTGCGCGGATGCTTTGTCGTGTTGTCGGCCGTCGAAATGCTTCCCGCGGACGACGAGGTTTCCGCTCGAATTGCGCGCCTGTTTCGGCGACTGCAGGACCTATACGCGGCAGCGATCATACGAGCCCAAGCGTTGGGTGAGATTGATCCTGGTCTGGATGAGCGAACACTGGCAAGGTTTCTCGTGTGTCAGATCCAAGGTATGAGAGTGCTGGGGAAGGCAGGAGCCGCTCGCGACGCCACCAAGGCGATGGTCGACTTCGCGCTGAAACCGCTCGACTGAGTTCAATTAGGAACCAATAGGTTCCAAATAGGCGCATTTTGAAACACGCTTGAGCGGGTTCGCTTCTCGAGATGGAGAGAGATTTGACACATTCCAATCAGGCCAAGGGCAGTCTTGATCCGCGCAGGTGGACGGCGTTGGCCATCTTATTAACCGGCGCCTTTCTGCCGCCTTTGGATTTCTTCATTGTCAACGTGGCGCTGCCTTCGATCCGGGAGGACTTTCATGCCTCCGCCTCGACCATGCAGCTGATCATCTCAAGCTACGCCACCACCTATGCGGTCATGCTGATCACAGGCGGCAGGCTTGGAGACCTCTATGGTCGACGAAACGTGTTTCTGGCTGGGATGGTCGCGTTTGCCGCTGCCTCTGGCTTATGCGGTTTTGCCTGGTCCCCCTCGGTTCTGATCACCGGTCGTATCCTCCTGGGGTTCGCGGCAGCAATCATGGCGCCGCAAGCTTTGGCATCCATCAATGCAATTTTTCCCGACCACGAAAAGTCGAAGGCGCTCAGCTTTTATGCCCTGACATTTGGTCTGGCATCGATGGCTGGCTTGTTTCTCGGTGGGACGCTGATTGGCCTGAATGTCTTCGGCCTCGGATGGAGATCCATTTTCCTGATCAACCTGCCCGTGATCGCGATAGCCGCGCCGGCCGCGCTAGTAATGTTGCGTGAGACCCGGTTGGAGCACGCAAGGAAACTGGATCTGGGTGGAGCAATGCTGATCGCGCTTGCGCTGTTTGCGCTGATCTCGCCGCTGATCGAGGGCCGGGAGCAGGGTTGGCCGAACTGGTCTATCCTGATGCTTTCGGCTTCCCTCCCGCTTCTTCTCCTGTTTTGGCGGTATGAGCAGAAGGTGGGCGCCGCCGGCGGAGATCCGATCGTCGAGCCTCGACTGCTCCAGGTTCCGGGCTTGAAGCGCGGGCTTTTCTCAGCACTGTTCTTCTATGCGTTTGCCGCTTTCTGGCTGACATTCTCCGTCTACCAACAGGGCGGCCTTGGGCGCACGCCTTTCGAGGCCGGGGTTGCAATCCTTCCCGCGACGGTCGGTTTCGTCCTGGGGCCATTCGCGAGCGGGAGCATCCTGCGGGTTTTTGGCAGATATTCAGCCGCCGCGGGCATGACCCTGGAAGCGGCCGGGTTGTTCGCGACCGCTGCCTTGATCTCATTCGGTACACCAGAGTACCTATTCGTTGCCCTGTTCTTCATTGGCGCCGGGCAGGGAATTGCGCTCCCAAATCTCGTGAAGACTGTCGTTCAGCGGGTTGATCCGGCGAGGTCCGGTCTGGTCTCCGGTCTGGTCAATTCGATGCTCCAGATAGGCGGCGCCTTGGCAACAGCGCTTATCGGAGGATTGTTCTTCTCAATCCTGGGCTCATCATCCGATGCGGGATCCATCGGCCACGCCTATAGCGTCGCAGCCGTCGCGATTGGTCTTTGTCTTCTCATTGCAGGTTGGCTTTCTGCCGACCTTCCATTGAACAACAACGTCCACCGATGAGGGCCAACATTGAAAGTCCTGGTCATCGGCTCGTCCGTTGAAGGTGTGACATCTCCCCCTCTCTGTCGGCCACTCTCAGACTATCCACTTCTCTGCCGATCGAATTGCAATCTTTTGAGGTAACCCCATGAACAAAATTCCAACTCCTCCGCTTGCAGGAAAGCGAGCGCTTGTCACCGGTGCGGCGCGCGGTATCGGTGCGGCCATCGCTCTGAAACTGGCCGAAGATGGCGCCGACGTCGCGATCACCTATGAGAAGTCGGCAAGAAAGGCAGACGCCCTCGTCGCAGAGATGCGAGGGATGGGCCGCAAAGCCATCGCCATTCAAGCTGATGCTGCGAGCCAAGAGGCCGCGAGAGCTGCGGTTGAGCGGACTGCGGCTGAACTCGGCGGCCTCGACATTCTAATCAACAATGCCGGCGTCTTGTTCGCAGGTGATTTCTCATCACAGCCGCTGGACGAAATCGACCTGCAACTGAACGTCAACGTGCGCGGCGTGTTTCTAATCACGCAGGCGGCGCTGAAGCACATCCCGAACGGCGGCCGCATCATCAGTACCGGCAGCAATGCAGGTCTAGCTGTTCCGTTCGCAGGGATTGCTGTCTACGCAGCGACCAAGTCCGCCCTGGAAAGCTTTACGCGCGGTCTAGCGCGCGAACTGGTCCGCGGGACATTACCGTCGATCCTGTCCGGCCTGGCCCAATCGACACCGACATGAACCCCGCCGATGGCGCTCTCGCACCGGCGATCCTGCCAAGTCTGTCGATTGCCCGCTATGGTCAGACCCGAGAGGTCGCAGAGGCCGTTGCCTTCCTCGCCGGACCGGGCGCAGGTTACATTACCGGGTCGGGCATTCTCGTGGATGGCGGCATAAGTGCTTGAGCGGGACAACCCGCCGCCTGAAAGGCCCCGAAACATACAATTTCCCCGAAGAATTGGAGATAGTCATGGAATACGCGCGCCTTGGAAACACTGGCCTTGAGGTTTCCCGGCTCTGCCTTGGGTGCATGAGCTATGGTGAGCCCGATCGGGGAAGTCATCCATGGACACTGACGGAGGATCAAAGTCGGCCCTTTCTACGTAAAGCAATCGAAATGGGGATCGCGTTCGCGACGTGTTCCGACACGGTTGAGATCAACTCACGAAGATGCCGGGACCTCGTAGGTCCGGCAATGTCCCACCCTGAAGTCTCGCACCGGCGGTAAACTGGCTTAAATCTAGATGTTACGAGATTTGACTTCACCGCCGACGGTTCGCTTCCTCTCAAAGCCGTAAGTTGTTGTTGCATCCACTATTCGACAATTGGTCGCTCAGCGCCATCGGCTGATAGTCAACTCAGGCGTTGTATCTCCAGAGACGGGTCACAGTTCATCTCTGGAGGATCTGGTCTACACTGTGACCAAAGGTGTAGCTTAGATGCTTTGGACGCCCGTTGTGAGGCTGGCGTCAGACCTGTGCCATACCCCCGTCGACAACGAGCTCTGCACCCGTCGTGAAACTACTCTCGTCGCTCGCTAGGAAGAGGGCGGCCGCTGCCACCTCTTCGGGCCTCCCCATGCGTCCAAGAGGGATCATGCTGGACAGTGCATCTCGCAACTCCTGCGAGGTGCTTGCCATCATCGCGGTGTCAGTCGGTCCAGGGCTGACGACATTGACGCGAATGCCTCTGGTAGCAAGTTCGTTGGCCCATGTACGCGTAAACGAACGAACTGCTGCTTTGGTCGCTCCATACACGCCATAGCCCTTCGTGCCGATGTCGCCCGCGATTGAGCCGATGAGTACAATGGTTCCGCCGGATTGCATGAGGTCAACCGCACCCTGCGCTGCGAATACGAGGGATCGGACGTTCAGACCAAATGCCCGATCGAAATGGTCGTCCGAAATCTCTTCAAGCGGTGCATATTCGGACAGGCCCGCGTTCACGACAAGCACGTCGATGCGGCCTTCTTTCGACCGGATATGCTCGATGACGCGCTTCAGATCGGGCTTTTCGCTGGCGTCCGCTTGAATGACCCGGATGCTCCCCGAGCCCTCCAACTCTGAAATGGTCTCTACGCCCTTGCGGCTAGTCGCGTAGACTCCCGCGCCCTCGTTGGCAAATCTCTGCGAAATGGCACCGCCGATGCCACCGACGCCTCCGACAACGAGTGCGATCTTATTTGCTAATCTATTCATGCTAACTCCATCATTGATGATGGAATTAGATATATTCTCTATACCTACGGTCAATTACGCACTATAGGTAAAGCAGATATCGCGGAGTATACCTATGTCGTTGGATGACGGAGTTTTGTCCACCAAGGCCAACATGCCTCGCCGGCCCAAGCCTGTCTCGGTTGAGGCTCTGTTGGACGTCGAGAAGGCGCGGCCGGTGCTCGAGCAGATCGCGAACAAGTGGTCTGTGCTGATCCTGACTGTATTATGCACCAGACCGTCACGGTTCAACGAGATCATGCGGCGCCTCGATGGGATCACGCACAAAGCGCTTTCTGAAGCTTTGAAAAGACTGGAGCGCAACGGGCTGATCCGCCGTGAAGTCCTGACGACGACGACGCCGGTCGGCGTCGAATATACTATCACCGCGCTCGGTCGCTCGCTTCAGCAGCCGTTCGAGGCGCTGTACGCCTGGTCCATGACCTACGGCCCGGAGCTCGAGCGCGCACAAGTAGAATACGATAGTCAGCGAGACTAGCTCGCTGACTATCGTGCTGTGTTCCACTACTGAGTCTACACCCTGACTATCAGCTTGCCGAAATTGCGGCCCTCAAGAAGACCTATGAATGCTGCGGGGGCATTGTCGAGACCGTCCACGATGTCCTCCCGATATTTCAACCTGCCGTCAGCGATCCAACCAGCGGCTTCCTCTAAGAATGTCGGTTGCTGCTCAATGAACTCCACGTTCATGAAACCTCGAACTGTGATACTCTTCTGCTGAATGACCTTCATGGAAGCAGGAAGCCGGTCAACGGAGGGCCGTCCCAGGGCCTCGTCATTGTAGTGGGAGATCATTCCGCAGAGTGGCACACGCGCGAAATTGTTGAGGAGTGGCAGGACAGCATCCCAGACAGCGCCGCCGACGTTTTCGAAATAGACATCGATCCCGTCCGGGCAGGCCTCGGCGAGCTGTTGCGCGAAGTCTGGATCACAATGATCGATCGCGGCGTCAAAGCCCAGTTCGTTTTTGACGAACGCACATTTCTCAGCCCCCCCGGCTATCCCAATGCGCGCCCCGTCGATCCTGGCGAGCTGGCCAACAACTGAGCCAACCGCTCCGCTTGCTGCGGCGACGACAACAGTCTCTCTGGGCTTCGGGCGCCCGATGTTGCGCAGTCCTGCATAGGCTGAGAAACCGGTCATGCCCAAGACACCCAGTCCGGTCGACATCGGAGCGGCATGCGGATCGATGCCTCGCAAATCGCTTCCGTCGGAGATGGCATGGGTCTGCCAACCCGAGGAGCCAACAACGATGTCGCCTTCCTTCCAATTCAGGTTACGGGACTGTTTGATCCTGGAGACCGTGGCGCCTACCATCACGTCGTCGATCGCGATCGGATCAACATAGGACTTGGCGTCGCTCATGCGTCCCCGCATGTAGGGGTCGAGCGAAAGGTAGATGGTCTCGAGCAGAACGTGATCATTGGGTACCTCGGGCATAGGCACTTCTTCGAGACGAAAGTTGGCAGGCTTGGGCGGCCCCACCGGCCTGGATGCAAGTACGATCCGTCTGATGGATTGTGACATGGGTGGATTCCTCAAAGTGTCATGGCAGACTGGCGCATTTCTAAGCGCTCGCGATTGCGCTTCAGTGTGCGAATAGCTGCTTCAGGAAGCTCATAGTGTCAGGCTGTGCGGCCCGGATGACGGTGAAGTGGTCCGTGTGCGGATACTCGTTGTATGTCACAGGTGTTCGGTCTGCCTTCAATCGCGCGACCAGCGCCCGCGTCGTGTTCAAAAAGACAAAGGCGTCGTCGGGGCCAAGCGAGATGAAGGTTGGCTTCTTGAGACTGAAGGTCGGGTTTGCCGCCGGATCATTTGCAGCGAGAAACGCGGCCATCTTCGGATCACTAGCCCAATCTTGCCTGAAGCCAATGCGGGTCCGGCGCTCAGGCGTCATAGTCAACGTCAGCTCCGCCGTCACGATAAGACCGTTGCCCGCTCTCTCGGTCTACAGCGCCAGCAAGGCGGCGCTCAATGCCTTCACGGAGAGCCTCGCGCTCGGTTGTTTCCCGACCGTCGCTGAAACACGCTCTTCCTGTCGAGCCTGGTGACGAGCATGTCGGTTAGTGAATCGGCAAGTACTCAGTCGCCGACAGCGTAATCAGCGGTATTGCTGTTTCCCGACAGCTCCAGGCCAACAGGCCCCATCACACCGATCGCCTCGAGGCGTGCGCGATGGAAAGAGGCGATACGCCGGGGAACGAGGTCCGTCTCACCGGGCCCGACTTGATCCGCAAAAAAAACGTGGACCAGCCGAGCTGTTCCAGGGACGAAGGACTTGGGTCCGCTCTCAAGGTTTGTCTCGCCCACTTTGTACGATGCATTTCGGCAGAGAGTTCGCATAGGCAGCGGCTTCCCCGGAATAGGGAAACTCGTCACCGATCTGACGATCGCCGTCGAATACTTCGAAGGTCGGCCCTTCGAGCTCGACGATCTTGTAGCCGTTTACATAGTCGGACTTCGGCGTTTTCCAGACCATCGGAAACCCTTCAGTCGGGCCACCATCTCCATTGCCGAAATGGTGGCGTGTATTACATCCACGGAAGCTTGCTAGTATCAGGTGGATGGGCAAAAAACGATCTGTAAAATGCCGTGGCTCCGCGATCCAGTTGGCAGGGCGCCCGATCGATCCTAACGGGCCTGGACAGAACAAGGGAACGAGGCTTGCGCGTCGCTCACCAGAATGACGAATTTCAAATGTTGCAGGGACCATTTTGCCCCCCGACCCGTTAGCAGGCCAAGGCAGTTTTCGGCAGGAAAGACGATCATGTCTCAGCGTTTGAAAGTGAAGGAAATGGTGATGCAGGTTCACGAGAAGAACCTTGTGCTGATAAACATTCTTCGCGATATCGCCGAAAACGAGATTGGGAGCGTTGCTCCGGGCGCGACTGAGGCGGAGATCGCTCGGTCTCTTGCGGACAGGGCAGCACGGCGGGCAGAAATTGTCGGCGAAATTCGTCACGTCCTCGATAAGGAAAACCTGGCGCGCCGCGTGCAGGCATAAGCCACGACACGGTAAGCGCTGCCGGTGGATTTTAACATCCCAGTATATCGAGCAGCGCCGTCGGGTGATTTAAACGCTGGAGCATCCAAAAAGGATTGTCGTCCTAACCGGTCGCCAAGCGCGGGTCTTCTGCGGGTGGACAACCACAAGACGAATGCGGCGATTTTCGAAACTAACCGTTGACGTACCTGGTCACTTTCAATATAGAGGACTTATCGATCTTTTGCTTGCCGAGCTTTGTCTACCGCGCGATTGGCACCGCGCTTTAAGCGAACTTCCCTCTCAAAAATAGTCGGTTTTCGTCTGCGCAGCACATGCTTCGCGGTCCCTCACTCTATGCTTTGAAAGGGTTCATCATGACCACTGGCACAGTAAAATGGTTCAATTCCACTAAGGGCTTCGGCTTTATCCAGCCTGACAACGGCGGCGCTGACGCCTTCGTTCACATCTCTGCCGTCGAGCGTGCAGGGATGCGCGAACTCGTCGAAGGCCAGAAGATCGGCTTCGAACTCGAGCGCGACATGAAGTCGGGCAAAATGTCGGCCTGCAATCTGCAGTCCGCTTAATCGATATCTGCTTCCCTTTGACCACGGATGTACTGGCACTGCCGGGAGCGATTATCAGTTTGAGGCCAGGCATTACGCCTGGCCTTTTTCGTTTTGGCCTGATGGCCAACGTTGAGGACACTCAATGACAGAGACATATAGTAAATCTCGCCAAAAGGCCGAGACGGCCTTCGGCAATCTCCAGACGGAGTTCTTTGCCAAGAACAATGCGGCGGAAGAGCTCCAATTCGTTGTCCAGGCACGTGATGCCAAAACTGTCAGGCTGCGCGAGGCGCGGCTGGCCAAGGAGCAAGCCGACCGGTTGTCTGCAACATCCAAGCTGCTTGCCAAACGATGCAAGGCCAGCTGATCATCCCAAACACAAAAGTTAGGAAGTAAATTTGAAACACGCTAGAAACAACGAACTCACCGATCGGCGCTCCGCTGCTGCGGATGCCAAGGCAGCTCTCCTCACAGCCTACCGCGCAGCAAAGAACGCGGCAGAGCCGACGCACGCCGCCAGACAGGCGGAGCGCATCTCACTTGTTGAAGCTCGCGAAGCGCGCCGTGCGGAACGGGAACGACTGAAGCATGAGGAGCGCACCCGCCTCGAAACGATTGCGGCGCAAGAGCAGGCAGCGATTGTGGCAGTCGCCGCAGCCGAGATTGAAGCGCGACAGACGGCCAAGAATGCCAGGATATCGCGTGTCCTCAAAGACGAGGCCGCCCGCAAGGCTGAACGCGACCGGCGTTATGCCGCCCGCAAGGCCCGGCAGGCTTAACGCCCAGCCGTCCGCCCCCTTGGTGGATGCGGCCACGGAATAGATCAGGACGCGATATACAGTCGCGCTCGAACTTACTCATTCCTGAGGAGCCCTTTGATGGCACCGGACACGAACGAGCTGCAGGCAATCAATACCGCCTGGCAGATCGCGATCCAGGAAATCCTGCGCATGGTCATCCGTGACATGTACCATGGTGGTGGCGAAGCGGCCTTCAGCGCCCATATCAGCCGCATCGAAGAAGCGGCCGTCGACAGCATCCGGACCGACTTGAGGCTTCGCGGCACCAGCGAGTGGACGGAAATGCTGGTCAAGGAACGGGCCAGCAATTTCGTGACGACGCTCTTGACGTCCTTCACTTATGACCGTGCCTGAACTTTCTTATGGTCTTCGAGGTTGAACTGCGATGGGATTGCCTAAATCATCCCCACGTAAGCAGAATAGCCAAGCGGTCGGGCATGGATGAACACAGCGCAGAACGCCTCGCAGCCATCGTCGAATCTTCCTTCGACGCGATCATCAGCAAGGATCTTTCCGGCACGATCGTCAGCTGGAATAAGGCCGCCGAACGCATGTTCGGCTACGCGGAAAGCGAAGCGGTCGGACAGCCGATCTATCTGATCATCCCCGAAGACAAACGGGATGAGGAGGCGGATATCCTGCTCCGGCTGAAGCTGGGGGAGCAGATCGAACCGTTCCAGACGACCCGGCGCCATCGAGACGGGCGGATGGTCCCGATTTCGATCACCATTTCTCCAATCAAAAGCGGGGCCGGTAGGCTTGTCGGTGCATCGAGCATCGCCCGGGATATCTCGGAGACGCGCGAAAGCGATCGCCGGCTCCGCCTTCTGATGCGGGAAATCAATCACCGCGTGAAAAATCAGTATGCGGTCGTTCTTGCCGTTATCAGGCAAACGGCGACACGCTCGCGCTCAATCGATGAATTCGAGCAGCGGGTCCGCGAACGTATCATGGCGCTTTCTCATTCACATGATTTGCTGTCGCAGCTCGATTGGGCCGGGGTGAGGCTTGCGGATCTCGTGGCGCATCAGATCCAACCCTTTCACGCTTTACAGCCGGTCCAAATTCTGGGCCCGGAAATCGTGCTTGACGCCAACGCTGTCCTTAATCTTGGCATGGCGTTCCACGAACTGATCATGAATGCGATGCGCTTTGGGGTCACGGATCTTGGCGGCATATCCGTTACCTGGGGGCTGACGAGAGATCAAGGCGGCGATATTTTCGAACTCGTCTGGTCTGAACCGGCCGTAGCTTACGTCGATCTGCTGGCGCAGGAGGAGGGCTTCGGCGCCCTCGTCCTCGGTAAGCTTGTGCCCACCGCTTTGTCCGGCCATGCGCAATGGAGTTTCACGGACGAGCGGATCGTCTGGAAGCTGGCAGCGCCGCTGGCGCGCATCCAGATCGGGCTGGGGGCTTCGGCCTCGTCTTGACGCTGCTCGGTGGGCAAGTTGACCGGATGTCTTGAATAATCGGCACAGCTTGGCGAGCGATCCAAGCGCAATCCCGCCAAAGAAACGCTTCACGGGCACGGCACTCCAAAATCAGGATTCCCTTAGCTCACCGCCATCCGGCATGATAAGCAGCGGACGAATATGGTCGTGAGTCGCAAATGACAGAATCCGAAGAATCGCCAATGAGCCCCGAAACGGTAGCCGACCTTCCTCAACTTGGGGAGGCGCTGGATGATGACCGCTTCCGACAATTCCTCGACCACGTCCCGTTCGGAGTGGCCGTGGCAGAACTCGCGTCGGACGAGGTGCTCCTATACGCCAATCTTGAATTTGAGCGATTAATCGGCATTTCAGCTGAGGACGTGCAGGGCAAGCCATGGTCATCACTCCCGTTGGTGCGCTCGGTGAGTGGAGACCAGGATCTCACGACTGCCATTGTGGCTGGAGAGGAGTATCTGGGAACATTTGCGACATCTTCCGGGACGGAGCCCGATTCGTACATTGACGCGTGGTCAAATACGATCGTCAATGACGCAGGAACCCCTCTCTTTCGTCTTGTTGCTATCGCGACTGCGAACACTGGACAAACCGCCACTGACCTGGCCACCACGCTGGGAGAAAAGGATGTGCTGCTCAAGGAGTTGCAGCACAGGGTCAAAAACAATCTTCAGATGATCACAGCGCTGATCCGCATGGAAGCCCGAAACGCGCAACATCCGGATGAGGGTGAGCGTTTCAACCGACTTGCAGGCCGGGTAGACGCGCTGACGATCTTGTATCGCTCTCTTTCCGACACCAACGCGGATGAGACTGTCGACCTCGGGACCTATGTTAGCCAGATTGCCTCGGCGGTAATGGCAGCGCATGCGGTTCAGGGTATTCGCCTCGATATGAAGGTCGACACCTGGCCAGTCTCCGTCAATATCGCGATGCCCGTCGGTCTGGTCATCAATGAATTGATGACGAATGCCCTCAAACATGCGTTCAAGGGACGTGATGGCGGTGAGATTGTCTTGCGCTGCGTCGTGGATGACGCGGGCTGTAGGATCTCGGTTGCAGACAATGGCATCGGTCTCAGCCATCCGTCCGACTGGCCAAGACGCGGAAAGCTCAGCGCGATGATCGTGCAATCGATCAAACATAACGCAAAGGCTGATGTTGAGGTGGAGTCGACGACCGGGATGGGCATGAAGGTCACCATCGTCTTCGAAAAGCGAGAAGCAGGTCAAGCTTAGAGTGGCGTTTATCGCGCTGGGGAAATGGCGCAGACGCCAGGGATATCGATCGGCCCATTTTCCAGTTCCGCAACTGGTTGGGGATTTCCTCCTTCTTCAAGGCTGCTAGGTTCGGCGAGGGCGTAGCGGAGCGCATCACCTTGGGGGTGGTGGCCCGCGACCTTTAGAAAGTCATCCACTGACCCTCTCGTCTCAGTGCCGCCGGAAGCCGGGTTCGCGCGGTGGACGACGGTCGGTTCCGTTGCGTTTCCGTCGCGCTCCAGAAACCACCTGTCTCCGTTGGCGCTTATAAAAAACTCTGATTTTGTTTCGTTCATCGCACTCTCTTTTTCACCTTAAAGCAATGTAGCCATCCGATTGAGTTCAACTGTCACGGCGCCAACATCGTAAGGCTTCGAAAAAAACACCGCACGGGTACGGAGGTCGCTATCGACGGGACGCTTGTGGCCAGACACGATAATGATTTCGATAGATGGCCAACGGTCTCGAACAGCTCGTGCGAGCTTCATTCCGTCCATGCTACCTGGCATGTCTATGTCGGTGAACACGATCCGTATATCGGCGCGTGCCTCCAGGATAGCGATTGCCTGATTTGCATCGCTCGCTTCCACGACATCAAAGCCGGCATCCTCAACGAAAGCGACTGCGAACATCCGCACAAGTGGCTCATCCTCGACGACAAGCACAAAGCCTTTGTTTCGTACAGGACCGTTGGCCATCAACCTAATCACCGAACAAACGCTTAGCCTATATCAACACTCTGCTCGAAACACCGCGAGGGCATTGAATGCTCCGGCGCCCTAGATGTTCGATGGGCTTGATAACGATCGGGCATACGGGGTGTTGTTTGCAAGGTTGGACAAGCAATAGCCGCTGTGCGGAGCACCATGTCGAAATACCGGCGACAAAAGTCGTGCGGTACGCGCCTCCACTCTGCGTCAGGACATCAAGGAGAAGCGGTCGCCAATGCTCGTCTGGCCTCAGTGCTCGAAAACAGACCATCAGCGGCTGCCGAACATTTCTCGAGCGAATCACTCCATGCGGGACCCGATTTCCGAGCATGCCGCAACCAGGTCCGCGCCTGCGCAGGCGTTTCGATCGTAATCAGCAAACCGTCTTCCGTCGGCCGCACCGGTCCTTTCCATTGGCCCGTCAACGTCTTCTCCCGTTTTAAATCAAACCGACATAAACCGTTAGACTTTCGCCTAATAATGACGATCGTTAGGCCGCTATTCGACGAGCGGCCTTATGAATGGCCTTTGCATCGTCTCCATGCTCGGCCACGATCGCCTTGGCGTCTTCCAAGTCAATCCGGTATTTCTTGGCGACTGCAACGGCGCTTAAAGGCGCGCCAGCACCTTTTTCATTGGACATTTCGCTCTCCTGGGAAATTTGACCGTGCCGACCGCAAAAAGTCTGGCACCTTACCAACCTAGATGGGGTGGCTGATCGCGAATTTCCACACCAGTCCGCCAACTATCGCTTCCTCCAGCCTAGTTTGGTTTTGATCCCTGACGGCACGCGGCCATTAAACCAAATCCGAGCGCGGGGTCGTAACTGATAAGTTACCTTGATCCGCATGGGAGCATTGTCTTGGGAACCAGCCTCTGACCAAAACATTTCCTCGCTGAAATCGCAGTAGGACATCCACTTGAAACGCTTCATCACCAGCCCCCTCTTACCGGCGCGCACCGTTCCATCTGATCAACGCACCCACGTCGGCCCCTCTGAAACTCTTCCCGCTCGCTAATACACCTTACCGTTCGTAATCATGCGTGGATCGCCACGCTTTGCTCAACGCCGAGCGATCCGGGCTCGACGGGAAACTATCGCCACCTACAGGATAAACAGATTGACGACCGAGCATTCTACCGAACCCAGGAAGGAAAGCCTGGCGGAGCAACTGGGAGATTGGCTGCGAGAACGCCCGGTCGGCCAGCGATGGGCGATCCTGCTCGCCGTCACTCTGGTTGCCCTGCTGCTTGACGTCGGCACCTACCAGCAACAGCTATCGATGGCGGCGCTTTATATCGTCCCAGTGACCATCGCCTGCTGGACGCTAAGCACGCGACAAGCCCTTCTGTTCACAGTGGCTGTCGCAATAGTCGCTGGGCTACGTTACCCGATGTTCAGTCCCGACCCTGACTTCTGGATCGGTTTCAACAACAATGTCGGGCGATTGATTTCGTTTGGTGTCAACGCGGCGGTCGTCATGGGTCTCAAGCGCTCACATGATCGAGTAGCTTACCTGGCTACACATGATCCGCTGACTGGCGTGTATAACCGCAAAGCATTCGAGGACGAACTGAGACTGCGGTTGTCCAGCACGATCGGACCGCGCCGACCGCTCCTCATAGCCTACATTGATTTGGACGGGTTCAAGGGCGTCAACGATCAGCATGGCCATGCTGCAGGCGATCTGGTGCTGACGGCATTTGCAGCGTCTGCTAACAGCTTCACGTCCGAGGCGCAGATTGCAGGGCGGCTCGGCGGCGACGAGTTTGCGATCGCCATAGCCGTCGCCGACCATGGCGAAGCGATCAGAACGGCGCAAGACCTTCATACCGAATTGACGGCGGCGCTCTCGTCGACCGGTTATCTGGTAGGTTGCAGCGTGGGGGCACTCTTCGTTGACGTAAGCGATGGTCGCTCAGCCGAGCAGTTGATCATCGCCGGCGACAATCTCATGTATGCGGCGAAAAATGCCGGCAAAGGCAAGGTCCAGTTGTCCATGGGACCACACGCGAGCAGGTACTCGTCGAACCGAGACTTTGGAACTGCTATCAGGAGGAGCGCAAGCCCTGCTCCTTCACTAGAAACAGCGCTTAAGTCGAGCTCGGCTCCTGAGGGCGGCTACGGTCACGCTGAGTACCTCCGGCCGAGTCACGCGGCAGCCCACAGAGGTTCCCCGACAGGAAGTTTCGGCTAAGTACTCTGTCAGGTCAGCTGGGCGATGAAGACATGTATGTAATTGTCCCGCGCAGATGACGCCATAGTCTCAACCTTTGATCCGCCAAGCTGGCACGTCCACTGCGGTCTCGATGAGGTACGTCTGACCAAAGGCCGCCTCGCTGTGCTCGGCTCGATCGGCGTCCGCAACGGCCGCATCGTTTCCTTCCCCTGTGCGTTTCGCTTCCATTCCTCGCAATGCAAAGAAAGCTTCCCCTTGGCCGTCCTCCACCTTGTTTCAGCCTTTCAGATGCGGGCCGCTCGTCTCCGGTCCTATCGACTGCCATGAAGCCGCGATGGACGCGGCCCGAACAACCGAAAAGGAATACGACGTTGGCAACCATCCGGACCGTCGAGCGCACGTCTGATAAAGGACCCGACTACCGCATCCTGGCGGGGGCAAGGGAGTTCGGCGCAGCCTGGAATAAAACTTCGAACGAAGGCCGCGACCATCTCTCGGTCAAGCAAGAAGCCCCGAGCTTCCCGGCCCCGATCTGCGCAACGGTGATCGAGGTCGAAGGCGAGAAAGGCCTCACCCTCATCTGGTCCCGGTCCAACAGGGACTGATCCGGAGTGCCCCGCCCGTGAGGGCAGGGCTCTCCATGTCAGAGATCACTTGTTTAGTTTATCCTTGAGCGTCTTGGCCGGCGCGAAGGTCAGTTTGTCTTCCTCAAGCACTGCATCAAAATCCACTTCGACGGCAGGTCCGCTCGCTTTGCCTTCTTCCCACATCGCACGTAGCTTAGCGATATCGTCGCGCTTCTGCATCCACTTGGCCGACCAGTCACGCATGGCCTCGCGTACAACCTCGCTCGCGCTGGCATACGCGCCGCTATTAACGGCATCGCGCAACAGCTCTGCGTGTTGCGGGGTCATCGAGACGCTGACTTTTTCAACATTGGGCATAGCTACATGACTTCGTTTGGTAGTAATTATTACCACCAAACGTATGGCGCGGCAACTTCTCCGTTACAGCGCACGTGTACCGGCTCGCTTTAGCGTCACTGGGGCAATCCGTCGGATGGAGCCGGAACTCTGCCGGTCCAATAGCCGGATCGCTCGAAACGTCCATTACGATCAACGGCACGCTTCGGTAGCGGGCGTCCATTGTATGAACACCGAACTGATGGGAGGTAAACTGGTGGGGAAACTCCGACCGTCGCACGACCGTCGTTGGCGGACGGTCGCACGAACTGGGCGTGGATGGTGCCGGTCTCCGCACCCAGAGCGCCATCCACTTCAGCGTACATTGCTCGATCGACGCCCAGAATGTCCCGTGCGTCTAAAATCGGCCTCAGGGCGACGCTCAGCTCAAGCAAAAAAGCTTGTTTCTTCTCCCGTGCGCGATGCGCGGCCTCGGTTGTGGCGAGTTGCGCCGCTGCCTCAGCCAGACGGTGCTCCAGCAGCCTGATATTTTCGGACGTCTGCACTGCCTGCGCCTCCCGCTTCGAATGCTCGAGAATGCCCGAAGTTTCCAAACATTCCTAACTGTCATCGCGAATGAGATATTGTCGGAAGAATGTATTTCCAATAGTGTATTTCCCGGGATGTCCGTTGACCGCACGGAGCTCAAAACCGCTTTTTTAGCTTTCTTGGCTAGGCGGGCGATCCGGTAACGGCCCCCATATCGGTCGCTCCGACCAAGTGGTTGACAAGGTGGGATAAAGCCAACAAATGACGGGTAGGCGGTTCGTGTCCTTTAAGGCTTTTGAGATCCGGACCTCAATGTGGCCAAGGCTTCCCTAAGTTCCTCGACCTTGAATGGCTTCGTCAGTCTGGGCACATCAGGTGCGATACCCCCGACGTCCGCATATCCTGAAATAATCAGACAGGGCAGTTCCGGCCGGGTGAGCTTCACACGGCGCGCCAGCTCTACCCCATCCATGCCCGGCATCAGATGGTCCGTGACAAGCAGTTTCAGGACCGGCATACGGTCCAGCGCCGCCAGTGCGGCCTCTCCGCTGGACGCTTCCACGACCTCAAAACCGAGCTCGTCCAGCATATGGGCTGCACTGCTGCGGACAACATCTTCGTCGTCGACGAGCAATACTGTTCCGCGATGGGTAGGAGACGCAGCGGTTGCGTCCACACTCTTCGGAAAAGGAACAGGGGCAACGTCGGCCTCGGGCAACCAGAGCTCGACGTTCGTGCCTACCCCCTGCCGGCTGAAGATACGGATGCCTCCGCCAAGTTGCTGAGCAAGACCGTGCACCATCGACAGGCCAAGTCCGGTCCCTTGTCCCAAGCCCTTTGTCGAGAAAAAGGGCTCGATTGCGCGAGCCATGGTTTCTTCGCTCATCCCCTCACCGGTGTCAGCTACCGAGATTGTCACGTAGCGGCCACGTTTCAGATCGCTCTCCGCATCGGCCAGAATTTCGCGGGAACTCGCAGTGATGCGCAATGTGCCGCCAGTCGGCATTGCGTCCCTTGCGTTGACGCTTAGGTTCAGGAGCGCCATCTCCACCTGGTTATAGTCGGCGCGTGCAGCCGGCAAATGTTCTGGGGTATCGATTGCGACCAGGATTTGCGGACCCGTGGTGCTACTGACCAATTCACCCATGCCGGTTACCAACGTTTTCACGTCAATCGCAGTCGGCTGAAGCGGCTGTCGCCGAGCGAACGCGAGAAGTCGCTGGACGAGAATTCGGGCCCGCTCGGCCGACTGTAGCGCGCCACCGATCAGTTTGCGCTCCCGATCGTTGCCAATCTGTCTGCGCACGAGCATGTCGAGCGAGCCGATGATGGGGGTCAGCAAGTTGTTGAAGTCATGCGCGACACCACCGGTCAGTTGGCCGAGTGCCTCGACCTTCTGCGACTGTCGAAGCTGTTCCTCTGCATCCGCCAGGCGACGTTGCTCTGCCAGGCGCTCGGTGACGTCGTATGCGATCTGATAAGCGCCGATCTGATGTCCCGCAGCATCTCGCAGAACATTGAAGTTCAGCTCGAACCAGCGCTTAGACAGGTTGCCGTCTCCGAACTCGTCCAGCAGTGTAAATTCTTCACCCGCAAGTGCGCGAGACCATGTGCGACGCACATGCTCGCGCTGCTCAGGCAGATGATCGAGCACGTCGAGCATGGACGCCCCGATCACCGGGCGCACGCCATAGACCTGTTCGAAAGCTTTGGCCCCCGCCTTGTTCATCGCCAGCCAACGATATCGATGGTCCGCCACAAAGATGATGGCTGTCGTATTCTCAACGACATCGGCCAAGAGTTTACGTTCGGCCAGACCCTCGGCGACGCGAGCTTCCAAGGTGTCGTTGAGTTCGCGTAAGGCTACTTCTGTCTTTTTGCGTTCGGTGATGTCGATCGCAGTTCCGATCACCCGCAGACAGCGGTCGCCCTCGAATACACCACGCCCCTTTGCTGCGACCCAGCGGGTAATACCGTCCTCCTTGCCGATCGTCCGATACTCGACGTCGTAAACGGCGCGAACGTCCGGGTTCGCCGCAGCCGCGTAGGCGATTGAAGTCCGTTCAAGGTCGTCTGGATGAAGGCCGCTATAGTAGTCTTGCATGGAGACAGGCACGTCTGGCGAAATCCCGAACATTGCCTTGACGCGCGGCGGCCAGAACAGAGTGCCCGCAACCACGTCCACGTCCCAAAGGCCGATTTCCGCCGCATCGATGGCGAGCCGCAGTTGCTCTTCGCTTGCGCGAAGGTTGGCTTCAGCCCCGACGCGCTCAACATGCGCCCATGATCTTTCCGTGACTTCGCGAATAAGATTCAGTTCATAGCCGGACCATTTATGCGGCTTCCTGTCATGAATAGCCATCAAAGCGGCTAACCGGCCGTTTTTTACCAGCGGCATGCAGATCGTCGCAGTGATGCCGATATCCTGAAAAGTCTTTGCCTCTTCAGGCGCAATCTCATTGAGATTGTCGTTGATGATCAGGGAGCGGCCTGCCGACAATTCCTGAACCGCAAGCTTGCCGAAATCGGCAAGGCTGTAATGTCCAATGATCGAGGGCGATCCAGGCGCGTGCCAGTTGCCGCGGATTGTAAAGCCGTCCTGATCGGGATCCATATCGGCGTAAGCGCAATTGGAGAGGTCCAAATGCGCGGCGACCATACGTGTCGTGACGGCGAGGACGTCGTTAGCGTCCTGCAGGCCGGCGATAGCCTGGCCAAGATCGTCGAGGAACCGATATAGTTCTTCGCTTTGCGCCAGCCGCCGTTCCGCGAGCACGCGCTGCGTGATATCGAAGACCATGGCAAGCGAGCCGATCGGCTGGCCGCTGCCGTTTCTTATCGGAAGATACTCCAGGTCCATCCAGACCTGTTCCGCCCTGCCATGCCTCCAGAGCTCAAGCTCCTGAGCATGGAAGCTCAGCGGTTGACCACGCAATCCTGCAGCAATCACGCGTGCATTGAAGTCGGCGGCTTCAGGCCAGACGTCCAGCAGCTTGCCGCCCAGCGCCGCCGGGTGGCGCGGTCCGCAAATCGCCGCATAGCCATCGTTATAGATGAGAATTCCTTCTGGACCCCAAATAATTGCCATCGGCACTGGTGACGCCAGCATTGTCTGGGCGTTCGCCCTCAACTCCGCGGGCCATGAGCCAATTGGCCCAAGCGGTGTCGACCCCCAGTCCATCTGCCTGATGGCATCACCGGCTTGTCCGCCGCCAACGAGCCCTGAGCCATCGAGGCACTGTTTCGCATCATCCATCGTTCGAAGCCTGCGTCCTACTGGTTGACCAGAGTGCTTATAACTGATCGTCGAGTTCAAAAACGACGGAGCGGAACAACCTTGCGGATGCGCCCGGGTACCGTCTGTCATGGAACATTTATGGCGGCAACAGCTTCACGTGTAGAGCAAGAGAAATAACGAGCCCGAGTTGGTCCCCTCGTGCACGGTCGCGATGATCCGTTGGGCGTCTAAGGGCGCACAGTTGGATTTTTTTGGTTGGAAGCTGGATCCTTATGTCGTCGGTTTGGCGGGTGCCGGATTTCTCATAGCGCTTGTGGTCTGGTTGCCACTGGCTCTCCGGCGCCTCCCGTTGTCGCTGCCCATCGTTTGCCTGCCGATTGGTGGACTAATCTATACCGTCCCTTATGTTGGATTGGACCCACTCCCGAATTCTCATCAGTATGCCACCGAACGCCTCACAAAATTCGTCGTGATCATAGCCCTCATGGGTGCTGGCCTGAAAATCGATCGGCGCTTCTCGTTCAAAGGATGGGAAATAACCTGGAGGTTACTACTGATTACGATGCCGTTGAGCATTCTGGTCCTTCTCTTCATTGGAGTGGGCTTTCTATGCCTCAGCGTCCTCGGCGCGCTGCTTTTGGCGGCAAGCCTGTCACCGACTGATCCGGTTCTTGCTGCCGATATCCAGGTTGGCGGACCGCAGGAGGGAGGAGAAGACACCGTCGGTTCGCTCTCACTTCGGAAGCGGGACTAAATGACGGTTTTGCATTTCCGTTCGTACATCTGGCGATTGTTCTGAGCCTCGCCGACAGTGGGGAAGACTGGTTCACCAGTTGGCTCACATTGCACGTATTTTGAGAAACGATCGCAGGCATCGGGTGCGGCTGGATCGTAGGGAAAATCTTTGGGTGGATAACGTTCAGGATGCCCGGCGATACCTGGCGAAAACCGGTGATGGTCTCGTCGCGATTGCCGCCACCTTTGTCTCCTATGGCGTGTCCGAGATTCTGCAGTGCTAGGGGTTCTTCGCCGTTTTCGTGACCGCGCTGACTTTGCGAAACTCACATCGGGACCATGACTTTCAACGCGATATGCATGATATCACCGAGCAGATCAAGCGCATTGCGATGATGCTCCTTCTGCTTGCCTTTGGTGGTTCAATCACTGTGGGCCTGCTGGAAAACGTTGGCTGGACTGAAATCGCGTCAGCGCTGCTAATCCTTCTCGTTCTGCGGCCCGTGGCCGGGCGCTTCATCGGCGTGCCTGAGCCGAATTCGGTAACCTCTTCCGGCTCCTTGTCGCTCGGATTGAGCGTCGACCAGACAGGGCCGGGCGAAACGCAATTGACACGGATGCCTTTCCGGAATGAGCTGCGATGCCAGTGACTTCGTGAAGGCATGAATGCCGCCCTTGGTCATGGAGTAATCGAGCAGCGTCTTTTCGCCATCGAAGCCGGTGACAGACCCGGTGTTGATGATGGCCGAACCGTTTCTGAGATGCGGAACGGCGGCGCGTGCCATATGAAAATACCCGTAGAGATTTGTCTTCAACGTCTCGTTGAAATGATCCTCGGTCAGATCGGCGATGTCGTAGGTATGGACCTGGAAGGCAGAGTTGTTGACGAGGACATCGAGCTTTTCGAATTCGGCGACAGTCCGTTCGACAGCGTCGCGGCAGAAGGCCGGCTCCTTCACATCTCCTTTGATCACCAGGCAGCGTCCGCCTTCTTTCTCGACAGCGGCGGCGGTCTGCGCAGCGTCCTCATCCTCATCAAGATGGACGATCGCGATGTCGGCACCCTCGCGGGCGAACAGACCCGCCACGGATCTTCCAATGCCGCTATCGCCACCAGTGATGAGAGCAACCATGTCCTTCAGCTTGGCCGAGCCGATATAAAACGGCGCGTCATACATGGTCGCCGGCACAAGTGCTGCCTCGCCGCCGGGCTTGTCCTGGTGTCGCTGCGGGGAGGGCGGCTCAGGCTATCGCCGGGCGCCGGCCTGCATGGCACGCGGCTCAGGTAACACCTCCTGCTCATCTGCCTCGGCGACCTGTTCCTGGATCTCCCGTTGCTTTGCTGCGGTCATCATCCTGTCTCCATCCATCGTCCGTTCCAAACGATTATCCAGCGGATTGGTTCGCGAAGTCGCGCAATGCCGATCCAGCTAGGCGCTCCTTTCGAGGAACTTTTTGGCATGTGCGCACTTATGCTCGCAGGCGAATGCCATGACTTCAGGGTGTCTCAAGAGGTTGGACGATGGCCAGGGATCAATACGAGCGCATTCAGCAAAGAGCTTATCAGATCTGGGAAAACGAAGGGCGGCCCGAGGGGTCGGCGGTCCGGCACTGGGATCAGGCTCTGGATGAACTGGCCGGCGAAGACGAACACGAAACCCTTCAGGACCTGATCGATAAAGATGACCTGGCGGATGACAAGCGTCGAGAACACGCTTCGCCCAGCCCTTCCTCCAAAGGCCACGAGCATCCCTGAGGCGCACCTGTCCTGGCCATCTCTGACCAAAGGCATAGATTTCGGCGCGCTAGATGGCGGCGGAAGAGCCTTTGGTCCTTTTTCTGGAATCGAGAATTTCCGTCAAACTGACTGGCTTCAGTCCTTGCGAATCGACGCCGACATCGAACTGGCGCGGTGCGAGCTTCAAGCGGCCATGCGAGTGGCCGTGTAGATTGATCGATCCCTTGCCCATCTGGTTCCATGTCCGGAATGCGTAGTGGCAAAGAATCAGGTGATGGCCGCCCTCCCGGATTTCGGCGTAGTGCTGGACGCTGTGCCATCCATCGGAGCCGGTGGTCGTCCCCGGATCGTTATTGCCCACGATCAGGTGTTTCCTGCCGTTTAGCTTTGCAAGCAGAGCCGCGCACTCTCCTCCTTTCACCGACATGAAGTCGCCGAGATGCCAGATGTCGTCATCTTGCCCGACGACAACATTCCAGTTCTCGACGATTGCAGCGTCATGCGATGCCATGTCCGGAAATGGACGACGATCGATGCGCAATACGCGGGGATCTGCAAAATGCGTGTCTCCGGTGAAGAAGATCACAGCCCGTTACCCGAACTGACGGGCTGCCGCGTAACCGCATGCGCTCCCAGCGGCTGTCAGGACCGTGCCCCAAACCAGATCGACGATCGTCAGCGGGGCCGGCCAGTTCTTCAAGGTCGAGAGATTGGTCATGTCGTAGGTGCCGTAGGCTGCAAGACCGAGTATCGCCCCGTGACCAACGGTCGTCCACAATGAGCCTGCTTCGAGACCCGGGCGGACCGCTAGGAGCACGATAGCGATCGCGAAGAATAGATAAAATACCGCCGCAACCGCGAAGTTCGGGGTCGACAGCATCATGTCTCCGAGCTGGTCGCGATAGAAGTTCTTCGCAAGGACGCCAAGCCAGATCGCATCGATGAGCAGAAATGAAATGAGCGTTCCGGCGTAGGCGATACCAAGTGTCTTCATCCGCTATGTCCTTTAATGGGTAGCCTTATCGAGGGGAACACGGTGGCCGCTCTGTTGTTCCGGACCACAACTCGCGTGCGGTGGGATGAACCGCTGCATCCGACGCCGCGCACTCTTGCAGGGCGACATTATGAAAGGTGGCGATCAGCTCTTCAGCACGATCCAGGCAAACGAACGCGCCTTCCATCACCGTTGACCGCGGTTGCTTTTCCTTGAGATCAATGACCGCGTTGCCTCAGATGAGCCAGCGTGCGCTTATGCTGGAATAAGGCGACGAAGATTAAGCGTAGGCGTTGTTCCTGACGTTTGAGACCATCGCGGCATCGGTACGTTGCCGTACGAGGTTCGCACTTATGGCTTCGGAAACTAGCGCTCCTGCGCGCCACCTAAGGACAGATGGATGACCGGCGATCATCCATTCAATCCGTGATACCAGCCATTTTTCATTTTCTTTTCAGCTTCAGTTTGCCGCCAGAGGTGCAACGCCTGCTTTTCTATCGAATGGCTAAGGTGCCAAGCATTCGTTACAAATGCCGCAGCCGTCTTCGTCCATGGCGGAGTTGGGACGCTGGCGACAGCAGCATCGGCAAATGGCCGTCTCGTGTTGAGTGGCGTGATGCGGAGGCAAAATCTCAACGTCGGCTTCGAAAAACGTTTCGGTCATTCCATCATCCATCCCAATGCTCCCAAGTCAAAGATCGCGACTCGAAATAGGATCGGATGTCCAACGAACAAGATGGCTTTGGGGAGCCCGAAAAATTTTCGATAGGGGTCTTGAACGACAAAATCTCAAAAACCAAATCGGTCAACGCCGACGGCCAATGAGGGGTCGGCTGACCGAGGAGGCGGATTTCCCGCTTCCTTCCATGTTGCTTTACGGAGGATATGGTTATGAGAACTGAACTTGATTTTGCCCCGCTCTATCGTTCGAGCATTGGTTTCGACCGCCTGATCGATCTGCTCAGCAATACGCAGCGCCTTAACGCAATAGAGACCTGGCCGGCCTATGACATCGTCAAGACCAGCGAAGACGACTATCGCATCACGATGGCGGTGGCAGGTTTTGGCGAAGGGGATCTGGATATCACTCAGGAGCGCAATGTCCTGGTGATCAAAGGCGGGAAAGCCGAAGAGCTGCAGGGCGAATATCTCCACTGCGGCATCGCCGGTCGTTCTTTCGAGCGAAAGTTTGAGCTTGCGGATCATGTGAGGGTGGAAGGGGCCGATCTGAAGAATGGCCTGCTGACAATTGCCCTGAAGCGTGAGGTGCCCGAAGCCATGAAACCGCGCAAGATCGAGATCGTAGCCGCTTCATCCGCCGGCGAGCCGCTCCGGCTCGAAGCCGATCGCAAGGTCGCCTGACCCGAGCACCGAGGACGAATCAAAGCGTGCTATTAGCCGGCCCGATCTGGGGCCGGCTTCAGTGATCAGTCTGTTCCGAGCAAAAAAAGGAGGTCGGTATGTTGCTCGCTCAATTCGACCAGCCCATCTGTGCACAGCGCCGGTATCTTGCGCAGGAAATCGTCGGACTGAATGATGTGTTCGATTTTCTCGACGAGTGGCCCCGGGAGAAGCGCAACCTCACTTACGAGACCCTTGTCCGATATTATCGTGAAGCGGCGGGCGGTCACCGGCCGATCGACGCGGCCCGCGAGAACTTTCGGGTTTTTTTTAAAGCAGAACAATAAGCTCGCTGAGCTCGAAGATGTCCCGCCTCATCTTCGGCGTCGAACGGACGCGAAGATCGGTGGATTGTGAGGCCGAGACCTGTCCGCTCTGGCGATTATGGACCCCTTGAAGCACCGCTCTTGGGGCAGGCGAAGTCTAACCCAGACCGCGGCACCATCCGTCGCTCAGGTCGCGGGTTCGACGGTCTTGCGGGACGCGAAGATCTGTGTAAGTGAGGCCAGGATCGTGGCCACGCCTTCGTTCTGCGACGAATAATAGACGGTCTGCGCGTCCCGGCCTGCACTGACAACCTTGAGATCCCGCATCTTTTTTAGATGCTGCGACAGCGAGGACTGGCTCATGTTCGGTTTTTGAGCAAGGGAACTCACGTCCCACTCACGCTGGCCGATGAGCTCGAATATCTCGAGGCGCTTGGGATTTGAAAGGACGGACAAAAGGTCAGATATACGTTCGACACCGAAAGAGTGATCGCCGCTGGTGATTCTTGCTCCTGACGAACCCTAACCAGCCGGCGAATGGGCTCGCTCTTTTGGCCGGGGCCATACAGTATGACCAGCTGCTTTATTATGAAAATGACAATGTGACAGATATGGTGAATGGCCGTTGATCTAACGGCCGGTGTAGATACGGTGCATCGTTTCTGCGGCGACCTTTTCAACTGGGATCTCGAAAAAAATGTCCGGATTGCTCGCCAACGCCTGAAACGTTCGTTCGATCAAGTCATTTTTCTCCGGGCCGGCGAGATGGTATCGCGCGGCGTAGCGGCCCAACAGCATTCTCAGTGTGCGCATGTCGCTCGTGGAAAGACCCCGGCTCCCTCTGTTCATGTTTTCCTCCCTGATCTAACCGGCCTCGAAAGTCGACCCATTTCAGCGGCTTCGATTATTCCGATAAGCCCCGAGATAATTTCGAAGGTGTCTGACATCAAGAAGCCGGCGCAAATGCAGGCTGCCGTTGTGTGGTAATGCTGGCCAACACCTTGATTATCATCCCCTAAAACACACGTATCTCCGTGATGCTCTTGTCTTTGGAGGAAAGATGGTAGCGGAACCGTATACGGCCGACGACCCTGAAACCCGGCTGGCGCTGTTCGACTTTGCGTTCGAGAATGCTCCGATAGGGATCGCTCTGGTCGATTTAGAGGGGCGCATTATTCGCGGCAACGCAGCTTTCGCCAAGCTTCTGTCGCTTCCGCTCGAAAAGGTACTGGGAACGCATTTCAGGGACTTTACCCATCCGGACGATATCGAGGCAGACCTCATCCTCTTTCAGCAGGTGCTGCAGGGAAGGCGAGACGGCTACACGATCGAGAAGCGATACGTCCGGCCATCTGGCGAGATCGTTCACGTCCTGATCCATGTTGCCGCGATGCGCGATGCCGAGGGCAAGGTCGTACGCTTCATATCACAGGTCGAGGATATCACCCGCCACAAGGAGCATGAGCGTCAGCTCGCCGAGCGGGCAGCGCAGCTTGAGCTGGCGCTTGAAGCCGTTCGGGGCGGTTTCTGGCAGATGGACATCCTGACAGGCAAGTTCGAGACCTCGGATCGACTGGCTCAGTTCATCGGAGGCCCGACGGCCGCGCGCCTCGATCTCGAGCGCTATGTCGACAGGGTCAATGTCAATGACGGCGCCCAAGCCGATCTTACACCGCTGATCGCCGGTGAGCTCGATCAGAACGTCGCCGAGTACCGCCTTGATACCGTCCACGGCGAACGGTGGATGCGTTGTGACCGAAGGCTTTTGCGCGACAGTGACGGACGGCCGGTGAAGATTGTCGGCATGGCAATCGATTTTACCGACGAGCGACGTCGGATCGAGATGCTGGAGGAGACGGCGCGCACAGACGTGTTGACCGGATTGCTGAACCGGCGTGGGCTGTCGACGGAATTTGCGGCATTAACTTCTGCTGACGGTTTCGCTGTCCTTGCACTCGACCTTGACGGCTTCAAGGAGGTCAATGATGCTCATGGCCACGCGATGGGAGATGTCGTCCTGCAAACCACAGCCGCGCGCCTGACCTCAGCCGTAAGACAAACCGATCTTGTGGCACGCACGGGCGGGGATGAATTCGTTGTGGTTGTTGCGGGCGATCGGTCCACAGGCGAAGCGGCCGCTGAGCGGATACTCGCACGGATGAGGGAGCCTATCCCAATTTCCAATAAGGTCGCCGACATCCGCACGAGCATAGGCGGGATTTGGACAGGCGAGAAGCGTGATGTGTCCGAGCTCCTGAATGAGGCCGACGCGCTTCTTTACGATGCAAAGGCTGCCGGAAAAGACGCCGTCAGGTTTCAATCGGCATCCGGGTCGGTATCTTGAGGCAGTTCATCATCGACTCCATTAACAGACTTTGATCGGCGGGTTCGACATGTCACGAGGTCATTGTATCGAGACCTGAGGTCGGACATCTCGTACTCGCCGCTGATCCATAGATCGACCCAGGCCAGGAACTTTGGGTTATTGTCGATAGGCATGCCCCGCGACATCGCTTTGGCGCGAACCTGATCGAAAATCATTCGCCGTCTGTCGCTGTCGATCGCCAATCCCAGTTCCTCGATAAAGTCGGGAGGCGCTAAAGGAAAACCGAGATCCCCTCCGTATTGACGACATAGATGAATTCTTCCCATGCCTCATGAGCTGACGCGAAAGATTCATTCCAGTCGGTGAGCTGATCTTCTAAGCTAGTCACCTCCATCCGCCAATCATCTGCGCCTGCGGGCCGGAAGATTTCCACAATGACTGTGATGCCGTTGTCGGTATAGCGGCCGGAGAGTTCGGATCGTTCGGGTATTGGCTGATGCGGGTTCATTGTCTATCACCGGACGTATATGGCGATGCTTTGGTTGGCCGGGTGGCCAGCCCTATAAAATCAGGCGGCGATTATTTGGATCGTGATGGTTTCGACTTCTTCGCCGGACCAATGCCCAACTCCTTGTTCAGCTTTTTCTGAGCGAGTTTGCGGGCGCGGCGGAAGCCTTCTGCCTTTTCTCGTGCGCGCTTCTCCGACGGCTTCTCAAAGTGCTCGCGCAAGCGCATTTCCCGGACGATGCCCTCCTGCTGAAGTTTCTTCTTGAGGACACGCAAGGCTTGGTCGACGTTGTTGTCTCGGACGAGGATAAGCACGGTAGCTCCTGGTGTAGTGAAATCAGCTCGGAAAACCGATAAACGCAAGTTCGCGTGGATTGCAACGGTCGATCCTAGACGACATGTACTTTAGTGGAGCTTCGGCTTTAGCCTCGCGTCGGCCTGCCGCACTTTTTCCCGCGGGAGGCTTGTTCGTTTCAAATCATGTCATTCGGGAGCACAGTTTCTTCGGGTCGATAGTTACCAGTATGAGGAGGTAAACGTTTGGTCGAATGAATAACCTTCTGGAAGTTAGCCGCCAAAATGACGGGTCAGTGGTTCGTATCGGCTCAAGAGCTTAAACAGCGTATCCGTACCATTCTAATTTCCTCTCCCTTAAAGGCAGGCGAGGGCATAAACCCGTCGACTTTGCCAGAATTTTACAGGATAGGCGATGTGGCCATAACATCTTCAGCCGGTATTCTGATCGAGCATGTTACACCAGAGGGAGCAAAGTCGATTTGTGCGCCACCGGCGGGTGAATATTTCAGGCTACGTTCGATGACCGTATGACCGAATCCTTTTCGTGTCGGTGGCGAGACTTCAGGTCCTCCACGCTCGACCCAGCGGATGATCCGGCTTTCGCCCTCGACATTCGGATCCAGCTGCACAGAGATTGTGCCACTCTCGCTCGTGAGCGCGCCATATTTGGCGGCATTTGTTGCCAGCTCATGGATGATCAGCCCAAGGGGTACTGCTGCCCGCGGCAAAATCTCAACGTCGCTTCCGTCGATGGAAAATCTTCGGTGATAGTCGGCAACAAAGGGCGCAAGCTCCGCGGCCACTAGTTCACTCAGCCGTATAGATGACCAGGACCGATCAGCAAGAATGTTGTGAGTAGCAGCCAATGCATGGATGCGGCCTGAGAATGCTTCACGAAAGCCTTCGATACTGTCTTCGGTCGATGCTGTCCGGTTCGATATCGACACGACAAGCGCGAGGGTGTTTTTAACCCGATGATCGAGCTCGCGCATCAGAAGAAGTTGCTGGCGCTCAGCAGATTTTCTTGCCGAAAGGTCAACTAGGGTCGCCACTGCGCCTTTCGTCTGGTTTTCAGCAACGCGCAAGGGAGCCGCACTGACGAGAACATCCTGTGTTATGCGTCCGCGCGGCGCCAACGCTTCAACCCCTTGGACGGATTGGCCAGCTACAGCGAGCGCAATGAAATCGTCGCCCTGCATCAAACCGGTGGCTGCTGAAAATTCCAGGCCGAAGGCTTTATCAAAAGACAGACCGACGGGATCACAGGATGCGAGGGCAATCGCTGCGGCATTTGCGTGTGATACAATGCCATCTTCGTCGGTAACCACAACCGCCTCAGCCGCGGAGGCGAGAATAGCAAGCGCCGTTCGTTCCGCCTCCTGATTTCGTTCGGCCTGGATGCGGTCCGTAATATCCGTAAACGTGGCAGCGACTGCATCGTTGACACCAAGCTGGAGGGCGTCTGAATTCAGTAAAAGGCGGCGAAGGGAACCATCAACGCTGATCTGCACCTCGCAGGTGGTCTTTTGATCGCGAGCTGCCCGCAAGGCGTTATTGACGGCGGCGCGATTTACGTCATCAAAGGCGTCCCAAAACCCGCCTTCGGCGACGGACTGTTTGGACACATCAAGCAGCGTGCAAAGAGCGCCGTTGCAATAGAGGAGGTTACCATGGCTATCGAAAGCAGCAGCCCCGATGTCCATTGCCTCCATAAATGACCGATAGGAATCGTTGCCATCAAGCGTGAAGACTTCGTCGGAGACAGAGCTCTTTCTTATCACAAGAGCATCAATCTCACCCTCGCGTATGGCGCGAATTATGTCTTCCGCCTCCTCCAACCGACGATAGAGTTCATCTTTCGAAAGGTCAGACCTGCCATTGCTCATTCGTTTTCGCTTACCTGAAGATTGACCAGTACCTTTTCCGAATTTGAAAGGTCGCCGATGATTTTTCTGATCGGTGTCGGCAATTCCCTTACGAGGGTCGGGATTGCAACAATATTGTGCTCCCGCGCAAGGTGCGGAGATTTCTTGAGATCGATGACCTCGATTACGTACTTGCCCGGCAGATTCTCGGCGCAAATCTTTTCAAGGTTTTTGATCGCCGCAAGCGATTTGGGTGTCTCTCCAGCAACATAAAGGACGAGTTTCTTAGGGCCGCGAGCCTCTAGTGTTTCGTTTGTTTCCATAATCGCCTAACCATCTACACGACGGCTTTTCTCCATTTCCTGTTGATCCATTGCGGACTGCTCGAGATACATATCTTCCGCATCCGTAACCTTATTCAGTTCGATCTCATCAGCATCAAGCTCCGCCTGCAAAGCTTCGATCTGTGCGAGCGCCTTTCGACGCCGATGCTTGATGCGTTCAGCCTGCCTTGCCACTTCAGCACGCCGCTCGACTTCATTACGTCGTGCCCTGGCCTCTTCTGATTGACGCATCGATCCCGTCAGGGCTCTGCCATCACCAATGTAGGGCGCAAGCAGCTTGATTCCTCTGTCAGACATCACGAATTCGCGGACCTGGTTTGAGTGGGATAGCCCGCGCGCTTTTAGCAAGTAGAGTTCACGATTGAACTCGCCGCCTATCTCCCGGTTCAGTAACAGGATCCATGCATCCATCAATGACGAAAGCCCGACATCGGTTTCGGTTGTGCCGGCCTGTGAATGCATCAGATGGGTAAAAACTGCTGTCGTTCCGCGTGATTTGAGAAAATCGACCATCCTAAGCAGCATCGATTGCACCTCGGGCTGCTCGCCACTGCCCATAAAAGCCGAAATTGGATCAAGGACGACGATAGACGGCTCGAAGCGCACGATCTCGCGCAACATGACCGCCAAGTGCATTTCAAGGCTATAGAAGGTCGGTCGGGCAGCGACGTAGTGAAGAAGACCGCAGTCTATGTGCTTTTGAAGGTCAGTTCCGATGGACGTCATGTTTCGCACGGTCTGATCAACCGATTCCTCGAAGGAGAAATAGATCGCCTTTTCGCCACGTTCACATGCAGCCGCCGCGAATGAGGCCGAGAGGGAGCTCTTACCCGACCCTGCGACACCACTTAGCAAAATGCTCGTTCCGCGGTGGAAGCCGCCGCCTGACAGCATAGCGTCCAGGTCTTCGACACCGGAGGAAATACGCTCGTCCGATACTTTGTGGTTGAGGCCAAGACTGCTGATCGGAAGCACGCTGAATCCATCCTGGTCTATCAGGAAGGGCACCTCATTGGTGCCATGCGCCGTGCCGCGGTACTTGACGATACGAAGACGCCGCGTAGAAATTTGATTTTGCACGCGATGGTCGAGAAGGATCACGCAATCCGAGACATACTCTTCCAAGCCTTGACGCGTGAGCGAGCCATCGCCGCGCTCACCCGTTATAATTGTTGTTAGACCCTTGTCCTTGAGCCAATCGAACAACCTGCGAATTTCAGCACGCAAAATGGCGGGGTTAGTAAAAGCGGAAAAGAGGCTCTCTATTGTATCAAGAACAATTCTTTTTGCTCCGACCTGGTCAATGGCGAGCTCAAGCCGAAGAAATAGACCTTCGAGATCGTAGTCACCGATTTCCTCAAGTTCGGACGGATCAATCGATATATGTTCAAGGTAGATTTTCCCTTGATCCACTAGCTGCTCGACATCAAAGCCCAACGACTTAACGTTACTTATGATATCTGAAGGACGTTCTTCGAAAGTTACAAAGACGCCCGGCTCGTCCATGTCACGCGCGCCATTCAACAGAAATGTGGATGCGAAAAGGGTTTTGCCGCAACCTGCGGTACCGCAAACAAGAGTCGGGCGGCCCGTCGGCAAGCCGCCCAGTGTCAACTCGTCGAAACCAACGATCCCCGTGCGAGATTTGCCAATACCTTCGAAAACAGTCATTCGTGTATCCATCAACTTACATATGTGCTCAATATCCCAGAAAATCAGTCGCGGCAATTTGCGAAACCGTACCATCAAGGAACAACCAGGTTGGATAAGGGGCGACCGTTGACGCAGCAAGGGAAAGGGTGAACCGCTTTCCCATCTTGTAGCGACATTGATCCGTAAGCTTGAAAACCTCGGCTGCGCAGAGCCATTGAAGGTCACTGATTGTCTTGGCGGCAATGGGTCACGATTATGGCTCATATGGGGCTCGGGGGCCGTAGATCATTCCGTTTATTGAATATTAGAAATTTCCGGGCGGAGAGTACCGTTCGTGTCCGTTCATGACCGCAGTTTTGGTAATTCAACCTGCCAATCGTCTTCCGCTCAACGAAGAGCAGGACCGTTTCCACAAAGCCCCTGTCGCGGTTTGAAAATGCGGGAGACGTTGCCGATCCGCATCTGAGGGAGAGGTAGGACAGAACCTGTCCTGAGACATTGCCCCGACGCTCATCTGGGTAGCCAGGTCTTGAACTCTTAATCCGGAAAAACCATTTGACCGGCGATTTCTTTGTCGATGGAGGTTTCAATGACGGGAATTGAGGAACGGCAGCCCGAGCAACACGTATTCGAGGCCGATGTCAGCCGGCTCCTGCACATGATGGTGCATTCGGTTTACTCGGACAAAGACGTGTTCCTCCGTGAGTTGATTTCGAACGCGGCGGATGCTTGCGAAAAGCTGCGGTACGAGTCCGTTTCCCAGCCTCAGCTGTCGTCCGATCGAGCCCAGCCGGGAATTCTTGTGACGCTCAATGAAGAGGCGCAAAAGCTCGTTATTGAAGATAACGGCATCGGTATGAGCCGTGACGAGATGATTGATGCTCTCGGCACCATCGCGCGCTCCGGGACAAAAGCTTTTATCGAGCGACTGGAGGCGGCCAAAGCTGGAGAAAAGGCGGAGCTTATCGGTCAGTTCGGCGTGGGCTTCTATTCCTCGTTCATGGTCGCTGATCGGGTTGATGTAATTTCCCGTCGGGCCGGCGAGAGCGAGGCTTGGAAATGGTCATCCGACGGCAAAGGAAGTTATCAGGTCGTAGCCGTCGATCTTGCCGAAGCTCCGGCCAGAGGAACGCGTGTTGTGCTCCATCTCATGCCGGACGAAAAGAAGTATACCAGTAAATGGACCGTCGAAAAAATCATCCGTGATCAATCCGGACACGTGCCTGTTCCTATCCATCTCGCTGAAAAGGACGGCGAAGAGCCGTCACAGGTCTCAGATGGTGCAGCTCTCTGGATCAAGCAGAAGGGCGAGATATCCAAGCAGGATTACGACGATTTCTATAGAAGCGTCTCTGGGCAGTACGACGAGCCACTAGCTAACGTGCATTTCCGCGCTGAGGGCCGCCACGAATACACGACGCTTGCCTTTATCCCCGGCTCCCAACCGTTCGACCTGTTCGATCCCGACCGGCAGGGCCGGATGAAACTCTACGTGAAGCGGGTCTTCATAACCGACGAAGCCGAGTTGCTGCCGCGTTACCTGCGCTTCGTCCGCGGCATCATCGACACCTCGGATCTGCCTCTCAACATCTCCCGGGAGATGATCCAGGAAAGCCCTGTACTTGCTGCCATCAAAAAAGGTGTCACGAGCCGAATCCTTTCTACCCTGGAGAAGATGGCTGAAGGCGAAGCCGAGACGTATTCCAAGATCTGGGATCTGTTCGGCGCAATTATCAAGGAAGGAATTTACGACGACTTCGAGCGTCGCTCGCAGTTGCTCAAGCTGGCGCGCTTCCGTAGTACCGTATCTCACGAGGCAACTCGAAGCCTGACCGATTACTTGACCGCAATGAAGGAAGGCCAGTCGGCGATCTATTACATCAGCGGCACCAGTCTGGACCAGTTGAAATCGTCGCCGCAGCTTGAGGGTTTCCGAGCCAAAGGTATCGAGGTGCTTCTCCTGACTGATGGCGTGGACAGTTTTTGGCCGACCAACGTCCCGGATTTTGAGGGCAAGCCATTCAAATCGGTTACCCAGGGCCTTGCCGATCTAAACGCTGTGTCAAGCGAGGGCGGCACTGATGAGAGTGGCCGGGAAGCCTCTACCGAAGTGAAGGCTTTTATCGAATTTGCCCGTAGCGCCCTTGGTGAGGAGGTCGCTGACGTGCGTGTTTCCGATCGGTTGACGGAAAGCGCGGTCTGCCTTGTGGCGTCTGAACATGGGCCCGATCGCCAGCTCGAAAAGCTCCTCCAGGGCGCGGGGCGTTTGCAGACGGCATCTAAGCCGATCCTGGAGATTAATGCCCAGAGCGAGCGCATTAGAAGCATTGCATCGATCGGCGATCCGGCCTTCCGCGAAGATGCGGCGTGGCTGCTGCTTGACGAAGCACGTATTCTTGATGGGGACAAACCAGCTAATCCGCGCGCATTCGCCGACCGTCAGGCAAGACTGTTCGCATCTGCGATTGGGCACGGCAAGTGACAGGTTTGGGCGAGGTTAGTCTTTGGCTACCTCGCCAGAAAACCTGGGCAGAGGAGGTGGATCACGCGTTCGCTGAAAATTTCGTAATGGACAGCGAACTCCAAAAGTTTTGTCGGCCACTCTAATCCTGCCTTTTTTCTTTAGAGAAATGGATTATGAGTGGCCGCTTCATTAGTTTATTCTCATGAGGATGAATGTCGTGGTCGCAAAAGACACGCTTGAACACCATACGAAGCTACTGTCAGCACTCGCCAACAGCAAGCGTCTCCAGATTATGCGAATCATTTCCGAACGCGAGGTTGGCGTGGGCGATCTTGCTGAAAGAGTCGGGCTTAGCCAGTCGGCGCTCTCTCAACATCTGGCGCGACTGAGACACGACAAGTTGGTAGCAACGCGGAGAGATGCCCAGAACGTCTACTATTCGACAGACCATCCAGGTGTTCGAAAGATTTTAGAAAGCCTGCAGTCAATCGAACTGAGCGCCAAGGACCATTGAGCCTCCAAACTTACTTGGCTCAGTCGGACCTAGTGTGAGTAATGTCTCGGCGTTGTCTGAACGTTTGTTGGCACGACAATTCCCACGTAACGCACGATATCTCCTTCCTGGTTTCGGAAGCCACGGCCAAAACCGGTGACGAAAACGTAGGTTCCTTCAGTGTTCATGACCCGGTAGGTCTCCTGCTGTGGCCGATCCGCTACGATGCTGTCGCGGATCGTCTTTGCCAATCGAGGTCTATCTTCTGAGTGAACACGGTCTAGGTACGTCTCGATAGGCAATCCTTGCGACGATACGGCTGGATCCAGTCCGAAAAGGTCCGCAAGCGCGCCATCCGCGTAAAGTACGTTTTCGGGAACGTCCCATGTGAAGAAGCCGACTTCGGGTGGAGCTTCACCGGTCGTCTGAGCTACATATAAGACTTCGTTCAGACTGCGCATTTGTATTCCAGGTCAAATTCGATAATTGAATTTTAGAAATGCCGCACTCAACTTCAAGTGCAATTTGTCCCCGTCTCCAGATATTTGGCGTACCTTTGTTTGGTCAAAGGGCCAGTACTTCCACCAATCTGCGCGCAGAGACCCGCGAGGTGACCTGATCGGGGTGTCAAGTTAGCGCGATACACGAGAGACGTCTGGGAGGCGTCGGTGAGCCAACGCGGACACCCGAAGCGTATCGAATTGTCGCGATTCGAAGAAGCTCATTTGTGCGTACACGCAATGAGTGGCCGGTCGGCTTTTCTGCTGTTGAGCATCTCAAAGGGTCCAGCGACTGTTTACCTATCGTTGGCAGTCCAACCGCTGCTTTATTAAGAGGTCATGGCCTTTTCGAGTGACGTAGAAGAGTGTTGCGGGTTCCTTCATACTCAACCTTTGCAAGAGGCCAATCGGCTTGCGGGTGGTGTCAACTGCACCCACAGCGACGAGAGAGGATATGGCGTCGGCCACTGCTTGCTCCCCTGCTGACGATCATGTCATCAGCTCTTGCCATGAGAGTGGCGAGTAACGGAACCTCTCCCCGCGATGGATGACAGCCGTGCGTCGATCCGGATGACCCGGCTGCATCATTCCAGTAGGCGAAGTTCCAGGTCGGACAAGGTCTTGCACGGTACTCCTTTTGCCGCCATCGCATCTGTCAAACTCAATTCAATCACCGCCGGCCTTCGTGTGCCGGTTCTTCCCTCGCAATAGCTGCATATCATGCGCAACGATTCTGTTCTCGGCGACCTCGATCCACATGATCTTGTTGCCGAGTTGGATCTCGCATTTGGTCTTTTCCTTCCCGTCAGCGAGCTGCGCAAAACCCGATGTCTTGATGATCCCCAGACCGAGGTAGCGCAGGAATTCATCCTTGGTCAGACTGAATTGCTCGTAAATTCGTTGAGCCTGAGGCTCGTTTCCAGCGAATGCGTAAAAGGCTTCTAGAGCCCCACTCTTATTGAATCTGAACATTCGTAACCCAAGACAAGCTTCGTCATCGACCAAATTGCCGTTGTCCTACGCAGGCACAAGTGGAGAAACGGAAAGATCGCAATTCTGCTCGACGAAACCCCGCCAAAACAAATATCGTGACGCGCTATATTAGAAGGTTGATGGCTGGGGTAGCCGCAGATGCAGAGAGATCTAAGCAGCTCGAAAACTTGATCGAGCACTGTAACGATAGTGACACACCGTAGCAGTCCGACGCGGCTACCAGCGGATCCGCACAGGCTGGCAGAAAGAACTGCGCAGACACATGCCACGCTGCCGACTTTACCCTTTCAGCTTCGGCTTAAAGTTCACGAGGAGAGATTTCAGCTCCACCTCCCGAACGCGGCGGGCTGCCTCGTCTGTTGATACCCAAGCGATCCGACGCTGTCCGCGTTCCTTGTAGTCCTCCACGAGGTCTTGGACGTCGATCTGAAACACCTCTACGACACACGGGGCGACGTCACCGTTCTCGAGCCACTTGAGATAGGTATATCGTCCGACCGGCTTCTTCCTTGCTACGCCACGAACCCCCGCTTCTTCCCAGGCCTCTATTTCTGCAGCTTCGTGAGGCTTTTTCTTCTTCATAGGCCACCCCTTTGGGATGACCCAACGTCCGGTCCCTCTGGACGTAATCAACAGTACTTCCACGCTTGCGTCACCAACGAGGCGCCGGAAGCACAATGCTGCATACTGTGTCCGAAACTGGCCAGCGGCGAATTTTTCGGGCATTGCTGCAAGTTGCTGCAGGAGGGGCTGCGCCCCGGTTTTTAGGATCGTCTTCTTATTTCGGCTCGCTTTCATCAGCACTTATTCACCGATTTGGCATGATGCGGCAACGAAAACGTCACAACGAGCGTGGCAGCATGCATGCGGTCAGTTGGACGGCTGATTGAGTATCATTCTTCCTCCTCTTCCCACACGCCGGAGGACCTGTCGGCAGGAGTGCTCGGTGCCTCCAGGCCTTCCCATTCTGCGCTCGCTTTAGCCCAGTGCTTGTGGTCCTGCCCGTCAGGACGTCCGGCTAGTTCCCAAAGCTCATAAGCCCGCTTCGTGATCCACTCTTCCCGCTGTTCTGGCATATCTTCCTCCCAATGCTATAGAAATGCTCACTCAACGAACCGGTGTTTACACTGGAAGTTCCGGCTTTGTGATGAGTATGTAGACGGGCGGGGGCGCCTGGCAGAGCTATCCTCACTACTGGCTATCAGGCCGAAAACATCTACTATTGCGAAATCCGAGATATGTCGGTACCGTCCATGCATGCGAGGAAGGTTACCAGCCAACGTTATACTTAGGCCCACCGATCTGGCCATGCTGGAGCGCGTTTTTGCCCAAGTCATACCAGAACATGATACCCATCCCGACGAATTGGCGATGCTGCTGGTTCGCCTGTTTCAAGACGGTGTCACGGATGAGGGTGAGCTTCTGATCGCCGCCGAAAGATGGTTTCGTTGACTTCCAATGGAATAGGAGTGCCAAAGATGGGCGCGCGCACCCGTCATCCGTCATTGGGAGTGGCAACGAAGCTATAGATCGGTCTGTGATCCGGACGCGCGGCCGAGGCAATATCTCAGGCGAGCATCCCAAACCGACTATTTGAGCCACTCCTTGAGCAATGCTCCGGCTGAGCCTTGCACTGGATCAGTTTGCGGCAGAGGTAGGGATGCAATCGTCGACAGCATTTCTTCGGTGGCGGCCGACCGTTGGATGTCCGCGTGTTGCTCCGGCGGATAAGCTCCAACAACCGCAAAATCTTTCGAGCTGCCGAGATTCTGGTGTCCGGTACCGGCAGGAAGGATCAGGCAATCGCCCGGCGCCACTCTAATCTTCTGACCGTCCGGCCCGCCTATTAGCAAGGTGGCGGACCCACTCTTTACACCTAGGACCTCATGTGCACCGGTGTGATAGTGCTGGTAATCGAAGACGCCGTCCGTCCAGATGTCGGACCAGCGGTTCTTCGCAAATAGGGTCTCTAAACTCTCTCCGTCTGAAAGATCAACATTGTAGCGCAGCACGGGCAGACGCTGGTTATTGGGCACCCAGTCGCTCGGTTCGAAGAACATCGTATCGACATCCATTTTCGTCCTCCCCTCTAGTGTGAAGCGGGCTCGTCGCTCTCCTCGTTCAACGAAGGGAGAAACTCTCCACATCAGGCGCACCCTGTCGTATAGAATTCTCCAGGATCGGGCAGCTTCGGGAGGGTCGCCGTTCCAATCGCGCGATGAACCGAGATTGTCGTCTATGAAAGCGACCCGGCGGCCGCCGGGGCGCCGATACTCGTCCGCGAGGAAGCATTTTCCATTCCACTCACCTCCATCGCTTCATTTCCGCGAATGGAACTGTTGGGCGCCGCCATTGTTCCGGATTGGCCTTGGGATTGAATGTCATATTTGGCCCAGCCGAGGTCGTGGCGGCCTGCGATCTCGATGTGATGCTGGAAGCAAAGGCAAAGGATCTGGCTGTGCTAGGTCTTCGGCCCGATCTCTTACGATACGCACCTGATGTCGCAGAAGATCGTTCTGGAATACGGCCGAATGAAATCGATGGACTTAAAAATAAAGAAGATTTTGCGATAGAGACCGGCTGAGCGCCGCGTCTTGTCAACGATCAGGTCGTTCACGGGCTTGGAGACTGGACCGCAAAGCAGCGATTGCGACATTGTGCCGGCGCCATAGATCGGAGCGGCCCTGTTGTGTACGAACGTCCAGGCCCTCCACCTCATCCTCACCCAGGTTGTTTTCGATTGCCATCATGACTGCGGCGAAGGCTCCTTTGATAAGTTCAACGCCGCCGAACAAGTCACTGGCAACGGATTGCCTGACACTTGGCTCGGCCATGACCGCAGTTTCAAGGAGCTCTACGAGTATGCGAGCCGCTGACAGTGGCTCGCGTGTCGCCTCAGTGAGGGCATTCCGACGGATGGAGCCGTCGGCATTCTCCCGGAAGGTTTGAATCAGCGTCTGTGCGGCCACTCGGTCATGCTCCGTTGCATCGTTGAGACAAGCAGCCAATGAATCCAGTTGTTCAATAAGCAAGTCATCGTCCGATCCGTGCTTGCGCGTCACCGCGAAAGCCATTCGTACCATAGCTATGCCAAATCGCGCTGCGAGCAGCGATGCCGAACTGCCGCTGATCGATGGTTCGGCCCGTCCTACCAGCGAGAGCAGTTCTTCTAGGGGCGTTTCTTGCAACGTCATGTTCTCTATCTCGCCTTATGGGCCATGCCCTCAACAGTAACTGAAAACCTGCATGGTCAACTCTGCGCCCCGGCTCGCAACTTCCGTATCAGAATATAACCGGAGAGGCAGAAGCAGATCGAGTTGGTAAGGATGATGGGCCACTCGGTCTTAAAAATGCCGAAGGCAGACCAAAGGGCGAAGCCGATGACCGTGAGCGTGTACATTCGACCCGAGATAGCGGCCGTATCGCCGGTCCTGACGACCTTCCAGACTTGTGGCACGAAACTGGTTACGGAGCAAAGGGATGCCAAGTAGCCTACCAGCAGCACTATATCCATGAGTAGTCCTTATCGTCGAATGCGTGGCTTTGATGTCCTGTCGATCGCTGGCATGACCACTGATGCCACTAACTTCAGAAATGCCGACTGGTATCGCGACACGTTGTGAATGTAGAACTCATCGATCCGGTAGGACTTCACCTGTCGATGCTGTCTTTAACCGGCGGTGAGGTCATCAGTTCCTGGAACCGCTCGCATTGCTCTTGGTTCTGTCCCTAAAATGGAGATGTGACATGCGGAACGACAATCACGAAACAGGTGTGATGAGCAGCATTCTGACAGAGCTAGGTGTTCTTCCTCCGGAGGGCAGCGGCCAGGAACCAATGACGGTAGAACAGCAAGAAATCATCGCGGCTTATCGGACCGGCCGGATGACAGAAGAGCAATTTCAGGAACACCTGTCCGACGATCCTGAACTGGCAAATTATCTTACGCAAACGAACTCCGCGCATCCGTGACCGTCGGTCATAACAACCTGTCTTTCAAACCGCTGTCGTCTCTCAATCATACGTTTCTGCTTGTACGTGGGGTGAGGACAAGTAGATAATGCTCTTGCGTTTCTTCTTCAGGCAGTTTCCCGCCACAGTGTGCCCATTGCAGACGGCGTTCGTCGCTGTAAAGGATCGACGACCATCGACGGACCTGGTGGACCATCTTGGCCGACTCGACCGGATAGCCTTTCACATCTCCATATTTTGACACAGCACGCGGTAGATCGTGGTTTCCCCAAAAAAGGGAATTCCAGCCATCGTTCGCGAGGGCATATTGCCACTTGCTGAGCGTTGACTTCAATTTGACAAGATCGAATGGTCGCGATCGCCATTTCCCGTAGACCTCGTGCCATTGCTGCGTGACTGTTCGAACTGGAACACCATCGATGGTTCGTGCCGGTCCCGGCCGGAATAGAGAAGGGCGGAGCCCGGCTGGTGTCCAGAAAACCACCTGGACGAGAGACAAGACGTCGGGCGAATACTACTTTCATCGCTTTTATGACTTCCAGCCGACCTCAACACCCCCAATCCCCACGTCCAGGCAGAAATCCTGAAGATCATGGGGTTCTGGCTGAAACTCGGAGTGTCTGGTTTCCGGATGGATGCCTTCCGTTTGTGATTGCCGAGAAGGCGCAGAGGTGAAGAGGCCGAAGGAGCAGTTCGACATGCTTCGAACCTTTCGGGAGTTCCTTCAGCGGCGGATGGGAGACAGCATCATCCTGGCGGAGGCCAACGTCGTGCCAAAGGAGAGCCTGCAATATTTCGGCGATGACGGCGACCGTATGCAGATGATGTTCAACTTCCATGTCAATCAGTCATTGTTCTACGCGCTGGCCAGCGCCGACACCCGTCCACTTACAAAGGCGATGGATGCGACCAGAGAAAGACCACATACCGGTCAGTGGGGGATATTCCTGCGCAATCATGATGAGCTTGATCTTGGGCTCCTCAGCAAAAACCAGCGCCAGCAGGTCTTTTCTGCGTTCGGGCCGGACAAGTCGATGCAGCCTTACGATCGTGGGATACGCCGTCGATTGGCGCCGATGCTGGGTGGAAATGAACGGCGCCTCAAGCTTGCCTACAGTCTGATGTATTCGCTGCCCGGAACGCCGGTCCTGCATTACGGAGACGAGATCGGCATGGGCGACGATCTGTCACTTCCGGAGCGCAATTGCGCGCGCACACCGATGCAGTGGTCGAACGAGCCACAAGGCGGATTTACGAAGGGTGACAAGCCTGTTCTGCCGGTGATCGAGAAAGGGCCCTACGGTTTTGAGCATCTTAACGTCGCCTTCCAGCGCCGCGATGCCCAGTCGATGCTGAACTGGGACCGAGCGAATGATCCGCATGCGCAAGGAGGCGCCAGAGATCGGTTGGGGAACATTCGAAGTCCTGGATTGCGGCGACACCGGGGTATTGGCGATGTGGTACGACTGGCGCAATAATGCCGTCGTCATCATTCATAATTTTCACGACAAGCCGGTGGAGATCACATTCGATGCAGGCATCGGCGATGATGGGGACATTCTGATCGACATCGCGGACGGGACAAATAGCCACGCGAGTGGCGGTAAGCACCACATGGTCTTGGAGCCCTGTGGATATCGGTGGTACCGAGCGGGTGGTCTGGATTACCTTCTGAACGAAGTGACGTTTAAGCTCTAAGAAAATTAGGTCAGGTACCAAACGGTAAAGTAGCTTATCTCACGCCTGGACGGCAAGCAAAACAGGTTCTCGGTACTTTGTCGCGTTGAAAAAGACAAAGCTCTCCTCGCTGCGAGCCAATAGCGTGTGGAAACAAGCTTTGCCGTCGGATGTCTCTTGCAGCAGCCGTTTTCTGACATTTTTCGGCCGGCCAGGCGCGCGGTAACGGATGGGCGGAACGCGCACGGTCCCTCAGCCCGGAGAGATCCGCGCGTTCGCTTTCCACGTACTACATGGCGTCCGCGGGAACCCTTCCCAACGACGGGTAGCTGGCGCGCGTACACCCCCGCTGACCGCGCCAGCACCTCATATGACGCCGATCGGATACCGCCACTTTTCCAGTTGCGCTGTCGCCTCGTACATCGGACCAGGGTGTGTTGTTCGGCGGCGGCACCTGCGCAACTTTCGGCCGGAAGCTGGCTTCGGGAGAAAGCCGATCAATTCATGCCGCGGAGGATTTGGCGGATCTCCAAGTCAGCTATTGCGGTCTGCCCTGCGGGACGACCTGTCAAAACCTCTAATGAAGCTGATCCCATGCGGCTTGAAAAGAACTTGTGCCCTCGCGGTTGGCGGCAATGGGCTTAAGTCTTTCGAATAGAAGTTGGTCTGGTCAGAGATTAGGCCTAAAGGCGTAACGATCGGCAAGAGGTTGGGCACAAAGTCCCACCAGGGAACTTGTTGGATAGCTTCTCCATTGGTTGGGCGAGGAACACCTCGGTCAAAAGGGAGAAAGCAGATGAACAAGAAACAAGCCGTAGTTTTTGCCACCGCGATGTTCGTGGCAGGTGGTGCCATGGCACAGCAGTCCACGGTAAACGGCGCTGCCGGCGGCGCAGTGACGGGAGCAATTGTCGGCGGTCCGGTTGGTGCAGCTGTTGGCGGGGTTGTCGGCGCAGTCGCCGGAACCGCTATCGACCCACCGCCGGAACGCGTTGTAACTTACGTTCGTGAAGCTCCCATGCCCACCGATACCGTCGTTGTGCAGGAAAAGGTGGTCGTCGGTGAACCACTTCCATCGACTGTCGTCGTCCAGCAGGTTCCGGAAAATCCCAATTATTCCTACGCCATCGTGAACAAGCAGCGCGTCATCGTCGAGCCTTCAAGCCGCAAGGTGATCCAGGTGATCAACTAACCGGTCGGTTTGGCCAAATTGGTGTGGTGGATAATATCTGCCACACCAAAATTTTCTTATGGGAGTTGGAAGATGAAGTCGCTTGTTGCAGGCATCCTCGTCATTATGGGTGGAATGGTGGTGGTGCTCATAGGCCTTAACGATCCCGTTAAGCAGCCACGGGTCGGCTTCATCCCCGAGGCCCCGGTGAGCGGCTCAAGCCTGTCCTCCGGATTAATCCGCTGATCATATATGTAGGTCTTCCGATACGCGGATCTTGGAACTTGGAACGGATCGGTGACGTCAGCTCTAGATTTCTTGAACTCCCTTAGTCTCGCCAAGCAGTTTTTTCTGGCAGGTGGTATAGTTACCGCAATTGCCACGATCATCATCGGGCTTCATGTCACAGAGCAGATCGCACAGACGGTTACCCGGAATGCTGCCGCTACCACAGCTTTATATGTCGACAGCATTATCGCTCCGGTTCTGCCGGACCTGACCCGCGAGACGAAGCTTGATGAGTCCATAGAGCGGACGCTCGACGAAACCCTAGGCCAGGGCGCGCTCGGAAAGCGGCTGGTCTCGTTTCGCCTATGGCGCAAGGACGGCATGATCCTGTATTCGAATGACAAGAAGCTTATGGGCCGTGTCGTACCTCCTGGCGAAAATCGGAAGCGGGCCTTCAATGGCGAACTTGTGGCGAAATTCGACGATGTCGATGATCCTGAAAGCACTGCAGAACGAGCGGTTGGTGAGCCTCTGCTTGAGATTTACAATCCAATCCTTCAGCCCTGGTCGGGCCAGGTTGTTGCCGTCACAGAGTTTTACGAAAGGGCGGGAGAGCTCGAGCGCAGCCTGACACGGGCGCGTTTTAGAAGCTGGGTCGTGACCATCACTGTAACGGCCGGTTTTTTCCTGATCCTCTCGGCAATCGTCCTGCGCGGAAGCCGAACCATAGAACGTCAGCTCCAGGAAAACCTCGATCTTACCCTCCGTGTCAAGAAAGGTTCTCAACGAGCGGTCGCCCTCAACGAAAAATTTCTCAGAAGGGTGGGCGCGGACCTGCACGATGGGCCAGCACAGCTGATGGCCTACGCTGCTCTACGCATGGATAGCGAACAGATCCTCAGCGACGACAGCAACAGAGCCACCCGCGAGGAAGAGATTGCGACAATCAAAGAGAGCCTGGACGAGGCTATACGCGATATCCGCATCATCTGCCGCGGCTTGATCTTACCTCACATCGAGACCTTGTCAGTCAGCGAAGCGGCCTGCCGGGCAGTCGAGCACTACCGATCACGTACAGGCGCATCGGTGGATAGTGCGATCGAGCCGTTGAATGACGAGATACCAGTGGCGGTGAAAATTTGTGTCTACAGATTCATTCAGGAAGGCCTAAATAACGGCTGGCGACATGCTGAGGGCAACGGGCAACGTGTTGAATTGAGGCTTCTTGGCAACGAAATCACGGTAGTCGTTCAAGATGCCGGCCAAGGTTTCAAAGCAGAAAACGCGTTTCTCGGCCTGGGGCTGTCAGGGTTACGTGAACGCGTCGAAAGCCTTGGCGGCAAATTCGAAATAAATTCGTCTTCTGCCGGAACTACTCTAACTATGTCCCTCAATATCCAAGATCCGATAGTGTCATGACCGAGAAAATCCGCCTTGTGCTCGTCGACGATCACCCGATGTTTCGCGCGGGGGTCTACAAAAGTTTGGGAGATCTGGGCTTCGAAATCGTCGGAGAAGGGGGCTCGGCGAGCGATGCCGTGTCACTGGCCACAATGCACTGTCCTGAGGCTGTTTTGCTCGATATATCGATGCCGGGAAATGGACTCTCCGCGGTCCAAACTATCCTCGCCAACGCTCCTGCTACCAAAGTGATAATATTGACTGCGTCAGAAGACGGGGACGACGTGCGTGCCGCGATGCAGTCAGGAGCTTGTGGCTATGTTCTGAAAGGAATCGGGTCTCGCGATCTGGCAAGCGTGGTTCGAACGGTTGTACTTGGCGGAAGTTATGTTCCCCCCAACCTGAGCGCAAGACTGATTTCAGAACGCAAGCCGCATCCAGCCGCTATGCAAGCGCAAGATGGGCTTAGCGCGCGCGAGCGTGAGGTCATGGATCTGATCGCGGTCGGTATGAGTAACAAGTTGGTTGCGAGAAAACTTGGCCTTCACGAGAAAACGGTCAAGCACCACGCAACCCGCATCTTCGCAAAGCTTAACGTCTCAAATAGAACCGAAGCCGCGCTGCGCTGGCGCAGGTGATATCTCTTTCTCAATTTAGAAGAGATTGAATCCGAGCTCGATCGTCAGATGTTGCAGGGCGGTCCACAATTGTGCGCCCCCGCCGATCAGTCATCGAGAAGCGCCGATTGGTGAGGCGTTCCAGGATCCCGTTTGCGTAGCGAATTTCAACGGTGCTGCCTCTGACGGAAACTGAGTAGCTGCCCGGCTGCTGATCGGCTTCGGTGACACCAGCAGAATTATTAAAACTGCCCTTGCTATTATTATCTCCTGCGGAATTTCTTCTTCCGAAGCCTTGGTTGCCGTTTCCACCGCCGTTTCCACCGCCGTTTCCACCGCCGTTTCCACCGCCGTTTCCACCGCCGTTTCC
>Ga0209281_1000488_pt1 | contig 54963 bp, 58 predicted proteins | sample MedtruBG_FD_187514 | JGI IMG/M metagenome (GOLD analysis project Ga0209281, IMG submission 187514) | Root nodule microbial communities of legume samples collected from California, USA - Medicago truncatula BG (SPAdes) (version 2) | ecosystem: Host-associated > Plants > Roots > Nodule | place... | reverse complement strand
AAATGGTGCCCGGAGGCGGATTTGAACCACCGACACGCGGATTTTCAATCCGCTGCTCTACCAACTGAGCTATCCGGGCATCCGAGGCTTATGTGAAGCCTGCCGGTCGTTTGAGACCGTCCGGAGGATGTAACCCCCAGGAGCGAGCGGGGTTATAACATCTTGTTCGGCCATGTCCAGCACCCCCGGGCGACTTTTTTGACAGGTTTGCGAAAATTCCGAATTTCCCTGCAAAATCAGTCGGAAAAGGGCGGTTCTCGGAGGCCAGGAGCGGTTGCTGCTGTGGATAAATGCCAAATTTTGCCGCGGCAGGACGGTTTGCCGGAGCGTATTTCCGCAAACCGGTTGCCGGTTTTCGGAGACAGGCGCGGAAACGGGACGCCGAGGCTCGGGAAGCACGTCCGGCTGGTGGCAATGCGCATCATCTCCTGCAGGGCGTGTTTCGGCCTGTCTCCGAAATGTGGATGATGCAATAGCGGCGGGTGCCGAAGCCGATTGGCTGTCGGACGGGAAAAGGCTCAGTAAGAGAGACACCGCTGTCGAGCGTAGGGACGCAATGGCAGCGGGGCAGGGGCTGTGCCGCCTACCCTTACTGTAGGCGATTACTCGCGTCCGTCGCGATCGTCATCCGCCTTGCTTTCGTCGTCCGCCACCGGAATGGCGTAGGAGCCTTTCAGCCAGCGCGACAGGTCGAGCGTGCGGCAGCGTTCGGAGCAGAAGGGATAGTCCTCGCGGGAAGAGTGCTTGCCGCATTCCGGGCAGGGCCGGGCTTTCCTGAGCGGCTCGACCTTGCCGCCCGTCTTGATCGGTTCGGATGTCATGGGAGCAACTCCTTTTTCGTCAAATCATTGGAGCAATGCGGGCAGAACGCTGCAGCGCCGACAAAGCTTTGAAATCAGGCTTCGGGCCAGCCCTGCGCCACATCGAATCCTTCGCCGGCAAGCAGCGTCGTCACGTCATAGAGCGGCAATCCGACGACATTGGTGTAGGAGCCGACGAGTTTCTGCACGAAGGCGCCGGCAATGCCCTGAATGGCATAAGCGCCCGCCTTGCCGCGCCATTGGCCCGACGCGATGTAGTTGTCGATCTCGCGGGTCGAAAGCCGCTTGAAGCGCACTTTTGTCTCGACCACCTTCTGGCGGAACTGTCCCCCGGGCGTGACCAGGCAGATGCCGGTATAGACCCAGTGGCCGCGGCCCGACAGGAGATGCAGCGCGGAAAACGCTTCTTCCGTATATTCGGTCTTTTCGAGGATGCGGCGGCCGACGGCAACGACCGTATCGGCCGACAGGATATAGCTGTGCCGCCAGGTCGGGTCGTCCTTGATGGCGCGATAGGCGGCCTCGGCCTTTTCGCTCGACAGCCGACGTGCGAGCGAGCGGGGATGCTCGGCACGCTTCGGTGTCTCATCGATATCCATTGGCATCAGCCGGGCAGGCTCTATGCCGATCTGGTTGAGAAGATCCAGGCGGCGTGGAGAACCCGATGCCAGTATCAGCTTTTGCTCAAGCGCCATTTCAGGCCTTATCCCGCCGAAAAAACTTACTTGAAGCGATAGGTAATACGGCCCTTGGTCAGGTCGTAAGGGGTCATTTCAACCAGAACCTTGTCGCCGGCGAGAACGCGGATACGGTTCTTGCGCATGCGGCCAGCCGTATGGGCAATGATTTCATGCTCGTTTTCGAGCTTCACCCGAAAAGTCGCATTCGGCAGCAGTTCCGTGACAACGCCCGGAAATTCAAGGACTTCTTCTTTAGCCATGTATCGGTTTTCTTTCTGTCTAAGGTCGGGCAGGCAGGAAATTTTCGTCCGCCGCCTCGAAATTTGCGCGGAAACTACACAATCGCGTCCGGTTTGTGAACCACGCCTAATAGCTATTCTTCTGGACGCACAATTTAGCCGCCTAACCGCTTGCCGGCGGTGCGCGCCTGATGGGTTTCATTCGCTTGTCGATCAGCTTCCAGAGATGGTCTCGCACCTGGCGATAGGCATCCAGCCGCTGCTCGCGCGTCCCCGTCACCACCGTCGGGTCCATGGTCGGCCAGTAGACGACATCCACGGCATGCGAACGGGTCAGTTCCAGTGCCGTATGGTGCGCTTCCGGCGCAAGCGTGACGATCAGATCGAAGAAGTCGTCTTCGATCTCCTCCAGCGTGCGCGGCTTGTGCGGACGCTTTTGGCTGAGCGAAAGCCCCACTTCTTCCAGCACGACATCGACGAAGGGATCAGGCTCGCCGGAACGGACGCCGGCCGACTGTATATAGATATCGGGTTGCAGCAGGCTTTTTGCAATAGCTTCGGCCATCGGCGAACGGATCGAGTTCTGCCCGCACATGAACAGGATCGCCGTCGGGATACCGATTTCCTGTTTCCGGTTCGGTGCGTCGGCGGTCATCTCAGCCACGCCAGTAGAGAACGCAGACGAGTGTAAACAACCGCCGGGCAGTATCGAAATCGACGCCGATCTTGCCGTCCAGTCGATCCATCAGGGTTTGCGAACCTTCGTTGTGAATGCCACGGCGGCCCATGTCGATCGCTTCGATCCGCGATGGCGTGGCGGTCTTGATCGCCTCGTAATAGCTCTCGCAGACCATGAAATAGTCCTTGATGATCCGGCGGAACGGCGTGAGTGACAGGATATGAGTGGCGACATCCTGATCCGCTTCGGTAGTGATCGTCAGCACCAGCCGCGCATTGACCAGCGAGAGCCGCAGTTTGTACGGCCCGCCCGCATGGCCGAGCGGGGTGAACGAGTTTTCCTCGACCAGATCGAAGATCGCGACCGCGCGCTCATGCTCCACGTCGGGGGTGGAACGCCCGATCGAGTCGTCCAGAACGACATCGCAAAGACGAAACTCCCCCTGGCCCATCCGTTACTCTCCGGGGTTGAGGCGAATGGAGACGGAACGGGCATGCCCGTCCAGCCCTTCGGATTTGGCGAGCGTGATCGCCGCCGGCGCAAGCTGCCTGAGCTGTTCTGCGCCCAGACGCAGGATTGACAACCGCTTGACGAAATCGAGCACGCCGAGACCCGAGGAGAAGCGCGCCGAACGCGCCGTCGGCAGAACGTGGTTCGATCCGCCGACATAATCGCCGATCACTTCCGGCGTATGGCGGCCGATGAAGATTGCGCCTGCATTGATGATGCCGGGCAGAAGCGCATCGGGATCAGCAACCGCAAGCTCCAGATGTTCGGCGGCAATGCGATTGGCAAGCGGCAGCGCGCTTTCGAAATTCTCGACGAGGATGACCGCGCCGAAATCGCGCCAGCTGGCGGTGGCGATGTCCGTGCGCGACAGCGTTTTCAGCTGCCGTTCGACGGCCGCTTCCACCGCGCGGCCGAAATCGGCGTCGTCGGTCATCAGGATCGACTGGGCGCCGGCATCGTGCTCGGCCTGGGCCAGAAGATCGGCGGCGATCCAGTCTGGATCGTTGTCGCGGTCGGCGATTACCAGAACTTCCGACGGGCCGGCGATCATGTCGATGCCGACCGTGCCGAAAACCTGCCGCTTGGCGGCGGCCACATAGGCATTGCCGGGGCCGACGATCTTGGCGACCGGCGCGATCGTATCGGTGCCATAGGCAAGGGCTGCAACCGCCTGCGCGCCGCCGACGCGGTAGATTTCGGTAACGCCGGCAATCCGGGCCGCAGCCAGAACCGCCGGATTGATCTTGCCGCCGCCGGCCGGCACGACCATGACGAGGCGCGGAACGCCGGCGACCTTGGCCGGCACGGCATTCATCAGAACCGAACTCGGATAGCTTGCGGTACCGCCCGGCACGTAAAGGCCGACCGCCTCGATCGCCGTCCAGCGCGAGCCGAGACCGACGCCGATCGCGTCTTCGTAGATATCGTCCTTCGGCATCTGCCGGGCATGGTGTTTTTCGATACGCTCGGCCGCAAGCTTCAGCGCGTCGATGACGGCGGGATCGGTCTGCGAAACCGCCGCATCCACTTCGGCTTCCGAGATGCGGATACCGTCCCTGGAGAGATCCACGCCGTCGAAACGGGACGAATAGTCGATCAGCGCGGCGTCTCCGCGGGCGCGCACGTCGTCGATAATGGCCTTGACCACGGCATTGACGTCTTCCGAGACCTCGCGTTTGGTCGACAGAAACGCCTTGAACTGCGCTTCGAAGTCGTCGGATGTCTGTTCAAGCCAGAGTGCCACGCGGGTCGTCCTTCCTATGTCCTGCCATCATCGGGCCGGACACACCCACATTGGTCAGGGATGGCGCGGCCTTGTTGGGGTTTCCCACGCGCCGCCGATATCCGCAAGTGCGACTTCGATGCATTCGACATCCAATTCGATCGCGGCATTGCCGGAAAGCACCAGTTCGACCGTACCGTCGGGACCTTCGCCTTTCTGGGCAAAGCGGATTGCCAGGAGCGACATTACGTCCTCCTTGCGGGCGCGGTTGATGCCGTTCGAGCGCACGGCCTCGACACGCTTGAGGACGAGGGCGGCGCGATGGCGCTCGAAACCCTTGCGTTTGCCTTCGGCGGCAGCCCAGTCGAACCGGTTTGCAGCGAGCGAAAACGCCTTCTCCGGGGCGGACCAGTGCAGATCGCCCACCTTGAAAACGGCATCCTGCATATGGGCGGATATTACATCCAGATCATCCGTATCGAGAGCCAGAAGCTTCAGCTCGGTCATGCGCTTTTTCCATGATTGCATCGCCCGGACTTACAATATTCCGGGCGGCCGTTGTTCCATAATGAGGAGATAGGATGAACGCTTGCGGTAAACAACCGCGCTTGTCCAAGTCTCGCGGGAGAATGACACAGGACGACGACATTTCGCTTGGCGGAAGAGAGCGATGTTCCACGGAACTGCTCGGAGAGCCTGGATACCCCCTCCTTGTGTCGACTTGACATTTGTTGGCGCGAATAATCTGAGTATATGCAACTATAAGTAAGATTGCGGTGCCCTTTGGGAGGAGGGGAACATGTCAATACTATATGTCGTTACGCTTTACTGCGATGCGGGCGCAGATCTGGACGCGCTGCCGATTTATCGCTTTGCAATCGAAAGTGCCGATCGCGGCGACGCAATTGCACGTAGCTGCATGTCTGCTCTACGGCGACGACATACTGGCCTTGAGTTTTCTCACGACATCCGCGCAATCGTTTTCGTAATGCCGCAGACCGAGATTTTCGAGGTTGTTTCGGAAGTGCTGGAGATCGATGAATGCTGAAGTCTGCCGCGCAAAAGAACATTCGATGAGACAGAATCTAAGGTCCGAGGAACGCGACAGGCTCTGGTCGTGGAGACTACACGTCAGTCCATCATCTTTTTATTGATCGAGACGGGGCCTTAAGCCGCTTGGTGTGTCAGGCCAAATCCACAATCACCTGTTCACGCCTGGATGGGCCGCAACGCCCTGTTGGTCTTGACGATTGTATGGATGAGCGCATCGTCATCGCGAATGCCGAGCTGATAGAACCGGATTGCCATGGCTGCCAGCCGTTCGGCAGCAGGATCATGACGCGACATGCAGGCTATGTAGCGCGCTGTCTCGAAAATGGTCTGAAGCCGTTCGAGTTCTTCAGGCCCGATCGGCTCGTATGCTGTCGGCGTTTTGGAAGTTCCCATCCCTTGCTTCACCCCAAGGATTGTTTTTTAGGCGTCTCTAATAAGTGTGCTTTTCTCCCCGATAGGAAAGCGAGAAACAAAGATGGCGTTAGCAGGGAGTAAACATCGGCTCTGGGCACAATCTTGTTCGAAAGGCGGATGATCTCTTATAGCTGTGTGGCAGGTGTGTGCATTCCATGGTCGGGCAGCAGGACAGATGAAACCGGATTTCTTCGAACGTGACGCCACTATCGTGGCTGCGGAATTGATCGGTGCGGAACTCGATGTCGCCGGATCTGGCGGTATTATTGTAGAGACGGAGGCCTATCTACCCGATGACCCCGCCTCGCACAGTTTTAGTGGCCGAAAGGCCCGTAATGGCAGCATGTTCGGTCCGGCCGGCCATGCCTATGTATATCGATCCTACGGTATTCACTGGTGCCTGAATTTCGTCTGCAGGCCCGGTAGCGCAGTTCTCATCCGCGCCGTCCAGCCGCTTTCTGGTCTTGCGGCAATGGGCGTGCGCCGTCGCCTGGACGATCCTCGGCTCCTGTGTTCAGGCCCGGGCCGGCTCTGCCAGGCGCTCGGCATCACAATTGATCATGACGGAATATCGCTGTTCGAACATCCCTTCGGTCTGAAGGTTCCGAGCGAGCCGGCACGCGTGGTGACCGGCCCGCGGATCGGGATTTCGAAAGCGGTCGACAATCCATGGCGCTTCGGCCTTGAGGGCTCTGCTTATCTCAGCAAGCGCTTTCCGGGCTAATGGGTTTAGCGACGGCCGAGCAGACTGAGCAATCCGCCGGTCGCAAGTCCGAGCAGTACGCTGCCTGCTGCCAGAAGCAAGGCGTAGGACATTATATTGTCCGACAACCAGTTTGCGGTGATCAGCCTTGCATTGCCGAAGCTCAGATCCTGCGTTGGCATGAAGCGAAACCAGCTGACCGGAACGCTTCCCATCACTTCTGTCTCGCCGCTGTAGATTGCGATGCGCCCGCTCATATTTTCCCACGCCTCTCGGCTGGAAATTTCCCGCATGCCCTCGTCGAGCTGGGCGCTGTCCGGCGCAAGCACCGCTGTCCAGGTTCCTTGTCCCGTTGGGTCGCTTTCCTGCGCAACCAGCAGATGGGCGGATTTCGGTGGTTTGTAGAGCTGGTCGGTAGGCGGCGCGAAACGCAGGGCGGAAAGCGACAGATCGTAATTGTCCTTGGCCCACTGGCTCAGCTCTTCGAACTGGCGGCTGAAGAAATTGCCATCGGAGCGCTGCTGCCAGTCCTGCAGGCTGATACTGGAGGGCGTAACCGTTTGTGGAGCGATATCGGGGCTCCAGCTATTACGGCTTTCCTGATCGATTTTCAGCTGGGACAGGACGTTGAGCGGCATCTCGGAGATACCGCCGACAAAGATCGCGTTGCGCTCCGCCATCCGGGCTGCCGAGATTGTCACGTTGAGCGGTATAACCCGATGTGATGCGCTGGCTATCTTGCCGGCGAAGGTTGCTGCGGCCGAAAGCGTATGTTCGTCGATCCGGCCGAGGAACAGTGATACCGGGTCCTGTCCGAGGAAATACGGAAAGCCGATGCCTGCAGTTGCCGCGACGTTAGGAACCTGGGCGATCCGGGCAAAATCCGGCATGTGGAATTGCGAAGTACCAAATATCGCAAAGCGGGGTTTTTCCTCGCTGCTAGCGCCGGGGGCACAGGATCCATCAGAAGCAGTACGCAGTGCTGCTTCGACAGTGATCGTATTGACGCCGGGCCGGAAGTGCCGAAGCGTCAGCTTGATCGGAAGATGCCGCAGGATCGCACCGCCCGCAGATGTGATCGGAACGGTGGAGGCGATGTTTCCGTTTACGAAGATGTCTAGATGGCTGCCCGGCAGAACGTCAGGCGTATACGCCGCATCCAGCAGAATACGAGCCTCGCCATAGGCATTTGCGTAGAAATCCGCCGGAACGCCGATCGTGAAACTGGTTCTGAAGAGGCGGCCGGTAAATTCCTGACTGTTGACCCCAAGGGCGGAGAAGTCGAGTACCTTGTCGGAGAACAGCAGCGGCGTATCCATGCCGCGCCAGCTCTCAGTTGAAAGCGTTTCGCGCCGTTGCGTCGAACGGCTGTCGAGCGACGCCACGAAACTTTCGACAAGTCCGTCGATGGAAGACCAGGTTGGACCGGACAATACGAGCGAGGAAACGCCCTTGCTGCGCGGATAATCGACGAAGCTTGCCGCCGCCGAGTTGTTGTTCGAAGTGGAAAGTCCTGGAAGAACGGTCCTGAGCTCATCGGTTGTGCCGATGAACACGGCAACTTCGCCGGGCTGGATGTCGCCATCCGCCTGCCTGCTAAAGGTGAACGCCTGGTTGGGCATGCCGGCGATTAGTGCAAGCGCTTGGCTCAGCCGCATCAGCGTGTCGGTGGCGCCGAGCTGATCGAGGGCCGGAGCAATGATCCGGAAACGGGTATTGCCCTTGCCGTCCACGCCGATCGCCCTCAGGTCGTCCAGAGTGCCTAGCCGCCGGTCGTTGGCGCCGTCAAAGGATAGGTAAGTCTTGGCTGGATCGATATCGGTCCATAATTCATAAGTGGATTCGATCGTGCAGTCGGTACGATGGCGCTGGCTGGTACCGAAACGGATCATGTTGCCACCCGCCTTCAGCAATCCGGCCGGGATCTCGAAGGCCCGTTCGGTGGGCTGTTCGGCCGAAGCAATCGTCTCTGCGGCAACGACTACGTCATTGATCGTGATCGTCAGTTTCGATGTTTCAGGCGCGACAAAGATCGAGTTCTGATAGGCAAAATGCAGTTTTGCAGCGCGTCCTGCCTGATCGGCCGTCAGGTAGACGGACCACGATCGCTGTTCGATTTCTCCATTCAGCCGCATGTCCGTGAACGGGAGAAGATAACGGCGTGCCTGATCGACCGAACCGGCCGCGGACACCGTCTGTGCAGGCGCCGCAGATTGTGCGGGTGACGGCGGCTGGGCGCTCCACTGCGCCGGTGCCGTCTGTTGCGCAGGCGGTGGGGCAGGCCTTGCGATCGGCGGCGTAGGGGCAGGCGATGGAGCCTGGCTAGTCGGCGCGGGCTGGCTGGGAGCAATCGGCGCGGGATTGACGGGCACAGGCGTCGGTGCGGGCTGGGAGGGCGGCGGCGTCTCCTGAATGCCGCGGTCGCGACGCTCCGAACCCATGTCAAAAGGCGTTACGCCCTGTTGGGCACAAACCGGAGTGGCGGCGCAGGCGACGAGGGCAAGGACAATGAGCTTGTTCATGTCGATCTCCTAGCCTTTCTCTGCGCTGCGGGACTTTCCGAGGTCACGCATCAGGTAACCGAGGCCGCGGCTCGTCTGGTAGACGGAAAGCCACAGGAACCACAACGTGCCGCGGAAGAGGCCCGGATTGTTCCGGCGGGCGGTCTGGAACTGTGTCCATTGGGCGGAATTGGCGAACATCAGGTCGGCGATCAATCGGTGATCGAGAGCCTTTTGCGGCATGTAACGGCAGCCCACGGAGGTGACGTCGCCGGTGCGGTCGAAGTTGCGGATTTCGACCGGCAATTCGCTGACCGGAAGATCGCTGAACGGCTGGAAGCGGATATGCCCGATCGTATCCTTGGCAATGCCAGTCGCGCCTTCCGTATAGACCTCGAGCTGGGCCCCGTGCACCGAGACATTGTTGATCGTCGCCGTATACCACTTTCCGCCGATGCCGAATTCGCACCGCCGGCTGATCTTGACGCGACGTGACGCCTGGCGTTCGCCGCGTTCGGAAACGACGCCGAGCGCGCAGCCGGCAATGATGATGTTGAGCATGTTCCAGCCGGCGACGACGAGTGTCACGTCCGCCTTGAACGGCTCGTTATAAAGCTTGTAGACGCTCATAGCGAGAGCGACGATCAGGATGAAGAAGATCACGAAAAACGGCCGGCTGACTTCCGATAGACGGCTGACCGCAACGGACTCGTCCTTTGCCGTGACCTTGAAGGTCGGCTTGCGCGGGTTGAGCATGACCGAGATGACGGCCGGCAACAGATGCACCGTCTGCACATATTCGTAGAGCTCGGAAATCCATGGCCAGCGGAACGATCCGTAGAGATAGTTCTGCATCATCATGTTCACCGCCATATAGGTCAGCGAATAGACGAGGAACTCGCCGCCGGATGAGGTGAAGATTTCCAAATCGAAGAAGATGTAGAACAAGGGCGCGAACAGAAAGATCGTCCGCGGGAACGGGAACAGCCAGAACAGCGTCGACGACATGTAGCAGAAACGCTGCGCCAGCGAGAGGCCGCGCTTCAGCGGCGGAAAACGGAAGCGCAGGATCTGCATCATGCCCTGCGCCCAGCGCGAGCGCTGGCCGATGAAGCTGGCGAATGTCGCCGGCTGCAGGCCGGCGATCAGCGGGCGGTCCACATAGATGCTGTTCCAGCCGAGGCCGTGCAGGTCGAGCGCCGTTTCGCAATCCTCGGTGATGCTGACGCCCGAGAAGCCATTCGATACTTCCAGAGCCTTGCGGTTCAGGACCGCAGCCGAGCCGCAGAAGAAGGCCGCATTCCACTTGTCGAGGCCGCGCTGGATGATGCCGTAGAACATCTCGTTCTCGCTGGGCATCTTTTCAAATGTTTGGAGGTTGCGTTCGACTGGGTCCGGGTTGAGGAAGAAGTGCGGCGTCTGGACGAGGAAGAGTTTCGGATCGCTCTCGAAATAATGCACCGTTTCCAGAAGGAAGTCGCGCGTCGGGGCATGGTCGGCGTCGAAGACCGCGATAAGATCGCCGGTCGAATGGGCAAGCCCGTTGTTGAGATTGCCGGCCTTGGCATGTTCGTTGCGCTCGCGGGTGAGGTAATTCACCCCCATTTCTACGCAGAGCTGCTTCAGCTTTTCGTGGCGGGCTTCGGCCGCACGGGCGTCGGCAACATTGCTCGCCTTGCGCTTCTGCACCGTGCCGCCGTCGTCGAGCAGCCAGACGGTCAGTTTTTCCGGCGGGTAATCCATGTTGCGGGCAGCGGCCAGGGTATTGGCCAGAAGCTGTTCGTCCTCGTTGTAGCTTGGCACGAAGACATCGACGGTCGGCAGGTTTTCGTCGCTGCTCGATCGGCTGCTTGGCCGCGCCGGCGGTAGCGGCATGGCAACGACGAACAGGCTGAGCGACAGCATCAGCACGCTGTACATTTCTGCCAGATAGACAAGCATGCCGGGAATGAAGTTTTCCAGCTGGTTGACCGGCGGCAGCGTGCTTGTTGTGCGCCAATAGACATAACGCAGCACCATCCCTGTACCGAAGGCAAGCGCCACCAGTCGCCACTTTCCTCCGACATCCAGAAGCTTGATGATCGCCATCACCGTGACGATCAGGATGCTTGCGATCAGCTGCGTGCGCGTGTTGATCGGCAAGGTCACCAGAAGGATGATCATCACCGTGGCGATGGCCCAGATGACGGCTGAATATAGTGTCCTCATGGCAGACTACCTCGATGAGAGCCGAAGACTGACAACAGGATCAACGGCAGACAACGTCTGCTCCGTCGGTTGCCATGGAGCAGGATGGAGACGGAACGGCCACCCTTTGGGCTGCCGGTACCGTCACGCCGTTTGGCGTCGTCGTCGCGGCAGAACCATCGGAGGATCGTCCCGTGACAGAAGAATAACCGTTACCGAAAGGCGAAGGTACGCGGGGACCACGCGGCTCAAGCTGCGGCGGTGCGACCGGCGCCGCCACAGGCTGAGGGGCCGGCTGGACACGACGTACCTGAACTCGCGGTGCATAGGACGTCGTCTGCCGCGGCGGCAGCGTCTGTACAATCGGCTCGGATGACGCCGGGCGCGGATAGATCGGAGCGCCGGTGGTGCCGACAGCAGAGTTGAACTCGCGGTTTGCGCCGTAAGGGTTCCAGCCGAGTGCATCGACCGAGGCGTTAATCGTAAAGTTGTACATGACCGAAAGGAGCTTTGCTTCGGTGGCATTCGCCTCGCAGGTCCGCAGGCGGATCTGGATCACACCGTAATTGGCGAATGGCGTGCCCTGGTCGCGGGTGCGGATCTGTTGCCAGGCATAGATGCACAGATCTGAGCCTCTGCCGCGCCCGAAAGCATAACCGAATGGACCATAGGCGTTCTGCACATAGAATTGTGATTTCGCCATCGCGACACGCGGTAGCGACTGGCGCATTTCAGACGAGATGCGTCCTTCGGTGATCGACGACATGCCCAGACTGTTGTCGGCCTGGCTGTAGGCGCTCTCGGTGCCAAACAGCTGGACCTTCAGCATGTTCTGTCCGGGCGTGGATGCGTTGGTCGCCAGATGGATGTCCTGGCTGATGGCGTTGTTGAAACGTCGTTCGATTATGTTGACGACCGCTGGTCCCCCTGGCTGTGGCATGACCATGGCCTGTTCCGGCGGAACGCTCTTTATGAAGGCTTCGGATTGGATCGGCTTTCCGGCGCATCCGGTGAGGCTCAGCGCTGCAAATCCTATGGAGGCCGTGATAGCAGCACGGCAACCGCTCCAACCCGGCTGCAAAGTCGTAAAGTGTCCGTCCGTCATCAAAATCCAGTCCTGGGGCAGACACGCATTACTCATTGCCCGCTTTCTGCGAGGGTCACCGGGCAGCCATTTGTGAAATGCCTGCCGGTTCGAGTCACCTTTGTGTATTCGTGATTTCTTATTTACTGACGAAATCTAAATTGTTCGTTAACCATATGCCCTCATTCTTTAACCAATTGCTGTCGAATGTGGGCTTGTGTGCACGGGCCGAAATGATTTGGATGGACAGGGACCGGGGTGCAAATGCGGTTTTCGCTGATCTCTTTAGCCGCTTTCGGCATGGCCGCAGCGGCATTGATCGCTTACAAACAGGCGTCTGACGTCGATTTCAACGAGATCACCGGTTCGTTGACTCCTGCTGATTCGTTTTTCGCAGGCACAGACGTGAACCGTACGAACCGATTGCAGTCGCAATCTCCGACCGTGGCGCCAGCCGATCAGCGCGCCGGGCGCCCGCCACTGGTAATTGCCCAATCACAGCAGGCTGCCCCGGTTTCAGAGCCGAGTGCGCAGATTTCGCAGCAGTTTCCGAATCAGTCTCAGACGCAGCCGCCAGCACAAGCGCAGTCGAGGCCGGGCACTCAGCCGTCAGCTTCGGCTCCGCAGGTCGATGAAAGCGCGCTCCGCTATTTTGCCGCCCGAGGCGATACAGCCCGTCTACAGGCCGAAATCTCTCGTCTTCGAGCGCTCTATCCCAATTGGACACCGCCGGCCGATCCGCTGGCCGCACGACCGACGACAGATCCACAGTTGGACAACATGTGGCAGCTCTACGCACAGTCGCGCTATGCCGATGTGCGCAAGGCAATCTCCGATCGTCAGGCCGCCGAGCCGAGCTGGCAACCGCCTGCCGATCTTCTCGACAGGTTGAAGCTTGCCGAAGCGCGCACCCGGCTGATGGCGGCATCCGACGCCAAGACCTATGACGAGGTCATTCGCATCGCAGCTGAAAATCCGACGCTTCTGACCTGCAGCGAAGTCGATGTGCTCTGGCGCCTTGCCGAAGCCTTTGCCGATACCGACCGCAAGCCGCGCGCGCGCGATGCCTATCTCTACGTGCTCAGCAATTGCGACAATCCGTCGGAGCGGCTTGCCACCGTCCAGAAGGCGAGTGAATTGCTGGCGCCGGACATGATCGAGGAATTGCTATCGAAGGAACGGACCGGCGCCGATGGGCAGCCGGAATTCGAGAGCCTTCGCGATGATCTGGCCCGCCGTCTGGTGGGGGATGGCAATACCGATCCCAAGCTCGTCGTCGCCGACAAATATCTGACGCGGCTGGAACGGCTGGCGGAGAAGGATGAACTGGCGTCCGATGCGCTTCTGCTCGGCTGGTATTACTACCGGCGCGACAATCTCGGCGGCGCCGAGCGTTGGTTCCGCAAGGCCTTCACCAAGGAGGAGACCGCCTCTGCAGCTGAAGGTCTGGCTCTCACCCTGACACGCCAGAATTCTCCGCTCGAAGCCGAAAATGTACTCTACAAATGGCGTGACACGTCGCCCGGCTCCAAGGCTGCCTATATGGCAGCCGTCGCCAACCTTCTCGCCATCGATCCTCCGCCGATCTTGCAGGAGGAAGTGCTGTCGCGCATGGCGCCTGTCGTCATCGAAGCGAAGGATGCCGCCGCAGCCCAGCAGTTCGGATGGTATGCGCGTTACATGCGCCAGCCGGCGACGGCTGCTCAATGGTTCGCCGCAGCTCTCACATGGAAGCCCGACGACGAGCCTTCCGCCTATGGTCTGGTCCTGAGCCGTAACGATCTTGGCGACAGGGCCGGTGTTGCTGCGATCCAGCGCACCTGGGCCGGCAGGTCCGATCGCATCGCCAATCTCGGAGAGGACGATCGCCGTCGTTTGCAGGGGCAGGATTATCTCTCGCAGCTCACGCCGCCGCAGCAACAGCAGACGCAACCCTATCCTGCGCAGCAGATGCAGCAATATCCGGCGCAGCAACAACTACAGCCGCAGCCGCGCCAGCAGGCTTACTACCAGCCCTCAAACCAGCAGCCTTATGCCGGTCAGCCTGAACCGGTCACACAGGCTTACCGGCCTGTGCCCGTCGAAAGGCCCGCACCGCGTGTGTCGCGGGCCACACCGCCCCGCAGCGCTCCAGTCAACAGAGGGTGCGCCTCTACCGTCGATCCTCGCCAACTTTCGCCGGATCAGGCTCTCGCCCGCGGCTGGTGCCTGATGGATCTCAACCGGCCGCTCGAAGCAGCGCAGGCGTTCGATATCGCGACCATGGCTTCCTCTCAGGCCGCCCGTTCCGACGCCGCTTACGGCAAGAGCCTCGCTTATCTGCGTGTCGGCCTGACTGACAAGGCGGCTGCCGCCGCAACGATCGCACCGCAGAACAATACCCGCGCCGTCGAACTGCAGGCATCCATCCTTGCTGACCGGGCGGTCAATTCGTTCAAGTCGGCCCGCTACAGAGAGACGCTGATCGCGCTCGACCAGCGGGCGCAGATCGTGCCCGAACAGACCGATCTGATGAGCCTGCGCGGATACGCCCTGCTCAACATAGGCAGGCAGGCGGAAGCGCTGCGTATCTTTCAGGCCTTGGCCGATCTCGGCAACAAGGATGGCCTGAGAGCGATTGCCGATCTTACAACCAAGAACAATTGAGCCGATAAAACCCCTGCTTGCAGTCCTTGCCGGACGGTGTTCCAATACCGTGGTTTCAATGGCCATTTTGTAGCAAAACGGCCGATATCTACTGTCCATTAACCTTCGGGCAAGGAATTAACCATACAAATTGGACTATACGGCAAATGGGACGACTGCGGTCTGCTCACCAAGGCATGAAGCCGCCAAGGCCGTACCGGTTTGAATCCGGTATCCGCTCAAGAAAAGTCAGGAAAACTGCGGTGACCGCGTTCGCACGGCACGGGATCATGTCCTGTGTGCCAAGGCATTCATTGTCCATCTCCAGTCCCTGACCCGCATGGCTTCTCTCACGCCGAATTCTCGGTTTGTGTAGTTTTTGGGGACGACTTTTGGTGCAGGACACGCCAAGCGAACAGGTTCGACGTCGCCAGGCAGGCAGCCTTGGCGAGAGATTGGCATTCGCCGGTCTCGACGGCGATCTGTGCGATCTGCTCCGCCGCTGTCGCCCCCAACTCGAAGGCCATCTGAAGAACGGTCTGCGCGATCTCTTTCAACGCCTGCAGTCCTCTCCCGAAGCCTCCAGCCATTTCGAAACCGAACAGCAGGTCGACCGTCTCAACGATCTTCAGGCGTCCCACTGGGCGGTGCTGACGGACGCTCGCTTCGACGCGCTTTATGCAGATCGCGTCAAGGTTCTGTCGGATACCGAAAGCCGCATGGGTCTCGACCCGCGCTGGCATATCGCCGGCCATTCGGTGATGCTCGAACATCTCGTACTCGGCGCTGTCGAGGATTTTGCGCCGCGCTCCTTCCTTCCCGGTGCCCGCCGGCGCGAACAGGAACTGCGCGATCTCATCGCCGCGATCCTGCGCCTGGTCATGGTCGATGTCGAAATCGCCGTATCGCTCCGTTTCAATGAACAGAGGCAGAAGCACCAGCGCGCCCTTGCCGACCAGCGCTCCGCCGATCAGGCCGAAGCGATCGACACCTTTGCTGCCGTCATTGGTGCGCTCGCCGAGCGTGATCTGACGGCTGCCCTGCCGAATGACGTGCCGGAAGCCTACCGTGAACTGGCCGAACTTCTGTCAAGTGCGATCGGCGGCATGCGCAACTCGGTCGGTGTGATCGACAATGCTGGCATGCAGGCGATCGGTCTCACCGACGCCATGGCGCGCAACGCCTCGACCTTCGCTGCCGCTTCCGAAGAGCAGGCGCGCCGGGCGCAGTCGGTGCATGGCGACCTTCACCAGCTCTCCGCGCTCGTCAAGGAAAGCGTTGCCGGAACGTCGGCTGCCGAAAGCGCTGCTGTTGCGACACGCCGTTCCGTCGAAGAAAGCGGCGAGATCGTTGGCCGCGCAATCAGCGCCATGACCGATATCGAGAATTCGGCCGAAAAGATCGGCGAGATCATCGGTGTCATCGACGAGATCGCCTTCCAGACCAATCTTCTGGCACTCAATGCCGGTATCGAAGCGGCGCGCGCCGGCGATAGCGGCCGTGGTTTTGCCGTCGTAGCGCAAGAGGTGAGGGCGCTTGCCCAGCGTTCCGCCGATGCGGCCCGCGAGATCAAGACGCTTGTCACCGGCACCAAGAGCCAGGTCGGCGCCGGCGTCGAGATGGTCCACCGCACCCAGGCTGCGATCGGCGGCATCGTGCGGCAGGTCGGCGAGATCAACGATGCGATCACCGGCGTTGCGCGCCGCACGGTCGAACAGGCTGACGGGCTGAACCGCGTCACCTCCGAGATCGGCTCGCTCAGCCACGAGATCGGTGCGAATGCGAGCTTCGCACGCAATACCGGTGAAAGCGCCGATGAGCTGCATACCGTCATTCTCGAACTGGGCCGCACGGTGCGCGAATTCCGCATTGCCCGTCAGCAAGGTTTCGAGCGCGACATCCAGAATGCCTACGATGACAGGCGCCCGGCAGTTCAGCCGGCTGGCGCATTGTCCGACCGATATCACGCATTGGCTGAGGCCGAGGCGCAACCCTTTTACAAACGGCAAGGAATACGCTGATGGCAGCAAAGAAGGCCGCATCCGGAAAACTGGCTCTCTCGGCCGTTCTCGACCTCAATGAAGCATCGGTGCTGCACGGCAAGCTCATGTCCATGCGCGGCAAGGACATCGTGATCGATGCCTCTGCGGTGGAGCGTGTCGGCGTGCAATGCGCCCAGGTTCTGGTTGCCGGCGCCACAGCATGGCAGGCCGATAAGAAGTCATTCCTCGTCGAGAAGGCATCGGACGCCTTTGAGAAGACGATGGCGCTGATCGGAATCAGCGAAACCCAGTTAATTGCTAAGGAGATCTAGCAATGAAGAAAAAAGTACTGACCGTGGATGATTCACGGACGATCCGGAACATGCTTCTGGTGACCCTCAACAATGCTGGTTTCGAAACGATCCAGGCAGAGGACGGCGTCGAGGGCCTTGAGGTTCTCGAAGGCTGCGAGCCGGATGTCATCGTTACCGACATCAACATGCCGCGCCTCGATGGCTTCGGTTTCATCGAGGGCGTGCGCCGCAACGAGAAATACCGCGCCATCCCGATCCTGGTTCTGACCACGGAAAGCGATGCCGAAAAGAAGAACCGTGCGCGCCAGGCCGGCGCGACCGGCTGGATCGTCAAGCCCTTCGATCCGGCAAAACTCATTGATGCGATCGAGCGTGTAACCGCCTGAACCGGGAATTCTTCCGATGGATATGAACGAAATCAAAGAGATCTTTTTTCAGGAATGCGAAGAGCAGCTCGCTGAACTGGAATCCGGTCTTCTCAAGCTGAACGATGGGGATCGCGATCCCGAGACGGTCAACGCCGTTTTCCGCGCCGTTCATTCCATCAAGGGTGGTGCCGGTGCATTCGGTCTGGAAGAGCTCGTGGCCTTTGCCCACGTCTTCGAGACCACGCTGGACTGCGTGCGCTCCAACAAGCTGGAGCCGAACCAGGATGTCCTGAAGGTCATGCTCAAGTCGGCCGACGTGCTCGCCGACCTCGTGACCTGCTCGCGTGATGGCGGCAGCGTCGAGGAAAGCCGTACGCGCGGACTGGTAAAGGAACTGGAGGCTCTGGCCAACGGCGAAGCTCTGCCGGCCGCCGAGGCACCGAAGGCTGCAAAGCCTGTTGCTGCTGCTGCTCCGGCAAAGCCGACCGACGACAGCGGTTTCCAGCCGATCCCCTTCACCTTCGACGGTTTCGGCGAAGAAGAGAAAGTGGTCGAACAGTTCACCTACGAAGTCACTTTTAAGCCGACGCGTGAACTCTATTCCAAGGGCAACGAAGCAGCGCTTCTGCTGCGCGATCTTTCCCGCTTCGGCGAGATGGGCATTGCCTGCGACATGGATCAGCTTCCCGCGCTGGAAAACATGGATCCGGAAGCATCCTATTTCGGCTGGAAGATCTCCATCACCACGCCGAAGTCCGAAGAAGAAGTCCGTGCGGTCTTCGAATTCGCCGAGTGGGATTGCGAGCTGGAGGTCAAGCCGGCCGAAGCATCCGAAGGCGAAGAACTGCCGATGATCCCGGTGCCTTTCGATCTCTCTTCACTGGACGACGAGCCTGCCCCGCAGCCCGAGACCGCTGCGACGGAAGAGGCTTCTGCGAACGTCGTCAAGGCCGTCAATGCTGCTGTCGAAAAGAAGGAAAGCGCAGCTGCCGCCGCAGCCGCAGCTGCCGCCGCCACCCAGAACAATGCCGCTGCCGCCGCATCTTCGGCCGGCCAGACGATCCGCGTCGATCTCGATCGCGTCGACCGCCTGATCAACCTCGTTGGCGAGCTCGTCATCAACCAGGCGATGCTCTCGCAGAGCGTCATCGAGAACGACAATAACGGCGTCTCCTCGATCAATATGGGTCTGGAAGAGCTGCAGCAGCTCACCCGCGAAATCCAGGACTCGGTCATGGCGATCCGTGCGCAGCCGGTCAAGCCGGTCTTCCAGCGCATGTCGCGTATCGTTCGCGAAGTGGCCGACATGGTCGGCAAGCAGATCCGTCTCGTCACCGAGGGTGAAAACACGGAAGTCGACAAGACGGTCATCGACAAGATCGCCGAGCCGCTCACCCACATGATCCGCAATGCCGTCGACCACGGCATCGAAAGCCCTGAAAAGCGAGAAGCGGCCGGCAAGGATCCGGAAGGTACGATCAAGCTTTCCGCAAAGCATCGTTCGGGCCGCATCCTGATCGAACTGCAGGACGATGGCGGCGGTATCAACCGCGAGCGCGTCAAGCAGAAGGCGATCGACAACGATCTGATCAGCCCCGATGCCAACCTCTCGGATGAAGAAATCGACAACCTGATCTTCGCGCCGGGCTTCTCCACCGCTGACAAGATCTCCGACATTTCCGGCCGCGGCGTCGGCATGGACGTCGTCAAGCGTTCGATCCAGGCACTGGGCGGTCGTATCTCGATCTCCTCGCGTCCGGGCCTCGGCTCGACCTTCACCATGAGCCTGCCGCTTACGCTCGCCGTTCTCGACGGCATGGTCGTCACGGTTGCCGGCCAGACGCTGGTCGTGCCGCTGACGGCAATCGTCGAAACGCTCCAGCCGGAAGCCTCGGCCATTCACTCCTTTGGCGCGAACCAGCGGCTCATCTCGATCCGCAACTCGTTCTGCCCGCTGGTCGATGTCGGTCGTATCCTCAACTTCCGCGCCAACCAGGCCAATCCGGTCGATGGCGTCGCGCTGTTGGTCGAATCCGAAGGCGGTGGCCAGCGCGCCCTGATGGTCGATGCGATCCAGGGCCAGCGCCAGGTCGTCATCAAGTCGCTCGAGGCGAACTACACCCACGTTCCGGGTATCGCCGCTGCAACCATTCTCGGCGATGGACGCGTGGCGCTCATTCTCGACGTCGATGCGGTCGTCGGTGCTTCTCGCGGTCAGTCGCTGAAGCCTGAAATGTCGCTCGCAGCAGCAGGATAATCGGCGTCATGAGCGTATCTTATGCCGTAAAGTCTCTGTCGCAGGGTGCCCGGGAGCTGATTGCCTTCCGTATCGGCGATCAGGAATTTTGCGTGAACATCATGTCCGTCCGCGAAATCCGCGGATGGACCCAGGCCACGCCGATGCCGCATGCGCCCGCCTATGTCAGGGGCGTGATCAACCTGCGCGGTGCGGTTTTGCCGATCATCGACATGTCGGCCCGGCTCGGCATGAAGGAAACGGAACCGACCCCGCGCCACGTGATCATCGTCGCGCAGGTGAAGAGCAAGGTTGTCGGCCTGCTGGTCGAGGCTGTTTCCGATATCCTTACGATTACCGACGATAATATCCAGCCGGTTCCGGAAGTCTCCTCGGACCTGGAGAAGCAATACGCAAGGGGCATCCTGGCCATCGACAAGCGAATGATCTGCTTGATCGAGCTGGAAGCCCTTTTCCCCGAGAAAGCTCACGACAAGGAAAGTGAAGCTGCATGATGCCGTTGGGCGCGCTTGATAGCCGGCAGTCGCCGGATGAGGTATTGGCGAGCGGAGAATATCCGCTGAAGCGCCGCGATCTCTCCGAAATCGCTGCAATGATCTATGCCGATGCCGGAATCTATCTCAACGATTCCAAGGCTTCTCTCGTCTATTCGCGTCTCTCCAAGCATATCCGCAATCTGGGCTTGAGAGGTTTTCGCGAATATTGCGAGCTTGTCTCATCGCCGGAAGGCGCAGCTGTTCGTCGCGAGATGCTGTCGCATCTGACCACGAATTTCACTCGCTTCTTCCGCGAGAACCATCATTTCGAACATCTGCGTGACGAAGTCCTGCCGGGCCTTATCAACCGTGCCAAGAGCGGCGGACGTGTGCGCATATGGTCGGCTGCCTGCTCGGATGGGCAGGAACCCTATTCGATCGCGCTTACCGTACTCGCGATGTTCCCGAACGCCGCCGATTACGATTTCCGTATTCTCGCGACCGATATCGATCCCAAGATCCTCGAAACGGCACGAGCCGGTGCCTATGACGAGAACGCTCTTGAGAGCATTTCGCCTGCCATGCGCAAGCAATGGTTCCGCGACGTGGATATCAACGGCCGCCGCAAGTGCCAGATCGATGACAAGGTGAAGAAGCTGATCACCTTCAACGAACTGAACCTGATGGCTCAGTGGCCATTCAAGGGCGGTTTTGACGTTATCTTCTGCCGCAACGTGGTCATCTATTTCGATGAACCGACGCAGATGAAGATTTGGTCCCGTTTCGCATCGCTGCTTCCAGATGCCGGTCACCTCTATATCGGCCATTCCGAGCGCGTGTCGGGTGATGCGAAGCATCTCTTCGACAATATCGGGATCACCACCTATCGCTATATCGGAAAGCATGCAGGGAGGAAGGCATGAGCGCGCCCGCACGCGTCCTCGTCGTGGACGACAGCCCCACTATGCGGGGCCTGATCACCGCCGTGCTGAATTCCGATCCGGAGGTTAGCGTCATCGGTCAGGCCGGCGATGCCATGGAGGCGCGTGCCGCAATCAAGCAGCTGAACCCGGACGTCGTCACGCTCGATATCGAAATGCCGAACATGAACGGCCTCGAGTTCCTCGAAAAGATCATGCGCCTGCGCCCAATGCCGGTCATCATGGTGTCGACGATGACGCATCATGGTGCCAACGCAACGCTTGCGGCACTTGAGATCGGTGCTTTTGATTGCGTCGGCAAGCCGGCTCCGGGGGATCGCCGTCCGTTCATGGATCTGGCCGAAAAGGTCAAGGCAGCTGCTCGCTCGGGCCGCAGGTTTACTGCAACATCCGCGCCGGCTCCGGTTGCGCCGCCGATGTCCGTTCACGACTACCGCGTGGGGCGTAAAGTTGTCGCCATCGGATCTTCTACCGGAGGTGTGGAAGCGCTGATTACGGTGTTGCAAAAGTTCCCGCAAAACTGCCCGCCGACAGTAATCACTCAACATATGCCTCCGACGTTTACGAAAAGTTTTGCAGAACGTCTTAATCGTATCTGTGCTCCTGTCGTGGAGGAAGCAACCGATGGTGCGCGGCTGGAGATCGGCAAGATCTATCTCGCGCCCGGTGGCGACCGACATATGCAGGTGGCAAACCCGTCAGCGCCGTGCTGCCGACTGATCGAAAAAGATCCCGTCAACGGCCACCGGCCGTCGGTCGATGTCCTGTTCGACTCTGTAGCGGAATTGGCCGGCCGCAATGCGGTTGGCGTAATTCTGACCGGCATGGGGCGCGACGGGGCTTCCGGACTTCTGAAGATGCGCAGCGCTGGCGCCCGCACGATCGGACAGAACGAGAAGACCTGTGTGGTCTATGGGATGCCGAGGGTGGCCTATGAACTGGGCGCCGTCGAGCAGCAACTGTCCCTGGGCTCCATTGGAGAAGAAGTCTTGAAATTAACTGCCGCCCGAAAAGAAGGTATCGAATAAATGTCTCTCGCTGAAAAAATCAAAGTTTTGATTGTCGACGACCAGGTCACCAGCCGTTTGCTTCTCAGCGATGCTCTGACACAGCTCGGCTTCAAGCAAATCACCTCTGCAGGTGATGGCGTACAGGGCATGAAGATCATGTCGGAACAGCCGCATCATCTGGTCATCTCCGACTTCAACATGCCGAACATGGACGGCATTGGCTTCCTGCAGGCCGTACGGTCCAACCCGACCACAAAGAAGGCAGCCTTCATCATTCTGACCGCTCAGGGTGACCGCGCGCTGGTGCAGAAGGCGGCTCAGCTTGGCGCTAACAACGTTCTCGCCAAGCCGTTCACCATCGAAAAGATGAAGGCCGCTATCGAAGCCGTGTTCGGAGCCCTCAAATGAGTGATGCCATCGCGTCCAGGCGCGTCCATATCATCCAGGGAGAGTACAAGGTCATTGACGACCCTGACGTCGTCCTGTCGACGATACTTGGATCGTGCGTGGCCGCGTGTCTTCGTGATCCAGTCGCCGGTGTCGGCGGCATGAACCACTTCCTGTTGCCTGGCTCGGGCGGGGCCATGGCTTCGGGAGGTGATGCGACGCGCTATGGCGTGCATTTGATGGAGCTGTTGATCAACGGTCTCCTGAAAAAGGGCGCCCGGCGCGACCGGCTGGAGGCAAAGGTCTTTGGCGGCGCAAAAACGATCGCAAGCTTCTCGAATGTCGGCGAACAGAACGCAGCCTTTGCCATGCAGTTCCTGAGGGACGAAGGCATTCAGGTTGTCGGCTCGTCGACCGGTGGAGAGCATGGAAGAAAGCTTGAATATTGGCCCGTCCACGGACGTGCCAGACAATACCCGCTGACGGGTGCGGAGACTCAAAGAACGGTTGCGCTTGAACAGCGCCCTGTCCGTACGCCACCCAAGCCCGTCGACAACGCTATCGAATTCTTCTGATCGTCACCTCAATTCATATTCTGGAATGGCCATGAACGACATTGTTACGCCGCCGATCACTGCCCTGGAGGAGGCTTTGCCGGATGTTCTGATGCGGCTGGTTTCCGAATTGCACGACGTTGCATATCTGATCGAGCGAGTAGAGCCGCAAATTCTCGAAGTGGGCGGAGAGAACGTGTTGCAGTCGCCCGATACGATGAAGATCTTGCAGGGCATCGATCTTGCCGTGCAGAAGACGCGCGGTCTGGCTGAATTCATCGATACCATCACGGGATCCATTCCCAATGAGTGGAAGGTGGATGTTTCCACGGCGCTCAGCCTCGTCAAGCTGGCAGACATGCAGAGATCGCTGGCGAACGGCATGCGGCATGGTCACTCGCAGCCGCTGACCAAGGCAGCAGGCGACTTCGACTTCTTCTGATCTTGTAGGCTGACGCACAGCTCGCAAACTTTCGCGTCTGCATCCCCACATTCCAAATTGCCGAAACGCTCGCACAAGCTTCGCCTCATAGGGTGCGCTTGGGCAGTAGCTCTATAACCGTGTTCGGCGATGTGGGAACAGAATGAATCTGTTAGCTCAATTTTCACAAATTTCTAGAAATCTGGCATCTCTCGGTCAGACAAAACTTATTGCTTTGGCCGCTGCAGGTGCGATTTCAATCGCGATCGTCATTGCCGCTGCGATGTTTGTTAATAAGCCTGCCTACGAGACACTCTATGTGAACCTTGAGTCCAGTGATCTCAATCAGGTCAGCATGGCACTTGCAGAAGCCAACCTGGCTTTCGAAGTCGGTTCCGACGGCAAAAGCATTCAGGTTCCGGTCGGCAGCACCAGCAAGGCGCGTCTGCTGTTGGCGGAACGTGGGCTGCCGAACAGTTCCAACGCAGGTTATGAACTCTTCGACAATGTCGGCTCGCTCGGCCTGACGTCCTTCATGCAGGAAGTTACGCGCGTCCGCGCTCTCGAAGGTGAAATTTCCCGATCGATCCAGCAGATCAGCGGTGTCTCCGCCGCCCGTGTCCACATCGTCATGCCCGATGTCGGAAACTTCCGGCGCGCACAACAGAAGCCGACGGCCTCGGTGATGATCCGTGCGGGATCGTCGACTGGCCGCAAGGCCGCATCTTCAATTCGTCACCTTGTCGCTTCGGCCGTTCCCGGGCTCGACGTGGAGGACGTAACGATTCTCGATTCCACCGGCCAGTTGCTTGCTTCGGGCGACGACGGCGGCAACAATCAGATCAACCGCTCGCTTGGCATCGTCCAGTCTGTTCAGTCCGAAATCGAAACCAATATCGACAAGGCTCTCGCGCCGTTCCTCGGCATGGACAATTTCCGCTCCAGCGTCACGGCCGCCCTGAACACGGATAGCCAGCAGACCCAGGAGACCGTTTATGATCCGAATTCACGTGTAGAGCGTTCGGTCCGTGCGACGCGTGAAAACGCCCAGTCGCAGCAGTCGGCCGACGACAACGCATCGACAGTCGAGCAGAATGTTCCCCAGGCGGCACCTGACCAGGGTGGCAATAACGGGCCGAAGTCTTCCGACAAGTCCGACAAGCGTGAAGAGCAGACCAACTACGAAATCAACCAGAAGACCATTGCCACGACGCGCAACAGCTATCTGATTGAAAAAGTGTCGGTTGCTGTTGTGGTCAACAGGGGCCGTATCGCTCAGATGGTCGGAGAACCTGCCGATCAGGCCAAGATCGACGCCTACCTTGCCGAGATGCAGAAGATTGTGACCTCTGCCGCTGGCATCAGTGCGGATCGTGGCGACGTGATTACCCTCACGGCCATGGACTTCCTCGAAACCCAGTTGCTCGACGAAACCGCCACCGGCCCGAGCGTCACGGAAGTTCTTACTCGCAACCTCGGCGGCATCATCAACTCGCTGGCTTTCCTCGGTGTCGCGTTCCTGGTCATCTGGCTTGGCCTGCGTCCTCTGGTTCGCACGGTTTCCGGTACGAGCGCATCGGGAGAAACGATCGGCGAAGGTGCCGGCCTGGAACTGCCCGATTTCTCTCCGGCGGGCGGCAGCCCAGCTCTTATGGACGGTTTCGGCGCAGACTTCGGTTTCGATGGCAGCAACGACCTCATGGGCGACGACGAAGGCGATGGCTTCAACCGTCGCGTCAAGGAAGGTCCGGAAAAACGTCTCGCCCGCATGGTCGAGATTTCCGAAGAGCGCGCAGCGAAAATCCTCCGCAAATGGGCCTTCGAAAAAGCAGCCTAAGGGTCAATCACGAAAACATGATGCAAAGGGTCGGATGCAAATCCGGCCCTTTTTTGCGGAAATTGGAACCAATTCGTCTGCGTCACTTTAACTTAAGATGTGACACTACCGCAGCATCTGGGGAAATTCGCCCAGCACATGATGGCAATTGTGTGGGCTTCTCTTAAACTGAATGTGATTCGTCGGCGGTTTCATAACCCCTCAGCAAGGGGTGCAGCGGGTGTCGGTAACAGGAACTCGGATAGGCTTCTTCAGGCGAGGTCTTAATCGACGCAGCAGGAGCAGATAACGAATGGAGTTATCGGGCATGGATGTCTCGGCGCAAGGACGCCCTATTCCGGAGAATGATCGCACTCCACTAATGTCTCGTGATGAGTTGGTGCGCCGCCTTTCCGCCTTGGCCGGTTCGCAAAATCTGCAAGTGATCATGCGATTGCTCGCCGATCACGTCGGGGCATCCCATTTTCTGCTTGCTCGTTACGATCTCATCCAGGAACAGGGTCTCGATTTCATCGTGACCTCGAACTGGCCCTTCGATCTCGTTCGTCGTCTCGGCTCTGAATTGGCCAGTGCCTACACGCGGTCGACCGAGCTTGAAAAATGTTTCTCCGTTCTGACACCGAGCTTTGCGCTTCTGCCGGACGAAATTGTCCTGCCTGAAAAATTGAGCCGTCAGTATTGCGCCCTGACCTTTTCGGTCGGCCGCACACGTTTTTCGTTGATGCTTCTCTTTGTCGAAGGCGTCATTCTTTCGCAGCAGCATCTACGCGAAATTGGGCTTCTTGCCGCCTATGGTGCAAGCTTTGTCGAAAGCGTGGAATCCCGCACCGAACGCGATTTTGAGCTGACCGAACGAGAACTGGAATGCCTTTTCTGGATTGCCGAAGGCAAGACCAGCGACGAGATTGCGGTCATCCTCGGAATTTCGAGAAATACCATCAACAACTACATCACTAGCGTGATGCGCAAGACTGCTACCAAGACCCGCTCCGAGGCGATCGCCTACGCGGTTCGCAACAATCTGGTATAGGGCGGCAACGGAAATGGGCTATTCGCGAGGCGGCACCGCTGACGGACCGGGGAGCGTTCAACATCTCCGCTTGCAGCGTGGATCGAGCAGATCGGATATCTTTCCGAAACTCGTCGCCATGCAGAAAAGCCTCAAGGCTCGTAATTTTGCTGTTTTCCGGATCTCGGGAGCCGGGCTTCCGAATAAGCGAAAGCTGGTTTGTGAGCTGGAGAACTGGGGGCCGAACGCGGTTGAAAACAGCAACCGGCTTCTCCGAGAATTCGAAGAGACATTGCTCGACCATGTCGAGATGTCGCTTCTCCCTCTGGTATGGAGTGGAAATGGTTCCGGCAGCACCATGGATGCAGGCGAGTTTTCACCGCTTATCCGGCGACTTGAGACCGCTGTGCTGCCGTTTTCGGGCGTCGTTTTCCCCGTGCGCTTAGGTGCTCTCGGGAACGGTTACGTTGCGTTCTTCGCCGACCATCTCACGCTTGATGCGGGATCAGTGATCGATCAGCATGTGGAAAGCTGCCAGATCATGATGGATCTGCTGGCATTGGACGAGCGGCGCAGCGTTCCGGCGGAATCGCTCAGTGAGCGGGAAATTGCCTGTCTGCAATTGGCGGGCGATGGTCGCATCAGCGAAGAGATTGCCGAAAAGCTCGGTCTTTCGGTACACACCGTAAATGCCTATCTCGGTTCGGCGACGATCAAGCTCGATTCCGTCAACCGTATCCAGGCGATCGCAAAGGCGATCAGGCTCGGCTACATCACCTGATTTCTTCTGCCGCTTATCGCCGGCCGCGTTTCGCCCTTGCCGCATAGACACGATGGATAAGTTCGGCAACGGCCTTGTAGAAGGGCGGGGGGATGACGCCATCGACGGTGACCTGCGCGAACATCGAACGCGCCAGCGGTGGATCCTCGAAGATTGGGATATTGTTCTGCTGCGCCACTTCGCGGATCTTCAACGCGACCAGATCCTGACCTTTCGCGACCACGATTGGAGCTTCGTTTTCTCCCTGGGCATAACGGAGTGCCACCGCATAGTGAGTAGGGTTAGTGATCACGAGCGTGGCGCGAGGAACATTGGTCATCATCCGCCGCCGCGCGCGATCGCGGCCGATGGAGCGGATGCGTGCCTTGATCAGCGGATCGCCCTGTGACTGCTTGAATTCGTCCTTCACTTCCTGCTTGGTCATTCGCATGTTCGAATACCAGTGATGGCGCGTCCACATGTAGTCGGCGATGGCAAGAATGCCGGTCGCAAACAGGATTATGATCATGATTTTCTTCATGATCGCCATCATCTCGACGAGCATCACCTGGGGATCGGAGAAGAGGGCATCGAGCGAGCGGAAGTAATCGCTTCGCAGAACCAGAACCATCACGATCGAGACGACGATGATCTTGAACATCGATTTGCCGAATTCGACCAGTCCCGCCATGCTGAAAAGGCGCTTCCATCCTTTTATCGGCGAGATCCGGTTGAACTGGGGCGTTATACGCTTCAGCACGAATTCCGGCATGTGCTGGGCAAAGTTGGATCCCAGTCCGAATATGATGAACAGAACCGCCACCGGAAGCAGCATCGCGCTTGCATCCCACATCAGGCGGACAAACAGTGAGACGAGATCGTTGGCGGTCTGCATTCGCCATTGATCCGGCTGTTCAAGCAAATCGCGCAATGTTTCCGCCAGCCTGGCTGCACCCGTCGGAAGGAAGAAGACCAGATAGATGTAGAAGGCGAGAGACGACGCGAAGATAGGGACTTCGCGTGAAGAGGGAGTATTACCCTCGGCCATCGCGTCCCGAATCTTTTTCTCTGTCGGGTCTTCTGTTTTACTGTCCTTGTCCTGATCGTCGGACACGAGCGCCTTCCTGACGGCCCTGGAGCAGACCCCGAAAACTGCAGTCGTTCCCCGCAAAAGGAATGCTGCAGAAACCTATAACGATGCATCGATAGGAAACCCGAGGTTTCCGCACCGATACGCAAGCGGTCATCAGACATTATTCATGGGATCGAAAAGGGGCAATCGTTCAGCCCCGGCGGTATCGCGGTTATCAACAGCGACCGGCATGGTGCCGCGCGCCGAACCGGGCGCGCGGGATTGTTGTCAGGGCCTCGTTCAGGCCGCCGCTCCCTCTGCCTGGGCTTCGGGATCCTTGAGGATGATCTGGCCCGAATTGGCGAGGCGCAACGCTTCCTGTGCGATGGCGCGGCGTGCAATCGCGATTTCGCGCGGATTGGTGCCGGGCATCTCGACCTGCAGATCGGATTCGATCATGCGGCGAGAACGCGGGCTGATCGACGACAGGACACTTTCGCGCAGCTGCGCAGAAGAGGTTCTGAGCGCCATCGTCAGCACTTCGCCGGAGATGTCGTTCAAGAGCAGCACGCGGCTGCGCTGCGGCATGAGGAGAATATCTTCGAAGAGGAAGATCTTCGGACGAACCTTGGCAACGGCATCCTGGCTGATCTCCTCGAGAGAGTTGAGCAGCGTATCGACGTCGGGCTTGGTCAGTTCGTTCATCAGTTCCGCGACCTTCATCGGGCCGACGGAGTTCTTCTCGCGTTCGATCTCGGTAATCAGGTCGACGACCTTGTTCTCGATGATCTGCGCAGCCTTCGGATTGACGTTCTTCAGGTTCACCGTGCGGTTCATGATGTCCGCGCGCTGGCCGTCGGGCAGTTTCAGCAGCACCTTTGCACCGAAACCGGACGGCAGCATCGAAAGGATGTAGGCCACGGTCTGCGGATGTTCGCGCATCAGGAAAGTCGCGATGAAATCGGGATCGGCTTCCTGCAACCGGTCCCAGATGGACTCTTCGTAAGACTGGAAAGCCATACGTCGACCGAGAAGGCTGTCGACTTCTTCCGGGGTAAGGCCAGCCTCGAGAATGCTCTCGATGACCTTGGCGTTGTCCATAAGGCCTGCACCTTCGGTGAACAGGTCTTCGAATTCGTTGACGAGCTGTGCAAGTTCATTCGGCGGAATGGTGCGCAATGTTTGCGCCGCGGCGATGATTGCCTGCAGTTCGGCCTGGGTGAAAAATTTGAGCAGCTTTCCGGCGACATTCTTTCCCATGGCGAGCAGCACTGCTGCTGCCTTTTCCGCCTGGGAAAGAGGTTTGTCTGTCAATGCCCCGCCGAAGTCTTCAAAGTCCATCATGGTCTTTTTCCTCTTTGCTTCCGACTTCCTGGATCAGGAAGTTTTGGAGCTCATGACTTCAATGAGCTTCACACCGAAGCGGGTGTCGTCGTCTTCGAGAACCGTGATCTCACCACGGGCAATGCGACGCCCGTTGACGGTGATATCGACTGGTTCGCCGATCTTCTTGTCGAGCGCCACGACGGCGCCTTCCTGAAGGTTCATCAGATTCGACACCGAAATGCGACTGGTTCCGAGCACAACATGAACATCGATGGGGATATCCATGATGAGGTCGAGGTTGCTGTTCAGCCCTGAGCCTGCAGTCGGCTTGCTTTCGGGCATGGAGTAGTCGAAATCGCTGCTCCCACCGAAATCGCTGCTTGCCCCGAAGTCGTTGTCACCGCCAAAATCGCTCGTGGTGGCAACGTCGCCGAATGAAGGCAATTCGGAGTTCGTTTCGCCGCCGGCCGGAAAGTCGAAGCCGAAACTGTCGTCAGCTGCCGGCGCCGTACCGTCGGCATCGTGTTTCATCACGCCACGGAGTTCGTTGACCGCATTGTCGAAATCGAAGTCCGAATCCGATGGGTTCAGTTCATTTTCTTCCGTCGAAGCTGTCTTCTTTGTCGCCATGAAATTAGCATTCCCGTTCCAAATCTATCGACTATCGGTGTTTTTCCACCAAGCCCCGGAGGTCCGCTGCCCTAGCCAAGCAGATGTTTCAAAATGTCGTTTTCGTTGCTCACATTGTCCTTGACGCGGACGGTGTAGTTCTCGCCGCTTCTGCCGAACTCGCAGTTATACATCTCGCGGCCATTGGCACTGACATCGACGATAATCTCTTCCTTGTCTCGGAAGGCAATCACGTCGCCTGCCACAAGCTTTGAAATCGTCTCAAGTGTCAGCGACTCAAGGGAAATCTTGGCTTCCAGCGTTACCCTTGATCGGCGTACCTGCTCGGACATGCTTTCCGACCAGGCATCCTGCTCGCGGGAAAAGTCACCCTTCGATTTCGGCAATGTAATGGTCGTCTTGAGCAGATATTTCTGCGGGACGACGAGGAAGAATTCGGAAGCGATCTTGCCTAGCTTCAGCTCGACCCGGATGGACATGGCGAAGGGATCGGCCTCTTCATCCTCCAGCATGGGCCTTGCATCGGCATTGTGAGGCCTCTCGATCGTCGTTTCGAAGCCGCCCGGTGCGTTCACACCGGAGCGCAGTACCTGAGCTATCTTGTCGAAGACCATCGTCGAAAGATCCAGCTCGATCTGCGACAGAGCCCGGCGCGGCGGTTGGAAAATCGAATCCGGCGTTGCGCCGAGCATGTTTTCCATCAGCGTGATGACGAAGGCATTGTCGCAGGCGATGACGAATTTCGGGCACCAGTTGCGCAAAGTTGCATCGGCCAACACGACATTGTCGCCCAGCCTGCCAACCAGTTCACTCATCAGGCCGGATCTGTATCCAGCGAAGATAACTTCGACCGAAAGTCCGAGCTCGCTCTGCAGCACGTCCGGAAGAAAGCTCTGATAGAGGGTACCGAAATCCTGTGCCAGGCGTTCCAGCGTTTTCTGGTCACCGAGCGACCCTGTCAGCCGGGCCAGGAGAGCCCGCTCCATGGCGGGCTGTGCTTGCGAAGCTTGGTTGTTGCTGGTCATTGGGGTCACGCCGCCTTTGTGTCGCCGCCGGGCTTCATCATTTCCTGCTCGACCGAGTCTATCGACGGACGGTCGGAGGAGGAGATCGTCTTGCGGCCGTATTCGAGCGCCACCTGCGGTACCGAACCGTTCATGTAGGCAAGCAGGGTCTGCTTGACGATGATGTAGAGCCGGTGCTGCTTGGTGCGCACGATCTTGATCTGCGAGACGATCGGGTTGCACAGGCAGTAGGAAAGGAAGATGCCGAGCATCGTGCCGACGAGAGCCGCGCCAATCAGGCCGCCGAGAACCTCGGGAGATTCATTGATATGGCTCATCGCCTTGATGACGCCGAGAACTGCAGCGATGATGCCGAGCGCGGGGAATGCGTCGCCCATCAGCTGGATCGAATGATACGGCTTCAAGCGATCATGAAGGATCGTCTCGATCTCTTCGTCCATCAACGCTTCGATCTCGTGGGAGCGTGCGTTGCCGATGATGATCAGTCGGACATAGTCACAGATGAAGGAGGTAAGTTCGGTATCCTTCAGAACGGATGGCGCTGACTGGAAGATCGGCGATTCTGCGGGATTGTCGATATGCGCTTCGATCTCGTTACGTGATTTGGTGCGCAGGTCGCGCATCAACGAATAAAGCACGCCGAGCACTTCGAGATAGGCCCGCTCCTTGGGAACGGCATTCTTGAAGATCTCGCCGATCGCCTTGCCGGAATCCTTGAGCACCTTCATCGGGTTCGCCATGATGAAGCTGCCGACGCCCGCACCACCGATGACGACCAATTCGAACGGCTGCATGAGGAGCGCAACATGCCCGCCCATGGCCATGTAGCCGCCAATGATACAGCCGACCGTGATGACAAATCCGATAATAAGATTCATTGTAAGCTCGTATCCAACGCTTGTCCTAGACTAAACCGATAAGGCAGCTGCCTTGCGTGAGACTGTTGTAGTTTGCGGGTCGATGCGGCCAAATGGCCTCGAACGCCGCTGAGGAGATCCGGGGCAGCTATTCGCCATAGACCTTGCCTGCCGAGGTCACGATTTCCCATTTGCCGTTGCGTTGCCGCAAGCCTGCCAGACGCGAGCTATCCGGAAGCTTCGAGCCGATCTGGACGAGAAAAATGCCGTTGCCGTTTTCGATCAGGGCACGGCCGTTGGCAACATGCAGCAGCTTGAATTCCGTGCCGCCGGGAAACGCCTGATCTTCGAAGCCGCCTGCATCCGACCCGTTTCCGGATGGCGTCGACGGTATTGCAGCGGTGGTCAGTCGGTCGGTTTCCATCTCGCGCAGAAGTGCGCGCTCGACTTCGTCCTGTTGCGGATCGCGCATTGCGCCGATGCCGGACTCACCGGCTGGACGCGCGTGGCGAACGTCGCGAAGCCCTTCCCAGCCGGCTACGTTGACCCCGAATTTCTCCTGGTTGAAGAAAACGTACCAGGGAAAGGCAGCGCACAACATCGAAAATCCCACCAGCGAGGCGACAAGCCAGCGGTCGATCGGCTTTTCTAAAGTCGTTGCCGGCCCTGAGGTTTGATGCCTGCCGGATCTGGTCTTGTCAAAGAGCCTGGTTTTCATACTCATCTCTTTCCTGCCGGCATTGGGCGATTGGTATTGCTGAGAGATGCCTTCAGGGCATTGGCGAGTTCGGTATAGGCGTCGATGACCGCCGCATCGCCAGGTGATTGCTTCAGCACGTCATAGATGATCGGCACCTGCTTGACGGCCATGTCGAGATCGGGATCCGCGCCGGGCCTGTAACCACCGATAAGTCGAAGATCCTTTGTCTCCTCGTAAACGCTGATCAGCCCTTTCAATCTGGAGACCAGTCGTTCCTGATCCCCAGTCCATGCCTTGCGGGCGAGACGCGAGATTGAGGAAAGCGGGTTGACCGGCGGATACCGGCCTTCGTCGGCAAGTGCACGGTCGAGCACGATATGTCCGTCAAGAATACCGCGGGTCGAGTCGGCGATCGGGTCGTTGTGATTGTCGCCGTCGACGAGGATCGAGATGATCGCCGTGATCGTGCCCGTGCCTTCGATGCCGGGGCCGGCACGTTCCAGAAGGCGCGGCAGCTCGGTAAAAACTGAAGCCGGATAACCTCGCGCGACCGGCGGCTCGCCGGCGGCAATCGCGACCTCGCGGATCGCATGCGCAAATCGCGTCACGCTGTCGGCGATGAACAGCACGTTCAGTCCCTGATCACGAAAATGTTCCGCGATCGTCATGCCCACCAGCGGTGCCATCTTGCGCAGCATCGGGCTTTCGTCGCTGGTGGTGACGACGATCACCGCCTTCGCCACGTTGTCGCCCAGGGTGTCTTCGATGAACTCGCGCACTTCGCGGCCACGTTCGCCGACCAGCGTTATGACCACCCGGTCGAAGGCATCGGCCTTTGCCAACATCGAAAGAAGCGTTGATTTGCCGACGCCTGAACCTGCGAAAATGCCCAGACGCTGCCCGTAACAGATAGGAGCGAAGATATCGATCGCCTTCACGCCGGTGCGGAACGAGGTATCGACCCGCCTGCGGGTCATGGACGGCGGCGGCAGCGTGTTGATCGAACGCTGCACCGAGCCTTCCCGCAGTGGACCTTTGCCGTCGATCGGTCTGCAGAGTGAATTGATCGTTCTGCCGCACCAGCTGTCGCTGGGAGCCAGCCGGAATTCGCCGGTACGCAGCACGAGATCGCCAACACCGATCGGTTCGCCCGGCTCGATAGGGCAGACATAGATGAGATCGGGTTCGACACGCACGACTTCACCCATATGCGCGCCCGTGGCACTCTGATGCGAAACGAATTCGCCAAGGCGAACATGTCTGGAAAGGCCGCTGACGGTGTAATATCCGGCCGCGATCATCCTCACCCGACCGCCCCAGGACAGGACGCTCGAAGGATTTGCATAATGCGCCGCCATGTCCGACAGACGTTCCAGTCGCGGCATCACGACTGGCTGGGCGACCGGTTCGCTAACCGGCTGAAAATCGGATTGGGCCGTCGTCGTCATCTATGCGCGTCCTACTGGCTACCGCCCAGCGTCCTCATGGCAGATGAGAAGTTGTCTTCACTGGTGCTCATCAGCGAGGAAATGCTTTCGAACGCGCGGTTCACCTGGATCAGCTGGGTCATCTCGCCGATGGCGTTGACGTTGGACTGTTCAAGGAAGCCCTGCATGACGCCGACGCCCATGGTATCGACGACCGCCTGCGGCGTGTCGGTGGGGATGATGCCGCTGTTGTCAGCGCGGTAGAAACCCTTGTCGATGTCGACAGAGAACACCCCGATCTGTCCAACGGTACGGTCACCCTGCATGATGCGTCCGTCCTGGCCGACCTTTGGTGTCGGGGCTCGCGGATCGAGCTGGATCGGAGCGCCGCCGCCATCGAGAACGGGGTAGCCATTCGTCGAAATGAGTTCACCCGTAAGCGACATCGAAAACCGACCGTCACGTGTCAGAACCTGACCTTGAGGAGTCTGGATGGCGAACCATGCGTCGCCTTTGACGGCGAAATCCAGCGAATTCCCGGTCTGCTCAAGCTCGCCATTGCGCATGGAGAGATAGTCATTGCCCTGCGAAACGAATGCGATCTTGGTGTTGTTATCGTTCTGGGTCTGGCTGAGGATCTGATCGAACTTCACCTCAGTCGAACGAAAGCCGACCGTATTCATGTTGGCAATATTGTCGGAGATCGTGGTGAGGCGACGCTCGAGAGCGATCTGCGAGGAAATGCCGACATAGATACCGGATTGCATGGATGTCTCCTGATTTACGGATACGGCGCATGCCCCCGCGCGGGAGAGCTGTGGCGATTTGAAGGAGACAGTTAAGAGCCCGGGCTTGCGCGAACCTGTTTGGGTTAGCGAGTGGGAAAATGCGTGCGGATACGGCAAATCTGCGGGCTGCGCCTACCGCAAGTCCCGCGCAAGATTGTCTCTCTAGCGTCCGGGACAACAAGATGGAGAACAACCATGACCATGCAGCCGATTCAGTTGTTCGAGCTTGCCTCTCGGCAGGCGGAATGGCTGTCCGTTCGACAGCAGGTGACGACGACAAACATCGCCAACGCCAACACGCCGAAATACGTCTCCAAGGATTTGACGCCTTTCGATGCCGAACTCAAGTCGGCAAGTGGTCTCGGGTCGATGGAAATGGCCAGAACGAATGCGGCTCACATGACCGCGGACATCGCCGGCAATGGTCGGGTTGAACTGAAGGACTCCAAGCTCAATCAGGAGATCGGCGTTCAGGAATCCGGCAATACTGTCTCGCTGGCAGCGGAAATGTCGAAGATGGGCGAGGTAAAGCGGCAGTTCGAACTGAACACGCTGCTCGTTCAGAATATCAACAGGATGATGCTGACGGCATTGGGTAAATAAAAATGGACTCTTTGATCGCTTCGCTCAAGATCGCAGGCAGTGGAATGGAAGCCCAGTCCACCCGCCTGCGCGTCGTTTCTGAAAACATCGCAAACGCACGTACGACCGGCGACACCTCGGGTGCGGATCCCTATCGTCGCAAGATCATTACCTTCGGCAATGAGATGGATCGCGCCAGCGGCATCAACATGGTGGATGTCAAGAAAATCGGCGCTGATGAGGGCAAGTTCACCGAGGAATACGATCCGGACCACCCCGCTGCAAATGCGCAGGGCATGGTCAAATATCCGAACGTCAATGTGCTGATCGAGATGGCCGACCTTCGCGAAGCCAATCGCAGCTACGAGGCAAACCTGCAAAGCATCAAGCAGACGCGGGATCTGATCTCGTCGACAATCGATTTGTTGAAAGGTTAACTATGATCGATAGCATTTCAAGCATCGGTGCGCTGAAAAAGTCCACTGGCCTCGACCAGACGGAGACCACCTCCAGCAGCATGTCGAACATGCTGGGCGCCGCCGTCGGTACGGTTGCAACCGGTGTTGCGGGGCCGACATTCGGCAGTTTTCTCGCAGATGCCGCCAAGGGTGCGCTCGATAGCGTGAAGCAAGGCGAAGCAATGTCCTTTGCCGGCATTCAGGGCAAGGCTGACACGCGCGAAGTCGTCGATGCTGTCATGGAAGCCAATCGCACGCTCCAGACCGCGGTCGCCCTTCGAGACAAGGTCGTATCGGCCTATCTCGAAATTTCCAAAATGCAGATCTAGGATAAAGAGGTTTCACGTCCATGAGAGCACTCGCCATTGCTGCAACGGGTATGAATGCCCAGCAGACGAACCTCGAAGTCATCGCCAACAACATCGCCAACATCAATACGACCGCCTTCAAGCGCGGCCGGGCGGAGTTTACCGACCTTCTCTACCAGACCGAACGCGCCGCAGGCGTCGCCAACCGCGCCAACCAGTCTGTTGTGCCGGAAGGCGCCAATATCGGTCTCGGCGTGCAGACCTCGGCTGTTCGCAAGCTGTTCGAACAGGGTGAAATTTCCCAGACAAGCAATACGCTTGATGCCGCAATCGTCGGCAATGGCTGGTTCCAGATCGAAGGTTCGGACGGTACGACGCTCTATACGCGTGCCGGTGCATTCAACAAGGATGCCAACGGACGTCTGGTGACGATCGACGGCTACGGCGTCATTCCCGCGATCACCATTCCGCAGGACGCTACCGAAGTCACCATCGCTCAGGACGGCACCGTCTCGGTTCGCATCGGCGAACAGGATAACATGACGCAGGTCGGTCAGCTGCAGGTGGCGCTTTTTGCCAATGATGCAGGTCTGCGTCCGCTGGGCGACAACCTTTTCGCAGTCACGGAAGCTTCCGGCGATGCAGTTGTCGGTTCGCCGCTGGATACCGGCTACGGCTATCTGAAGCAGGGTTATCTCGAAAGCTCGAACGTCGATTCCGTCAAGGAAATCACTGACCTGATTTCTGCACAGCGCGCTTACGAAATGAACTCCAAGGTCATCACGACAGCGGATGAGATGGCTCAGATCGTCAGTAAGAATCTGAAGTAACGGATTAAGAGGCGGGCAAACATGATGTTTCCTAGTGTAAATGCACTTCGGTCGGCTGTCGGCGGGGCTATCCTGTCACTGCTGTTCATCGCTGGTGCCGGATCGCAGGTCGCGGTTGCCCAGCCTCTTTTTGCCGTCGTTCCCACATCGACGATATTCCCGGGCGATATCATCTCCTCAAGCCAGGTCATGGAGGTCGAAGTGACCAATCCGAACCTGGCCGGCGGCTACACGTCAAGCGTGACAGATGTCATCGGCAAGGTGGCAAAGCGGACGCTGGTGGCGGGACGGACTATCCCGGTTTCCTCGCTGCGTGAGCCTTACACGGTCGAGCGCGGCAAGGCGATCCGTATCATGTTCAATGTTGGCGGCCTGACGATTTCGGCTGCCGGATCGGCCCTGCAGGATGCCATGACCGGAGACTCGATCCGAGTCCGAAACACTGAGAGTGGAGTTACCGTCACCGGCGTGGTGAGGGCTGACGGAAATGTCGAGGTTGTCCAGAAATGATCGGTAGACTGCTAACAACGATCGCCGCCAGCCTGCTGGTGCTTTTTGCTGCGGCGTCTGTCGTCGAAGCGGCGTCAAATGCGCGTATCAAGGACGTGGTATCGCTCCAGGCCGGACGTGATAACCAGCTCATCGGTTATGGTCTCGTCGTCGGCCTGCAGGGAACCGGCGATGGCTTGCGTGCCTCGCCGTTTACCGACCAGTCAATGCGCGCGATGCTCCAGAACCTGGGTATTTCGACGCAAGGCGGTCAATCGGCCGCCAAGAACGTTGCGGCCGTCATGGTCACGACGAACCTCCCGCCTTTCACCAGCCCCGGCAGCCGCATCGACGTGACCGTCAGTTCTCTTGGTGACGCCACCTCGCTGCGAGGCGGAACACTCGTCATGACCTCGCTCACCGGTGCCGACGGACAGATCTATGCCGTTGCCCAGGGCGCAGTCGTCGTTTCCGGTTTTCTGGCCGAAGGCGCTGCCGCCACCGTCACTGAAGGCATTACAACGGCCGGCCGCATTCCCGGTGGCGCCATCATCGAGCGGGAACTGCCTTCGCGCTTCAAGGATTCGGGCAATCTTGTTCTTCAGTTGCGCAATCCGGACTTCTCTACGGCAATCCGCGTCGCTGACGCGATTAACTCCTTCTCCACTAGCACCTACCGCATGCCGATCGCAGAAGCGCGCGATTCCCAGGTCGTCGCCGTGCAGAAGCCACCGCAGGAAGATCTTGCTCGCCTCATGGCGCGGATCGAGAACCTTGCCGTCGAAACAGACACACCCGCCAAGGTCGTCATTAACGAACGGACGGGAACCATCGTTATCGGCGCGGATGTCCGCATCTCTCGGGTCGCGGTCAGCTATGGAACTTTGACGGTGCAGGTTACCGAAATGCCTCAGGTCGTGCAGCCGCTGCCTTTCTCGCGCGGCGAGACCTACGTCCAGCCACAGACGGACATCATGGCCGAGAAGACCGGTGGTCCGGTTGCTGTTCTCGAAGGTCCGGATCTGCGCTCGCTGGTGGCAGGATTGAACAGCATCGGCGTCAAGCCTGATGGGATTATCGCGATCCTGCAGGGGATCAAGTCTGCAGGTGCGCTGCAAGCGGAGCTAGTACTGCAATGATTGGCCCAGACACTTCATCTCCGGCTCGGTTGCGCCCCTGGGAGCGCTCCTCGGTTGCACTTCCGGTTCTCGCTCTCCTGGGACTGCTCGTCGCGCTGCCCTCGGCCGATGCCCAGGAGCAGGTCCGTGACACGACCGGCATGACGAGCGAGACCGAAGTCCAGCAGTTTTGCGGCAACATTGCCGACGCGGCGCGCGATCGCCGTTATGCCCTGCAGAAACAGGACCTTGAGAAACTTCAGGCCGAGGTCGATGACCGCATTGCCGTGATGGAGGCCCGCAAGGCCGAATACGAGGACTGGATCGGCCGGCGTAACGAATTCATGAAGCAGGCCGAAAATGGCCTGGTCGACATTTTCAAGACCATGAAACCCGACACTGCCGCTCCGCAGCTGTCCGAAATGCAGGCGGGGCTTGCCGCCGCAATCGTCATGCGGCTGCCGCCCCGCCAATCCGGTCTGATACTGAGTGAAATGGACGCCAAGAAGGCTGCGGCCGTTGCGTCCATCATCGCCAGTGCAGCGGATCCCAACACGTCGAAAGACCCGTCATGACCAAACTCGCACCCGCAATCCTTGCTACCGTAGCGCTTCTTTCGGGATGCTCGCAAACGCCTCAGACGATTAGGGAAGTCGGCAATGCACCATCGATGAGCCCCATCGGTAGTGGCCTGCAGTTCAGTCAGGCGCCACAGCTCGCGTCCTATCCCAAGCGCCCGCACAATATGAATAATGGCTATTCGCTCTGGAGCGACAGCCAGGCCGCTTTGTTCAAGGACGCACGCGCGCTCAATATCGGCGACATCCTGACCGTTACGATCAAGATCAACGACAAGGCTGATTTCGACAACGAGACGAAGCTTGAAAAGAGCAACGACCGGACGACGGCGTGGAAGGCCGATGCCACAATTTTCGGGTGGAAGCCTAAGACCGATTCTTCCTTCGGCTTCAACGGCGAATCCAATGCCGACGGCAAAGGGTCGACTACCCGGTCAGAACAGCTGAACCTGCTTGTAGCAGCCGTGGTGACCGGCGTTCTCGAAAACGGGAACCTTCTGATCAGTGGTTCGCAGGAAGTGCGCGTCAATCATGAGATCCGTATCCTGAACGTGGCCGGTATCGTCAGGCCGCAGGACGTCGATTCGGAGAACGAGATCTCCTACGAAAAGATCGCCGAGGCACGCATCTCCTACGGCGGCCGCGGTCGCGTAACCGAAATTCAACAGCCGCCGGTCGGCCAGCAGCTCATGGACCTGTTCTCGCCGATCTGAGGCGTCCGGGTCTTTGCCGAGGAGTGAAACCACATGGCTATCACGGCTGAGGACGATAGCGTCCCGAAGAAGAAGAACGCACTTATCCCGATGATCGGCGCCGTGGTGCTGTTGTCCCTGGTGGGCGGCGGCGGCGGCTGGCTGACGGGAAAGCTGATTGCACCGGCGCCAAAACCGGTGGAGGAAGCGACAAGCACCCCTGCCGCCGAGGGCGAGAAAAAAGGCGAGGGCGAAAAGGCCGCGCCGGCCCTTCCCAATATGCTGGAACTGGCACCGATATTGACGAATATCGGCTATCCGGCGGAAAATCTCATCCGGCTGCAGGTGGGCTTGGTATTTGACGGCCCGCCGGACCCGGCGCTGGCCGAAACTGTGAACCAGAACATCATGACCTATCTGCGAACGCTGTCGCTGCAGCAGTTGCAGGGGCCGCGTGGATTCACATATTTGAAGGGCGACCTCGAGGAGATCGCTAGCCTGCGTTCCCAAGGGCGTGTAACAAAGGTCCTGATTAGGACTTTTGTTGTCGAATGATTCGTCTCGCGATTTTCGTTGCCACATTGGCTTTGGTGCCCGGTCTTGCGCATGCGCAGCAGTTGCAGGATTTGATCAACGCTCCTGTTGACGGCTCTGCGGCTGCCTGGATCGTTCGCACCTTCGGCCTTCTGACCGTCCTGTCTGTAGCGCCAGGCATCCTGATCATGGTGACGAGCTTCCCGCGCTTCATCATCGCCTTCTCGATTTTGAGAACCGGCATGGGCCTCGCTACCACGCCGTCGAACATGATCCTCACCAGCATGGCGATGTTCATGACGTTCTACGTCATGTCTCCGACCCTTGAGCAGTCGTGGCGCGAGGGCATCCAGCCCATGTTGCAAAATCAGGTAACGGAAGCGCAGGCGATCGAGCGTACGGCCGAACCTTTCCGAAGCTTCATGATCGCCAACACTCGGCCGAAGGATCTCGCCCTGTTTGTCGATCTCGCAACTGAACGCGGTCAGCAGACTTCGGAGAACGACAGGCCCTATTATCGCGTGCTCGTTCCAGCATTCATGTTGTCCGAAATCCGTCGCGGCTTCGAGATCGGCTTCCTTATTGTCCTGCCTTTCCTCGTCATCGATATGGTTGTCGCGACGATCACCATGGCCATGGGCATGATGATGCTTCCGCCGACATCGATCTCCCTTCCGTTCAAGATCCTGTTTTTCGTCCTTATAGACGGATGGAACCTGCTCGTCGGCTCTCTGGTCAGATCGTTCTCCTGAACAATCGAAATTGTGCGCCTGTCTCTCGGCCCGGCACGCCTGCCGGGTTGCGCTAAGGGCCTGCAACTGTCTGATGCTGAAGGTCTCCGGACCTCCGTCGCGAGCGTGGCTCTCCTGTGGGTTCCGGCTGTGGCTTTGTCACACGTTCGCTTCCGCTCAGCGCCCTAGCACAGCTTAGCATTGCTCTCTTCCTCCCTCCCTGGAGATCTGTGAGGCCAAGCAACGAGCGGGCGCGTTGATGGCGATAACTTAATCTCCTTCACGTCACATCCGCTCCCGTGGCTCGATGTCGCCTGCGTGCAATATGCGAGGCGGCAGCACTGGGAATGCCCGTCGGCCGGGGCGAGGGGCTTCTTAAACGCAAATTGCCGCGCACAAGGCGCGGCAAGTGGTGAATAACTCGCTCGGTTCCCCTCCGACGCACGCAGCAAGGGAGCGGATAGTCTGTTCAGTGATGAGCCGGACTGCTTAGCTCGAGAGCCGCCTGCGCCTTGGTCGTATGGAAAGTCACCTTCCTGAGGCTGTCGGCCAGAATGGATGTGTTCTCCCTCGGATCGGCAGACGGGCTGTGGAAGTTGATGTAGTTGATCGAGATGCTGGCCTTGTCGGCTTCCAGCTTCAATCGGCTATATATGGTGATGCCCGGCGGGCTGATCTCCAGATCGAGCGTGATCGACGGGTAGGTCGACCAGTCGAGAGCATAATCGCCTCCGACACCGAAGCGGACCGTCCCCGGATGAAAATACAGTTCGGCAGCAGAATCGACGAGATCAGCGATGCTGCTATGATACTCGAAACGAAGAAGCGAAATGAGATCGGCAGCGTCCAGCAGCCTCAGTTCGGCCGCCAACGGGCCAATCGCCTTGGCAAGGATTTCTTCGCGTTCGATGGAGTAGGGGCATGTTTTCATAATGAGCCGTCTAGCCAGTTTTTATGGTTAACGTTGTATTCGGGCCGTCACGAGATCCCTGAAACTTCAGAGGATCGCTCGATAGTGAAGTTAGAGCATGAGGCTTGCGTAGAAATGGAGTGTTGAATTTAAAAGGAAATTCGACATTCCAAGGCTTGGTCGACCATCGTGGCGCAACAGATCACGCCGGCTTTCGATCGCCAGTTCCCATCAGGTTAGATACCGGGCTGTCATGATGCGTCTTGCACGCATCTCGGCAATGATGTTCGGTTCCGGACAACGTCGTGTCGGGAACGGTGTGCTTCAGAGCAGCATCATGCTTGGAGGCTTTCGGGCGCAACGTTCAATGCGCGTCCGGCCAGGCCTGTGCCTGGCATTTGTGTTCAGTCGGGCTTTTCCATGAAAGGCCCGCTACGTGCCGGTAGGCACGCAACATCGATATGATCGGGCTTCAAGCCGTTTTTAGCGCGCTCTACCATCGTCTCGTAAGCGGTTTCGAGATGCAGGGTGAAGCGTTCGTCATCGAAAAGCGGGCTTTTCAGGCGATTGTCTTCCAGGCGCTGCCGCAGAAGCTTGAGCTGTTCGGGATTTTTGCCGAACTCGACGGCCAGCCGCACATAGTCGTTCTCGTCTTCCGCAATCAGTTCGGGCAGCCCGATTGCATGCAGCAGACTTTCGCTGACGCGCGAGGCGAAATTGGTGCCTTTGTAGGTCAGGACCGGCAGACCGGCCCAGAGCATCTCAGAAGTCGTCGTGTGGCCGTTAACGGGATAGGTGTCGAGGCCAAGGTCTGCGAGCGGGATGCGGTTGAGATGGTGCTCGAACTGCATCTTGGTCATGAAGAAGATGCGCTTGGCGGGAACGCCGGCGGCGACGAGCTTCTTCTGTATGTTTATCCTGCTTTCGGCATTGTTGGTCAGGATCCAGAGAATGCCGTTCGGCGTGGACTTGACGATATCTGCCCACATATCCAGCATCTGCGGCGTAATCTTGCGGTTCGCGTTGAACGACCCGTAGATGAAGGCGTCTTCGGGAAGGCCCACTTCCTTGCGTGTCATAGGCTTGGCAAGCGGCCTGTTGACAGGATCGTTCGGCTGATAGGTTTCCGGCAGGCGGCAGAACTTCTCGTAATAGTGCGGTTTCGAACTATCCGGCAAAACGTATTTGTCGCCGACGGCATAGTCGAGATCGACGTTGACGGTGGAGCCTGGGAAGCCCAGCCAGGCGACCTGGATCGGTGCGGCCTGCATGTTGAAGACCGTATTGCGAGTGCCGATCGTATGGCCCTTGAGGTCGACGAGGATGTCGATATTGCGGGACCTGATTTCGGCCACGATCTCCTCATCGCTGATATCGCGCACGGTGACGATATTGCCCCACTCTTCGCGGTTTGCCTCATTAGCCGCCAGCATCTTCGGATCGGTATGGCAAAAGAGGGTCACTTCGAAGCGATCCCTGTCATGCAATTCGAACACCCGGCGGATAAGCTTCATCGTGGCATGTTTGTCGAAAAGGTCGGAGGAGAGATAACCGACACGAATCTTGTCACCCCACGTATGAGGCATTTGATGCCGGATTGCGGTCATCTCCGTGGAAAATCTCGGCGTGTTGCTGCGAGCTAGCTGGTTCAGATGCTCATCGCCGGTCCAGTGAAGGTTGAAGAAGGTGCCGTCCATCCTGACGAAGTCCGTCTCGCCTGACGCAATTGCAGCGTCGATGATCGGCTGATGGCGCTCTATCGCGTCGTACTTGCTGTGTTCGCGGCTGAAGGTGAGATACATCAGCCGCACCGGCTGGCTGTTCGGAATTCGGCTGAGCAGTACACGGGCGGTCTCGATGTCGGACGGATCGAACATATCCCAGGTGTTCAGCGAAATCCGGGCGCCGAGCAGCATATGCGGCAGCTCCTTACTCCTGATGAGCAAGGTTTTGAACACGCGGGCGACACGAGCTTCACCTCTCTCGACCAGAGTTGACGCGACGATGAAAGCCAGTTCTGGGTCGCGGGTCAGCTTTGGAAGGATACGATTGGCCAGAGCCAGTGCCTTGTCCTTCTCTCCGATTTCGAAATTGAGCTTGATGGCATCGATCAGATTGTCGTCGGCATGTTGACCCCCGAGCTCGGCAGCCAACTGGAAGGACTGGGCGGCTTCCGCCTTGTGACCGAGCTGCTTCAGCGTGCGGGCGAGCAGCGTGTAGGTACGGGCGTCCTTTTGAACTTCGAGCAGCCTGTTGATGGTGACGAGCGAGGAGGTGTAGTCGCCGCTGCGGAAATGCTGGGACGCGGCCTTGTAGCTGATCTCGGTCAACATCTGCTCCGTATTTTCGTTGCCGGGCCAAGTTCGTCTGTTGGTTGCAGAGGCTTGCTTGCGGGCAACGCAAGAAATCGATCCGACTTTGCTATCCGGCGAAGCTTGCTTGAAACCGGTGTTGGTTGGCCGGAGCCGGAAAAACGCTCGCGGAAATTATGTTTAACGTAGCACCCCGAGCGTTAACCGTTTGTTTACTATGCGTCCGAATTGACGACGACTCACCCCCAAAATTAAGACTGTGGCAACTCTTGGCTGGCTAATTTGGTCCTGCGACGGGTTGGTGTCCTAAACGAATAAACGGAACCGAGTGGCATGATGTCGGACCGTCGCAGCCGATTAAGAACCGGCATGTCCTCACCGTTTGTTTTCAGTCTTTAGGGGACACTTCATGTCTAGCATCAACTTCAACGCCGGCGCTACTTCGGCTCTCGAAACCCTCCGCAACATCAACAAGGATCTGCAGAAGACCCAGAACAGCGTCTCCACTGGCGAGCGCGTTAACTCTGCTTCTGACGGCGTTTCCTACTGGTCCATCGCGACCACGATGAAGTCGGACAATAAGGCTCTCGGCGCTGCTCAGGACGCTCTCGGCGTCGGCGCTGCCAAGGTCGACACCGCCTACGCTGCAACCGAAAGCGCCATTGACGTCGTCAACGAAATCAAGGCCAAGCTGGTTACCGCTTCGGAAAGCTCTGCCGACAAGGATCAGATCAACCTGGAAGTCGAAAAGCTTCAGGAACAGCTGACCGCAATCGGTAAGGCCGCTTCGTTCAACGGCGAAAACTGGCAGATTTCCGGCTCGAACACCTCGACCACCGCCAAGGTTGTCGACGGCTTCGTCCGCGAAGACAGCGGCACGGTCAAGATCACCACTGCCGACTTCAACCTGTCCAGCTACGCAATGTTCTCGACGCTCGCCAGCGACGTCGGTTCCGGCGGTATTCTGGGCGCTGTCATGACCATCGCTCTGACCTCTGCTTCCACGCAGGGCGCAATCGACGGCTTCATGACCACGGTTGAAACCGCTCTGTCGAGCCTGACGGATGCCGGCGCTGCTCTCGGCGCGCTGACCACCCGTATCACCCTGCAGGACGAATTCGCTTCCAAGATCTCCGACGCAATCGACTCGGGCGTCAGCCGCCTCATCGACGCCGACATGGAAGAAGAATCCGCAAAGCTTTCGGCACTCCAGACCCAGCAGCAGCTCGCTGTTCAGTCGCTGTCGATCGCCAACTCCTCGGGCCAGAACATCCTGCGTCTGTTCCAGTAATCACTGGCATCGTTCCGAAATTGGGGCCGCACCTTCCAGGTGCGGCCTTTTTCGTTTTGGGCGCCTTGAATTCCAGCGAAAATGCCGCTGCCAATCGCAGATATTAACAGGAAGTAAATGCTTAAAAATTAACGGGAAGTAAATGAAATTATAGCGTTTTTTTGTTTTCTTGTTTGGAACTTATTAACCTTAACGGTGTCTACTCGGCTCATCAAAACGACGGGCCGAAATTAACGGTTTCCGGCAAGCATGAAGCTGACTGTCGTTCCCGGCGAAATCCGGAATGTCCCTTCAAATCATAGTGCCAAAGGGGCAACTTTCATGACCAGCATTCTGACCAACACCTCCGCCATGTCTGCTCTCGCAACGCTGCGGAACATCAACACTGATCTCGCTTCCACACAGGATCGCGTTTCGTCCGGTTATCGCGTCGGCGCAGCTGAAGACAACGTTGCCTACTGGTCGATCTCCACGACCATGAACTCGGATAACAAGGCTCTCAACGCCGCTAAGGACGCACTCGGCGTCGGCGCTGCCAAGGTCGACACCGCTTACGCTGCAACCGAAAGCGCCATCGACATCGTCAACGAAATCAAGGCCAAGCTGGTTACCGCTTCTGAAAGCTCGACCGACAAGGACCAGATCAACCTGGAAGTTGAAAAGCTTCAGCAGCAGCTGACGGCCGTTGCTCAGGCAGCTTCGTTCTCCGGCGAAAACTGGCAGATTTCCGGCTCCAACACTTCGACGACGGCCACGGTCGTTGACGGCTTCATCCGCGAAGACAACAGCTCGGTCAAGATCACCACGGCTGAGTTCAACCTGTCCAGCTACGCAATGTTCGCGACGCTCGCCAGCGACGTCGGTTCCGGCGGTATTCTCGGCGCTGTCATGACCATCGCTCTGACCTCTGCTTCCACGCAGGGCGCCATCGACGGCTTCATGAACACGGTTGAAACCGCTCTGTCGAGCCTGACGGATGCCGGCGCTGCTCTCGGCGCTCTGACCACCCGTATCGACCTGCAGGACAACTTTGCAGCCAGCCTTTCCGACGCTATCGAATCGGGCGTAAGCCGCCTCGTCGACGCCGACATGGAAGAAGAATCAGCAAAGCTTTCGGCACTCCAGACCCAGCAGCAGCTGGCCGTCCAGTCGCTGTCGATCGCCAACTCTTCTTCGCAGAACATCATGACGCTGTTCCGCGGCTAAAAAAAATCCACTCTCGGATAACAGGGTCGCACCATGGTGCGGCCCTTTTTTACGTCTTGTTTTTATTTGTTAATTTTGTATTTCCTCAATCGGAGGCTGTTATCTTTCTGTTCATTCGTGTTAACAACCGCAAGCGCGCGTTAACTCTTCATTAACCCTGATCGGTTTTTCTCCTCGTCATTGAAACAGCGGGCCGGGCAGCAGCGAACACGCAACGTCCACCGGCCAGGCATGAAGCTGATCGCGTTTACCGGTCCACGCCGGAATGTCCCTCCAAACCGTGAGCCAAGGGGCAATTTGAGATGACGAGCATTTTGACAAATACTTCCGCAATGTCCGCACTGCAGACGCTTCGTGCTATCGGCAGCAGCCTTGCTGACACCCAGGATCGCGTCTCTTCCGGTTACCGCGTCAGCGAAGCCGCTGATAACGTCGCCTACTGGTCGATCTCCACGACCATGAACTCCGACAACAAGGCGATTAACGCCGCTTCTGACGCTCTTGGCGTCGGTGCCGCCAAGGTCGATACCGCCTACGCTGCGATGGAAAGCGCCATCGACGTCGTCGACGAAATCAAGGCCAAGCTGGTTACCGCAACGGAAGAATCCACCGACAAGGACCAGATCCAGCTCGAAGTGGCAAAGCTGCAGGAACAGTTGAGCGCGATTGCGCAGGCAGCTTCGTTCTCCGGTGAAAACTGGATGGTTGCAGCCGACAACGCCTCCAACACGGTCGTCGTCGATGGCTTCATCCGGAATGAGGACGGCACGGTCAAGGTTACGACCGCTGAGTTCCAGGTCGCCTCTTACGCAATGTTCGGCACCATCAATAACGGCGTCGGCGAGGACGGGATCCTCGGTAGCGTCATGAGCATCGCTCTGACCTCGGCGTCCACGACCGGCGATATTCAGGGCTTCCTCGACCAGGTCGAAGCTGCACTTTCCAGCCTGACGGATTCGGGCGCCGCCCTTGGTGCTTTGATCACCCGTATCGATCTGCAGGATGAATACGCAGCCACCCTGTCGGACGCAATCGAAACCGGTGTAAGCCGACTGGTCGACGCGGACATGGAGGAAGAATCAGCCAAGCTTTCGGCGCTTCAGACGCAGCAGCAGCTTGCGATCCAGTCGCTCTCGATCGCCAACTCTTCTTCGCAGAACATTCTTTCGCTCTTCCAGGGCTAAAGTTTCGGGATCACTTGATTTCGATGACAAAAAGCGGGCCGCGCTTCAACGACGCGGCCCGATACGTATTCAGAAAAATCAACGGCTTATGCCGAGTGATGGCAGCTGGAATCCGAGACGATATGCTGGCGCAAGGTTGTTTGCGTCTTGTCCGAATCGTAGGTTTTCATTAACCTTCGTGTATTGGCCAAAGAGCCATAAACGTGACGCGCTTGCCACATGGCAGGCAGCATGAAGTCGATGCGTCGCGGCCGGATCACAAACGGCATGTCCTGATTCCGAACATAGGTGGTTAGAACATGTCGAAGATCATGACCGTCGGTTACGTGCAGAGCGCGCTACAGACCCTTCTTTTCGCGAGCGACAATCTCGAAGAAACCCAGAAGCGCACGGCATCCGGCCTGGCGGTTGAATCTGCGGCAGACAATGCCGGTTACTGGTCGGCCGCAACCAACATGACCTCCGACCAGAGTGTTCTCGGAAGTATCGGAGATGCGCTCAACCTCGGTGCGTCTAAGCTTGATACGGCCTATGAGGCCGTGACCTCCTCCATTAACATCATGGACGAGATCACCAGTCAGCTGGTGACCGCCTACGAGGAGGGTACGGATAGAGATGCACTCAACGGCCGAATTAGCTCGCTCAAGGAAAATCTGAACTCTGTCCTCCAGGCAGCGACGTTCTCCGGCGATAACTGGCTCTACAATTCGGATGAAATTCTCGGCGCATCGAAAACCATCCCGACGTCTTTCCAGCGTAGCGTTTCGGGTGCGGTATCGCTCAGCTATGTTTCCGTCGATACCGCGGATACGACGCTGATCGATTCGGCCGATGCCAATCGCGGCCTTCTGACGGGCGCGATCGACGCCAATACATTGAATTCCGACGGAACCGCGACCTCCCGCAACTATTACCTGCTTGACGTGGATTCGACCATTGCGACGACCGGCACGTCGATTGCCGTTTCCGACGCCACGACCTCGGCCGAGCTGGACGATATGATTGCCGTCGTTGGCCATCTGACCGACAGGCTCAATCAGCTGGCAAGTTCGCTGGGCACCGTCTCCGCCCGTGTCGATCAGCAGACCGGCTTCGTGAAGTCTCTCCAGGATATTCTCGACAAGGGCGTTGGCCGCCTGGTCGATGCGGATATGGAAGAAGAATCCACCAAGCTGGCGGCCTACCAAACCCAGCAGTCGCTGTCGTCACAACTGCTCTCCCTGCTCAACGGTCATCAGCAGAGCACACGCGTCCTTTTTAGCTAGTGCCGTTGGCGGGTCTTCATCTTCGCACAAGTTTGGCATCGTAGCTGGTTTCAGGTGATAATGCGTTCATTCCCGGATGCATCTCGCCGATCGCTTCGAAGCGAGCCTGCCAAACGCACGAAGGAAGGTTCCACTTGTTCAGTTTTGAGGTAAGCCTTTTCATTTTCCGCATGTCGGCTCGGTAGGGATATCTCCATGAGTATGCCGCTTGCTCGTTACTTGAAGGATTTTGGCGCTCCGCAATCGCAGCCGCAGCCGTCGGAGTTCGTCTCCGATTTCGATTTTCCCGAAAACAACTTCGATCTCCCGGACGTGGCGCCAGAGCCTGCCGTCGATATCGAGGAGGAAAAGAGCAAGGCGCGCGCCGAAGGCCATGAGGCCGCCGTGGTCGAAATGACGGAACGCCATGATGAGCAGTTGGCGCAGATCACCGCAAGGCATCGCGAGGAAATCGAGGCGCTGACGGCGAAATACGACGGTGTCGTGGCCGAACGCGTTGAAGCCTTCCTCCAGGAGATGAAGGCATCAGTCTCTGACGCCGTAGACACTTCGGTGGCGCGTGTCCTGCAACCTTTTGTCCAGGAAGAGGTCGCTCGTGCCGCTGGCGGAAAATTCGCGGCCGATGTCGCTGAAGAGATCGGGCAGGGCAGGACAGTGAAGCTCTCGGTGAGAGGTTCCGAAACATTTATCGAAATGATGCGCAAGCGGCTCGATCCGCTCGTGACTGAAGTCGAATACGAGGAATCGTCGGAAATCGACATGACGCTGGAAGTCGGTGACTCGATTCTCGTGACGCGTCTGAAGACTTTTGTCGAAGCGATGGAAGAGCAGATAGATGAGTGAAAGTCATCATCACGGCAAGAACGAAATTATTGTCGTCAAGCGCCACAAGGGTGATCATGACGGAGCCCATGGCGGCGCCTGGAAGATTGCCTATGCGGATTTCATGACGGCAATGATGGCATTCTTCTTGGTCATGTGGCTCGTCAACGCCTCCAACGAAGAAACGAAGGCCTCGATTGCAAGTTACTTCAATCCGATCAAGTTGACGGACGAGCAGCCCAGCTCTGACGGTGTCAAAGAGCCGGCAAAGGACGCGCAAGGCGAACAGAACGGTCAGAAGTCGGACGTTGCAGCCGACAAGACGCAGGACGGTTCCGCCGCAGCTTCCGGCGAGGATCTGACGGCTTCTTCCGGTGAGAACACCAGTTTTTCCGAAGAGGCATTTTTCGAAAATCCTTACGCAGTGCTGGCTGAGATCGCTCAGGAAGTTGGCCAGCAGGCCAATGTCAGCGTAAAGGGCGAGGGTGGCGCGGCAAATTCTGGCCCTTCGACCGGCGCTTCCGGCGGCGAGGCCTATCGCGATCCGTTCGACCCCGACTTCTGGAGTAAGCAGGTTTCCGCTCCACAGAACGGCCAGAACGGTGCCGTTGCCGTGACGCAGGACAGCAAGCTGCCACCGGCTCCCGATGCCAAGCCGGTCGAGACAGCCGCCGCACAGGCGCATCCACGCGCTGACGCCCAGAAACAGTCGCCGTCTGACGCACAAGCGTCGATCAGCACCGATCCGGCCCAGCAACAGATTGCCGCTCTGCAATCATCCAAAGGCGCTGTCGACGGCAATGGTCAGCCGAAGGAAGAGGAGCCTTATGATGGCTCTCCTGAACCTGACAGGCCTCAGACAACGTCAAAGCCGACGGAGAAGCAAACCGAGAAGGCCGAGGAGCTGCGGGAAGAACTCGTCAAGGCTTTGACGGGCGTTCCTGGCAAACTTGCCGAGGGCATCATCGTTACTCCGTCCGAGGGCGGTATGCTCGTTACCATTTCCGATCAGGCCGCAACGCCGATGTTCGATCTCGGATCGGCCGTCCCTCGCAGGGAGACTGTCCTGGCGATGGAGAAGGTTGCCGCAGTCTTGAAGGCGAAGGCTGGCTCGATCGTCATCCGCGGCCACACTGACAGCCGGCCTTATCGAGGTGGCAACGCCGATAACTGGACGCTCTCGATGGACCGCGCCCATGCCGCCTATTTCATGCTTCTGCGTGGCGGTCTTGAAGATACCCGCGTGAAACAGCTTTCCGGTTTCGCCGATCGCCGACCGCAGGTTACCGATAATCCCGAGGACGGAGCCAATCGCCGTATAGAAATCCTGATTGCCGATGGTTGAAGGTAAGCGCTGATGTTCGCTCGCAGATACTGGTTTGTTCGCTCCACGTTTCTTGCGGCCGCGCTGGCTGCAGGAGCCGCCGAGACGCGCGCCCAGGACCAGTCGCTCGATGCCTATAAGATCTTGAGGTCGCTCCAGTTCGTCCAGGATTCTCTGGTGCTCGGAGATCACTCTGCCTCCGATCTCCAGCGCTATCTGCTCGATTCTCTCGACAAGAGGCTGCGATCTGCGGACAACGGCACGCTTGCGGATACGCGCAATGCAGACGCAGTCTTCGTTTACGTGATGAGTGGCGGTAATCCCGCCACCTTGAATTTCCTGGCGTCCCGCGACACTCAGGGATATCTCGACGCGCGTGTCGTCAACGTCCTGCAGAAATATCTCGACGGCCGCGGTGGGCAGGTTGCGACCTCGATCGCCTCCCTCTCCCAGGAATATCAGGGCTCACCGATCGGCCCCTATCTCAATCTTGTCGCCGGCAACGTCAATTATCCGACTGATCCGACCGCTGCACTGATCTTCTACGATCGCACCCGCATCGATGCACCGGGCACAATCCTGGAAGAGGCGGCGCTGCGCCGCTCCATCGTCGCAAGCGCAAGTCTGAAGGATGTCGACCGGGCTTTCGGCTATTCTGTGCGGTATGCGCGGCGTTTTCTTCATTCGCCGTATGCCAGCCAGTTCGCCGACCTCTTCGTCGACCTTGCGGTAACCAGCGCGCCGGGGCTTGGACATGACCGGGTTTCAGAAGTGGCCGACCTCATGGATCCGGACCGCGCCCAGGAGCTTTACCTGCGCATATCGCGACTGGCGACGCTGAAGGGTAAATATGATCTGGCGAGCTATACGGCCGAAGAGGCACGCAAATTGAACGATGTGCTTAGCGGCAAGGGACGTACGCTACTCCCCGGCCTTTACGAGCACATTGCCAAGGTTCCGTCTTCAAATGTTTCGCAGGTGGTTGACCAGCTTTCGTCGATTTCCCGCGAAGGACTTTCGGATCGCGACCGGGCACTTCTCGATGCCGCGCAACGCGTCGGCGAGGAGATTGTCAGGCCTGTGGATATCAGCGGCAGCAGCGAAGACACCCCTACGCCTGATGGCAGCACCCAGACTGCCGATGCCAAGCCTGATCCGACGACTGCAGGCTCAGTCGTGCCGAATGCTGCGACCGCGACAAATGCGGCCGTTGACGACTTCGTCACGCAAGGCCGAAACAAGCTGGGTGAGATAGATTCGCTCCTTGCGAAGGAGATTGGGGGTCGATGATGAATGTAGTGAGCAATGCCTTGCCGGCGAGCGCGGATGTTTCAACCGCAGCTTCCTCTGCGTCCAACAAGGGTACGCGGACTTCCAAGGATGACGGTTTCGCCAAGACGCTCAACTCCTATGGCGACGGCCAGGGCCAGCGCGGAAAAGCCGCCGCGGGGAATGACGATGGCGCGGCAACCGCGACACAGGCCGGACAGGATCAGCCGGAAACGGTTGCTGCCGAGCCGAAGGCGGCTGCTGGCGCTCGCCCGTTCGCGATGACTGTCGAGACGATGCTTTCAAAGGCCGCAGTCCAGGCCTCGGATGCCGTTAATCCGGAGGCCGTCGTCGAAATGCCGGTCGAGGGGCAGGACGCGGAGCCGCAAGTGCCTGTCGACGGTGCCGATCTGGATACTGCGGCGGACCTTTTGGCCGACCTGCAGGCGGCAATGCCAGCCAATACGAAGGGGCCGAGCACTCCGGTTCGCAATACCGCCGCCGATCAGGCCAAGACCGACAAGACGGACACCGATGCCGCAGATCCGGATGCTGCGGACGATGCGCTGGCATTGCTCCAGTCGCTTCCGGATACGGCGTCTGCCCAGACCGTGCAGTCGGACGTTGCCGGTGATCAGCTGCCGGTACAGACGGATTCCGCTGAAATCGATGTAAACACGGTAACGGCACAGGCCGGTAATGCCGCTCTGTCGTTGAAGGACGCGGCGGCTGGAACGGCCACGAACACCGCGGCGACGGATACAAAAACCACCCAGCATTCGGCTACGACTGCCGCCGACATTGCCCCGGCGGTTCACGATGCGCTGGAGCATGACAGCGAGCTTTCGGTCGACACGGAGACGCCCGCGGTCCAGGTCACCGAGAACCGTCGATACATCGGCATGGCACCGAGCTCCAACGCGGTCTCACTGGCAACCGCATTTGGTCAGGATCCGGATTGGTCGGCTGCCATGAACCCGAGCGCAAAGCTGTCCAACGAGGCGCTTTATGCCAGCACGGGCAAGGTGGTGAATACGCTCAAGATCGAGCTCAACCCCAATGACCTCGGGCATGTGACAGCCACGATGCGCATGGTCGGCGAAGAGCTGAACATTCATCTCACCGTCGAAAGCAGCAAGGCCTATCGGCAGCTCATGCACGACAGTTCCACGATGCTCGATAACCTGAAGTCACAAGGTTACAGCGTCGACCAGATCACGGTCAGCATTGCGAGCGGAAGCAGTTCGACTTCGTCCGACAAGGGCAGCGATACATTTTCCAACAGCCGGCAGTCTTCCGATATGGGACAGGCGCAGCAGCAACAGCAGCAGAACGGCCGCCAGGGCGGCAACACGAGTGGCGGCCTGACAGATACGTCGGACATCGGTACGCGTATCAGCTCTTCCGGAGGTAAGGATGAAGGTTCGGCTCAAGGCGCGGGTTCTGGCGGCGCTGGTACTCGTCCCGACACCGTTTATCTCTGATAAGGGAGAAGCCGCGGTCGGCGCTAGCCTCGCATGCGAACGGCAGATACAGCGCGCTGCTGCACAATATGGCATTCCGGAAGGCATACTCTATTCTGTCGGCCTCACCGAGACTGGGCGAAAAGGCTCGCTCAGCCCCTTTGCATTGAATGTCGAAGGCAAGGCATTCTTTCCCGGTTCGCTGCAGGAAGCCTTTACTCAGGTTGCGGCGTCTCGGGGGCAGGGGGCAAAGCTGATCGATATCGGCTGCATGCAGATCAACCTCATGTATCACGGCGCGGAATTTGCCTCCTTGCAGGATATGTTCGATCCGGCCCAGAACGTCGCTTATGCCGCACGTTTTCTGCGGCAGCTGTATGATCGGCACGAGACCTGGACGATGGCTGTTGCCCGTTACCATGCCGGGCCGAACAATGACCCGGCGCAGCAGCGATACGTGTGTCGCGTCATCGCAAACCTGGTCGCTTCGGGATATGGGCAGTGGACCGCAGGAGCGACAAATTTTTGCGCCGGCGGCAACTGGAAGTAGATTGCCTTTCCAATTTACATCGCGCCTTTGATCTGGCAGCAATGAGGCGTGTCAAACAGGGGCATGCCGAATCCTGTTATGAATCTGTCAAAATCCACCGAAAAAATTGTGCCTGTTTTGGTTTGTGCCACTAAATCTAGTGCAAATCGGAGAGGTGTGGTTAATCAATTATTAATTAGTCCCCACAA
>Ga0209281_1000487_pt1 | contig 54997 bp, 61 predicted proteins | sample MedtruBG_FD_187514 | JGI IMG/M metagenome (GOLD analysis project Ga0209281, IMG submission 187514) | Root nodule microbial communities of legume samples collected from California, USA - Medicago truncatula BG (SPAdes) (version 2) | ecosystem: Host-associated > Plants > Roots > Nodule | place... | reverse complement strand
CACTCGGACAGGCTGCTCGGCGGCGCCGGCGCAGATCTTTTGACAGGTGGATCCGATGCCGACACGTTCATTTGGGACGAAGCCTCTGTCCGCAATGACAGGAGCGTCGATCGGATCACCGACTTCCGCGGCGGGGACGGTGATGTGCTTCTATTCCGCGGCTTTGGCGGCACCGAGTTTCGCGACTTCGAAAGCTTCCTCGCCGCCGCCCGGGACACGCCCGAGGGGGTTTACGTCAGTTTCGATGGCGACGCCCACGGCATATCGATCCAGAATACCCTGCTCGCTGATCTTTCGGCGGCGGACGTCTTGTTCGCCTGAGCACAGGTGTCGCCCTTCCCGAAAGCCCGGCGCCCTCCTACAATGACTACCTCAGAAATGAAGGCGAGGAGCGTGCGCCTGATTCGTTCCGTCTGCGCCCCCATCTCAATTCCCTGCCCAGGAAGGTGCCTTGGTTACCGCACGCCCGCCGGGGGTCTTCATGGCCCATTTGCGCGATTGCGGGTGGGTGCTCTACGCGCGCGCCAAGCAGGCGCTCGATCGGCTGAACCAGCTCCTCGATCATCCACGAGGGACGCGCATGCCTTCCGTCGCTATCTATGGCGACAGCGGCATGGGCAAGACGATGATCATGAAGCGCTTCCGCGACCAGCATCCGCCAACGTTCAATTCACTGACAGGAACACTGAGGACACCGGTTCTGGCCATGGAGATGACCAGCCGGCCCGGCGAACGGCGGTTCTACGCCGAACTGCTGACCCTGCTCGGGGCACCGCAGCGGCCGCGAGCCGATATCGCCCAGATGGAGCAGGCTACGCCGGGTAAAGGTAAGGGTCCCTAGCTTCTTCGCGGCAGTTGAAATCGCCGCGCGATCCGACCTGGTCATGACGCTACCGTCCAGCCTCGCACGAACCGCCTCCGATATGCGCCGCCGCTTGACCTCGCTTGGCATGCGCGCGAGCAGGATGCGCCAAGACATGTCTGGCTGCGTAGACCGATTGTCGCGGCCGTTTCGGATATTGGCCTGTGATCTAGTCGCCTTTGGATGAACGTTCAGCGGCCAGGTCGTCTGTCGCGACCCGACATCCCAGAGCTCTTGCCTCTGAAAGTAGCGCACTCACCAAGGCAGCGTCTGCGAAGGGCCGAATTGCGGTAAACCTGAGAACGAGCCTCGAGGCCAGTTGCGATCTGGCGGCAATCTGATCGCGAATATGAGCCCAATTTGCAGGATCAGAAACATTGTCGTCCGAGAGAGAATATCCAAGAACGGATAGAGGGTCGGATTCGAGTGCGTCCAGGACGAGCTTGATCATATGCCGGCTCAGGAGCGGCGCTGCTCCCAGCGCCTCCAGTGCGGGCACAAACACTGTGTCCTCATGCTCCGTCCCGTCCCGGCCGGTCAAACGAGGCAAGCACTCTCCATACAGGACATGCCCCGGACCGTCGAAGGTGTGCATGTTCTGAACGACAAGGCCGATACGATCTTCGGCAATTGCTTCCTGAACAATTGACACGTGCCGCTCATCGAGCAAATCGAGATCAAGCATGCAATCCTCGCGGTACGAAGGACCTGCAGCGATACCGCTTCGGGTATCTGGGCGTTGCGGGCGGTCTCGGTTGGTGGCTCGTGAGGCATTACGGCGCATGTTCTATCCACTATGCGGTTCCCTGAACGAATCCTGTGACAGGCTTTCAGGAGATCATGGCGGCAAGCTGTTCTTCATAGCCAGTGCTCGCAAGTCGGCGTGCCAAGCCGCGGCACGAAGCATCGGAAATTGCACGAAGCGCGGTCTGCTTTGCACGAATTGCGTCAGCGGTTATGACCTATTTGCTGGAATCCGCAATCAGACGCCGCGCCTGACCAGCCCCAGACGCGCCCTGAGTTCGGCTATTTTGGCGCGGCTTACCGGAACCAGATGCGGCACTTCTCCGTCCAACTCGACGACGGCACCATCGCCTTCCTTGCGGATCAAAGAGACAAGGGGGAGGGATACGATATGGCTGCGGTGGACGCGCATGAACGTGGCTCGATCGAGTCGCGCTTCCGCTTGCGAGATCGCCCATGGACACATGCGCTCACGGCGACCGTCGTGAACGAGTGTATAGTGTGCATTTGCCTTGATGCTGCGGATCTGTCCGATCTCGACGAAACGGGTTCCGTCGGCGCCCTCGACAGGTACCCGAGTCACTGCGGCTACACCGGACGGTCCACCGTCAAGGCGGTGCCTTAGCCGACCCTGCTCCATCTGCGCGGCGGCTGAATCCGGGGTACTCCCGTCAAGCGCCGCCGCTTGGGCATAAATGGCATCAGTATCGGCTTGGCCAGCGGGCGCTGAATTCAGAGCGCGCGACACCGGTTCGGGTACGAGAAGCAGCAGGAAGCCGAAGACAATCAGAAAACACAGAGGCGAGACTATCAGTGCCAGGGCTTCCCGGGAAACGGCCAGTCCGCTCGCCGCGTGGTCGAATGGTGTTTCCGGCACGAAGCGCATGCCATGCATGGCGGTAAAATGCATGCCGGAGACTGCGATACCGAACGCCGTGGCGCTCAGCGCGAGCCGCATGCCGCCATGCCGGTCCAGAAAGATACGTAGGCCGCCATAGGCCGCGCCCACGGCGATCGCAACGGAAGCCATGATCATTGGGCGCTGGTGCTCGATGTGAAAGCTGCCGGAAAGACCATGGATGCCGACATAGTGCATCGATGCGATGCCGAGGCCCAGCAGCAACGCCGAGACGACAAGCCGCATATGCGAAGGCTCGCCGAGCGAGACGAAGAACAGCGAGATCCCCATCACAAGGGCGCAAATCAGAAAGGACACGACCGTTGGCAGTACAAGATAGGTGGCGTGGAGGGGTATCGGCGCGGCCAGCATCGCGACGAAATGCATGGTCCAAACGCCGACCGCAAGGAAGAACGCCGCGCAGGCAAGAAACATCCTGCGCCCGGCAATGCCGGTGCCCCGCACACGGGCGGCCAGCCCGAATCCTGTATATCCCCCCAGGATGGCGATCACTACTGAAAGTGCGATCAGAAGGGGGTCGTGCCCTGCAAACATCTCCCGCCTGACGGTGCGAGCTTCTCTCTTGCACCACCTAAAGGTCGCGCACGCCGATTGCAACGATCAATTTGCCTGCTTGAGATGCGTAACGGTCGCATTGTGGCGATCACGCGATCGCTCCGCTGCAATGACATTGCACATGAATGGGCCACTTGGCGATCTGGATCATTGGCCCATTTGTGACGCCCGTCTCCTTTACGGGCCCTTTCGGGAAAGTGGCCTGGCCAGACATGCTGCTCACCGCTCGGCTTGCCTCAGCCCTCGCTTAAGGTAGCCATGCGATCGAGCGCTATATTCAATCCGCGGAGCGAAACCGGGAACGTCAACTGGGTCTCCGCGGCTGTCGTGACCTTGAGCTTCAGCACCGAACCTCTTCTCAAATTTTCAAGCGTCGGAGGATCGATCGAGAACTGGGCCAGGCACCCCGTGGGCAGGCAAGTCCTGAACCGCAACGCGGATAATGGCGTCTGATCGTCGATCTGCGGCGTCACGCCCGACTCGAGCAATATTCCGAAGGGCAGAAGCAGCATTGCTGTTGCAGACCCATCCGCATGCCTCTGCATCTCTACGGCGAGGAGTCTTTGGCCGTTCTCCCGCGCCTGGTCCTGCGAGAGCAAACAGACTTTGGTGTTCTCCCGAATCGAGCAGGCTACACTCCAATCCTGGTATGCCTCACGGAGGGACGATGCTCCACCCGGTAGGGCCGCCACCCGTTGCTGTGCGGTGGCGGACGACAGCAATGGGCATAGGAAAACCCCGCAGGCGAAGATCACCTTTGACAGCCTTTTCATGTGCACACCCACTCTCGGATTTTGCATGCATCTCCACTCCGCTCACAAACCTGCAATGCAAGGTCTTCTGCTTCCCGACGGGTCTGCGCCGACTTTGCGCCCCACCCCATGAGCCGGCCGGGCGTCTCCTCGCCCACGGCGAGCGCGCCGCAATGGTTGTATGGAATGCCCGTGTTGTCATCGTCATCCCAGTGCCGATGATTGCGGAATACGCTTACCACGACGCAAGCGTTGCCGCCGTTACGCTCGCAGTGCTCGAGGGCAATGTCCATTGCCTCCTGCCGTTTATCGGCACCCCAAAAGAAACCGTGCTTCCCATCGCTCTTGGAATAGGCGATTGCCGCCCAGATTGCTTTCTCCTCCTGCAGCGGAACGGGTATGTCCGCCTCCGTCGCAGAGAGATCTGCCGCGCTCAACCGCGCAGCGGAGAGCAGCACCATGCCTGCCGCACCGAAAATAAAACGCAGTCTCATCTTCGCCTCCTTACTGTGCCGCCGCCGAGGCTACGGAAATGACGATGCAGCTGTCCCCGCTCGGCAAGAGCATCGCGTTTCCACCGTTATCGGGAAGTTCGTAGACGCTGATCTGCGCAAGATTGTTGGTCAGCTTACTGCCCTTCGGAAGCATGGCCGGCATATCCGAACATGATGCGGAAAACGGTGCGATCCGGACCATCGAGCCTTCACAAAGAGATCCGGTCGGCGCAGCGACTATGATACCCGCGGCAGGACCGCTATATTGTTCTGTGGCATAATTCATGCCTACCAGCGCCTGCACCGCATGTGCATCCGGTTTGTCGTCGTTCCAAATCGATTGGACGCCATATTGGGAACCGTTGGTGAGCAGCGCTCCCAAGCCCGGAAAGACGTTGGAGCAAGCCAGCAAACCAGCCTGCCTGGCGTGCTGTAGAAACGGTGTATCGGCCCGGCTCGGAGTGGTTGCTTCAGTTTTGGCGACCGCCGGCTGCGACAGGACATTCCCGATCCCATCGTAGCGCAAGGCAACGTAACCGGCCGCGCCGACAACGGCGAAACCGAGAAGCGACAAGACAGCCCTTTTTGGCCAACTCCGCTTCGGTTTGATCCGATCGTTGCTCTCGATCTCAGGAGGATCACCACTCTTTCGAGACATTATGCGATCGTGAATGGACTGCTGGTTCATCAAAATGCCCCTGTTAATTGATTGCCTTGACGGCCGTGGAAAGGCCCTTGAGAGTTGCGGTCACGCTGACGGTCCTCCCGTCTCTTGTCGCATAGGACACCGTTGGTGCGGCGTCCTTCGAGATCTGCTCGCGCATGATCGGACCGATCGGCAGCATCCCGACACACACGGCTGCGTTGCATCCATCGAGTCGAACCTCTACCGGCTCCATGCGGTCCTTGAACTTCAGCGAAACCGAGCCATCGCTCCTGGCAACCGGTGCGGTGCGCAAGATCATGTAGGGCTTGCCTTCCGGCGTGGCGGCAAGAGACCAACTGAATGCGATCTGTCCTGCCTGGTTTTCAATCGTCTGGGTGACGTTGCAGACCCTTTGGCGGGCCTTTAGATTTTCGTCGCAGATCAGTATCCAGTTTTCAAACGGACGGATCATCCTCTGGTACTCGCCAAGCGGGACCGCCGGCGGCACCGCCACATCGGAAGGCCTGATGCGAAAGCCGGAAGAATTTGCCTCCTGTCCGGCCGCATATTGGCCGGACAGGAGCAAGCAAAGCACCAGGTTGAATATGACTGCGAGCGGTCGCCTGTTCGTCATGCCGCTAGTTCAAAGTGAAGCTGAGGCCTGCACCGACGCCGACATCACCACCGGCGACCGTACCTGACAGGTTGGCACGGACGCGACCGTTCTCGCTGGTGTAGCCGGCGCCGAAGGCAAGCGCACCCTCCTGGCGCCAGTAACCGCCGCCCATCGCCACGCTCAGCTTGCCTGGGCGATCGTCGTAACGGAGCGACGCCGCTGCAAGGCCGATAGCCGCCGCCGTTCGGGCTTCCGAGCGGATACTGCCCATTTGTTGGTTCAATTGGTTGAACTTCTGGTCGGTGTAGGTATTGGCCGTTTCGATAGCAAAGTCCACGCGGTTGTCGGTATAGGTCTTGGCCTGGGTGACACTCTCACCGAGTTGAGCGACATTGACCGCATCCGTTCCTTTGACACCCTTGCCGACATTCGAGATGACAACTGGCGCGTTGATGTCGCCGCCGACCAGCGTGATGCTGTTCTTCTTGCTGCCGTCGACGTTGCGATCGTAGAAGACCGCATTGTCGTTGATATTTCCGACGCCGTCCTGCAGATCCTCGATTGCCGAATTGGTCGCGTGAAGTTGGGAGCCATTGATCGCGTCGGTACTGTCCGCGGAAATGCGCCCGGCCGCGACGTTGGTGATGGTCCTTTCCGAACCGTCGGCGCCAACGCTGACGGTCCCGACCGGCGCAGTGCCTGCGAAGTCGTACTGTTTGCCTCTGATTGTGGTTCCGGAGGTGCCCACAGCCGCCTCGGTCACGGAACCCGAACCGAGGGCGACATCATTGGCGTTGTTTGCCTGCGCTCCCTGACCGAGTGCAACCGAGCCCTGTGCGGAAGCTGTGGCCCCGTGACCCGCCGCCAGGCTGTCGGTGCCGCTTGCTACGCTCTCCGGGCCGATCGCGACGCTATTGCTGCCGGTTGCGGAGGAGTCGGCCAACGTGGAGTTGGCGTGGAAGTATTTGATGCCGCCGCCGCCATTGATCTGGTTGGTGAGATTGGTGAGGCTCGCATCGACCGCAGTGAACCCGTCATAGACGGTCGAATAGCTGCCGCCCTGGATACTGTAGGTCGGTCCGGTGATCGTTCCATCCGGGTTGATCGTAGTGCCGCCGCCGACAAGATTGGTGATGTTGCTGCCGAGACTCTTGAGCTGGCTGACGTTCACGCCGTCGGTATCGGCCGAGCCGGCTGCGACATTGGTCAGCTTGCGCTCCGCTCCGGCCGAGCCGAGAGACACCTCGCCGGCCGAGTTCTGCAACGTGGCAAGCCCGAAGCCGGCATAGTTCGCCTGCGCGCCTACCGTGGTCACCGATTGCGAACCAAGGGCGACGCTGTTTATGTGGTTGCTCGTCGCGCCCGCACCAAGCGCAACGGACTGGACGCCTGCGGCCATCGAATTCGTGCCAAGCGCGATACCGTCGGCCAACATGACATGTGCGTTCTGACCGATCGCCGTGCCGCCGGGCGCTACCTGATCGACGATCGCACCGTTGCCGATCCCGATACCATTGTCGCCGTTGACCACGGTCGTCGGACCGACGGCAATCGATTCAGCTCCGACGGCAAGAGAATCGCCGGCCGTTGAATTGGCATGAAAATACATGCTCGGGGTCGCTGCGACCGAGGCAATGGCACCCTGGAGCTGGCGAATGGTGACAGCATCCTGGGCATTCGTCCCATCGGCGACGTTGGTGATCTGCCGGTATGAGGTGTCGGTGCCAACCGATACCGCCCCCAGGAGCGTCTTGTCGGTCGTGTTGTATTCGATGAAGTTGGTCGGGCCGGCCGCGATCTGGCCGGTGGCGGGCGCCAAGGCCCGATCGGAGATCGATCCGGAGCCGAGCGCAATCCCGCCATCGATCGTCGCCTGGCTGCCCCGGCCGAGCGCGAGCGAATTGTCGGCGACGGCGAGGGCGTCATAGCCGACCGCGGTGGAACCGATGCCTTGAGCGGAAGAGTCGCTGACAGCAAGCGTCCGGTCATTGGTGCGCACATACCTTATGCCGTCTCCGTTTGCGTCGGTGAAAGCCGTCGACGTGTCGCCGGCAATATTGTTGACCGTGGTGCCAATATCACCAATGGTATTGCCAAGATTGACTATGTCGGTGGTGTTCTGTGTGACCTGCTGATTGGTCGCATAAAGCTGCGACCCGTTGACCGCGTCCGTCGAAGTGTCGCTGATGCGACCGGCAGCGACATTGGTGATTGTGCGTTCGGCGCCCGCCGCGCCGACGCTGACTGTGCTCGCCGGGGTGGTACCGGCAAAATTATAGGTCGTCCCGCCGATCACGGTGCTGGCCGTGCCGACTGCGGCAGCGGTGACGGAACCCGAACCCAAGGCGACATCATCGGCATTGTTGGCGACGGCAGCATCACCGAAGGCCACCGCGCCCGCAGCGCCCGCACGACTCGTATTGCCGATCGCCACGGAACCCTGGCCGACCGCAACATTGCTGTTGCCGATCGCGACCGCGCCATTAGCCATATTTGCCGCGGTGGCGGTTGCCGTGCCGTCGGCATTGGCGATGTTGTCCGCGCCGCCCGTGAAAGCGCCGGTGCCGCTGGCAAAGCTCGGATCGCCGATGGAGACCGCACCGTCGCCATATGCAACGTTGTCGGCGCCTATGGCGACGGCCTTGCCGCCGCCTGCGTTCGCCCTGGTGCCGATGGCGACGGAATCGGCGGAGGTCGCAGCGGACCGGAGGCCGACCGCAATGGCGCTGGTAGCGGTTGCCCGGCTTTCGCGCCCCATCGCAATGGCATCGACTTGAGATGCGGTCACGTCCGTGCCGATGGCGATGGCGCTCTGTGCACTGGCGCCTGCTCCGAAGGTGCGAGCGCCGAGATAGATGGAGTTCAACGCGGACGCGCTCGCCGCAGCGCCGACAGCGACGGAATTCTGGCCGCTAGTTGCGGCACCGACGCCGAGGGCGGTGCTGCCGAGTCCGCCGGCATTAGCGCTGACACCGGCAGCGAACGAATTGGCTCCCGTCGCATTTGCGCCGGACCCGAATGCGGAAGCGTTCTGGCCGCTAGCAACAGCCGTGTTGCCGACTGCCGTGCCGGCGTCGGCAGTTGCATTTGCGGCAGTACCGATCGCGACGCCGAAACCGCCGGAAGAGACCGCGTTGGTGCCGATCGCGATGCTGTTGGGTATGGCCGTGTTGGCTTGAACGCCCGCGATCGCGCCGAGGCCGAGTGCGATCGACTGGTTGCCCCAGGCCCTGGATGTAGTACCTATCGCCGTGGCGCCCGTGCCCGTCGACTGGCTTGCGCGTCCCATCGCAATGGCATCGGCTTGGGATGCAATCACATCCGTGCCGATGCCGATGGAGCTCTGTCCGCTGGCGCCCGTTCCGACAGTTCGCGAGCCTAGATAGACGGAGTTGTATCCGGATGCGATCGTCTGAAAGCCGATAGCGACGGCATTCTGATCGGTTGCTCTGGCGCTGTTGCCTTGGGCCATGGCATCTATTGCGGTTGCGTTCGCGCCAAACCCGAGCGCGGTGGCGCGCAGCCCCGTCGCTCGGCTGACATAGCCGATCGCCGTCGAGTTCACTCCGTCGGCTCGCGCGTTCAAGCCAAAAGCGGCCGCACCTGCGGCGGCAACCGAGTTGACGCCAATGGAGCTAGCTCCCTCCCCAACGGCTTGGGCGTTCCCGCCTATGGCAAGAGCATTGGTGCCGGTCGCGCCCGCAAAGACACCTATGCCAATGGCGTTGAGGCCATTGACACCCATCGAATAGCCAATGGCGATCGAAGCGTTGCCCGTTGCACTGTTGGAGGTGCCCAGCGCCAAGCTGTTCGCGCTATTCGCTTGGGTACCGTTACCGATGGCGACGGCGTTACCGGCTGAAGCCGTGCCGCCGCCGGCGGCATATTGCGCATGGGCCGGCGTCGAAAGGCCGATTGCAAGGACTCCCAAACCGCCCGACAGGACCAAACCAAGGCTGCCGCCAGCGCCCAGCGTTCCAAACCCCAAGCCCTTGCGCCGAAAACCAAGAACGCGATGGGCCAGGCGGAGGATCGCTATTAGCCGCCGGCGAAGCGACCGGTTGTCGCTTTCACCTGCGGTTCGCTTGTCGGGGACACCGAAACGGAACATGCGCTGAGTATGCCCTTGAACGCATTCAGTCATTGTACATTTCCTCGTTGTTGCCCAGGCGCTCCGTGGGTTTGGAGTTCGCACCTACGCCTGTCGTTTTCTCGGTATTGTGCGCGCTCTGCCGCAGCACGCTTCCCATCTGCACGCCTTTACCCTCGATGATCCCGCGGGCGCTCTCGACCCACGACTGGGTCGGCTCCGGAACCGAATGAAGCGCAGTCTCCAACCGCTCCGACGGCAGTTTGCTAGCCACCAGCGCGCGGCAGAGTTCAAAATGAATGGTGGGCTCCTGCTCCCCGTAATCAGGAGTGGTCAGCCCCATGACGAAACAAGCAAAGAGATGGTCAATCTCCGACTCACTTATTCGACCGGCGTACTGGATCTGAAGCGCACTCCAGGCCGCTTCGACCTTTGGGGTGAAGAATTCGGCTTCGGGGAACTGGTTGTCCACGGAGGATCCAGCATGCCGCACTGAATGATTGCCAGATAACACCACTGCGCACCAACTGATTGTGTTGCAGCGACGATAGGCTAGTCGGCGGCGCCCGTATTTTGTGAAATTCCGATTTCTTTTTAGGAAGGTCCGGTCTGCGCTTGCCTTGCAGCAACTGCGGCCATTTCGTCGCATAGCGAGAAACTGGATATCAAGCGGCGTCGACTTTTCGGCGAGAACGGATCGCGCAGGTGAGTCGCGATAGATCTATTGATCGCGGCCGAGCGCGCGTACTTTTTCTTCGATCCTTCCCGCTGAGGAAAGAACCGAATTCGTGAAAAGATCAATATCGCAGCGACAGAAATACTACCGCTGCTGCCTCACCTGCCGAGGAGTCCTGTTCCTATGTTTCGACATGGTCACCGTCAGATGGCTCTGATCCGAAAATCCGCTGAGATGGGCAATTTCGGCGATGGACAGAACGCTCTCTACGAGGAGTTCTTCAGCAAAATTGAGGCGCAGCCGAAGAACATATTTGTGCGGAGACTCGCCGAAGGTCTTCGTGAATGCCTGGATGAAATGGCGTGGCGAAAGACCAGAGACGGCCGCAAGCTCGCCGACCGTGATCTTGCTGGCAAACCGCGAGTCCAATAGCTCGCGAACTCGCTCGGCACTGCGATTCGAAAGACCGCCACCACTCTTTCGCCGCGGTGGCAAACTGTCTGCGCCCGTATAATTTCGGACGATATGCACGCCGAAGATGGTGATCAGCGATTCAATATAAATCTTGCTTGGAACTTCGCGTGCCAGTTCCGCCTTCAACATCTCCGCGAGATGTAGCGCTCGAAGGTCTATGAGCCCAAATGGGGGCGGTTGGAGTACGGCACGACCCGCGCCGAACTCGTGCGCCGACAGCTCCAGCAGGCGCTGAGGCGGCATTGTAACGATTACTTTCTCGCAAGTAGAAGACCACGTCACCTTGCGCTCGGAATTTGCAGGCATAACCGATATCGTCCCGGCATCGCCATCGTATTCGTGGACGCGTTGATCGTCGAAAGATACCCTTATTCCGGGCGAAGCTGCGAGCATCACCGCGACCATATGCTCCCGTGGCCGGAGCCTATGCGATCCGGGCGGCCGAACAACATGAGCAACGGCACCCCGGTCGGTGATGACGCGCGGCCCCTTGTTTCCCGGGATTTCATCGAAAATGTGTTCGTTTGCTATTTGCCGCTCCCTCGAAGGGGCGGCGGACGGCGCCGTATCAGGGCGGACCGCCGGTAGCCGGGCCGTAGTGCTCATGAACCCCCATATCCCCGTCACAGCAACTTACCACATCCAACTCGGATATCGCCTGGTGCCCCTCCGGCGCCTCTCCCCAGAGCAGTTAGGCGGACCACCAAAGCGAGCTCGGAAAGTAAAGTGCTTACAAAAGTATTACAGGGTGGACTCTCGTTTGCATCAAAGGATTGAACACCGAAGCGATTTGCTCCACCATTGTCGCCATTGTACAACACTGAATTTACAGGGGAATTTCTTTTAGTGAATGCTGTATAAGTGACGCGAATTATATTGATCATGCTTGCTCGGGCGGGCAAGCATTCGTGCAAAATTCCACAATATTCGCGGTGGCGACACGCGCACGACGAAGCCCCAAAACTGGGTTCCCGCCGCGGCCACTATCGGCCAGAGGCGGGCGGTAAGGTGGGTCATGCTCCGTCTGCATCGTGGAGGCGCCACATGGAGGCTCCAACGCTAGAACCTGCCTCAATTCCGTCGCATCTGCCAGAAACGCCGCCGGATCGTCCCCCGCCACGAATTCAAGGAGATCTCCCGGCCATATCGTCATTCACAATTTTTCGGCCAGTATTCGCCGACGAGTACGACAACCTCCGTCTGGGGACGTGCCTGATACTTGGAATGCCTATTGTCACCCCGAGCGGCACCCTCGTCAGCCGCTCGTGTGGCAGCAACACCGCTTTTGCGTGCCGCTTCGAGTCGAGCAGCTCCAAACGCCCTTCACGCGATGAATCGCGCAGAGCACATGGAATAGATGTGGAGACCGCGGAAGCCTCTGACCAGCTCTTGGGGCTCGGTCTCGCAGAGCGCATCCATGCGCGCCACGCCGAGCGGCTGTCGGTGCTTCCGAAGGACCCTACGCCTGATGCCGAGACTGGCACCCCTGAATGCCAGGGCAATTGCGGCGTGGTCGCCCAAGCTCGCCGACGCGGTGGAAGTGGTGCTACCGCAGGCGAATTGGCGGGCGGAATGATTTCGGAATGAGGGGCGGCTTGCCTCGGAATCTGCAGCTTAGAACTTCGGTGTGGATTATTACGGATTGTTTTTGACATCCGGGACAAGTTCAAGTCTGCGCTGAATCTCCCGCAAAGCACGGGCAAGAGGTCGATATACTGCACGTCCCTCACCCGAAATCTGCGCCGCAAACAGACCGTTTTCGCAAGGCCGCTCGTCATCCCAGCCGAGATGAGAAATAATTGGATAAAGGCATATGCCCTCTACGGGTACTCCGGCGTCCATAGCGGCTCTGACCTCGGCGTAAACATAGGTTATCCAATCGGCGCGTCGTTCCGCTTCTATCCCCGTTTCCGCGACAAAGAGCGGTTTACCATATCGCGCATATGTTTCGATCAGAATTGTTCTGAGTGGCTTGTAGAGCGGATGATCAATATCGATCGGCCGCCCGCCGTGGATCCATTGATTGTTATGGTAGTAGTTCACGCCAACGATATCGAGGAACTTATCAGCACCGCCAATCTGCGGCCAGAGCCGTCCCGCGAGCAGGTCCCAGCCCTGAAACTGGGATTGACGGTGGCCCTCAGCGGCGCGCCGCTCCCAAGGGCGCGACGGATCGGTTATAACATTGATCACCGGATCGCAGTGGACAAAGCGCGCTCTCGGTTCCACTGCAAGAATGGCTTCCATCGCCTCGATAGAAGCACGCGCCAGCTGAACCTTCAATTCGAAGCCGCGCCCATTGGCAAAAGGATTGAGGTAGCCGGCGTCGCCGCCGCCCCACGAGAAGAACGATATTTCGTTGACGGGCGAGTAAAATGGAACGGCGTCGCTTTCCTGCCGTACGACACTTGCCGCAGCACCCGCAAAACGCGCGAAACGTGCCACAAAATCCGGAGTCCAGATGTCGATGTCGTCGGGCCAGCCATAATGCAACAGATCCCAGACCACCTGCGTCCTGGTCTCCTTCGCTGCCCTGAGCATCGACAGGAAACTTGACCAGTCGTACTTCCGGGGGACCGTCTCAATCCGGTGCCAGCGCAATCCGTCGCGCACGGTGCGGATCGCATGGCGAGCGAGCTGCGCATAGTCGTCCGCGGCATGGACATCATGCCCAGTCTCAGCGATCACATCCAGGCGTTTTCCGATAATTTCGCCCCCGCGTGGACGCAAGCGATGCGTGGAACACTCGAAGCCGCCCTGAAGAAAGGACTGGAATATGCCCGCGGGGCCCGACTTCCGCCTCTCGGCGACGGCCTTCTGGATGACGCTTTCCCACTGGGGTACTACGGCCGCCACACTGTAGTGGGTTTCCACCTTTGAACGCAGAGCCTGTCCGAGCTTTCTGCGCAAATCGGCTGACGCGATCAGCGTCTTCATCGCCGCCGCGACCGCGGCCGGGTCGCTATAGGGCACGAATATGCCCGACACCCCATCATCGATCTGCTGCAAGGCGCCGTTGTCGGGCGTCGCGATAACAGGCAAGCAGGCCGCGCCCGCCTCCGCTATCACATGCGGCATACCTTCGCCCTTCGACAACCAGGTGAAAATGTCGAAAGCCGACAGAAGCGCCTGAATATCCTTCCGGTCCCCAAGAAAAGTCAGCACATCGCCCAGCCCGCACGAAGCGACTAGCGACTGCAGCTGCACGGCGTAATCCGGCATAAACGCGTCCGGACCACCGACAATCACGAAACGCGCAGACTCATTTTCCGCATGCACGATCGCCGCTGCTTCGATGAAGTCCTCGACATTCTTCTTTGGATCGAGCCGCCCCACCCAGCCGATAAGAAGCGTATTTTCCGCCACACCAAGCGACGCACGCGTTGCGGCGCGCTGGGTAGCGTCGAACTCTGCCAGATCGACCATCGAGGGGATTTCGATCGCATCTTCTCCGCGCCCCGGCATGACCGAGGCAGCGGCGTCGCGTATAGATCGGCAGACGCCGACATAGCGGCTGGTGAAATGCTTCGGCCCTGCCAGCGCTTCGGACACAAGTCCACCATGCTCGATCAGCGGCGGTCGCAGATGTACACGCTCCAACGCCGGGTAAATATCCGCAACATTCTGACACGCCACGACGACGTCATATCCCGGTATCTTATTCGCAAGATAAGAAACCGTGTCGTCGAACGACAGATCGTAAGGCGTCGTATCCACGTCGACACCGAGGGCCGTCAATTGTTCATGCGTCTGGCTGGGCATGTTGGGCTTGTGGAAACAGGCGACAACATCGATCCGGTAGCGAACTCGGTTGAGACTACGAGCCAGAAGTCGAACTTCCGTCTCCTCGCCCCCGACCACCAGCCATGCGAAGACGAACAGAATACGGAGTGGTGGCTCAAGCGGCCTCATCCGCTGACCTTGAAGACGATCTGCAGGAATTCCGGCCGGTTCTCCACCAGATCAGCGAGGAATTTTGGCCCATCGTCGAATGGAACGACATGCGTGATCATATGCTCGCGAATGAGAGCTCCGTAGATTTTTAAGAGCTGGACCGTTTCCTCGGCAAGCCGGCGCCTGTTCCACAGCGGCGCCAGTCCTCTGGGTACGCGGTTAATCTGTGCGCAGCGGATGTTGAGGCCATTGTGATGAAACTCTTCGCCTAGCCGCAGCCGCTCGGCGCCGCCCTGATAGAATGCGAGATCAATGACCGTGCCCTGCGGGCGCAGTGCCTTCAGCGCGACGTGGAGGCTCCACGGATGCGCCCGTGTCTGAAACACGACATCGGCGCCGCGATCACTTCCGCCGTTATGCCATCGCGTTTTCGCGTGCTGCCAGACCTCATCCTCGGTCATCGCAATCAAACCCATGCCCCGCGCCTTGTTCCGCCGAAACGCCGAAGGATCGGCAACGACGATTTCCAAGGCCCCCGCCTTCTGCGCAAAAAGCGCCGTCATCAATCCAACCGTGCCTCCTCCGAGCACGACCACGTGACGCCCCGCAACGCCAACTCCGAGACAGGATACGTTGCTCCCCAGAGCGTCCGCATCTGCATGTAGAATGCCGTTGGCCGCGATAGGGCCCATTTGCGCTACGAAGACGCCGAGAACGGGATCGATTTCGGCTGGCAAGGGCACCAGCAAGTCGAGGAATGGATTGGCAGTATGGCCGCTTTTGTGCGCGTAGGTCGCGGCAACGACATCCCCTTCCTTGAAGCCTGCAGCCTTCGACTCCGAGACGCGCGCCACTTCCATGTATCCCAGAAAAGGCACCGGGTAGTGAAGATCCGGCTCGTTCTCGAAGAACACGCCACGCTCGCTATCGAAACGGGAGTGGAAGTAAGGATTAGTGTTCTTCATGAAGGTAAGTTCGGTGCCGGCGGAAAAGCCGGTAAAGAGCGTTTCCAACCGGACATGGCCGTCAGCGGGCGGACCCTCTTGATAGTCGAAGAAGAATGCTTTTCCGGGCCCTTCAATGCCAAGAGAGCGAATGGCACGGTGGCCTGGGGATAATCCCTGAGAGGCTTCGGACGACGGTGGATACTGCAGCGTCGTCACAGCGTTGCGGACTATGGCAGGCGGATCGAGCTTTATCGGCTCGCCGCTGCGCGCCGAGGAAGCGACCGCCAGCGCGAGCCGGTGCGTCGCCAGCGCATCCGCGTAGGCACAGCGAATGTTATTATTTCCCCCGCGCACGGCGTCGACAAAATCGCGATCTTCTCGCCAGACGGGATCGCCCTGGGCATGCCGCACTGGTCGACCAGCACCCACATCGATCATGATGTCATGGTCGGTCAGCTCGATCGCAAGTCGGTCGGCGAAGATGTTCAGTCCGACCCTGTGGCTCCAGCCGAGAAGACATGTCGAGGAGATGTTGCCGATAACGCCCGATTGGAAGGTGAGGCTCGCAGTGGTCACCGCCGGCACATCGAGGCCTGGAAATTCGGGGCGGTCTTTGAAGCCGACGCGGCCATAAACGTCGGTGACTTCACCAATGAGGTATCGCGCCAGATCAATGATGTGGGTCGCCTGCTCAACCATCTGGCCGCCTGAGCGGTCGTTCTTCCACCACCATTGCGGCGGTGGCGTCTGGTCCAGCCAATAGCCCGAAAGAAGTTGAGCTGGATTTTCGGCCAGAAGCCGGCGCGCCTCCTCTACTGTATCGAGATTGCGCCAATGATAACCGACAGCCGTGATCAGCTTTGCGGCTTCAATCGCGGCACAGAGTTCCTCCGCCAGCTCGATATCGAGCGTAATGGGCTTCTCGACAAAGAACGGGATGCCACGCGCGATCAGATCCCGTTCGGCGTCGCCATGGGCAAAGGGGGGAATGCAGATATAGACCGCATCCAGCGCCTCTTTCTCCAGCATCGCACTGTGGCTCTCGAACGCCTTCGCACCGAACCGCGACGCGGCATGCTCGGCGCGTGCGAAGTCCGGGTCTGCAAAAGCAACGAGCGCCACGTCCTCGAAACCGGCGAAAATATCAAGATGCCGGTGGGCGATGCCCCCGACGCCAATGAAGCCGACACGTGTCTTGTCCATAAAATGGTGTCCTTGTTTATTCTCCGTCCGCTCGGAAAGAAATCGCCGATAGACAGCCGCGGTTTCGTCCGCCATTCGCCGCGCTGAAAATTCAGTGTCGAACCTGGCCCGGCCGGCCCGGCCGATCGTTTTCGCCCGTTCCGGGTCGCTCAAAGCTTCGATCAGCACGCGAGCCAATGAGGACGGATCTTCGCACTCAGCCAGGAACGGATGTTCCGATCCAAGCGCCTCGACGGTGCCGCCGATCCGGGTTGCGACGACCGGTAGTCCGATCGACATTGCTTCGAGCACTGCTAAGGGAAGCCCTTCGAATCGCGACGGCAGGACGAAAAGGTCGGCGTTGCCCATCAACTGGTCGACCTCGATGCGATGCCCCAGAAATTGGACATGCGGGCCAAGCGACAGGTCTTCGACCAGGGCCCGAACGGCCTCCAATTCCTCGCCTTTGCCTACCAGAAGCAAAACGACCGACGGGTCCGCGGCTAATACTGCCGGCATTGCCTTAATCAGGGTGGCGTGGTCCTTCTGCTTAGAAAAGCGCGCCACCGTAATGAGGACGCTTTTCCCGTCGAGCCCAAGTGCGACTTTGCTGCGACCGGCAATGTCCCGTGCGCCTAGCGGAAAGATTCCATTGCGGACGACCGTCATTCGGTTGCCCTTGACCCCCTTGCTCTCGAAGCTGAACTTCGATGCTTCCGAAACGACAATATGATGCGTAAGAGCATCACTTTCTCTGGCATAGCGCTCCTTCTGCTCGGCATCGGTGAGCAGATAGGGGAGATGCTCCGTACGGATAACCGGGATGCCGCAGGCGACCCCGGCGCGCGCTATCTCATGCCCCTCCCAACCGATGCCAGCGTGAACGTGGAGCAAAGAAACGCCCGAAAACTCCAGCCAATGTTCGAACGATGCATTGTCATCAATGCCTTTGACCGCGACGCCGCAACGCGCAGCCCTTGTCAGCAGAGCGGCTTCGATCCCATCGATGGCGGCAAGCGTCACATCGAACTGGCCCTGGAGCGCCCGACCGAGCGTCAGCATGTGCTCACCCATTCCGGATGGATCCACGCTGTCGGTCGCAAGCACTATGCGCAAACGTTTGTTCATTGAGCGCTTGCAGCCATGGCGTCGCTCAGGACTGTCTTCACCATCCGCCGATAGGTTGCTAACGCCTGACCAACAACCTGGTCCATATTGAAGTATTTGTAGGTTCCCAGTCGTCCGACGAACGTTACGTCCGCGCGCACCCGTGCCAAGGCCTCATACTGCTTGTAGAGTGCCTGGTTTTCAGGCCGCGGAATCGGATAGTAGGGGTCCCCGTCGGCACAGGCGAACTCATAGGAAATGCTTGTTTTCGGGTGGATCTGCCCGGTCAGATGCTTGTACTCGGTAACGCGGGTGTAAGGCACGGCCTCAGACGGATAGTTTACGACGGCTACGGGTTGCATGCGACTGATATCATGCGTTTCGTGCTGGAACTTCAGGCTGCGATACGGCAGCCGGCCAAAGCGGTAACCGAAATATTCGTCGATTGGCCCTGTAAAGATTGTATGCGCTGCCAGGTTGTCCCGTTGGATGTCGGCATACTCGGTGCCGGTCATGACAGTGATGTTCTCGTGATCCAGCATCTTTTCGAACATTTCTGTATACCCATGAAGCGGCATCGCCTGGTAAGTGTCGAGAAAATACCGGTCGTCCGTATTTGTGCGCGTCGGCACCCGCGCCGTTACCGACTTGTCGAGCTGCGTGGGATCAAGCCCCCATTGCTTTCGGGTGTAACCCTCAAAGAATGCACGGTACAAATCACTGCCGATCTGTGCCACGACCACATCCTTCGACGTCACGATCGCACCGCACGGCTCGGCGCGGCTGGCCAGAAACAGCGCGGCTTCCGCCTCGTTCTTGAGGTCAAGACCGTATAGGGCGTTCAGCGTCGTTCTGTTGATGGGAACAGGCACTAGATGATCGCCGAGTTGTGCAAGTACCCGATGCTCGTAGGGTCTCCAAGCGGTAAACCGCGACAGGTAGTTGAGGACTACCTCGCTGTTGGTGTGGAAGATATGAGGTCCGTATCGATGAACCAGGATGCCGTCTTCATTGTGGAAATCATAGGCATTTCCGGCGATATGCGGTCGTCGGTCGCAAAGAAGCACGCGCTTATTGCCATCGGATGCAAGTCTCTCTGCCAGGACCGAACCGGCAAACCCTGCACCGACAATCAGACAATCGTAAGCCAAAGAAATCGCGGCGCCTGACCTTTGAGGATGGCTTCTTTTGGGAGGCAGCTCAGGCACCATCCGCCGTCTCACAGCTTCATCCATGAGAGCATTCATCGCAAGGAACGTCTTGTCCCAAGATGACCGCGCAAGCACCGTATCGACTGATGCCAGCCAATCCGTGCCTGACCTTTTCAAGGTAAGCGCACTTTCGCATGCAGTAGCGAAATCATCGGCGTCTCCAGCCAGAAATACGCCCCCCACATCACCGTAAAGACGCACCACATCGGTAATCCGCGTGCTGACAACTGGCCGTCCGGCTGCCAGATACTCCGGCGTCTTCGTGGGGCTGATGAACTTCGTTGCTTCATTGAGGGCAAACGGCATCAATGCCACATCCCATCCCGAAACATAGGCCGGCAGTTCAGTGTAACTCTTTTGACCGAGATAATGGATGTTTGGAGCCTTCGGCAGATCATCCCGCGAAATCTTGGAAATCGGACCGATAAAGATGAAGGAGAAGTTTGGTCTGGCTTTCGCCACTGCATCGATCAGGGCCAGATCGAGACGCTCGTCGATAACGCCATAATATCCGAACTTCGAGCCCGAAATCGTCCGTTGATCGGACGGTTCCTCACAGTTCAGCCGTGCGGTCTGAAAATGGCTTGCGTCGACACTCGATGGAAAAGGATGAATGTTAGCATGGAGATGGCGCTTCGCCTCGTAAAGGCTATGTCCTCCAGTGAATACCGCATCGGCCCGCACGATGAGCGCAGCTTCCGTTTCCTTCAATCGGAGCGGTGCAAATTTAAAATTCGCCAGTTCGTCCATGCAGTCATAAATGATTGCCGACGCATCCACATGGCTGGCGAAATCATACATCATTGGAGTGTAAAACCACAAAATTGGGCGTGTCGCGCCGCAAAGCCCGAGGAGATCATCCAGCAGTTTTCTCAGCGCCCGCTCTCGGTCGCCTTCGCTCCATCCATGCGGAACCCGGGGACGAACGGCCTTGACCGCCGTTCCGTCGAATGGATGAATTTCGAGATAAGCAAGATGATGGTCTGTCGGAATAAACTCCTCAAAGAAAAATACCTGCCGATCTTTGGCAAAGCGCTCCATCAGGTGTTGCGGGCGTTGCAACACAAAATCCCAGCGTAAGTGAGAGAAACAAATAAGGGGCGTGTTGTGGGCGGACACGGTGTGTGCCGCTTGAGAAAGCGAACTGGAGAGATTCATTGCACATCCGCGCTTGAGAGACGGATGCAAACTACGTTCTTATTGGTTTGTTCCGCGGCTTCCTTCAAAATATCTAATATGCTGAAAAATTCATCAATGTTCTCAGCTTGCGCACCGAGTGCGGCCAGGTCCAGTTGTCGAGCCCGGTTTGACGGGGCGAGAAATCGGGAAGCGTCGAGCGCATCTCGAGAATCCCTTCGTGAAACGCTCCAGCTGCTGCGAGGCGCCCAGCCTGCGGCGTAATATACTGAAGCCCGCACCGAAGCGCGCTGTTGGCAAGGACGGGCAATCCGGCAAGCATGTATTCGGTCAGGATCGCTGGCGCCCCATCATCGACGCCGCAAACGACGCCAATTTTGGCCTGGTTCATCAAGCGGTTTACCTCGGCAAACGGACGCCCGGCGGACCGACGAAGTCAACGTTGATCTGTAAGGCACGAGCTTGCGCACGCAAAAGTTCGCTCATCTCCCCATAGCCAAAGACGCACAACGCCCGATGGGAGGGCGGGATTTTCGCGGCGAGGCTGATCAGTCTCTATCAGGGCCGACGCGACGCTAATGAGCTCACGGCCGCTGTGGCAGATGCTAGGACTAACGGCATTTCTATCGGCAGTTCGGCTCAATAGAAGATGCCGGCCCAGGCAAAGCGCCCACTACGATCGGTGAGTTGAGTGGGTCGATTCCACGGTGCGTGTCGTTCCGAATGCGCCACCAAACCATGCAGCGATGGCACCGACTACCAGGGAGAGAAAGCAGCCCAGAAGCGCTCCGCCGGAAACGGCGCTAGCGGCCGTGTCGGCGGCTTCGGTCGCCTGCCGCGTGACGCGTTCTGCCGCGGCTCTATAGTCATTCTCGTACTGTTGCACTTGGGTGCCCGCCTGGTCCAGCGGAATGTTCTGCGCCCTGGCAATGGCCTCCGCGGCGCGGTCGCGGGCCTCTTCCGCGGTCGCTTCATCGCCGGTGACTGCCGCACGAACGGCGGCGACCGCAGCATCGCGCAGAGCTGCCGGATCGTTGCCGCCGGTTGCGCTTCTGATCTGCCGCTCGATGTCCGCCATCGGATCGACGGATGATGCTACCGCGGGTGCTGCTGCAGTGGTCACTGTGGCGGCGGTCCTGCCGACGCCCCCGATGATGCTGCTCAGACCGCTAAAGGCGCCGCCGACCAGGGTGCCTATGGAGGTCGTTAGCAGATAAAGGACGACCAACGTCGCAACGGCCCAGCTAGTCAGCCCGTGATAACTTCCGGTCGTCTTGCTGGGACGGCCGGAGACGCGGCTGGCGACGTATCCACCGACAAAGGCCGCCGCGATGCCCGAGACAACAAACCAAAGACCGCCGGCAATGGAGAATGTACTTGGGTCCGGATTGTCCGTTGTCGCCGGATCGATCACGGCGGCTCCGATCCCGACGCCCAAAAGATTTAGCAGAAACTGGACCGCGAGCGCGAGCGCCACGCCGGCAAAGACCGCTCCCCAGGAAATTCTATTGAGGGCGATATCCACCGAAGAGTCGTAGTCGGCCTCGCGGGCACGATGAACGGCGATAGGGTCGGTCATGAGACACTCTCCCGGCAAGCACGCGGATCGCATTCAAACAAGGAACTCGGGGAACTGTTCCAGGCGTAACCCAGCAACCGTGATGGAAGGTCAGTTCGCGAATTGTTTCGGGCCTCCGCGACTCGGATTTGCATGCTGCTCCCTCCCAACGGCCCGGTCATGACAGCATTTTTACTGGGCTTCAGGTTGTATTTTTGCTTGAGAGCAATCCCACAACAGGAGACTGGAATGACAGACTCGGAAATGCGCGCCGCCGTCCAAGCCACCTTCATGATGCTCCAACGGTTGATAGTCGAAGTCGCCGCATCGAAAGGAGAGGAAGGTATGGATTGGATAGATGGCTTCCGGGACAACCTCACCTCAGAGATGAAGAAGGTCGAGGAGTTGCAGAAACGGCGGCCCGACGTCGAGCGCGCCGCAACGTCACGGATGCTGATCGAGGGCGTAGCGTTGATGGCGAAGCGCGAGCTTGAGAAGCAACGTTCCTTAAGCAACTGATGTCGCATCTGCCAAGATAGACGAGCCCGCCAGCAGCCGGCCGAGTGCACCAGGGACCGTCGACGGCTCAATCCGTCGACGGCCGTTCTATCAGCGCGGCATAGCAGACTGAGCTAACGAACTCCGCCGGTCTTGGTGCCGCTTTGCGAATTGCCCGCGCCGGGACCACCCTGAGAAACGCCACCGCCATGGGAGCTACCCGGGTTCGTTGGATCTGGGCCGTTGCCCCAGCCGTTGTTGCCTTTAACTTTCCCGCCGCCGCCGCCCGACTTGGCGATTGCATTTGACGTCAGGCTGGTTGAGAGCAGCATTGTTACGGCCGGAGGTGTTATAATCGCAAAGCGACCACAGCTTTTCAGAAATTCCCGCCGATCATCGTCGCTCTTTGACGGCACTTCATTTGGTATTTCGGGCATGAACGACTCCCCACTTATCGATGACACGCATGGAGTGTGCCACCACAGGTTGGCGCTGGATATTTATAGTTCTATATAGGACTGCGTAGAGGAACGGAGGTTCTCCTCGCTATCGTAGCGCAAACGGTCGATTCATCCGCAAGCTCCCTGGCCCCTCTGAAAGAGGCATGCCGCCGCTTTCATCGTCGGTCCAGACGCGAACGAAAACAAACCGGCGCGCAGATCAGCCAAGGCGATATGGATAGTCTTGATCGAAAATGCGCAGAGCGACCCACACGGCCATTGCGCTCAAAACAATGGCGGCAGATATAACGAGCAGAAATTGCAAAAAACTACCGTAGTCCACTGTCTCGATCCCGATAGCAGCCATCGCCACTCCGACCGAATTGATAAAAATCGCGGCAATAATCTCAACGACGCTTCTGATCATCGAGCGCCCTTTCCGATAAAAAATTACTGGTAAATTTTAGGGGTATTTAGCTCCACCACAGGTAGCGAAGCGCTTGGCGAAAGTCAACCGCCAGCTTTTGAGAACCAGACGTTTTGCATGGATACAGCCGGAAGTCACCACTAACGTTCCAGAGAATAAATCTCCACATCATCCTCCCGCTCCCTGATCCCCTTGAACGAGCCTGCCTCAGCTTGCCGTCCTCCGTCCAGGCGCGATACTCGACCTCGCCACAAGCACAGGCTCGACGAAGACGGCGGATTTCCTCCTCAGGGTCACGGCCTGCGTTTTCGTCGCCATCCCCTCGAGCAGCTTCCGCAGCTCGCGCGAAAGCTCGTTTGACCAGCCCGTCCCGCAGCCGCCGACATAGACGAGATCGTCGCCCTGGCCCGCGGCCAGCAGCAACCGGCCGAGATAACCGGGCACGGTCGACGGCTCAAAGCCAACGATCACGAAGCTATCCCGGCGCTTGCAGGTGATCTTATGCCACCACTCGCCGCGACCAGACCGATACGGCTTCTCGACATGCTTGCCGATGATGCCTTCGAGCCCGTGCGCGCAGGCGACCCGGAAGAATTCGTCGCCATCAGCATGGACCTCTTCCGAAAGGCGAACGGCCCCTTCCCGGCCAGCTACGAACGGCTCGAGCAATCGCCGGCGCTCGCGCAGCGGCAACCGGCGCAGGCCGCGGCCGTCGAGATAAAGGAGATCGAAGGCATAGAAGAGGATGGCGCCGGGTTCATACGGCGATGGCAAGGGGCCGAGCGCACGCTGCAGCATCCCGAAGTCCGAACGGCCTTTGTCGTCGAGCACAACGGCTTCGCCATCGAGGATGGCTGTCTTCACGGTGAGCCGCCGCGCGTCGTCAGCGATCGAGGGAAACTTTCCGGTCCGATCGTAGCCGCCGCGCGTGAGCACCCTCACCCGCCCGGGTTCGATGTGGACCGCGAGCCGGTGTCCATCCCATTTCACCTCGTAGGCCCAGTCTGGCCACTTCGGCGGCTTGCCGACGAGCGTCGCAAGGCAGGGATCGACGCGTGCCGGCATGGGATCGGTGGGGGCGATATCGCGAGGCTTCTTTGAGGATGCTTTGGCCATTAGCCCATTAACGCACAGGCTCGGAAAAAGCCGAATTGACTCTTTCGGCTGAGAGAACATATTAGGAACAAATGTCGGCCGGAAAAGCGGGTAATCGAAATGAGCGATGAAGCCGGGGCGAGCACATTCAAGGAAACGGTCGCGTACGAGCACTGGTGCGAACATGCCGGCTGCAAGAAGTGGGGCAGCCTCGGCTTTGCCTTGGGGAAAGAGGAGCCGCGGTGGTTCTGCGCGGAGCATCAGCCCGAATGGAAGTTCAAGCATGCCTAGAGGCGGAGCATGGTGGCTCGCGGAGCTACTGGCCTGGACGAAGATCCGAATCAAATGCGAGTGTGGGGTAAAAAAGCAATACGACGCCCAGCAGCTCTTCGTTCGGGTCGGCGACCGGAGCATGCCCGAGCTGCTCTCCGAGTTCTCCAAGGCAATCCGCTGCCCAAAGAGCGGCAATCTATATCGCGACCGCTGCAAGCTCACATATGACATGCCATCGGGAGAGCCGCCCGTCTCTCGAAGGAGCCGGCTGGTGATGCGGCCCCAGCCGGTGCCCCTGAAGAGATTACTTTCGCGAACCTTCCCAAATGGTGCGACGTCCTGTGCAAGTGCCGGAGCTGCGGCCGCATCGATCGACTAAATCGGCGCGCACTGGCCGCGCGCTTCGGCAAAAGACAGAGCATCCTTCAGTTGGCGCCGAGAATGCGATGTAAGAGGTGCGAGAACCGAGACGGCAATACGATCTTCATAGGAAAGCCCCGGCAATAAGCCATCGCGCAGGCGTTACTTCCGCTGAAGATAGTCAATGACCTTCTTTCGGTCCGGCCCGGCCTCACGGATAGCCTCAAGGGCCTTCTGCCGGGTCACCTTTGCCGTCCTCATCAGGTAAGCGACCTCGTGCTCCTGCTCTGAAACGAGGTCGCGGTCGCGGCCTTTCTTCTTCGGATTGTCTGCCATGTGGTTCCTCCATGATGAACCATGAAGGATAGGAGCCGACCGGACGCCGGCAAGTGCTGGAACCTCATGCCCGTTGACGTGTTCACGTGCCGAGGAGGCGGCCGACAAAGAGAAGATGAAGCAGCTGATCTGGGACTGCCAGAAGGACATTGCCGCCTACTTGCCGCCGGATAGCGGCATTTCAGAGCACGAACTGCTTCAGAGCCTCATCGCCCGCCTCGATGGCAGCCAGGCTGAGGACGCGCTGGGCGACGATTGGCAAGGCTGGTGGCCGGATGACGATGATGGCGGTGGAGACGACAGTCCTCTTCCCCTGCAGCCGCTACCGGAACCGGCCTGAAATTTGCCAATCTCAAAAACGAGCATTGTTCCGGAACATTCCAGCCAACAGGGTGTTTAACATGCGTTCCTATTTCAGAAGGTTGTTTTCTCCTCTGAATTTCGACTGGCGGACAATCGCATGTGTCGGACAACTGCAGCGCTCCATTCCATCTTCCGGAGCGCTGATTTTTTTTCAGCAGAACTATCGCAAGAAGATTGCAAGACCCCACGCAAACAGAGCTGCAGTGGAGGAGGTTGGGGACCGCTGCAGCTCCGATCGCGACGCTTTCCTTCCGATTGGGCTCTCGCCCTGTTCCATCCAAGGGAACCGCTTCGAACGTCGCTTGCCGATATTTTACTCTCAACGGAAGCGGAATCAAAGGCAAAGCGGCAGCTTTATCGGACTTTAGTCTGGTTCATCAATGACAAACGTCTTAGTCGGCCCGCCGTGCGAAACCTTTCAACCATGTCGCGAGTTATCTCGTCCGAGCGGCACCCCTGGCGGCCGCTTGCGTCAGTGATCGCCTCAGAGCTGCAAAGTTTGTCCCTTCGCCGCAGCTCTGAGGCTTCACGCGCTGGCGTATCGGCCCCGCAAATCGGCCACCGAAGGATTTTTGTTGATGCAGGACAAAGACACTCACCAACTGCCGAAACAGAGTGCATTCAAAGACGAGAATAGGGGATCAGATAACGCGAAGCCAACGATCGCGGAGCGGCGGAAGATGGTTGGCCCTCTCCGCGAAGCCGACCCCGGCCGTCTGAAGGCGCTGGAGTATCTCGGCAGAAGGTGGCTTTCACTTCGATAAGCTGGAGGCGGCCTCACCCGCCCCGAACCAGTATCGCCAGGCCGCGCTTGACGACATCCGCAAAGGTCACGCCCAGCGCCGCCCCGCCGACGCCTATGACGCCAAGCGCCCCGATCCCCATCAACTTCCATTTCTTGACGTCGTCGGTGATCGGCTTCATCTCCGTAATGTCTCCTTGCATCGCGGAGGTCGATCCCTCCAGCGTGCCGACGCGCTCGACGAGCTCGTCCATGCGTCTGTGAATGGAGGCGCGGCTTGCGTCGGATTTATCCTCCGACCTCCGGAAATCCTCTCGGGGGTTCTTCACCTCCGCAAGCAGCGTCCCGAGCTGCTGGTGAACAGTGGCATCGATCATTCCCGCCCTTCCCCGTGTTTCGCGCATTCCGCCCTCGTCCAAACCGCCGCACCGCATATCCCGACGACGGTACGGTCTATTTTTCGTTGATCCTCCGGCGTCGCGCCGCGCGCGCTGATCAGATCGGTCCCCACTACGCGCCTAAGACCGTCGACACTTGCCGGCGCCGAAGTCCCACATCCCTAGAGGGCAAAGGTCAAAGCGAGAGCGGACATCGTCCGCAGTGCGGCCAGCTTCATTGTTCTGCCTTTCAATTGAGGTCCTGACGTCGTCGCCGCTCTGCGGGTAGATCCAAGCAACGATGGCGGCAACGATGGCGAGAGCGGTGGCGGCCGCGATGAGGCGAGGAGTGGTAAACATTCACGCCATCCCCTCGACCTGCTTCGCCACCGCCTTACGGTCGGCGTTCTTCCGCCAGTAGAGAAAGCCGGCAATGCCTGCGAACGCGACGAGGATCAGGAGGAGGTTCTGCCACGGTATGCCGCCGATCGCGGTAAGCAACGAAGCGCCACCGCCGATGACAGACGGCGTGATCACCTCTTTCGACTTCCACCACGGCGCATCGAGGCTCGGCGGCGTCACAGGAACCGGTACCGGCTTCTCCTCGGTGACCGGGGCTGCCTTGACTTCGGGCCGGGCCGCCTCGCCCGGGGTAAGCGCCACGAGCGCCGTATGCATCGCAGAGCGCGTTTTCGGTCCGACATCGCCGTCGACCTGTAGGCGCTGGTCAGCCTGGAACTGAAGGACGTTGTCGGCGCGGTAGCCGAGAAGGACGAGAGATATCCTGGCGAGCCGGTCAAACCGATCAGAGAGGCCGTTCTTGCCGCCGTTTATCTTTCTCGTAACGGTCTCACAGTCCCCTTCGTCGGCCCAGCGGTTAAGGTCGCGGGTGTCCCAGTAGAACAGAGGCACCAAGCCTTCCCACGGATCGATGTTGACCGCGTCCGGATCCTTGACGAAGTCCGGGCACTCGAGGCCGGCCGCGCGGCACCAGTTGCGGAACTGGCGGTAGTTGTCCTTACCGGTCAACTGCATGCCGGTGCGGCCGCGGTAAAGGTATCCGTCGCCATCCTTCTCCGGCGTATTGCCGAGATCCGTGCGAGTCTCATAGCGCTGCTGCGCCGGCGTCGCCCCCTATCTCGCGGTCATAGCGGAAGTCTCCGCTTTCATGCATGAGCTGGGCGAAATACTGGGCGAGACGGTGCGGCCGATCCATGCCGAACCGGTCGCCGTACGTGTCCAGCGCCACAAGTACGGACGCGAGGTTGCTCTCGTTCACCTTGCCCTTTGCGGCAGCGCGAACGTGCTGAGCGGTGATGGCGCTCATTGAAGTCTCCTGGTTGTCGTTGGGGATTATTCGGCGGCTGGTTTGTGGTGGCCGGCAGTGTTCGGGCTTAGACTGATATTGGTCGTCTCGTCCTGGCAGGCGGCCGGAGGCTCGTCACCGGCCCGCGGCTCTTGACGGGCCTCGCCTTTGACCCACGTCAATGGATGGGACTTGAACATGGACGATTTTGACTTCCACCACGGCGCGTCGAGGCTGGGCGGGGTCACAGGAACCGGTACCGACTTCTCCTCGGTCACGGGCGCGACTTTGACCTCCGGCCGCGCCGCTTCGCCCGGGGTGAGCGAAGCGGAAAGCGCCGGCTCAATCGATCCGACTTCTGACCTCTCCGAAATCGCGGCACAACTTGCCGGCCTCGCCGAGGACCTCAAAGCTCTAGCGGCAACGCCGATCGAGCCAATCCCATTAGCCGCGCTGGACCGCTTTTAACTATTTGATTCCTTTGGTTGCCCAGTCGCTTGACTAGTCACGTGGTGGAACTTTTCCCTCGCAGCACCCGTTGAGACGAATTGGCTCTCAAACGAAAGCGAACGGCGCCATGAATGCGCAGAAGGCAGGAATGGCCCGGTTGTTTTTGGCGGCCCCAGATCTGCGTGCTAGCGCGTGGATGATGAACAGCTCCGTATTTCTGAAGCTCTGCGTGGCTTACGAGCATGCGTGTCTGCGCCGAGACGGCCTTCGATGCGCCGCCGAGAAAGACGAAGACGCCCTGATTGGATGCGAAGCGGAGTGCAGAAGCCTGGAAGCTGCCGCAATCGCTTACATTCGGACACAGCGGCAGTTTTCGGGCCTTGTTTAGGTTGAGGCATTCCGATCACAACTGTCGCAACACGTGACTCGACCAGCCCCCGATATCGTGCCCATATGGTTGAGCCGGAGCCGTCGTTCGGATCACGAAGAGGCAAGCACAATGTCCTACGATTGGGACGGCAAGCGATCTCATCGGAAGAGCGTGATCAGGTTCCTCGCCGCGCTGGCGCTGCCAGCCGTATTGCTCAGTTCAGCGATTGCTGTCGCCGAATGGGCGAGAGACCCAACCCCTACAATTGCGGCCACTGCAACGCCGGCAGCTCGGCCATGAACGCTTCGACGCTCGGCTGCCAGCGTCCGCCGGCGAGCACCTTCACCAGCTCGGCCGTGGAATAGGTCCACACTGCCGTTCGCCAGGCGAACAACGCTGACCGGTGATGGCGCTCATCGGTTTCTCCTGATTGGAATGTTTGAGAGTTGACTTAGCCCGAATGGGCGAATGGAGACTGCCGGCGCATTGTGGTAACGCCGCGCAGCCGTCCTGCCGTCTCGCAGCGACGGGGCGGTTAGAGGCCTGGCGCCTGCCTCCTGCGACCGGGCCTCGCCCGGAGTTCGTCTGATACAGGCAAACGCATAGCCGCACTCATCCGCCGAACATGAGTTCGAGGGCGACGGGAAGAGTTTCCCGAGCCATAATGGTCTCCTGGTTGGTGCTTGTGATAAAGGCAGATGAGCTGGATCGCCCGGCGTGGACGCTGCGAAAGAGGCCTGCCAATGGAAAATAATTAAATCGACGCGGGGCACCCGGACGAATCCGATTTGGTAGTCCGCGTCGTCACCGCGACGCCCACCGCGCTGACCAGTTCGCCCCGCTCGAGAAAGCGGTTCGGAATATAGGTCAGACCGTTATAGGTATAGGGCCTCCCACCACGATGGTAGCCGACGGTCTTGCCGGGTAAATCAAAGCGGATGAGGTCGAGCCGTGCAAGGCGGCCGGCCTCGAGCGCACTCTCGACTGCAGGATCCAGCACACTCATGAGAAAAACATCTCCGTAGCGGAAAAAGAGGCTTCGCGACCGGCCCACGATTTCGGTGCCGCCACACTGCCCGGATCGATGGTCATGACACAGGACGGCTTTTCGAAGTGAACACTGGCCGCCGTGGTAAAGTGCTGAGTGTCCAGCCCGAACATAATCGAGAGGCTAACGACACCGCTGGCATTTGCTGTCGCGTTTTCGACGATCCGATGCAATGACCTGACCAACTGGGACATTCGCAACTCGACATAGTCACCAGGCGACAGTTTGAAGCCAGCGGGAAGGCCAGCGACGACGATGGCTGCGCTGCTCGTGATCGACTGAAGCACAGCATCGCCGTTGAAAGCCCCTCCCCCTGCCTTCGTGCCGGAGAGCGGCTTGCCGTTGTTGTGGGCAATCGGGCGCGGCCGAAACAGGTCGTATCCGATGAAAGATGCACCGCGCGAACTCGACTTCATGACAAAAGCATCGAACAACCCGTAGAAGGCCGGCGTCATCCAGTTCGTCGTGTATTGCGCTTTCCAAAATGGAGTGCCCGCGGCCTGCTCTTCGGAAAGCCGACCCTCCATCATCGAAACGTCTGTCGGGTTGATGGCGTCAAACTGGCAGTCTCGCCAGGGCAGCATCGGCAACGGAATCGGATCAGCCATGTTGGTTGCAATCCAGGGTAATGGCCGCAATATGCAGCGGTAGGGAATTAGGGAGCAGAATCAGTGCCCACAATCGATTTCAGCGGGACAACCCAGCAGGTGCTTCAGCTCTTGGCCGATGAACACAGCAAGCTGGTCAAGCAAGTATCGGACCTGGAATTCAGGGCGAATGCCCATCGCTTTATGTTTATGTTTGTTGCAAGCGCTTTATCGAACATCGATGACTCTCAGTACGAGGAACTGATGGCCATGACAGAGAACGCCCGTAAAGCGAACATCAACTCAGCGGGGAAATTCGCGAGTGATCCGAAATTGACGCCCGAGCAGCGGTCCGGTGCACGACGAGCCTTCGAGGTAATGGCGGAGGAAATGGAGGAATTCCTCACATCAATGAGGAAGGCTAAGAGCGGCGAAAGCATCTTCACCGTGATCCAAGGCGGGAAATCCATCGAAGATTAGCGGTCTTCACCGTTCTGGTAGATATTTGCCTTCGCCGCGTCATACTGTTTTATGGTCTCGACGGAGACGCCTCGGCTCTCCGGGCGAATGACGGGCCTGAACATCGGCCCCTCCTCAGCAATTACCCGAAGGATGATCTCGCGCGGCCCATTCTGGCCTGGCTGACCCGCCGACGGTGTTACGTTCCCAAGGCCAAGCGGAAAACACCGGCCGTCTCGAAGATACAGGACACCTAATTCACTTCTCTCGCCCGGATCGCCTCCGTCTCTGCCTCAATTTCTGTACAGAACCGCGCATCCATCGCCCTGACGAGCGACACCTCTTCGCGGCGGACGATATTGCCTGTCAACTGGCACCATGCGGCGATTTCGCGGTTGGAGATCGGTACTGGCCCGGAGAACCCCGGCGGCTGCGCCTGCCGAAGCTCCCGCAGGATCGCCTCGGCAACGGGGTTGCGAATGCCGAAGCGCCAGATAACACGCGCGCCATTCGGCTCGGACAGGTTCGGAAGCTCTCCGACCGCATTGATGCCGCCGGCGTTGAGGGCCTCGGTCAATGCCACCTCAAGAGCCGAGAATGCCTCTGGCTCCAGGTGCATTGCCTCAATAGCGCTGTTGATGTCGCCACGCTCCAGACGCTCGACCACCACGCGGAGGACGATGCCCGACTTGATCTCCTCTAACGCCTGCCGGAATGCGGCGGCGTGCGCCGGCTCGTATTTGGCGAGGAGTTCATCAAACGTCATAGGTTATCCAATCCTCTTGCCAGGGAACCGAAGTATCCTGCAGGCGTTGCCGCTCCTTATTGAAGGAGAACCGAAGCCATGAGCGAAGTCACAGCAATTCCGAGTCTCGACCTCAACCGTTATCTGGGGCGCTGGTATGAGATCGTCCGCCTGCCGCTCAAATATGAAGAAGATGCCGCGACGGACATCACGGCACACTATTCCCTTGATCACGATGGAAAGATTCGCGTCGACAACCGCTGTTTCGATAACAACAACCAGCCCAAGCAAGCGCTTGGCCAAGCAGAGCCAGTCGATGCGACGAACGCGAAGCTGAAAGTCAACTTTCTTCCGGCTGCACTTCGCTGGATACCCTTCACTGACGGCGATTATTGGGTGCTCAAAATCGATCCTGAGTACCGGGTCGCACTGGTCGGCACGCCTGATCGCAAGTTTCTTTGGGTGATCGCGCGCGCGAGTGCCATTTTGGAAAGTACCCTGGAAGACTACCTAGCTGAGGCTCGACGGCAGGGATTTGACCTGAAGAACCTTATCAGGCCGCGCCACACCGGCCGAGAGGTCAGCGATGCTATGCTTGAGAAACAATGACGCTCATGCCGCGATCCTTCCTTGGACGATGAAGACGACGTTGGTCAGGCCGTCGTAGTTGTTCGGGTTCTGTAAGGACGCGATGTTCGACGCCGTCCGCCGCTGTGACGTCGCTGGCAGTTGGCAAGATCGCGAGGGTTCGATCGCCTCGCGAAAGGCCGCGGCAAGTCTCGGCTAATATAAAGCGAGCGACTGATCGAAATTCATCAAGGAACCCGTGTATGAACCGGAAAGCACTGTATGTCGCGGTCGCTGCGCTTGTCGTGGTGACCATCGGTTTGGGGGCCTATGTCTACCGCCTTGACCCGAGGTCGGGCGTCGAGATGACAATTACCGAGGATCGTCTTTCGATGCGGGACCATTAACGTTCACGCTGCCATTCGTCCCTGTACGATGAAGACTACCGGCGCGATGCCGTCGTATTTGTTCCGATCGCCCGCCACGATGGCGTAATCTTTGCCATTGGCGGTGACCACGTCGCCGACCGTCGGCGAACATGGCCTGCTGTGCGCCGGCTTGCGCGGATCGTCGAGAGGTCAGCTCGGCTTCGCGGCGCCAGACATTCAGCAAGCCGCGATTGACGCCCCAACGCCGGGCGACGGCCGAGATGTTCACGTCGGGCTCTGCGCTGTCGGCAAGGATTCGCGCCTTCTCTTCGTCGGTCCAGTTCCGCCGCTGGCGTCGCCCGGTGATCACCTCGATCCGCCGGTAGGCTCCATCATGCCTGGCTTCATCCATGGCTTCATCCATGACTCCAAACATGGCACCAGCGCGATCTCCAACCATCCCGTTCCACTCCTGTCGATGACGGCGCTTATCTCGCGGTCTCAATCAGCAAAGAAAAGGTGGGCTGTTCGGTGCGCTCACGCTCGATCAAAATCGCCACCACACAGGTGATGGTGTGGAACGGCCTTCCGAAATGGATTGGGTAGTCGACGAGCATTGCCACGCACGGCTCAATTCGCGCCGGCGGCTTTTTCGAGGTCGCTCTAGCCATGCCGCATTAACGCTCGACGATTTCGGTGCGTTGCAGCGTGCGCTTGCTCACTCTTCGATGATGCCGTACGGCCCGTAGGCGGCGCGCCAAAGTGCGCCGTAGCGCTTCTGCCGCCCCATTGCGATTTCGCCGTTGGCATTAAACGTACCGCTTGCGATCTCCGCCTCGCGGAACTCGAAGCCTTCTGGCAGGACGATGCGCGCCCGATGGGGGGCGCCGGTCACAGGATTCCTAATCGGCTCGAGTTCGAGTTCGAGATGGCCGTCTATGCGAAAGCCGCCGGTGCGTTTCTCTATGTCGCTGTGAAACTCGATCGAGGCGAAAATCGGCTCGAGCTCTTGGGCGATGGTGGAGCCGTAAATGTTGAAGACGGTTGTCGGCTCCTGTTCCTTGCCGCCGAGTATGGTGAACAAGGCATCGATCTGCGCCTGGTTCGCATCGGCATCGAAGAACCCGCGTACGACGCCGCCGCCCTCATGCACGGGACCAGGCCAGCGATAGACGGCAGCAACCTTCAGCCCATCGAGCCGCAGATCGCCGAACCATCCCTCTTCGATAAGCATGCATTCGAGGCCTTCGCACAGGCCCTCGGTCGGCTTGCCGTTGAATTCGCACGGGCAGCCGTAATCGCAACTGCACGATGCGATCTTGGGGCCCTTGATCGCCCAATCAACATAGGCCATGGCAACATTCCCGATTGTTCCCGTAAAGGAAGAATGTATCAGATACTTATTCGACCGGCCAGGAACGCCGTGACCGTCCAGCGGATCGCTGAAGCCCTTCCAAGCCGCCGGACTGTTGCCCGATGGCACCGCCAACTCGAAGCTCCATGGGATCTTATGATCTTAACTGGAAGGTTGTATTATTATGCCCGGACCGCCACCTTCTCCCTACGAAGAAAAGACCGCCCAGATGGTGCGGCAGTAGGAACCTGTCGAAAAGCCAATCACCTTTCCTGATGATACATTATGCGATCCTGGACGCACAAAAGCGGAACAAGTGGCGTACACGCGGGCCGTCGGGACCGTCCAGTCGGCTGAGAGGCAAGCGAGGAGGACGGGGCGGATGGTCCCATTAATCGTATGGCCTGCCGCCAAGCCTGAAGCCGTCGCGCATGTGAAGGCCGAGATGGGCCTTTCGGAGCCGCGGGTCTGGCAGATCACATCCGCCGACCGGAAGATGGTGCGCTATCGGTCCCGCCGACCGCCGGAGGTCGAACAGCGGGAGAAGCTGCGTGACCTCGCCAACGAGCTTCGGCGCTTCGGCTATCGGCAGCACTGTCGTGGAGCAACGGTCAGGCGGAAGGCCAAGCCGTCTAAGCGTGAATGTATGGCAGAGCTGGCCGGTAGCTGCTCAGAGCACGCACGCTGCCGCTCAACCAAAATCGCCACCACACAAAGCAAGGAAGAGCCGCTTAATGTGAGAAGCGAGATGGTGATAATCCAGATATATCTACCGAAGCCGAATGACCTGCGGCAAGTCCCGCCATAATTTTGCCAGCCATAGGTCCCAAGCCGAACCCATGTCCGCTAAATCCGGTTGCTAAGAGCAGACCTGGTCGCTCATGGACATGACCCATAACCGGAACAACGTCCGGAAGCGCGTCAATGACACCCGCCCAAACCGCTTCGATCGCAAGTTCGGCAAGCTGGGGCACAAACTGACGCAATTCGTCCTGGGCTTGTCGTACGCGATAATGTGCAGGCCGAGCGCCTTCCGAACTTGGCGCTATGTCTGCTATCGGGCTTGCAATGCGCGAAGACATGAATCGTAGAATTGGACCGAAATAATTCACGCGAGCCGCGTCAGGGTTGGCTCTTCTGGTTTCTCTATAGTGGTGTAGGTATCGCCAGGAGTCGAACCGTACGTCATATTCGCCACCAGCGACCGAGAATATAAATGCCCCCTTCTCATCCTGCCTTAATCCGGTGAATGGGAGCGAGATGCAGGATGTTAGTGTTAAGCCGGGTGCAGGAAGCGTGCGCGCGACGGTCGCCCGTATGCGTTCCTGCGGCAAATTATAACCGACCCCTCGCAGGAGTTTGCCGCTCCCCGTCCCGGCGCTACAAAGAACCCGGTCCGCGCGATAGAGCTTATCGTTAACCCAAACCCCGTGAACATTTCCGGCTTGCAGCTCAAGCTGCGTAACGTGAGCACCCAAGATGACAGAAACGCCTAGCTCTACTGCGGCCTCAAAAAAAGCTCTCGTCGTCCGGCCTGGTTCGGCGCGCCCGTCTGAAGCGGTGAACATTGCGCCGCAGAGGCTAGCTTTATCTGAGAGGAATGGAAGTTTTTCGCGGGTTTTTGCCGATGTAAGCAGGATTGTATCGAGGCCAAAGTCTTTTGCTTTTGACTGCCAGTCGGCTTGGCGCGCGGTCTCGCGATCATTAGTAGCTAAAACAACGTTCCCGCCTCGAAGCCAGCCGACCTTCCGGCCAAGGTCCTCTTCAAGGTCATTCCAGAGGCGTAATGCGGCGATGGCGAGGGGAAGCTCACGAAAGTCCCGCCCCTGTTGGCGAACGAACCCGAGGTTTCGACCAGATTGGCCTGAACCGGGTGTGTCACGCTCGACGATGAGCACCCTTAAGCCTAAGCGTGCTGCATAGAATGCCGTGGAACAGCCGACGATACCGCCGCCGATAACAATCAAGTCCCACTTTTGAGATGGACCAATGCCTTGCCGAGTTCGCATTTAGTGGACTTTCGACAGGAACGAGCGCGTGCGCTGGAAAGCGGGTTTGTCGAATATTTCAGAAGGCGCCCCACATTCGACAATCTCGCCAGCCTGCATAAACGCAATTCGATTGCACACCTCTCGAGCAAAAGACATTTCGTGCGTCACCACCATCATGGTCAGACCTTCGGCTGCCAGAGAACGCATGACGTCGAGGACTTCTCCGACAAGTTCGGGGTCAAGCGCACTGGTCGGTTCATCAAAGAGCAAGACCTTAGGCTTCATTGCCAATGCGCGTGCAATTGCGACCCGTTGCTGTTGACCGCCCGACAACATCCGGGGATAGCTTTGCATTTTATCGGCCAAGCCGACCCGCTCTAAAAGCGCGGTTGCCTGCGCTTCGGCATCACGTCTTGCAAGGCCTCGAACATGAACCGGCGCCTCAATGACGTTCTCAAGAGCGGTTTTGTGTCCAAAGAGGTTGAAGTTCTGAAACACCATCCCAATCCCAGCACGCTGGCGGGCAACCAACTTCTCCGGAAGCTCATGGGCAAGGTTACCGACGCGTCGGTAGCCGATCAATTCCCCATCGACTGTGATGCTGCCCCGCTCGATTCGTTCAAGATGGTTGACGCAGCGCAGAAGTGTCGATTTTCCGGAGCCGGAAGGACCAATAAGGCTAATGACCTCACCGGTAGCGATTTCCAGATTGATGTCATTGAGGACAGTCATGCTGCCGTAACTTTTCGATACCCTGTCAAAGACAATCATCGGATGGGACATGTTATCGAGCCTTCTGGCGAAAGAGACGTCGGGGTTGTGTGATATTGGCTCGCTGGCTTGAGCGAGCGAAGTGACGCTCAATGCGAACCTGAACTGCACTCAGGATGGTGGTCGCGGCCAAATACCAGATGCATGCGACGATCAATAACGGTATCGTTTGGAAGTTACGCGAATAGATAGTTTGGGCAGAATAGAGAAGATCTGCCAGCGAGATCACGCTAACGAGGGATGATGTCTTGAGCATTCCGATCGTCTGATTGCCTGTCGGCGGTATGATGATGGGCATAGCCTGTGGTAACAAAATGCGCCACAATGTTTTCCCATTAGTCATGCCCAGGGATTTCGCGGCCTGTCTTTGGCCAGGGTCGACCGACATCAGGCCGCTTCGAATGATTTCGGACATATAGGCACCCTCGTTCAACCCAAGCCCGAGTACCGCCGCGGTGACGGGCGATATGAGGGTGTTGGTGGGCACCGAGACCCACAATGAAGTGAACGGTACGCCTACAGAAAGCTGCGGGAACAGAGCCCCTAAATTGTACCAGAAAATCAATTGCACCAAAACGGGAGTGCCGCGAAAGAACCAAATGTAAGCGTTGGCGACTGTCGAGATGACAACATTATCGGCCATCGCCATGATCGCGAAAATGGTTCCAAGTACCACACCGATAACCATTGTTACGACCGTGAGCCATATGGTCAGAGAAAGCCCCCAGAGAATGCGACTGTCAAACAGATAGTCCGCGACTACATCCCATCCAAAATTGGGATTCGATGCAATCATCGTCGCGCAGTAGAGGACTAAGAGGATCAGCAACGTAGCAGCGGACCGGGTTTTCCAAGTGCTAGCCGGCACATAGGTTAGCATTGGTCGATCCGGTGAAGCGGTGGGGGCAAGCGTTAAATCGTTTGACATGATCGCTGTCTCTCAGGAATGGCCACTTTGCTGCGGCCGGTGAGAGGGCACCGGCCGAGATGGTTATTTTGTCTGGGGTACGGTAGCGAGATTAATGCCAGGCTCATGCTCCATTGCCATTGGCAAGACAGTCCACTTGGCGTAGATCTTCTCGTAATCGCCGTTCGCCCTGATCTCCTTTAGAGCGAGCAGCAGAGCGTCGCCGAGATCTGTTTCATCCTTGCGAAACGCAATGCCACTCGGCATTCGGGGTAGAATTTGCATCGGAATGACTTTGACTGGATGCGGTGCTACCTTCTGAATTTCTCCAGCGAGGGCTGCCGAGGTCAAAACGAAATCACTGCGGCCTGAATAGAGAGACAGCAAGGTCGCTTCTGATGTTCCAAATTCGGAAACGGAAGGCTTGTCCTTGCCGGCTGCAACGCACGCATCCCCTATTTCCTTGGCGATCATTCCAACCCATTCTGTTCCGCTTTGGGCTGAGCCTTTTAGACCGCAAAGGCCAAGATGGTCTTTTATTTCAGACCCTTTTTGCTCAAGGACATAAGCGGAAGACGTCGTGTAGCCATAGTCGACGAAACTGACAACTTTCTGGCGTTCAGCATTGTCTGTGATGCCTTCCATGGCGATGTCCCATCGCCCGGCTTGAACACCTGGTATGAGGGAGTCGAATGAAACGGACGTAACATCGACTTTTACGTTAAGCCGGTCAGCAATCGCATTCCAAAGGTCGACTTCGAATCCGACGATTTCCCCTGCGTCGTTGACCGATTGGAATGGTGGATATTTTGCATCCGTAACGAGTTTGATGACGCCGGCATCTCTATATATTTGAGGTACGATATCCGCGGCCGTCTGCGCATGAACGGCGCCTGTTGTTAGAACGACGCCGACCGCTACCCAAGCAGTTGCCGCCACTGCAGTCTGGTAGCGTTTTGCTTTCACTGCACTCATATTTGCTCTCCCATTTTGTGGCCTAAACTATTCGCGAGCCACCGGCCGTTGTCGCTCGCATTTCCCTTTTCGTCCGCATTGCGTACGAGAGTTCCACCTCATCCCACGCCTCAGCATTCCAGCGATGCAGTGATCTCAATCTCGACCTTTGCGCCTGGTGCAGGAATCTCGCAAATGAGCATCGTGCTCGTGGGCCGAATATCTCGGAAGACTTCGCCCAGCACGGCCGTAACGTCAGCCGCGCAGGCCTGATCAACGACATACACCCGGCTGACAACGGCATTTGCGAGGCTGCCGCCGGCCTGCCGAAGCGCCTTGTCGATAGAGGCGAGCGCGTTCCTGGCTTGCTGGGCCGCATTGTCGGGAAAGTTACCGGTGTCCGGGTCCCGCCCGGTCGTGCCGGAGACATAGACTGTAGTGCCGACTATGACGGCTTTGGCATAACCCGCCATTTCCTCCGACGGAACACCGGCGAATATACGGTTTTTCATAATGGTCTCCTCGCGTATTGCCTTTAGAACAAAGGCTCTCTCTTTTCGGGTGAAGGCTCGAATAAGGCTGACGCCAGGCCTGTTCCTTGTCAGGACCGCAGAACGCGGCGCAGCCCTGCAAGTCGGTCAATGACCACCATGGCCACGGCAGATAGCAGAATGAGCGAACTCGCCAGCGCCGCCGCCACTGCGTCGTATTGAAACTTGATGTACGAGTAGAGCTCGACCGGAAGCGGCGTCCAGGATGGAGGAGCGAGGAAGACCGAGATCGGGAAATCGTTCCACGACAAGATGAAGCAGAGCGTAAGGCTTGAGATCAACCCCGTACGGATCACTGGTAGCGTCACCGAAAACAGGGTCCTGATGCGCCCAGCCCCTACGTTACGCGCCGCCTCTTCGTAGGAGGGATCAAAATTGAGCAGGCTCGCGGTCAGTATCCGTACGGCGTAGGGCATGATATGGATTGCATGCCCCACGAGCAGCGGGACCAAACCGGATCCGTACCCGACACGAACGAAGTATATATAGAGGGCGAGACTGAGGATCGTCGTCGGGATCAGCAGGGGTGTCATGAGGATCAGATTGATCGCTCCCTTGCCAGGGAAGTTCGTGCGCGCCAGCGCGATAGCAGCTGGCAGCGCGAGAGCATTGGCGATGAGAGCGGCCGCAAGGCCCAAAACCAAACTAACTCCCATTCCTCGAAGAAACGTCTTCGAACTCCAGGCGGCTCTGAACCAGTCGAGGGTGAACCCGTTTGGCGGCAGAACGAATTCACGTGGATTGACCGCCACGATCAGCGTTACCGCGATCGGGAAGATCAGGAAGGCCATCATCGAAAATGTGACGAGCCGCAGTGCAATGGTGCTGATATCCCAACGAGTCATCGTTTTGCCTCCAGCCGGCTGAGTATGAGGCGGCCGGCAAGCGCGGACATGCCCAAGATAAGCAACGCGTTCACCGAAACCATGATCACCGAGAGCGCCGAAGCGAATGGAAGATCGTTGTTCAGAAGCGCCTCGCGATAAATGACCAAACCGATCATCTGCGTATTGCTGTCGCCGATCATCAAAGGAACCGCGAAAGCAGCGAAGTTCAGCGAGAAGACGATCACAAGACCGGCATAAAGACCTGGCGTCGACAACGGAAAGACTATCTTCCAGAAGGCGGTCCACCGGTTGGCGCCAACATTGCGAGCAGCTTCGACCAGGAAAGGATTGATGCGCTCGATGGAATCGAGCAGCGAAAGCACGATGTAGGGCGTGCCGATGTACACAAGGAGGATAACCACTCCCTTTATGTCCCACATGTAGCGCACGGGCTGGTCATATACGCGAAGGGCGATCATGAGTGAGTTCATGAGACCGCCCCCCCGGAAGATTACAATCCACCCATAGACGAGCGTCACTAGGCCTATCAGCAGAGGAGCCATCGTCAGCGCCATGAGCACATTGCGCTGCAGCCCCGAGGTCTTCGCGATGTACAGAGCGACCGGATAAGCGCAGATCACCGAGATCGCAGTGGCCAGGAGCGCGATGCGAACCGAGAACCAGAGCGTATTCACCAGGTACCAGGGTTCGGTCAGGAAACGCGTGTAGTTCTCGAGGGTCATCGCCTCAACTATATAGGCCCCTTCCGCAAGCTCATTGAAGCTCGTACGAAATACCCAGACCATGGGAAAGGCTACGAACAATAGCAGCGCGAGCAACGCGGGCGAGAGAAAAGGAAGAATTCGCCGGGTCATCTCAGGCATTCCTCTCGTCGGGAATGAGGCGCAGATGTTCCGGTGAAACGCAAATCCAGACGCGGCTTCCACTCTCGATGAAACTGTCGAAATTGTGAACTTCGGCGCGCAGGATATCGCCGCTGTCGAGGCGCACCGAATAGCGCAGCAGCGCGCCGAAATATTCGGCCAGGACCACTTGCCCTGTCAAAATGTTATCGCCGTCAGCGGCGGTCGTTTTGAGCGTCACCCGTTCGGGGCGAATGAGTGCACGCACCTTGGTACCCAGAGCTACGGGTTGTTTCGTAACTGCGCGCAACATCTGACCTGAGCCGAGTTTCACCTCGACTCCTCCGCCTTCCGCGCTTGTTACGATGCCTCCGAGGAAATTGGTGATGCCGACAAAATCTGCCACGAAGCCGGTCGCAGGATTTTCATAAAGCTCGAATGGCGCTGCAACCTGTTCCACTTGCCCCTTGTTCATGATCACCACGCGGTTCGACATTGAAAGCGCCTCTTCCTGGTCGTGGGTCACGTAGAGTGTGGTCATTTTCATCCGCGCCTGGAGTTCCTTGAGTTCCCGGCGCATGGTGACGCGGAGCGCGCGGTCGAGATTCGAGAGCGGCTCGTCCATGAGTAGGACCTGCGGTTCCAGTGCCAGCGCGCGGGCGAGCGCCACGCGCTGCTGTTGCCCGCCCGAAAGCTGGCGCGGCAGCCGGTTCTCATACCCCGAGAGGCCGGTTGTCGTAAGCGCTTCCGCGACTTTGTCGCGGATGAAGTTCCGATTTTTCTTTCGCAGTTTCAGGCCGAAAGCGACATTCTCAGCCACCGTCATATGGGGCCAGAGTGCATAATTTTGGAAGACGAAGCCCAGATCGCGCTTTTCCGGCGGTAGGTGGGTAACGTCGCGGCCACGGACCCGGAGTAAGCCGCCGGAGGGATCGACGAAGCCCGCGATCATCCTGAGCGTCGTGGTCTTTCCACAACCGCTGGGGCCGAGCAGCGACACGAACTCCCCCTGGCCAACATCGAAGGATACATTGTCGACGGCCGTCATCGCGCCATAGCGCTTCGTGATCCCCTCGACCTGAATTGAATCATTGGACATGGTTGCATTGTTCCTGTTCTGGCAGTTCCGCCGGGAACGCGCCTTGCCGAAAGGCCCGGCTCACAAGGTTAGCCGTGGCGCTCGATCGTGCGTGCACCACGGCCGCTTGCTTAGCGCGTAGCCTTCTGGTTCAGCTGCTGCTGCCAGCCCGCTTTGTTGGCAGTGATCTTCTCCTGATCCGGCAGGTAGAGACGGCCGAATGCATCGTTCAGCACAAGCAGATCCCGGAACTCAAAATCATCGGGTATTTCGGCATTCTTTACCGTCGGCGCGTAGAGATTCCGTGTCGCGAAAGCAACCTGGACCTCCGAACTGAGAATGTAGTTTACGAAGGCCGCCGCCATCGCCGAATTCTTTGCATCCTTGTGGATGTTTACGCTTGTGATCAGCGGGAAAGTGCCTTCTTCCGGGCGTACGAAGCTCACATTCGTCACGCCTTTCGACAGCAGTTCCTTCATCCGTCCGGTTGCGAGCATTCCAAGCCAGGCATCCCCCGTTTCGAAGAGCGAAACCATCTGGCTTTCGACATCCAGCGAGCCGATTAGATTGCCGCTCTTGATCAACTCGGCCATGCGGTCGAGCCCGGGCTCGACATTGTCGATACTGCCGCCGTTCTTCTCCGCCTGCAGAACGGTGAGACTGAGGGTTGGGATATGGTCGATCCCGTAGATGACGACGCGGTTCTTGTATTCGGGTTTCCAAAGCTCGTCCCAGGTCGCCGGGACGGTGGTGACCGTGTCCTTGTTGTAGGCCAGTACGTAGTCGCCGACGTTTGCAAAGACGGTGTAGGGCGAGTGGACCGCATTTGGATAAAGATTTGCCATGTTCGGGATCTTTGCAGGATCGAGCTTCTGCCAAAGCCCTTCCTTCTCGCCCGCTATGGAATTCAGTAGCGTATTGGTGACGACGTCGACCTGGCCCAACCGTGCCTTGATGAGGTGATCGGGGCTCGCACCCACCACCCATTCGATGCGGCAATTGTGCTCCTCTTCGAATTTTTGCGCCACGGCTTGATAGGTGGCCTGATAGCTGCCGCCCCAGGTCGTAACCCTTAACGCGCAATCTTCCGCGACTGCCATTCCCGCCCAGGACACTGAAATCGCAGCACCGGCAATGAGATGTCGAATATACATTTGTGACTCCTCCCGTCTGACAAATGAAAGGCTGGCAGAACCGCTGCCTCGGCATGTGTCCGGTTCATCGTTCGATGACTCCGGAGGCCTGCCCGCCCGCACCAGATGCTGGCGCAGATGGTTATTCCTCGTTGGGTACCCTCGCTGCGCGGCGGGCACGCAGATCGCTCAGCGAGTAGCGGCAGTGGATGGCTTCCGGATCAACGACCAGTTCGATCAAGGCAGGTTTGCCGGCGGCGAGGCAGCGTTCGAAGGCGGGGGCGAATTCCTTGGTGCAAGTCACCCGTTCTCCATGAGCGCCGTACGCTTTCGCCAGCAGCAAGAAATCGGGATTCGTGAGATCCGTGCCATTGACACGCCCCTCGAGACGGGTTTCCTCATGGATGCGGATCGTGCCGTAGAGCCCGTTGTTGAAGAGCACAATAATGATATTCACCCCGTATTGGACGGCTGTCGCCAGTTCCTCGCTGCTCATCTGGAAGCAGCCGTCGCCGACGAATTCCACCACCACCCGATCGGGATGGGCGATCTTCGCCGAGATCGCCGCCGGGAGCGAATAGCCCATCGAGCCGCTGATCGGGCCGAGTTGCGTGTGCAGGCGATAGTGGGGGAAATAGCGCTGGCTCCAGGTGGCATAGGCCCCGACGCCGTTCGTGACGATCGCATCCTCCGGCAGGCGTTCGCGCAGCCAGCCCATCACTCCGGGCAGATCGATTTCGCCTGGACAGGGCTGCGGCTCACGCTCCTTCATCAGGGTGGCGCGCAGCGTCGAGGTCCAGTCGGCATGTTCGGCGCGCGGGGTTGCCGATCGGCGTGCCAATGCGCGGGCGGTGGCGTCATTGTCCGCCGCCAGCGCCAGATCAACCTGAAACACTCGATTGAGATCGCCGTGATCGGGCATAACGTGAACGACCCTTTGCCTGGGGCGCGGGATCGAGAACAGCGTGAAACCCTCCATGTAGCCGGCACCGATCGTGTTCACGTCGCTCAAGGCATCATTCAACATCAGGATGAAATCGGCTTCGCGAATATGCGCGAGCAAGGTGGGGTTGGAGCCGATGCCGATCTCGCCGACGTAACAGTCGAGACGATGATCGATGATGTCACGTCGACGGAAGGTCGTGACCACTGGCAGGCCAAGATTGGTGGCGAAGCGCTGAACGTCCTCGCGCGCCGTTTCGCTCCAGCCCGAACCACCGACGACCACCAGCGGCTTTGCTGCCGCCGCGAGCATTGCAAAGATGCGGTCCAAATCCTCCTCGCGCGGCGCGCCTGCATGCGAGGCGACGGCAGGCCGCGCCGAAGGCGCCACGTCGCACTTCTCCTCCAGCACATCCTCCGGCACCACAAGGACGACCGGCCCTCGGCGCCCCGAAAGCGCCGTCGCCCAGGCACGCTGGATGAATTCGGGGATCCTCGCCGGATCGTCGATTTGCCCCACCCATTTGGCCATCGGGGCGAACATTGTGCGGAAGTCATAGGACATGAAGGCCTCGCGCTCGAGAATGGAACGCTTGACCTGGCCGACTATCAGGATCATCGGCGAGGAATCCTGAAACGCGGTATGGACGCCGTTCACGGCGTTCGTCGCGCCGGGGCTGCGCGTGACGAAGGCGATCCCGGGCTTTCCCGTCAGCTTTCCATAGGCTTCCGCCATCTGGGCTGCGCCGTTTTCATGGCGGCAGCTGACCGATCGGATGCGCGGATGGCGCGTGGTTAGAGAGTCGAGCGCAGTGAGGAAGCTCTCTCCCGGGACATGATAAACGATCTCTGCCCCGTTCACGGCAAGTTCGTCAGCGAGTATTTCTGCACCTTTTCTCATTCTTTCCTCCGCCGCGTCAGCCGATTACAAATGGATTTGCGATCTCTTCGGCGGTCGACAGCCAGACCGCTTTGGTCTGCAGATATTCGTAGATCCCGGCCACGCCGTTCTCGCGTCCGATGCCGCTTTTCTTGTAGCCGCCAAATGGCGTGGTATAGGAAATGTCACGATAGGTATTGACCCAGACGCTGCCGGCCTCGAGCCGCTCCGACATCTTCAGCGCAAGGCGCATGTCCGAGGTCCAGACGCCGGCACCAAGACCGAACTCGCTGTCATTGGCGATTGCGAGGGCTTCTTCGGGTTCATCGAACACGATGGCCGAAAGAACGGGGCCGAACACCTCCTCCCGCGCGATGCGCATGTCGTTGTTCACGCCGGCGAAGATGGTCGGCTCGATAAAGTAGCCAGTGCCGCATTCCTCAACGTCGGGGCGCCCGCCGCCGAGGATGAGCTCGGCGCCTTCCCGGCGAGCGATATCGATATAGCCGAGGACCTTTTCGAACTGCATGCTGTTGGCGATCGGCCCGATCTGCGTTTCGACCTTGCGCGGATCGCCGATACGCGCCGTCTTTGTGAAGACGGCGAGCTTCTCCAGGAACTCGTCGTGGATTGAGCGGTGCACCAAAAGACGCGAGCCGGCAATACAGGTCTGGCCGACGGCACCGAAGATCCCCCCTACGACGCCGCGCACCGCATTGTCGAGATCGGCATCGCCAAAGACGATATTGGGGGATTTGCCGCCCAGTTCGAGGCTTACGCGCTTCACGTCTTTTGCAGCGAGGGAATAGAGATGGGCGCCTGTCTTCGTCGAACCGGTGAAACCCACGTGGCGGGTCAGCGGATGCGTGACAAGCGGCTCGCCGACCTCAGGGCCGTAGCCGGTGACGACATTGATCACGCCGGTCGGGAATCCGGCCTTCTCGACCAGCTCCATCAACTTAAGCGCGGTAGCGGACGTGAATTCGGCCGGCTTCATCACCAATGTGTTACCCGCCGCCAGGGCGGGGGCAGCCTTAAGGGAGAACAGGAGCAGCGGCGCGTTCCACGGTACGATGCCGACGCAGACGCCAAGCGGCTCGTGACGAGAAAAGCTCAGCGCAGGCTTGTCACAGGGGTGAAGCGTACCTTCGATCTTGTCGGCGAAACCGGCATAGTAGTGATACCAACGCGGGATGTAGCGGATCTGATGTGTCATCTCGGCGAGCAGGCGACCGTTGTCACGCACCTCGATGTCGGCGAGCGCGTCGGCGTGCTCCTCGATCAGGGCGCCGAACCTCTGGATAATGCGTCCGCGTTCGGTCGGGTGCATCTTGCCCCAAGGACCCTGGCTGAAAGCACGATGGGCCGCACGTACCGCGCGATCTGCGTCTTCCGCATTGCCGCGCGGGACAAGGGCCCACGGCCTTGCGGTGAAGGGATCCACCGTCTCGATGTATTCCCCTGATGCCGGGGCGACCCATCGGCCGCCGATATACATGGACAGTTTCGGCAGGTTTTGCATGGATATATATCTCCTCCTCGCGGCGTGAGGCCGTGCCTCAGCGTCATTTCTATATCTATTGCGATTTAAAATGACATTCCTTTGACGTGTCAAGGACAGAATTACGCTGGCAAAAAACAAATAAAATGCCTAAAATATCGCCATCTGTGTTTAATTATGCCCGAATATTAGGCATAACCGGCAAATTCTCGACTTTTTGACAATCGCTCTTGCCTTAAAGGCCAATCTGGTGTGACTTGGGTTGAAAGATAATGATATCATTTGGAGAATGCAGTGGCATCAGACCAACCCCTATACGAGCAGATCAAGAGCGCGATCGATCGCCGTATCGAGACGGAGGAATGGCCGCCCAACTTTCAAGTCCCTTCGGAACAGGACCTTGCCAGCGAATTCGGCGCATCCCGCCTCACCGTACGGCGGGCCCTGCGCGAGTTGCAAACCGACGGCGTGCTGCTGCGCGTTCAGGGACGCGGTACCTTTGTCATAGGTCCGCGGATGCAATGCGCCGTTTTCAACCTGGCCGACATATCGGAAGAGATAGCGTCTTCCGGGGCCGCCCACAGCTGCCGTGTCCTGCAGCACTCCATCCTGGGCAAAGACGGCCTCGGTCGAAACATGCTCCAGCTCGGCGCCGAGGACACCATCTTCCATACGCGCCTTCTGCATCTGGAGGATGGAAGTCCGATTCAACTCGAGGATCGCTATGTGAATGCCGCAGAAGCACCCGCCTACATCGAGCAAGATTTCTCAAAGATGAGTCCGCACAGTTGGTTGCTCCGGGAGACCACCGTCACGACTGTCGACAACACGATCCGTGCCATCCGTGTAGACGAGGAAATCCGCCAGCACCTCCGCATCGACGCGAGTCAGCCCTGCCTGTTGCTGGACCGATCGACCTGGCGCGACGGTATCCCCGTCACGCGCAGCCGCTTCATCTACCCCGGCGACCGCTACCGCATGCGCTCCAGTCATGAGGCGCGCACCAACCGCATCGTCACCATCCCCGCCACAGCCGGCACAGGCCGCTAACGCCCGCCAGAAGGAGCCCTTCATGAGAGACTTCGTCCGCAAACTACAGGAACGCGGTGACCTTTTGGTCGTCGAGCGGGAAGTCGATCCCGCGCACGAATTGGCTGCCGTCACCCATCTCGCTCAAAAGAAATGGGCAAAGCCCGTGATGTTCACCAATGTGAAAGGCACGCGCTTTCCCGTGGTCACCAATGTCTACAGCACTCGCGAGCGGCTGGGTGAGGTGATCGGCATCGACGCCGGGGATTTCTGCCGGCAGTGGAGCAGACTTTCCTCGCTCGGCTCGGCCGAAATGCGGGAGCCGCTCGTTCCGGCGAACCAGCCCCCTGGATACGACGAGGTCAAGCTCTCCGACCTTCCGCTGATCACCTACTCTGATCGCGACGGCGCGCCTTACTTCACGTCCGCCATGTTCATCGCCAGGGATCCCGAGACCGGCGTGGGCAACCTCTCCTACCACCGCTCGATGTTCATCAGCGACAACGAGCTGCGCTGCCGCCTTGCACCTCGCCACCACCTGACGATCTACCACGAGAAGGCCGAGAGAATGGGCAAGCCTCTCGAGGCCGCCATGCTGATCGGTCCGCCGGCCCACGCCTTCCTTACCGCCGCCGCCCCCCTTGCCTATGACGTCGACGAGTTGGAGGTTGCCGCCCGACTCCGCGGCAAGCCAATTGAGATGCGCCGCTGCAACCACATCGACCTAGAGGTACCCGCCGAGACCGAGGTGGTGATCGAGGGCCGCTTCATGCCCAACGAACGCCGCCCCGAAGGTCCGTTCGGCGAGTTCATGGGCTACTACGTCCCTGTCGGCCCCAATGCCGTCTTCGAAGTGCTGGGCGTCACCGTTCGCAAGGATGCCATCTTCCATTCGATCCTCTGCGGCTCGCCCGAGGAGGTGTTGACCCTCGAGCTTTCCGTCTCGGCCAACATCTACCAGCGGCTGAGTGCCGCGCTTCCGGGCATCGTGAACGTGACCTGTCAGCCCTTCGTCAACCATGCAGTCGTTCAAATCGAGCCCCAGTTCGAGGGCCACGCGCGTCAGGTCATGCTGGCGACGATCGGCGCCGAGCCAATCTGGGCCAAGCAGATTACGGTCGTCGACACCGACGTCGACATCTACAGCATGGACGACGTGCAATGGGCAATCTTGACCCGTTGCCGCCCGGACAAGGATACCATGATCATTCCCGAGACGCCTTCTTTCTACCGGGACGAAGCAAAGGATCACTGGGGGCGCTTGCTTGTCGATGCCACGAAACCCTGGGGTCGTGAGGAGGAATTCGAGCGCAAGCGCTTGCGCATGGTCAACGACATCCGCCTTTCCGACTGGTTTGCGGGCGCCTGAACATGAGCAGTCGGCGGTTGATTGTCGGAATCACAGGTGCCTCCGGCGCGGCCTACGGGATCCGTGCCCTTGAGCTCGCGCGGGCAGCGGGGGTGGGAACACATCTCGTCGTCAGCCGCTCGGCTCTTCTCACGCTGAATCAGGAGCTCGGCCTTCAAAAGGCCGATCTCGCGGGCCAAGCCGATATGATCTATCCGGTAGCCGATATTGGCGCCGCCATCGCCAGCGGATCATTCCCCACCATCGGGATGCTGATCGCCCCCTGTTCGGTGCGGACAATGTCGGAAATCGCCACAGGCGTGACCTCCACTTTGATGAGCCGCGCCGCCGACGTGGTGCTGAAGGAGCGCCGGCGACTCGTGCTCATGCTGCGCGAGACACCGTTGCATCTGGGGCATATCGAGACTATGGGCGCCCTCACCCGAATGGGAGCCATCATCATGCCCCCGGTCCCTGCCCTCTACGCAAAGCCGCAGAGCCTCGATGAAATGATCACGCATTCCACCGCCCGCGCCCTCGACCTCTTTGGCATCGATACCGGAGCCGTCAAACGCTGGAGCGGCCTCAAAGACGCCCTGGCAGAGGAAGCGACATGAGCAACAGCCGTACGACAGTTCATGGCACGATCGTCGGCGTGATCGTGCTCGACACAGGCTTTCGCCGTCTGCCCGGTGACATCGCCCATGCCGCAACCTGGCCGTTCCCGGTCCAGTTTCGTATCGTGCGCGGTGTGCGCCCCAGGGACGTGATCGAGGGCAACCCTCGACATTCGCTCGACGCGTTCCGTGCAGCGATCGATGATCTGGTCGCGCTGGGTTGTACCGCGATCACGACCAGCTGCGGATTCCTCGCCGCCCTTCAGGGCGAATTGACGCTTCACTCTCCCGTGCCCTTTCTTTCCTCGGCGCTGCTGCAGATCCCGATGATCGAGCACATATTGCCTGCCGGAAAGAAGCCGGGGCTGATCCTGTCGGATCCGCATTCGATCACGGAGCGTCACCTCCACGCCGTCGGGGCTGCGCCGGGCCTGCCAATGGCGGCGCTGCCGGTAGACGGGCCGCTGCTGCGCAACATGCGCGAACAGGCGACGGAAGTTGATGCCGCCGCCCAGGAAGCCGACGTGATGGCAACAGTCGCAGAGCTAATGGCGCATCACTCGGAAGTGGGGGCGCTGGTCTTTGAATGCGCCAACCTGCCCCCCTACTCGGCAGCTGTGTCGCGGCGGTTCGGGCTCCCGGTCTTTGATATCGTCACATTGGTACGCTGGATGCAGCTATCGCTGGCTCCGCCGGATTATTTCAAATGAGCGACCGCTGCGATTTGCTCGTCATCGGCGGTGGCCTGATCGGCTCGGCGATTGCCTGGGGAGCGGCGCGGAAAGGTGCACGGGTTACGCTTCTTGACGAAGGCGACATCGCCTATCGTGCCTCACGTGCGAACTTCGGGCTGGTCTGGTTGCAAGGCAAGGGGCTGGGGCATCCGGATTACATGCATTGGTCGATCCGCGCCGGGCAGCTTTGGCCGGAGCTTTCGACTATCCTCCTGAAGGAGACGGGCATCGATATAGGCTGGCGCGGCGGCGGTGGCTTGCACTTCTGTCTTTCCGAATCGGAGATGGCGGCGCGTCGCGCTCTTATCGCGCGCTCGTCTGCCGAAGGCGCCGCGATCCGCATACAGCTTCTCGATCGCGACGCGCTGCACGAGATCGTACCGGATATAGGACCCGAAGTTCGCGGTGCCTCGCTCTCCGATCTGGACGGCGAGGCAAATCCGCTCCTGACCCTCAATGCACTTCAGCTTGCTTTTCAGCAGAACGGCGGCCGGCTGGTCGTACAATTCGCCGCCCGAAACATCCGCTCCGAGCCGGCGCGCGGTTTCGTGGTGAGCGATGCGAACGGCGACGAAATCTCTGGCAGGCGCGTGGTCCTTGCGGCGGGTCTCGGAAACAACGAACTAGCGCGTCAGGTCGGCCTGAAGCTGGGCCTCACCCCTGAACGCGGCCAGATCGTCGTCACCGACCGGATCGCTCCATTTCTTCGCTACCCGAGCAATGCGATCCGCCAGACCCGGGAAGGCACCGTGCTCCTCGGCAGCTCACACGAGAATGCAGGATTTTCCACCGGAACGGACGTCGAAACCATCGCACGCCTTTGTCGTATCGGCACACGGGTATTCCCGGCTTTGCGGGTAGCACGGCTGATCAGGGCCTGGGGCGCATTGCGCATCATGAGCCCGGACGGTTTACCTATCTACGAAGAGGCGCCCGAAATGCCCGGCGCCTACGTCGTCACTTGCCACAGCGGGGTCACTCTCGCCAGCCTGCATGCACTCGAGCTTGGCCCGGCGCTAGCCGAAGGGCATCTTGGCCCGGCCCCACGATCCCTGAGGAGCACGCGCTTTGCCCTTTAAACGCCTTGACCCGGTCGCCCGATCTGACGCCGGCAGCTTCCTGTTCGAAGGCCGGCCCATCGCCTTTCGCCCGGGAGAGACGCTTGCCGGTGCTCTGCTTGCGGCGGGTGTCACGCATTTTCGCGAAACGCCCGTATCGGGCAGTCAACGCGGCCCGTGGTGCCTCATGGGCGTTTGCTTTGAATGTCTGGTTCGGGTCGATGGCCGGGACAATCATCGTGCCTGCATGACAACCGCCGAGGCAGGCATGATCGTCGAGCGTCAGATCGGCCCGCGACGCGACGCTGCGGGGTACGCAGAATGAGCCTCTGGGATGCCATTGTCATCGGCGCAGGTCCGGCGGGAATCGGTGCTTCGAGTCTACTGGCCGAGAACGGGGCAAAGGTTCTCGTGATAGACGAGGCTCCCGGGCCCGGCGGCCAGATCTGGCGCGGGGTCGAGGACGTTTCTGACGCCCGTGCGCGGATACTTGGATCCGATTATCTGGCGGGCCGCGATGAAGTCCGGCGGCTGCGTGCCAGCGGCGCCGAGCTTTCCTTCGAAACCCAGGCATGGCGGGTCGAGCCCGAGGGCACCGTCTGGCTCAAGGATTCCCATGGTATCCGTCGCGAACGCGGCCGCCGGCTCCTGATTGCCACGGGCGCAATGGAGCGGCCATGTCCCCTCGACGGTTGGACGCTGCCGGGTGTGACCACAGTCGGCGGGCTGCAGATTCTTCTCAAGCGAGAGGGAATGCTGCCCGGAGGTCCGCTCGTGCTGATCGGGACGGGCCCGCTGTTCTACCTCTTTGCGGCGCAATGTCTTGCGGCGGGCATGCGAGACCTCTCTCTCATCGACACCGCCGCGGCCGGCGCGATTGTCTCCGCCCTCAGATATGTTCCGGCTGCACTCACCGGAAAAGGGCCTTCATATCTGATCAAGGGGCTGAAGCTGCTTTGGATGCTCCGACGGGCGGGCGTCGACATTTATAATCATTCGGGCGATCTTCGCATCAAGTCGGCCGCGGACGGACTTGAGGTCCACTTTCGAATGCGGGAGGTTGAGCATCGTCTATCCGCAAGTCACGTCGGACTCCATGAAGGAGTAATCCCGGAAACGCATCTTCCGCGCGCATTGGGATGTAGGATGCACTGGTCGGAGGCTGGGGGCGCCTTCCACCCGCATCGTGACATCGATCTTCAAAGTTCGGTTGCAGGCGTCTATATTGCCGGCGATGCCGGCGGAATCGGGGGCGCCACCGTCGCCTTGCTTGAAGGTCGGCTCGCCGCCATGGGAATTCTCACGAGCCTGGGCCGGCCAATTGGCGAGTTGCTCCTGAGGGCGACGCGTCGCGACCGAGCGGCCCATCTTGCAGCACGGCCGCTTCTTGACCACCTCTATCATCCGTCTCCCGCGATATTGACGCCCGCGGACGGGGTCCTGGCGTGCCGGTGCGAGGAAGTGACCTGCGGTGAAATCCGTGCAGCACTGCGTGCCGGCTGCGCCGGGCCCAACCAGGTAAAGGCCTTTTTGCGCTGCGGGATGGGTCCGTGCCAAGGGCGAATGTGCGGTATGACGTTGACGAGTTTGGCGGCGTCGACCCACGATATTTCGATGGGGGATGCAGGTTTCCTAACGATCCGTCCGCCGCTCCGTCCGATATCCCTCGGAGAAGTCGCGGATCTTGTCGAGCCGTGACGGACGGAAGGACAGCGTGTCACCGACTATCATACTCTCTTAACTTCTGCTGAGCGCGGCAGAGGATCTCCGGACTAGATCATCTGTGTCACTTGATTTTCTTGAGCGACTTAGACGCAGCCGGTCCGCGCGTGGTCGCAATGCGGCTCTGTCGCGCCTCGTGTGAGCTGCGCAGCCGGTACCGATCGCCAGGATAGATAAAGCGGCTGCGTGTCACCGGAACACCTTCACGCCAGGTCGATCGATCCAGCAATAGACATGGTTGGCTGCTGTCGATCTGCAAAAGCCGGCATGCTTCTTCGTCCGGCCTGATTGCGCGAATCGTGTTGTCCACCGAAGTAACGGTCGTCTCACGAAGCAAATACGCATGTGGTGTGATTTTCGTGAAATCCTGCTCCAAGAACGACGGAGCCTCTGTTGCATTCACATAGCGGTCTTCGAGCTGGATCGGTGTACCGTCCTCCAGATGCAGCAATCGCACATGAAAAACGACCCCATCCGGCCCCAGGACCAGCATATTCGATTCCGAGCTGTCTCGTGGAATTACGCCAAGGTTTATCAACTTGCTAGTATGGGCGCCGCCACTGAGCGCGATCTCCTCGGCCATGTCGGAAATATTGAAGACGGCACATTGCATACGCCGGCCAACGACGAATGTTCCGCGCCCTTGTATGCGTATGAGCACGCCCTCGGCTTGCAGTTCACGCAATGCACGCCTCACGGTAAGGGGTGACGCGCCAAACTCCTCCGCAAGTTCAACCTCCGCCGGAACTTGAAACTCAGCGGGCCATTCCTCCGCTTCAACACGGCGGTCGATGGTCTCCTTGATCTTTTCATAAAGGTGCGGATCGGACTCAGGCATATTCGGCCTTGATAATGATATTGTTTGAGGGGTATCACGCTTTGTGTGTACCTGTCCACGTACCCTCCGCAAGAGCAAGATACTGATCACACGCTGTTCGAGACGCGTTTCGAGACCCGGTTCCCAATGAGTAAACCGGCGATTTCGTTCTGATATTATTTGCTACTGGCTCACCGCTTCAGGTTCGGTGCTGGCGTCGCAAAAGCGACCGTACGGCGTCGACGATCAAACTTGCTTGGGGCAACTCTCCCGTTAAGTTGTCCGCAGCGAAGTGGCTGAGCACCATATGCGCAACGGCAGCGATCCGCGCCGGCTTATCGACGTGATTCTCGGTTCGAGCTAGAGCGATTATTGCTTTTTCCAATACCGAGACCTCCAGCTTCTCGGCTTCTAGTTCGAGCGCCTTTATCTTTTCTCGAAAGGCTACCACGGGTTCATGGTTTTCCTTCCAGGGGTTGGCCTTTAGCTGCACCCTCACCGCGCGCAGGGGACGTACGACCTCGGCCCGCCATTTGCCGCAGGCGTTGTCAAGCGCCCGGATCGTCTCGGAGTCAATGCGGTAGCCCCGCCCCGCCCCATGGAGCAGAGCAAGAAACAGCGGTACGTCGAGCTCAAACCGGTCCTGCAGCTCCAGGCAAGCCTGAGCGGCTCCCGGCATTGCATAAAGCTTCAACATGAAGCTCCACAAGTCGGGAACAGTAGAAGTGCGAAGTGTCAAAGTTTACCTCCTTGCGCCTCGGCATCACGTCAGGTCACTGCCGCACCCAGAACGGATCGATCTTTTCAATTTTTACTTGCGAAGGCTTACAACCTTTACGAAAAACTCACAGCATTGTACGAAGACGTGTGCCGGTTTTCCACCCGCAGCACGCTCTATCCGGTCGATCCGAGCTTAATATCACCTTGATTTCGCGCCACCGCTGCCGACGACAGAAGAGGCCTTTCGAAATCGACGTCTCACCGTATAAACTCCAAGCAGGATTTTTGTGCCTAAGTTCGGCCCAAGGTCCTGCAAGCCGGCCCTGCGTTGAATCTAGAGCCCCCGGAATGACTGATCCAGCAGCTTCGAAGGCAGTGGACGAAAGCCGTGTCAATCACTTGAGTGGAATCGAACCCTCGGCCCCTAGCCAGTCTTAAGCTTGTGCGGCCGATGCGGTCGCTAAGACGGCCGATTCAGGCGTAGATTTCTTCACCAAATGGTGCTATTTGTAACACTAAAGCTAG
>Ga0209281_1000486_pt1 | contig 55016 bp, 52 predicted proteins | sample MedtruBG_FD_187514 | JGI IMG/M metagenome (GOLD analysis project Ga0209281, IMG submission 187514) | Root nodule microbial communities of legume samples collected from California, USA - Medicago truncatula BG (SPAdes) (version 2) | ecosystem: Host-associated > Plants > Roots > Nodule | place... | reverse complement strand
AAATCGAAGATTTGGGAAAAGCTAATATCTCGTGATGATGGCATAGAGGTAACACTCCTTCCCATTCCGAACAGGAAAGTTAAGGTCTATAGCGCCAATGGTACTGCATGGGAGACTGTGTGGCAGAGTAGGACGTTGCGAGGTAATTTTAAAAGATAGTTGTATTAACTATCTTTTTTATATATAAAAAAATAAAAAGAAAGAAATATAATTAGTAAGCTTAAGGACTACAATAAATTAATTATATAAGAATAAAAACATTGAAAATTTAGAGGTTACAAATTATAATGATAATAACAGTGATCCAGAAAACTAATTTTTTAATAAAGGCTATGAAGTCTAATTTTTATACCCAAAGGTGTACGAATTAGGCCTTTTTTGATTTAATTCATAATAATCAAGATTACTAATTTTGCAATTTTGTAGGAAATAGAAGATCAATTATAGGAGGTATCTATGATTAGAGAAATAACGGTATATGTAAATAATTTAGGAGAAGTGGCCGATTTAAATGAAACTGGAATAATCAGAGTGTATTCAAAAGATGGAAATCAGTGGAATGTAGTACGAGAATTGCCACTCAGATTTTATAGGAAAGAAGAAAAAAAAGATATCTCCTTAGATGCTCTTAGCATTATTGAAATTCTGGGAAGTTGCAGGACTTTCGTTGCAAAAGAATTTTCAGAGTTAGCATATAAAGTTCTTGATAGTATGGGAGTTAGTGTGTGGAAAATGGATGGTAAACCAAGTGATTTTCTTGAGTATATACTAGAAAAAGAATATGAGGAAGCGCAAGAAATAAAAATTATTGAGAAAGTTAATTTTGATAAAAAGAAACATGAAATTTATCCGACAAAGTTTAATGAAAATGGTTATTATATTTTAAATCTTAAAGAATTGCAAGATTATAATGTTGGAATAACGTCAAAACAAGTGTTAAAGCCTTTTTTAAATAATGAAGAATTTTGTGAATTAATAGTGACTTGTAGTCATATTCCAAATTGGTTAGAAGAGGAACTAAATAAATTAAATTTGAAATTTAATTATACAAAAGCTGGACAAAATGATTATATAGTTGTTATTAATAAATCCAGGATATAATATTAATTTTACTAAAAGTATAATTAATATTTGGAATATAAGTGTAACTTGATAAATAATTAATTGATTAATTATGATAAAAAAGAGGGGGGATGCAGCGATGGAAAATATAGAAGAAAGACGTAATCTCAAAATGAATATTGAATCATTATCAAAAATAATTTCAGAAAACCTGAATGTCTATGAAGATATAATAAAAAATTATATTTTCGCAAGTATTAGTCTTTGTGTTGCTAGGAATAATGAAATGAAGAAAGAAATTGATAAAATATACATGAATGATAATCTAAAGTATTATAATATCGCAGTAAACTCAACATGTATTAATCACATTATCATTACACAAGGGACACTTGAACAAGAGATATATGCAAAAAGAGCATTAGGAGTTTTACTAGTAGCTGAATCAGATAACAGCGTAAGAAGAAAATTATTAAAAATACTTAGAAAATACTATCCAATTATATATAATTCCGTAAAGAGACACGATAAGGAAAAACTAAAAAATAAGTATATGAAAATGGATATAGCTACTAGAAATGTAGAAGCAAGATTTGATGCAGCAATATATTTTTATTTTGCTACATATATTTCATATGAAATAGTAGATCAGGGATTTATAATCTCAATTCTTAATGATATAGAAGAGTTTGAATTTAGCAGTATAATTAATCAAAATATTGAGAGTGAACTTGAAAGGTATAAATCTGAAATACAAGAAATCAAAGCGTTAATAAAAAGAGACTATGGTCAAATATTCAATAATAAAGATATTATGCGACATGGCCAAGCATGTATAAGAGATTCAGGAAATTATTTAGAGGATATATTGGCAACAAATAAATTAAACATTAATCATATTTTTTCGGATTCAGAATTTATTAATGTAGATAAAATAATATTGTCGTATGTTAGATCATCAAAGAATGAAAATAAAGAAATTGTGATTACTAAAGTAGTAAGTGGAATTTTCATGCAGTCGCTGATAAATGAATACAAGAATGCAAGAATCATGTACTTTAAAAATAATGGAGATGCTCTATATTATGAATTCACTTCATTAGAAGAAAAATATAAGTATGTTGAAAACGAAAATAATAAGTTAAAAATAAAGATTGATGATTTAAATAAAGAAAAATTATTATATGATAAAAGTCTGTACAATGAAATAAATAAGTTAAATAATGTACATAAACTAGAATTAAAAGATATGGAAGAAAAAATTAAATATTTAGAAAAACAGCTGGATGAAGAAAAGGCGTTAAGGAATCATATACAGTATTTAAGAGAACAGGGATTAAATTTAAGAGTTGATAAAGAAAATTTTAACTTAAGTAAAAACTTAGAAGATTTCATAGAAGAAAAGAAAATAATAGTAATTGGTGGAGATAAGGAATGGAGACGGAAGTTTAGAATTAAATATCCTGAAATAAGGACATTAGATGGATTTAATGAAAACTTTGACTTAAATATTTTTAAGGGGTCGGATTATATATTTTTTTATACTAAATACATGAATCACTCAACTTTTTATAAAGCTATGAATTTTATTAAATTTAATCAGTGTAAGTTTGGTTATATTGGAAAGACTAATATGGATCTTGTTGAACAAGAAATGATTGAAACGATATTTAAGTACGAAGAAATAAACGATGAAACCGAAAAATATTAAATTAAAAGAGTTATCTTACAAGCTTTTTATAATTTAATCATTCATAAATTTACAGCTATAGTTATTATTGATGAAAAAGATGTTAATAAAATAAAATGTTGCTATTTTAAATAAAACTTGTTATAATATAAACTGTAATAAAAAAAGGTTTTTAGTAGTGATATACATTTCTCCTTTTAGAGAATAATGTTGAACGATTTTAATCTTTAATTTAAAAGGAGGAATTTAATATGCAAGATAAGACTTTAGTATGTAAAGACTGTAGTAGTGAATTTGTATTCACAGTTGGAGAACAAGAATTCTACAAAGAAAAAGGATTTGATAACGAACCAGTTAGATGTCCAGCTTGTAGAAGAGCAAGAAAGCAACAAAATAACAGAAGATAGTTTTTGTGTATTTTGAGAGTTATAAGATTTCTTATAACTCTTTTTGTTTCATAATTTTTTATTAAAATGAATTAAATTAAAAAAACAATCTCAATATACTATATTAGCGTACTGAGACCGAGCTATTTTACCTTTCAAAATTATAAATTTCATCTTTCATGCGTTCTAATTCTATCTCTATAATTCCATTATCTCTACATGTAAAATGATCCTTAGTTCCAACAGGTTGACTTCTTAAAGCATAGTATTTGGGGTAGATATCAGTTAAAGTTGCATAACAAAATTTTTTTAACTCATTAACTTCCATATCAAAGCAATGCTTTTTGATAATAATTTCATCACCTTCTTGAAAAATTGGGCAATAATTATTTTTTTTAATTATTGTCATTTTAATTACAGTTTGTGGTATTAGTTCCATTGTTCTACCTCCAAAAATATTTTTGATTTCAGTTTATAAAAGAGTTCAGATTCCGCAATCTCAATTATTATATATTTGATAATGTATACTTAAGATCGGTTAAATTAAAAATTTCATAGGTTGGATGTATTTTAGTATTGTTAATAATTTTAGTTGGGTTATACCAGCAGGTATCAATGCCAAAATTTATTCCGCCTTTTATATCTGAAGTTAAACTATCGCCAACAATTAATACTTTATCTTTATCTGTATAATTAATGTTATTTAAAGCTAAGCTAAATATTTTAGGGTCTGGCTTTGCTATATTCACTTCTTCTGATATGACTATATCATCAAAATAAGTGGCTATAATTGATTTTCTTATTCTTCTATCTTGGACATCAGTCAAACCGTTTGTGATTATAATAAGTTTGTAATCTTTAGATAGATCTTTTATAAGACTTAAACTGTCATCATATAAAAAAGACGCATTAGAAAGATGTTTCATGTATGATTTCGCAAATGTTATTTCATCAAATTTAATATTTAGTTTAATTGATAATCTCTTGAATCGTTCAACTTTTAACTTATTTTGAGTTATAAGTCCTTTCTCAAATTCTTTCCAGATCTCACTATTTATTTTAGAATAAATCTCTAAATGGTATTTCTCATCATAATCTATATTAAATTCAATCATAGAATTTTTTATTGCTTCTCTTTCAGATTTTTTAAAATCAAAGAGAGTTTCATCTGCATCAAATATTATAACTTCGTACTTCATAATAAACCTCCAAATTTTAATAACTTTTATTATTATAGCATAAAATTTCTGATACCTAGACAGGTTTGGATTAGACTTTTTATACTTTACATTACTTATTTGATAAGTTACCATATTTATATAGTTTTTGATAGGACATATGTCATATATGGGGAGGAATTATGAAAAAAATTTCAAATAATGATCTCTTAAAGCATTATTTTATTAAACATGATATAGAAAAAATACTTAGCAAAGATATAATGAATTACGCAAAGCTACATTTTTATAAAAAAAATGAATTTATACTAGAGGCTGAATCTGAGTTGGAATACTATTTTTTACTAGTAGATGGGAAAATAAAAATATCGTATTTGTTTGAGAATGGAAAATCTATGCTTTTAAAGTTTTATAATGATTTCATGTCAATAGGAGATTTAGAGCTATTAAAAAATAAACCAATACGGTGTAATGTTGAGGCAATAGAAGATAGTTATCTAATTGCAATTCCTTCAGAAATTCTTAGAAAAAAGTTTGCTAATAATGTTGAGTTTCTACATTATTTGGTGAATTCTTTGAGTGAAAAGCTTGAAGCAACAATTAACAATAGTTCATATAATTATGTATATCCATTAATTAATAGGTTAGCAAGTTATCTTGTTGAGCATATAACAGATAAAAAGTATATAATGATAAACTCATCTTTTAAAGAGATTGCTCAGTTTCTAGGAACGACATATAGACACTTAGGTAGAACTCTTAAAGAGCTTGAATTAAATGATATTATAAAATGTGATAATAAAATAATATATATATTGGATGAGGATAAACTTAGAGAATTATCAAAAAATATGTACATAAGAGGTATTTAATAAATTAAAATAAAATTCTTTAGTAGGTTATAATAGAAAAGCCGTAATAATTAATTTCAGAATATACATTTAAGAAAGATATTAAATGTATATTCTGAAATTAATAACATAAATAAGAGACATGAGTTTATTAAATGTTGCAGTAAATGCAATACAATAAACTCATGTCTTCTTTAATTTATACTTTTATTATTGTATTCAGGGTTTGTTTGTTTGAAATTTATCAACGTGTAAAATCGACGGGAAAAGTTTCATCCAAAGCAGTACAACAATAATAGTTCCAATACCTCCGATAAAAGCTGCGTTAACTGTTCCAAAAAGGGCAGCAGTTGTACCTGATTCAAACTCTCCAAGTTGATTGGAAGTGCCAATGAAAATCATATTTACAGAGCTTACCCTGCCTCTCATATTATCAGGAGTTTCAAGTTGAACAAGTGTTGAACGGATTACAACACTGATAACATCTGAGGCACCCAGTACAAAAAGTGCTAAGAATGATATGATAACTGATTTTGAGAGTGCAAAAACTATGGTAGATAAACCGAAAAATATTACTGCTGTAAACATAGTCTTTCCCACATTGTGCTTTAATGGATTTTTCGCAAGGTATGCTGACATTAATAAAGCACCAATGGCTGGAGCTGATCTTAGAACTCCAAGTCCAAATGAACCTATCATTAAAATACTGCTTGCGTATATGGGAAGTAAAGCAGTGGCTCCACCAAATAATACTGCAAACAAGTCTAAAGATATTGCACCTAATATAATTGGCTTACTTTTAATAAAAGATATTCCAGCGAATAGTGATTTTATACTTGCAGGCTCAGGCTTAAATTCTTCTTTCTTTACAGAAATTTGAGATATAAGAGTTCCTGAAACGAAGTATAGAGCACCAACCAAAGCATAAATCAAGGTTGGGCCAAAGGAATAAAGTATTCCACCAACAGCTGGACCGATTATAACTGCAAATTCAGAAACAGAAGACATTAATGCAGAGGCTCTTGGAAAAATTTCTTTACTAACAATATTAGGTAATAACGCTTGCATTGGAGGGCCTTCAAAAGAATGAGCCACAGCTATTAAGAAAATTATTAAAAGAAATGTTTCTTTTGTAATCCACCCGCTGAAACTGCCAAAGGCCAAAATTAAAATAAAGAAACTTTGAATAGTTTGGCTTATAGTAATTATTTTTCTACGATCATATCTATCTGAAGCATGACCGACAAAAAGTGAAAGAAAAAGCATAGGTAAAAATTGAACTAGTCCAACTAAGCCTAAATAAAAAGCTGACTGAGTCAAGGAATACATTTGCCAACCAATAGCGACTGTCAGCATTTGATAAGCAAAATTTGTAGACACACGAGCAACCATCAATCTTCTTAAAGAGTCATTTTTTAGCAAAGTTGAATTGTCTTTAGTTGAAACCATTATTTTCAGAACCTTTCTATAAGAAATTGAAATTATAAAATATATTTGTATTTATTTACAACATATTTTAATTATGAAATATTTTAATAACAATATTAATAGTATATACCTCCTCGTCTTATAGTCGCAAGTTAGAAATTGGAATTTTTTATCTCTAGAAAAATACATGCCTAAATTTGTAGGAATAATATAAAGACTTTGTAATAATTTTTTAGAGATTAAATCGGAAAGTTAATTAACTAAGGTAAAATCCTCTTGGTTAAAAATTCAGTTTGAGTTACAATATATAAAGGTAAAAAAATAGATAATTAATGGAGAATTAAAATGGAGCAAAAACTTAAAAACTTAATTAAAAGAAACTGGATTTTTGTATTTATGGTGGTTACATTACAATTAAAATCTATGATACTGCTATCAATGCTTAGAACACCAAATTCATCAAGTATCAATTTAGGAGGGATTTATTTTGGTACCCCTGTACTTTGGGCACATATAGCTATAATAGTATTAATATGTAGTCCTATATTTTTCTTTAAAGAGAAAGGGAGAATAAGAGCTGCTTTAATAATAAATGTTTTAGTGACTATTATCTTTATAGCAGACATATGGTACTATCGTGCTAATGGAACTTTCCTATCGTATAGACATTTGATACATAGAGAAATATTTAATCCTGTAGGAAAAAATCTATTTAACCCTAGATTAGTAGATTTGGCATTTTTCGTTGATTTAATTATATTATGCTTAAATTTTATATTAATTAAAACGGAAGATAGTAAAGGAGAAATAAAATTATCTTTTAGGAGTGTAAAGGCAATCTCTGTATTTTTAATAAGCGCACTTATTGTAGGATTAGGACATTATTTTGTTGATGTTAGGCAAATGGTAGAAGGGAAGAACTTGTTTAGAATATCTTGGGCACCATTTCAAACCTTTAGTGATATGAGTCCGCTTGGATATCATGGTTATGATTTCACTTTTTATAGAGATAAAAACAAAACCTTAACTTTAAATGAAACAAAAGAAATAGAAAATTGGTTTAATGAGAATAAAGAAAATCTTGAAGATAATAAATACAAGGGAATGCTTCAAGGGAAAAATGTAATAGCTTTACAAGTTGAATCATTAGAAAACTTTGTTATAAATCAAAAGGTATATGGACAAGAGATAACACCAAATTTAAATAAATTATTATCAAAAAGCCTATATTTTAATAATATATATGAACAAAATAATTCCGGCACAAGTTCTGATGCGGATGTACTTGTGAATACATCTATTTTCCCCATAAGAGTGGGAACGACGGTATTCTCATATCCATGGGCGAATTTTAATACATTGCAGAATTTATTAAACGCTAGAGGATATGAAACGATTTCTACCCATGCGGAGTTGCCAGGTAGTTGGAATTGGGCTGAAATGCATAAATCTTTTGGTGCAAATAAAATTTTAGATATTGGAGTCTATAACCAAGATGAAATAATTGGTTTAGGGCTATCTGATGAATCTTATTTAAAACAGATATCAGAGAAATTAAAAAATGAGAAAGAACCTTTCTACGCATTTATGACAACTTTAACAAGTCATGGTCCCTTTGATATGCCAGAGGATAAGAAATACTTAAAGCTGCCTAAAGAATTAGATGAAAATATGTTAGGAGCATATTTTCAAGCAGTAAGATATACTGATGAAGCAATTGGAAAATTTTTAGAAGAATTAGATAAAAATAATCAGCTAGACAATACAGTTGTTATGATTTATGGAGATCATTGTGGTGTTCATAAATTTTATGAAAAAGATATAGAAAATTCTCCATTAGAAGGAGATTGGTGGAAAGATAATCATAAAAAGATACCATATATAATTTACTCAAAAGATTTAAAACCAGAGGTGATTTCAAAAGCTGGTGGTCAATCTGATTTTCTGCCAACAATATCATACTTACTAGGAATTGATAGAAGTGAGTTTGAAAACACGTCTATGGGAAGAGTATTAGTAAATACCGATAGGGATGCAGTAATTTTAAATGATGGTACGATTATGGGTACCCCGAAAGATGAAAAAGAAACAAATCACTTGAAAGAAATATTCAATATTGCTGATTCAGTAATAAGCAAAAATTATATTGGTAATAAGAAATAACTTAATTTAAAAGAACAAAAAATACTTAATTAATACTGTCTGAGGGTTGATCATAAATAGATCAACTCTTTTTTTATAGAATTTTTAGCATATAAATTAATTTAAAAAAGCATACAGAATAAATTTGAAAGAAATAATTCAATTCTTTCATTTATTATATATTAAATTAAAGCTGTTTTTCTACGCGATAAATACTATGAATCTTTAATGTGAAACTAGAAAAAGTAATACTGTAAGATTATAAATATAAATCATAGAAAAACTGTAATGCCAAGTACTGTGGTTATAAAAGTGTATTTGCTATCATGTATCCATTTAATAAACCTTTAGAAAAATATTGATTTTGTGGTAAAAAAATAATATAATTTAAATTATAAAAACCTAAAAAGATTTAGTGTTTTATAAAACAATATGTTGTTATTTACTATTAATTTAAAGGGGAGTGAAGATTAATTTATGTTGAGAAAAAGTTTAAGGATTTTAATATCATGTTTAATGGCGACAATGATAAGTGCTACTTTAATTGGACCAAGTACAGTTTTCGCTGAAGAGAATGCTCAGAATGGACAATCACTAGTGGACAATCAAAACCAGCAGCAAAAAAAAGTTAAAGACAGAGTATCAGTACATGATCCTTCTATTGTTAAAGATGGAAATACATATTATGTATTTGGATCTCATATAGAAGCTGCAAAATCTACGGATTTGCAAAATTGGACCAAGTTTACTAATAGCTACACTACGCCTGGTAATAAAATATTTGGTGATTTATCAGATAATTTAGCTGGTTCTTTTGCTTGGGCAGGTGAAAACGATTCGGATTCTAAAGGTGGATTTTCTGTATGGGCACCTAATGTTATTTGGAATAAGGATTATGTTAACGCAGATGGTACAGTGGGAGCATATACAATGTATTACTGCACCTCTTCAACTTATAAGCGTTCAGCTATAGGTTTTGCTGTATCTAAAAATATAGAAGGTCCTTATACTTATGTTGACACGATTATATATTCGGGATTTACGAAAGGTGATGCACAAGATGCTAATAGCACAAAAAATACTAAATATACAAATACAAATATTCAAAAATTAATAGATAATGGCACCGTAACAGGAATAAATTCAAAATGGTTCAATGAAGATGGAAATTATAATACAAGTTATGCTCCAAATGCAATAGATCCAGAATTGTTTTATGATAAAGATGGAACACTTTGGATGAACTATGGTTCATGGTCTGGTGGAATATATTTATTGAAAATTGATGAGACTACAGGCAAAGCAATATATCCAGGAAAAGACGAGAAAACAGATAGTCTTAATCCTACTGATAGATATTTTGGTACTAGAATAGCCGGAGGGTATACAAAATCTGGTGAAGGGGCTGAAATCGTTTATGATAAAGAAACGGAATACTATTACATGTACATGTCTTATGCTGGTTTAGCAGCAAATGGTGGATATAATATTAGAATGTTTAGAGCAAATAATCCATATGGTCCATTTGTAGATGCTGCTGGAAATAACGCTGCGCTCCCAGGTAATGTTGATAATAATCCTTACGGAATTAAACTTATTGGGAACTACAAATTTAATTGCTTAGATGTTGGATATAAAGCTGCTGGACACAATTCATCATTTATAGATTCTAATGGTCAAATGTATCTAGTTTATCATACAAGATTTAATGCTGGCACAGAGGAACATCAAGTTAGAGTACATCAAATGTTTATAAATGAAGAGGGCTGGCCAGTAGTAGCCCCTTATGAAAACAGTGGTGATAAGATTTCTAAGAATGGATATTCTAAAAATGAGATAGTTGGAAATTATCAATTTATAAATCATGGTAACTCAAGTAGCTCTGCAATGATTGAAACACTAAATGTTAAACTTAATGCAGATTACACAATAACTGGAGATGTTAAAGGTACTTGGGGAATGAAAGATGGATCGTATTACATGAATGCAACTATAGATGGAGTAACTTATAAGGGGGTATTCTTTAAACAACAAGATGAATCTAAGAAGACATCTAAAGTAATGACATTCACAGCAGTAGGCAGTAACAATGAATGCATTTGGGGAAGCAAACTTGATCTAAAGGATAATGAAGCTGTTGAATATGCAGCAGGAACTTTAGAAAGTAAAATTCCAAGCAGCACAAAAACCAATATAGCATTGCCAACAACTGCTGCATATGACACAACAATCTCATGGTATTCAAATTCTCCAGGTGTCCTTAATAGTCAAGGTATAGTAAATCGTACTCAAAAGGATGAAAAGGTTACACTTACAGCAAAAATTTCTAAGGGAAAGGAAGTATATACTAAGACATTTAATGTCTTGGTTAAAGGGAAATTAGATAAAGTTAATGTCGTACCTACTTATAAATACGATTTTAATAACACAAGTGATATCTTAAATAGTGGAAGTAAGGGTGGTAAAGCAGCTTTAGTAGGTACAGCAGCAATTTTAGATGATCAAAGTAGAGGTAAGGTTCTCAGTGTTAAAAATGATAAAGGAGCAGTAAAAGTTAATTATTTAGCATTACCTAGTGATACTTTCAAAGGTATAACAGGTGATGGATATACAGTAAGTATGTGGGTAAATGTGGATAGCACAGATCCAAACTATTTTGAACACAGTGCATTGTTTGAGGCAAACGGTGGTGTTAAATATCCTGTTACAAGAATAAGTGCAAATTTATTTTCAAGGATTAATGCTAATGGAGCTTTTGCAGATGCAACAGAAATTTTAAAACCATTATCAGCAAATACATGGCAATACGTAACATATACAGTAAGCTCAAAAGGAATTTATGTGTATGTAAATGGTAATGAAGTAAGTAGGGCTGAAAAAGATCTAACTGCATGCTTTACGAATGATTTCCTTTCAAATATGTCTGATGTTATGGTTGGAAGTGGAAATATTTGGGGTGATGCAGATATAGCATCTGCTAAATTTGATGACGTATCAATTTATAATACAGCATTATCAGATCAAGAAGTAGAAGCACTATATAATCAAGAAATATCATCAAAATAAGAAGACCTAAAAATGTATAGGAATGGGATATATAATCAAATATTAGACTATATATGAAATTTACTAAGATATACTAGATAGGGGGTTGTGACGACTCCAACTTATAATATATTTATTTTTATAAGTTGGAGTTTAACGACCCTCTATAAATTTATGAAAAAATTATTCTTTTATTTATGCAAAATAAATATATTGTTGATTACTATGAAGTTAAGGAATATATTATATAAAGAAAATATTTAGAATGAATTAATAAAAAACTTAGATGAAATACTATCATTTGTATACAATGAGGGAAATGGAGGAAAACTAGATAGTAGAAAATTAGACTATATATTAATGAAGCTTGTATATAATAAATGTATTAATGCCTAAAAATTAAATAATAATCTGTTGAGAATATAAAATTTAAATCCACAATATAGAGTTGATTTTGTTTATAATGAATATATGATATAATAAAAAAATGTAAAATTATCATTATTTATAAGAATACAAAAGTATATAATAATTAAAATGAAAATATATTGGTTATTAATAAGTATTATTGTATTTATATTAGAATAATAATTCGATAAAAATCAAGATGGAAAAAGTGAGGATAAGATATGGAAGATAATAAAAATGTACAAGAGAAAATTAACGATTTTTTAGAAGAAAATAAGATAAATATAACTGGCGGAGTAATTACTAGTGAGAGACAGTTATCATCAGTTCTAAATAATCTTGCTATGAGTGATTTAGAAAAAGGAAAAACAGATAAAGCTTTCTATTTTACTGAAAAAGCAATAGAATTTAATGAAAAAAATTATAATGCATATTTTACTAAAGGTCTAATATTAAGACAATTAAGCAAACCAAGTGAAGCTATTGACGCTTTTAAAATATATTTTGACAAAACAAATGATTCATTAACCAGCATATACATGGGCCTTTCATATGCAGAGTTAGGTGATATTGATAATGCATTAGATTATTTAAGAAAAGGCGAAAAGAATCTCGAAAAAGAAGAAAAAGAAAATCATGAATCTTTAATTTGTGCAGCATATGAATGCATAGGTAATATATACTTAAATAAAGAGAATATTGTAGAATTTACTGAAAGAGATAAGTATAGTATTAACTATAAAAGTGCAGTAAAGCATTATAAAATGTCTCTTAAAATTAACAGAAAGAACTATGATTTGATTAATAGACTAGCAGCATGTTATTATCATTTAGAAGACTATAATAAAACATTATACTGCTATGAGCAAGCGGCAAAAATTGCACCTGATAACAATATGTATTTAGAAGCAATAAAAGAAATGAAAGAAGCAGGAGCTAAATCGGAACCAGCAGGATTTTAGTTTTTGTCAAGAAATAAATAAGTATGAACTAGAGTGAATAGATGTTTGTACGTATCAATCGTTAACGGGAATTAAAAATGAAGATATAACAGAACAAGTCTAATTACAAATATTCTGTTCAAGAAAGAGAAGATATTCTTTTACGCGTTTACGTTTTGGTAAAAGAGCATCTTCTCTTTTTGCTACATTTATATATATGAATGGAGTCGTATTTAAACTTTGTTTCCTAATTTATCGACAGTTAGTATTGCAGCATAAACATCATATGCAGTAACTTTAAATGGTATTGCATGAATTGTATCATTTTGATTATAGTTGACTTCGGTAACTTTCATTATATATTATTTCTTTATTTCCTAATTAGGAGCATTTTCTAAAACTAATTGTGTTAATGTATTAAAGCAAATTCCTTTCACAGTATACTTTGCATTTTTCTGGATTATGTGTAAGTAAATTGTTATTAAATAAAATATTTTATTTAATAACCTGGGTAGTTAATCCTAAGTAGGTTTTTTATATATCAATTAGTAATAACGAATAATAATATTGTCAATATTTAATAAGTGTGGGGAAAAGATTTAAACAAAAATAACATGAAAGTAAGATTTTATATATGGTAACGGTAGACTTTAAGTTAATATTTAAATTTATTGGAATACAAGTGTCTTTCGTAGGTTGACAGATGACTGCATATAAGATAATATATAGTTTGTTAATAATAGTCGAAATAATTTGATATATTAATAATTAAGAACATAAAATAATAAAATGATTTAAATAATTTATACGAAAAATTTAAACAAAATATTTGTATTATTTTAAGAATAAAAATTCGGATTTTTTTATTTTACAATTATAAAACTATCAAGTTTTTTTATAATGACTGAAAAATACAATCAAACTAATATAGGGGGATTATTCTTATGAAGAAAAAGATTTCTTTGCTTTTGGTACTAGCTATGACAACTTCACTTATGCTAGCAGGATGTAATTCTAAAAAAGATTCAAGAGCATATATAGACAGTGATGTAATAAAAATTGGTGTGTTTGAACCAATGACGGGGGCTAACGCAGCAGGAGGAGAACTTGAAGTAGAAGGAGCTAAACTTGCTAATAAGCTTTATCCAACTGTTCTTGGCAAAAAGGTAGAATTAGTTTTTGCAGACAATAAGTCAGATAAAGTTGAAGCAGCTAGTGCAGCTGCAAATCTTATTGAACAAGAACATGTTAATGCAATTATTGGAAGCTGGGGGAGTGGAAACTCTATGGCAGCTGGAGATCTTGTTATGGAGGCTAAGGTTCCAGCAGTAGCAGCTTCTGCTACTAATCCTTTAGTAACAGCAGGGAATGATTATTACTTTAGAGTTTGTTTTATTGACCCTTTCCAAGGTACTGTTATGGCTAAATATGCAGCTAATAAATTACAAGCTAAAAAAGTAGCTCTTCTTCAAGAGGTTTCCAGTGACTATTCAGTTGGTATAAGTAAGTTTTTTAGTGATGAATTTAGAAAAATTACTGGAGATAAAGATGCTATTCTCGTTAAAGCTAACTACAATACAGGCGATCAAGATTTCACAGCTCAACTTACAAATATAAAAAGTAAAAATCCAGATGTAATATTTGCTCCAGGTAATTTTACCGAAGGAGCTATGATAATAAAACAAGCAAGGCAGCTTGGAATTACAACTCCGATTATTGGAGGAGATACTTGGGAAACTCCAGAATTTATAGACATTGGACAAGATGCAGTAGAAGGAACTGTTTTTTCAACTTTCTTTGCTAGCGAAACACCTATAACTTCTGAGTCTAAGACTTTCCTTGATGCGTACAGAAAAGAATATAATAAGGAACCAGCTGCGGTTTCAGCTTTATCTTATGATGCATATTTAGTAATATTAGATGCTATAAAAAGAGCTAATTCAGCTAATCCGGTTAAAATAAGAGATGAAATTGCAAAAACTAAAAATTTCCCTGGTGCTGCGGGAGTAATTACAATTGATGAAAATAATAATGCAGTAAAAGATGCGGTTTTAAAAGTTATCAAAGATGGGAAATTTACTTATCTTGATACAATAAAACCAGAAGAAAATTAGGGGTGAGGATATGACATTAAGTATTTTTATGCAATATTTAACTAACGGAATTTCACTTGGAAGTTTATATGCGCTTATAGCTATCGGTTATACAATGGTTTATGGAATATTAAAACTTATAAACTTTGCTCATGGAGATATATTTATGATGGCTGCTTATTTTGCATTTTTTGGAGTAGCTACCTTCGGACTTCCTTGGTATTTTGCTTTTATAATAGCTATAGTTATAACAGCTGTACTAGGAATGCTAATTGAATTTTCAGCATATAGGCCACTTAGAAGTGCACCGAAAATATCAATCTTAATTTCTGCGATTGGTGTATCTTTCTTACTTGAAAATTTAGCAGTTGTTTTATTTGGAGGAAGACCAAAAGCCTTCCCAACTCCAAAGATTTTTACTGATGTAGTTGTTATAGGAGGCGTTTCTATTCAAAACGTTACATTTATAATTCCTATCGTAACAGTTATATTATTATTTGGGTTATTATACTTAGTAAACAAGACAAATGTTGGTATGGCTATGAGAGCAGTTTCTAAGGATGTCGAGACCGCCAGACTTATGGGGATTAGCGTAAATAAAATAATTTCATTTACATTCGCCATTGGATCAGCTTTAGCTGCCGTAGGTTCTATGATGTGGTCTGTTAAATATCCACAAATAATTGCTACCATGGGAATTATTCCTGGACTTAAATGTTTTATAGCAGCAGTAATAGGTGGAATAGGCGATATTAAAGGTGCTGTTATTGGAGGTTTCATTTTAGGTATAAGCGAAATCATGATAATTGGTTTCTTACCAGGATTGACTGGATATAGAGATGCTTTAGCATTTATACTTTTAATAGTGATATTATTATTTAAGCCTACAGGAATCATGGGCAAAAATTTAGCAGAGAAGGTGTAAAACATGAACAATAAAAATAAAGTTTTAAATATAGCTCTTATTGCAATTGTATTTTTACTCTTATTTGTTGCAAATAGTAGCTTAGACTCTTATAAGATCAGAATTTTGAATTTATGTGCCATCTATGCGGTTCTTGGGCTTAGTATGAATTTAATTAATGGTTTTACTGGTTTATTTTCATTAGGACATGCTGGTTTTATTGCAATAGGTGCTTATACAACAGCACTCTTAACAATGTCTGAAAAAGTTAAGAATCAAAATTTCTTCATGGAACCATTAATGGCACCATTCAATCATATATCAATGCCATTTTTACCAGCATTAATTATTGCTGGGCTTGTATCAGCATTTATAGCATTTTTAATAGGTGCTCCTGCTTTAAGACTTAAGGGAGATTATTTAGCTATTGCAACTTTAGGGTTTGCAGAAATCATAAGAATAGTTATTACAAATATGCAAAGTTTAACTAATGGTGCTTTAGGTCTTAGAGGTATTCCACGTATGACAAATTTATATTGGAGTTTTGGAGTAGCAATTTTCACAATAATAATTCTTGTGTCTCTTATAAATAGTTCCTACGGAAGAGCTTTAAAAGCTATTAGAGAAGATGAAATTGCAGCAGAAAGCATGGGGATAAGTTTATTTAAACATAAGGTTATAGGATTTACTATAGGTGCTTTCTTTGCAGGTGTAGGTGGCGGACTACTTGGAAACTTAATGGGAACTATTGATCCTAATATGTTTAAATTTGCACTAACATTTAATATACTTCTTATAATTGTTATTGGGGGTATGGGAAGCGTTACTGGTACAATAATTTCAGCATTTATTGTTACAATACTTGGAGAAGCATTAAGATTTTTAGATATGGAAAAACAATTTGATTTAGGAATTTTAAGTTTTACTGGGATACCAGGACTTAGAATGGTTGTTTTCTCAATATTACTTATGATTATTGTATTGTTCTTTAGGCAAGGAATAATGGGAACAAGAGAATTTTCGTGGAAATCATTATTTAAATATTCAAATAAAAAACCTCTAGAAGAAGGAGGAAATAAGTAATGGCATTATTAAATGTAAAAAATGCAACAATGCAATTTGGAGGTCTTACTGCAGTTAACGATTTTAACCTTAAAATTAATGAGGGTGAAATAGTTTCTTTAATCGGGCCTAATGGAGCTGGAAAGACTACAGCTTTTAATATGATAACAAATGTTTATACACCTACAAAGGGTAAAGTGATTTTTAATGAAATAGATGTTACTGGAATGAGACAAGATCTTATAACTCAAAGTGGTATAGCAAGAACTTTCCAAAATATAAGACTTTTTAAGGATTTAAGCGTTCTTGAAAATGTATTAATTGCAAACCATGTTCATATTAAATCAAACTTTATTGAAGCTACATTAAAGCTTCCAAAGTATAGAAGAGAAGAAAAAGAAATGATAGATAAATCGCTTTCTCTTTTAAAGGAATTAGGACTTGAAGATTTAAAGAATGAAAAGGCTAGTTCTCTTCCTTATGGTAAACAAAGAAAGCTTGAGATAGCAAGAGCTCTTGCGACTAATCCGAAATTACTTCTTCTTGATGAACCAGCAGCAGGTATGAATCCTACTGAAACAGATGAACTTACAGCTTTTATTAAAGAAATTAAAGAAAAGTTCAATTTATCTATATTTATGATAGAGCATCATATGAATATGGTTATGAGTTTATCAGATAGAATACAGGTTTTTGAATATGGAATTACTATAGCTGAAGGTACGCCTTCTGAAATACAAAATAACAAAAAGGTTATAGATGCATATTTGGGGGTATCTGAAGATGATTAAAATAGATAATTTAGTAGTATCTTATGGCGGAATAGAAGCTTTAAAAGGTGTAAGCTTAGACGTGCCAAGTGGAAAAATAGTAACTTTAGTTGGAGCTAACGGAGCAGGTAAAAGTACTACATTAAAATCTATAGTGGGTCTTGTAAAACCTAAGAGTGGTAATATAGATTATGAAGGTACAGATTTAACAAAACTTAATACTGAACTTATGGTTAAAAAGGGTATAGCATTAGTTCCAGAAGGTAGAAAAGTTTTTGCCGATCTTACAGTACTAGAAAATTTAAAGATTGGTGCTTATTCAAGAACTGATAAAGCAGGTATAGCAGAAGATTTAGAAAAAGTATACTCGCTTTTCCCTAGACTTAAAGAAAGAACATGGCAGGCAGCGGGTACTCTTTCTGGTGGAGAACAACAAATGCTAGCTATAGGTAGGGCCCTCATGTCGAGACCAAAATTAATAATGATGGATGAACCTTCTTTAGGACTTGCTCCAATAATTGTAAAAGAATTGTTTGGAATTATTAAGAAAATTAACGAAGAAGGTACGACAGTTTTATTAATAGAGCAAAATGCTAATGCAGCATTAAAGATAGCAGATGTAGGATATATAATGGAAACAGGCAGAATTACATTAAGCGGATCAGGTCAAGAATTACTTAATAATGATGAAATTAAAAAAGCTTACCTTGGAGAAGCACTTTAATGCGGGCACCATATCAAAGTAATTAACGTTTTTGCAAAGTTTTTATTTTCTTAAGAGTAAGCAAAAGCGCATAAAAACAAGTTAGTATGAAATACTAGCTTGTTTTTTATTATGATTTTTACTATAGACAAATTATTAAATATTAATTAGGTTATAATGATTATATGTTATAATATAATGTATAAAATAAAAAATCAAAAGCAATAGATATATTATTTAAATTGAAGAAAATCAAAAAAATGTTAATATGTAGAGGGCAGGTAATTATGTTTTTTATTGGAATATTCGGTATAGAAAATAAAGACAAGAAAGTCAAAGAACTAACAAGTTTAGGCTGCAAAAAATGCAACGGGACAACAACAGGAGAATTAATTAAAAATTATAATTATTTTCATTTATTTTTCATTCCAATTATTAAGTGGGATGAAAAATACTATGTAACATGTAATCAGTGTGGGGCACTATTTATTATCTCAAAAGAAAAAGGCAAATCTATTGAACAAGGAGAAAATATTGAGGTGACTTATTGGGATTTACAAGAAAACCATGATGATTATAATTACAGAGTATGTAGTAATTGTGGTAATAGAATAGAATCAAATTATAAATATTGTCCTCACTGTGGTGGAAAAATCTAAATAAAATATTATAAAGTTTAAGGTGACTCAATAAAAAGATAAGAGGTATATCTTTAAAAATTAAAGGCTTACTAAAATAAATTAAAGTGTACTTCAAAATTTTTAATTAAAAAACTCTTTACAACGTAACAATGTTACGTTATTATAAAGATATAATAATGATTTAAAGCGAAAATATATTACTTAATGAAACAATGTTACGTTGAGAGGAGAGAATATATGAATAAATTACACGATGTAAATTTAGATGGTATTGGAAATATAAATGGCGGAAATTACAGAAATATTAAAATAACGGGTGTTGGGACTATACTAAATGATGTTACCTGTGAGAGTATTATTTTAGATGGTGTTAGTAAAGCAACTGGAAATATAAACTGTAGGGATGCAGCTATAGAAGGAACGTTCAACTGTAAAGGCAGCATTGAAGCGAATGATGTCATAAAAATTAATGGGTATTCAAAGATAGATAAAAATATTCAGGGACGTGAAGTTAATATAGACGGAAAGCTTGAAGTAAAAGGCTTATTATCTGGTGACAAAATAAATATTTTATTTTTAGGGAGAAATAAAATTAAAGAAATAGGTGGAGAAGAAATAATTATTTTGCAAGAGAAAAAGAGCTTAGTTACTGGATTCATAGTGCCTAATAAATTAATAAGTGATTCTATTGAAGGTGATATCATTATATTAGAAAATACAGATTGTAATATAGTTAGAGGAAAAAAAGTTACAATTAAAGGCGTTTGTAAAATTGGAAAGATAGAATATGAAGAGGAAATTCATATAGATGAAAAATCAAATGTGGAAAGTATTGTGAAAATATAGCGATGTTTTAAATCGTAATAGTCTATAAATCAGAAGTAATTGAATCTCACAGATATAATGAAAAATGAGGGTGTGTAGAAATGAATGATATAAATTCTATTAAAATTATTGGAAATGGTATTATAACAAATGGTGAATATGAAAAGGTATCTATACTAGGAGAAGCAATAGCGCTGGAGAGCTTTAAATGTGACTATTTAAAGGTTGTTGGAAACTGTAATTTAAAAGATGAAGTCATTTCGAGAAGAGTTAAAATTTTAGGTGAAATGTTATGCGAGGAACGAGCGATAACTGATTCAGAATTAGAGATTTTAGGTAAATTAAGAGCGTTAAAAGATTATAAAGTTAATAAGATTAAAGTACTTGGGGAAGCAAAATTTGAAGAGAATTTATTTTTTGAAGAAACAGATATTCTAGGAGAATTGGAAGTTTATAAAGATTGCGAAGGAAACTTATTTAATAGTAGAGGAAAACTAAAAATTAGTGGATTATTATCAGCAGAAAACATAGATATAAATCCAAATGGAATAAGTACAATTAGCGAAATAGGTGGAAGCAAAATTATAATAAAAAGAAAAGGATTGTTTTCTTTTGGAGAATCAAAAGTGATATCTAATACAATTGAGGGTGACTATATAGAATTAGAAAATACAGAGTGTGAGATTGTACGGGGTCATAACATAAAGATTTTAGCTAACTGTAGAATAGGTAAAGTCGAATATACAGGTACACTGAGTGTAGACAATAGGAGCATAGTAGGTGAAGAAAAATGCTTGAAGAATTAATATCAAAGAAAGAGCTATTAGAGGAATTACAAATATCTTACGGACAATTATATAGATGGAAAAGAAAAAAATTGATTCCAGAAGAATGGTTTATAAAGAAGAGCGTATCAACAGGACAAGAAACATTTTTCCCGAAACATAAGATAATTACAAGAATAAATAAAATATTGGAGCTTAAAGACGATGTTTCCTTAGATGATCTAGCAAATCAATTTTCTTATAACGTGAAAGATATAAAAATAGTGAGGGACTACTTAGTTAAAAATGATATTGTACCGCTAAGTATTATGGAAAGGTTTGAGTTGGTAATAAATATTGATAATAATATATACGATGAACTTAGATTATTTACCTTATTTATATATGAAAACTTGATAGGTATTGGTTTTTTAAGTTTAGAGGAAATTAATGAAATAACAAAATCAGTTTTTAAAAATTATAAGTTGTTATGTAACGAAAATAAGGTGCTAATTATAAAAAGAAAATTAGGTGTACTTTTTTACTATATACTAAATAATGAACAGGAAATATTACTTGATGAAAAAGCTATAGAAATATCTAGAGTTAATTTTAGAAATATTCTAGAAAAAATACAGGAGTTTAAAATAAATATATAAAAAGATTAGAAGTTAGTTTATGATGAAACAATTAAGGCTATAAAAAACTAGAGAAATGTATAATAATATTTTTGGTGGTAATAATATAAATATTATATTATTACTATCGAAACACAAATTTAATAAAAATGGTAACTACAAGGTGGCTGTCTATAACATGAATGTGTGGCAGTCACTTTTTACATTACTGTTGGCGATATAAATAAAAGAGTAGAATTAGATAAAAAGATTAGAGTTGTAAGTTTTATTACATAAAAAGATTAAAATAACTAAATAAAAAATTACCAAAGTGCATAAAAATACTATTTTTCCATATACACAATTATATGTGAATGTTATACAATAATATTGAGCAGTAAAGTATAAAAGACATATTAGTTGTTCTAGCAAAGGAGGATAAAATGAATTACACGATTTCTGACCTGATACAAAAAATAATTGATATAGAAAAAGATATATTAGAAATATATAAAGAAATACAATGTATGCTTGAGAATAAGTACAAAGTGGTTGGAATAATTGCTAGAGCTATTGAAAAAGAAGAACAATCACATATTAGTTATTATGAGAAGTTGAAAGAAGAATTACAAGGTGATCTTGATGAAGTTATTGATTTTTATTTATATGATAAGGTAGCAAAACTTATTTATGAATTTAGATCACATCTTTTAGTTCCTAAAATCGGTAAAGTTCAGGATTTAATTGAATATACCATTGAATTAAAGAAGAACATTATAAGTCTCCTTATTGATGTTCAAGGACGCTTATTAGAAAAGTTAGATGATATTAATAATAATATTTATAAAGTCATGTCTAGAATTATAAAAGAGGAAGAAAAACATGAGAAAATGTTTGAACAATTAGTAGTTCGCAAAAAATGATTTTGATAATAGTTGTTATAATTTTTATGTCTTTTTATAAATAAATTTATATTAAATGTAAGATAATTAGATTATTAAACCTAAAGAGCTTTAAATAGTTTCATACGCTATTTAGGCTTTTTTTATCTAATATAATTTTCAAATAATTAGCAAATAGCTTTTTGATACCTAGAATATTATGTTAATTTTATATATGCATTTATAAGTTCATCAAGCATCTGGCTGACTTCAAGTAATTCACTATTATTTATTTTTTCTTTAGGATTTATTATTAGCTTATTTAATTTATCTCTTGTTTCTTCAATTTGTTTTTTTAATTCTACCAATTTGCCACTTCCTTATATAGAAAAATTATCATTTTGTGTAATTTAAATATAAAACAAAAGAGTAGCAAAGGCTGTAACAAATGATACTATTAGGTTATAAGATTAGAATATCAATAAAATTATTTAAATATTAGAGTTCTAGTAGAATATGCTATAATTGGTATGTGATTATTGAATTAAATTACTAATATTATTAAGTAGAAATGATTATTTATAGAATAGTATAAAATGATAATACTAAATAATATAAATTTTAAACATAATATATAAGTAGGTGAATATATGAAAAGAATATATTTAAAGGAGAAAATAAATTTAATTATTAGATCTAAAGAAGTAGGGGATGTTTTTAATCAGTACAATATAAGCAGTGTAATCACTTTTGGGAGCATAAATACTGATGAATTCAATGAAGAATCAGATGTAGATATCGCAATTATAGGCGAAAATAAGATAGAATTAGGATCTGTTTTGGAGCTTGAAATGTATTTAGAAAGCCTACTAAATAGAGAAATAGATGTAATAGATTTGAAAAGTGAAAACTTAGATTTATTTCTTAAAATAGGAATTTTAAATGAAGGTAGGTTAATTTATTCAAATGACAATAGTTGTTGTTTACAAAAATTTAAAGAAAAGTTAGACAGGATATATAGGGAAAATGAAAATTTCATATATTTTAGGAAGAAGGATGTGCTATCATGAATCAAGAAAGACTTATGAAAATAATTGAAGACCTACAAGAATGTACTTCTGATATAGAAGAATGTGTTTCTATATTAAGAAATACCAAAGATAATAAAATTATGATAAAGCTTGCTAAGTCAAGTTTAAGGCAGTTATTTGTAAGTTTTCATACGATACTTGAAGAGCTGTGTTCTTTGATTTTAAAGGAAATTAAAAAATATAAAATAGGAATTTCATTATACGACAGTTTAGTGATACTAAAGGATAATCATATTATAGATGGACAATTATTTTCTTTTTTAGAGAAATCCAGATTACTTAGAAATAGAATTTCCCATAGATATAAAGAACCGGCTCATGAAGAATTATATGAACATATTGTTGAACACAAGGAGAATTTCGAGAAAATATTTATAATAGCAAAGAAATATTTAGATTATAAATAGTTAGCAAAAGATGTCTCAAGGGAAATCTTTTTTATAAAGTTTGAAAGTTTCAGAGGTTATATAGTTAATTATGAAGGTAATAGTTTATTTAATTATATAAAATGGTAACACTTGTTACATACCTTGGTGAAATAAAACAGTATAATATGCTTAAGAAAGAGATTTAAAATAATTAATATAAACTATATATGATGTAAGATATTAGGAGGGATTATTATGATAACTAGAGAAATGACATTAGCTCAAGTAATACAAGTGAAAGAAGATGCACCTCAAATTTTAATGAGTTTTGGAATGGGATGTGTTGGATGTCCATCAGCTCAAGCTGAAAGTCTTGAAGATGCAGCAATGGTTCATGGATTAAACCTTGATGAATTATTAGCAGCATTAAATAAGTAAAATATGAAAACTAACATATTTGTATAGGAAATAACTGAATTAAAGGGTACTTTTTTTATTCAATGTTAAGGAATATGACTGCGATTTTTATTCTTAACAATGATTTTAAAAGAGTATCCTTTCTTTTATAGTAAGTAAATATAAAAAAATATAATTAGCTTAATGAATTTATATAAACCTAATTAGAGGTTCGTTGAGAATAACTTATTATTTATATTAAAATCATGCTATAATAAGTAATATTAATAAAAGATGCAATTTAGTTGTATTTATAAGTATTGTAAAATAAGCGTAAATAGTAGGAGGACAGAAGATGAGCTTTGGGAATTTACAGAAAATTAGAGACGGAAAAAGAACATTTGGAATTACACCTCACATTCCAGGTGGATTTATAACAACAGATATAATGCAAAAAATTGTTGATGTGGCAAAAAAATATAATGGAGTATTAAAAATTACTTCTGGACAACGTATATTAATTACTAATTTGAAGCAAGAAGATTTGCCTAGCATATGGAAAGAGCTTGAAATGGAACCTGCAGTTAGAACACAAAATTCAGTTAAGAATGTTGAAATGTGTCCTGCTGGATATTGTAAAAGATCAAAATTTAATACAATTGGTACTGGAATGAAACTTTCTAAAAAATACCAATGGATGGAGATGCCATGCAGAACTAAAATAGGAGTAGCAGGGTGCAGAAATGCGTGTGGGAGTGTTTACAGCAAAGATGTTGGAGTTATAGCTGATAAGACTGGATTTGTCGTAACTGCTGGCGGGTCTGGTGGATATAATCCAAGGATGTCAGATATAATTGCAGTTGATATAACTGAAAAACAAACTCTAAATTTAGTAGATAGTATTTTTGAGTATTATAAAGGAAATGCTGAAGATGGAGAAAAACTTGGGTTTTTCATAGATAGAATTGGTCTTGAAAAATTTAAACATGAAGTTTTAAAAGGGATAGAAGATCTAGCAAAATAATAGGATGTTAAACTAGCGAAATAAGTTAGACGGTATTTTTAAATATCAACTAGCTTATTTTCTATTATATATTAATAATACTTATTGGCTCTGTGAAAATTAATATATTCATGAAAAAATATAGTTAGAAAAGAGCTGAGTCTAAATTAGGGAGGGAAAAATGAAGAAAATAGATGCAGTATTATTTGATATGGACGGAGTTATATTTGATACAGAAAGTGTGTATTTAGATATTTGGACTAAGGTGTTCAAAAAATATGGATATATAATGACTTTAGATGTCTACATTTCAGTTATGGGGACAGGACGTAAAAATGTAATTAAAACATTTTTGCAAATATATGGTGAAGACTTACCTATAGCAGAGATGTATATAGAAAAAGATAAAAAGTTAGAAGAAGTTATAAGAAATGGATTAGTACCAACAAAACAAGGAGCAAAAGACATTTTAAACTATTTTAAACAGAATAACTATAAAATTGCACTTGCAACTTCTGCAAAAAGAGATAGGGTAGAAAGACAATTAAAAATGGCAGATATGATAGGGATTTTCGATGATATAGTTTGTGGGGATGATATAAAAAATGGTAAACCAAATCCAGAAATATTCTTGAAAGCAGCTCAAAAGCTTTGTGTAGATCCAGGAAAGTGCCTTGTTATAGAGGATTCGCCAGCAGGTATAAAAGCAGCATTTAATGCGAAAATGACAGGTATTCATGTGGAAGATTTAAAGAAGGCGGATGAAGAAATACTAAATTATTGCAATAATAGTTTCAAAAGTTTATTAGAGATTCAAGAGTATTTTATTAAATTAGAAATTTAACTATTTAAACTCTATAGAACATTTCTATTTTTTATTTCTTTGCGAAAACTCATAATTATCATATTAGAGATAAAATATTGTAATAAACGATAAAATATAACTTTACAATTATAGTGGCAGAAAATATAATTAAAATTGCTATAGGATACATAATTAAAAAATCTATATAAAATCACTTTTTCAATATTTAATAATATATATAGATGTATGAAGCAAAATTTTGAAAATACGCAAGAAAATTAAGGAGTGAATATTATGGGAGATAATAAAACATCTTTTATACAAAGTGCACTAGGTTCTGTTTTTTCTGTTTTTAGCCCAGAAGAACTAAAAGAATTATCAGATGGTAGAAAGATAGCTATCTGTGGAAAAGTTAATAAACCTGGAATAATTGAAGTTCCAGAGGGAGCTACGCTTAATGATATAATAGAGCAATGTGGAGGCCTTATTAATAAGAGTAATTTTAAGGCTGCTCAAATTGGTCTGCCTTTCGGTGGATTTTTAACAGAAGATAGCTTAGATAAAGAATTTGATTTTGGATTATTTTATGATAATATCGCTAGAACAATAATTATATTATCACAAGAAGATTGTATAATACAATTTGAAAAATTCTATATTGAATACTTATTAGCCAAAATCAAGGATGGTTCTTATAAGAATTATGAAATAGTTAAAGCTGATATAACAGAAATGTTTAATATTTTAAATAGGATAAGCAAAGGTGTATCAAATATGCGTGAGATTTATATCTTAAGAAATCTTGCGGTAACTGTAAAAAGTAAAATGCATCAAAAACACAATATAATGGAAGAGATAATTGAAAAGTTTTATCACGAAATAGAAGAACATATTGAAGAAAAGAAATGCTATACTTCACAATGTAATCATCTTATTAAGTTAACGATCACAAAAAAATGTATTGGATGTGGAGCTTGTAAAAGAGCATGTCCTGTTGATTGCATAGATGGAGAGTTAAAGAAGCAACATAATATAGATTACAACAAATGTACTCATTGTGGAGCATGTGTATCTGCATGTCCAGTCGATGCTATTACAGCTGGTGATAACACTATGTTATTCCTTAGAGATTTAGCTACACCAAATAAAATAGTGATTACTCAAATGGCGCCAGCAGTAAGAGTTGCAATAGGTGAAGCATTTGGGTTTGAACCAGGAGAAAATGTTGAGAAAAAGATAGCTGCAGGTCTTAGAAAATTAGGTGTCGATTATGTATTTGATACGAGCTGGGGCGCAGATTTAACTATAATGGAAGAAGCAGCAGAACTTCAAGAAAGACTTGAAAAACATTTAGCTGGAGATGAAAATGTAAAACTTCCAATTCTTACATCATGTTGTCCTTCATGGATTAAATTCATAGAACAGAATTATGGAGATATGTTAGATGTACCATCTTCAGCAAAGTCACCAATGGAGATGTTTGCTATTGTAGCTAAAGAAATATGGGCAAAGGAAAAAGGACTTTCACGTGATGAGGTAACTTCTGTTGCAATTATGCCATGTATTGCAAAAAAATATGAAGCCTCAAGATCAGAATTTTCAGTTGATATGAACTATGATGTTGATTATGTTATTACAACCAGAGAACTTATTAAAATATTTGAAAATTCGGCAATAGATTTAAAGAATATTGAAGATGAAGAAATAGATACAGTCATGGGTGAATATACTGGTGCTGGTATCATTTTTGGAAGAACCGGTGGAGTAATAGAAGCGGCTACAAGAACAGCACTAGAAAAAATGACTGGAAAAAGATTTGACAATATAGAATTCGAAGGCCTTAGAGGATGGGATGGTTTCAGAGTTTGCGAGCTTGAAGCAGGCGATATAAAGCTTAGAATAGGGGTTGCACATGGTCTTAGAGAAGCAGCTAAAATGCTTGATAAAATAAGATCAGGTGAAGAATTTTTCCATGCAATAGAAATTATGGCTTGTGTAGGTGGATGCGTAGGTGGAGGCGGTCAACCTAAAATAAAAGGAAATAAACAAGCAGCATTACAAAAAAGAGCAGAGGGGCTAAATAATATAGATAGATCTAAGACTCTTAGAAGATCTAATGAAAATCCAGAAGTGCTTGCTATTTATGATAAGTATTTAGATCATCCATTAAGTCATAAAGCTCATGAATTACTTCATACAGTTTATTTTCCAAGAATTAAGAAAAATAATGATTAAGAGATAAAATTAAAGAATAAAAACCTCTAAATGTAAATTTAGAGGTTTTTTTGTTGAAGACTTAGGAATTTATTTTTAATAATTAAATAAATAATTAAAAATAAAATTAAAACAATATTAAAGGATATATTATACATAGATAAATTTTTATTAAAAGTATTAATAATATGTTATACTTATGTTAATAATTCCTAGTGATACTATTATTAAAAGGCTGTGCTAAATTTTATCAAGAATAAGTTTAACAAGTTAATACTAAAGTTTACTGAAATTCGTTTTGTGTCGATATAATAAGGGGTATATTATATCGAAGAATATATATGCTTTTGTATTGTTTTATAACTAATTTTTGCTATAAAATGAAGGTTTATATTACTATAAAAACGTTTCAATATTAAATTTAGGTTAAGTTTTATTAAAAGTAGTTTAAATTTATTTTAAAATAGAATATACTGGTACAGGATTGTAATTTTTAATAATATGTCGAATTTTATATTTTACAGGGAGATGTGATAGTATGTTTAATTTAAATCCAAAAGAAGATAAGTTCTATAAGATGTTTGTTGAGGCAGCACAAAATGTTGATGAAGCTGCAATGGTTTTACGAAAAAGTTTGGATTCATTGTCTAATATTGATCTTAATGTAAGTAAGATTGAAGAGTTAGAACATAATGGAGACAGATTAGTAAATACAATGGTAAAAGAGCTAAATGATTCTTTCATCACTCCATTTGATAGAGAAGATATGTATTTATTAAGTAAAAGATTAGATGATATATTAGATTTAATTAATTCTACAATACATAGATTCGTAATGTTCAATGTTACAGAAAGTACAGATGCTTCCAAGTATCTTGCAGATATGATAATTAAATCGACTAAACTGATTGTAGAATTAATTGGTGAACTTCATTTGATAGGCAGCAAAAATAGCATAAGTGAAAAAATTATTACAATAAATCAAATTGAAAGTGAAGTAGATCGTTTATTTAGAACAATAGTAGGGGATTTATTTAGAAATGAAAAGGATCCTATCGAAATTATAAAATGGAAAGAAATTTATCAAATATTAGAAAATACTATTGATAAATGTGAAAAAATAGCAAATATTATAGAGGGAGTTGTCATTAAGAATGCATAGCACTATGACCATAACAGTATTAATAGTAATTGCAGTACTAGCGTTTGACTTTATAAATGGATTTCATGACACCGCTGTAGCAGTAGCTACTTCTATTACTACTAGAGCACTTACTCCAAAAGCTGCAATAATATTATGCGCAATATTTAACTTTATTGGTGCATTCATGGGAACAGCAGTTGCTAAAACAGTTGGTGCTAATATTGTAGATCAGGCCAATATAAAGCAATGGGTTATATTAGGTGTTTTAATCTCAGCAATAATTTGGAATTTAATAACATGGTATTTCGGTATTCCAAGTAGTTCATCCCATGCTTTAATAGGGGCTCTTGTTGGTGGAGGTATAGCTTATACAGGAAGTTTTAACGTAGTTAACTGGTATAATCTTTTTCATAGTGTAATAATGTGGATATTTATTGCTCCAGTTATAGGGTTTACAGTGGGTTATATTTTAATGGTATTATTGAATTGGATTTTGAAACCATTTAAGCCTGGTTTAATAAATAAATTGTTTTTAAAATTACAAGTAGCTGCTGGTGCAATGATGGCACTAAATCATGGTAGTAATGATGCCCAAAAATCAATGGGATTAATAACTATGGCATTATTAAGTGGTGGACTTATAAGTACTTTTGAAGTTCCTAAATGGGTAATAGCGAGTTGCGCTTTAGCTATGGCAATAGGAACTGCAGCAGGAGGAAAAAAAATTATCAAAACTATGGGGAGTGGAATGGCAAAATTAACTCCAGTAAATGGATTCGCAGCCCAAACAGGTGGTGCAGCGGTAATATTCCTAGCAACATTTTTTCATGCACCTGTTAGTACAACTCATATTATTTCAACAACTGTAATGGGAGTTGCAGCATCTAAAAGAATTAAATCAGTTAAGTGGGGAGTTGCTCAAAATATAGTTTGGGCTTGGATTTTAACAATACCAATAACAGCAGCTCTTTCAGCAGTAATAATATATATAATGAAACTATTTATGTAATTATGTACTAGTTTTAGGCACTATATAATTAAAACCTGTAGACTATCTATTGTCTACAGGTTTTATTTTTTTAGTTTTATACCATGGATTAGGAGTATGTTTAAAACATATTTATGAGAATATCAGATAGTCATATAAAATATCTAAGTTTTTGTAGGATTTCCGTGTAAAAAATTATTAAAATTATTAAATTAAAGGACTTTTTATAATATACATGAATAATCTATAAAATGAGTTTCAGCATTAAATGAATGGAGGACACATGTATAATTCATATTTTGAAGAGTTAATACTTCTAGATATTTTAATTAACTTGGAATGGACTGCCTATGAGGATGAAAAACTTATTGATATAGTTAAAGATTTGATAAGTAATGGAAATTTTGATTATTTAACAGATAAAATTGGAAATTGTACAATTAAAATGCTTAAAAGTGACTGGTTAATTGTACTAGAAAAGATTTTAAGTAAACCAAGATTAATTGATTTAAGAATAAAAAATGTTGATGAATACTATAAAAATGGAATGAAGTATGTTTGTTTAGTAGATCAAGAGAATAATGCAATAGTAGTATTTAGGGGCACTGCTACAACTGAAGAATGGGAAGATAATGGTCAAGGTGCTTATGAATACGAAACAAAGGAGCAGGTTGATGCCCTTAATTTTATAAATAGTCTTGATTACAAAAAAATCACTGTTACAGGTCATTCTAAAGGCGGAAATAAAGCTCAATACACAGCGGTGCTATCACCCAAAGTTACACAATGTATTTCAATAAATGGGCAAGGATTTTCAAATGAGTTTATTAATAGATACTCAGGTGAAATTACGAGAAATAAAGGAAAAATAATTTCTATAAATGCTAAATATGATTATGTAAGTTGTTTATTTAATTATATTTCTAGCGAATGTTATTATTTAAAAACTCTAATACAAATTAATCCATTTGATTACCATAAAGCTTATATACTACTTGACCCCAATGGTGGATTGAGACCTGAAACAGATGAAGCGATTATATCAAATATAATAAATAAATTTTCCACATATATAATTTCAGATTTACCTAAAGATGTAAGCAAGCTTGTTATTGATAGAGTTGTAGATATAGTAGAAATGGTTTTGTGCTGGGAGGGGAATAATGGTAATATATTTCAGGAAATTGGGAAGTATTTACTGATGAATTGTTATGAGAGTTCTGTGGGGTATCAAGAAATATTCAGTATTAGTTTTGTTATAACTGAAGTACTAGTTTTACCATTGCTATTTTGGAATGATTTAATATTAGCTGAGGAAACTAAATCAAAAGAAGCTATCAAAGATATTATAAATAAAATAATTACAATTGGAGAAAGTAAAATAATAAAATTACAATTTATTGATAAGAGCCAAATTAGTTTAATTGAAAAACTTTTAAATGCAATTCATGAATTAACAGAGAGCCTTGAAAAAGAAATATAATAACATTATAAAGACCTAACAAAATTGTTAGGTTATTTTTATACCTATTATTGTGAAGAATATTATATATACTTTTATATAAAAAGTATGTGTATAATAAAGTATGAGATTATAGGACTTTATATCGAATAGAATATATAAAATATACATAAATAGTGAGGAAATTTTATGGTTAAACATTTATCAATACTATTGGGTTTTTCTTTATTATCATCGGCAGTATACTTGGATAATAAACTCGTGAAAGTAACAAAATATAATATTAAGAGTAAAAAGATTCCGAAAGAATTCAATGAATTCAAGATAATTCATTTGTCAGATTTTCATAATTATGTTTTTAATAAGGATAATACAAAGGTAATTAAAAAAATTAACATTGAAAATCCAGATATTATTGTAATGACTGGAGATATGGTTAATAAATATGATACCAAATTTAACCAATTTTTCAAATTAGTAAGAAAACTTAGTCAAAGGTATAAAATTTATTATATTGTAGGAAATCATGAAAAAAGTTTAAAAAAAGAGTATTTGGATTCAATAGTAAATGTATTAAATTCATTCAATGTTAATGTAATTAATAATAATAAAGCAATTATATTACGAGGAAATAAAATAATAAATCTTTATGGATTAGATATACCGCTTGAATTTTATAAAGTAAGAAATAGACCGACTAATATAAAAACAGTTGTAGAAAGAGTACTTAACAAGTGTTGTATAGGTGAATATAACATTTTATTAGCACATAATCCATTATATTTTGAGACATATGCAAATCATAATGTTGATCTAATATTAGCAGGTCACATTCATGGTGGGATGATAAGAATACCTTTTATAGGAGGTGTACTTTCACCGGAGAGAAATTTTTTTCCAAGATACAGTGGTGGTGTATATGAAATAAATAAAAAAAAGCTCATTGTAAGCAGAGGCCTTGGGCATAGTAAACCTGGAGTAAGAGTTTGTAATATGCCGGAAATAGTAAGCATAACTTTGCTAAATTCATAATTATTTACAAAGTTCTGTAATGTTAATATTAATATGCCTACCTTATAAAAATTTTGGAATTATATTTTCGTATAAAAATAATTTGTATATGGATAATAAAATTATGTAAAATTTAAGTGGAGTATGAGGTATTGGTATGGAAATAAAATGGTTAAAATCAGTTATATTAGCGTATTTACTTATCATTTAGTGATATGACATAATAAATATATTTTATACAAAAGGTAGAAGCGGCCGGGAAGTAATGAAGAGTTTTCTAACTGTTTTTTATAAAAAAAGTTATATATTTTTTAAGAATGGGAACAATAACTATACACCCATAAAAAATTAATTTTTAAGGAGGTAGTTATTTATGGCAAATGATAATGAACATTCAACAAGAGAGTCATCTGGAAGCACAAGTATCTTAGGCTGGATAGGAAGACTAGTATTGACAATAGTTATTTTAGGAATAACATCATTTTTTACACCAGGTTTCAGTATTAGTGGAATATGGTCATATATATTAGCTGCAATCGTAATTAGTATATTAGATTATGTAGTAGAAAGATTTATGGGAGCAAGTGCATCACCTTTTGGTAGAGGCATAAAAGGATTTTTCATAGCAGCTATAATATTATATTTAACTCAATTTTTCGTTCCAGCTATGAGCGTATCAATACTAGGTGCAATATTAGCAGCTTTAGCTATTGGTATTTTAGATGCAATATTACCAGGTAAAGTAATGTAAAAAATAAATTATAGGGATGACTTAGTAATTATCCCTATAATTTTTTGCGTTAAAATAACCTAGAAAACATATTCAGAATAACATCCTAGATTCAATATTACTATAATTTATAATAATATAGGTATTAATAAATTACTCGTGAAGTTCTAACGGTAAACCATCTGGATCACTGAAGAAAGTGAATTTTCTACCAGTGTACTCGTCAATTCTAATAGGTTCTGTAGGAATACCATTAGCATTTAATTCAGCTATAGCTTCTTCAATATTATCTATGTGAAAAGCTAAATGCCTTAGGCCACAAGCTTCAGGATATGATGGCCTTTTAGGAGCCTTAGGCATAGAAAAAAGCTCTATTTCACTATTACCTAATTTTAAATCCAGTTTATACGAATCTCTATCTTCTCTATAATTTTCACGAATAACTTCTAGACCTAGGATGTTTACATAAAAGTTTTTTGAAACTTCGTAATTTGATACAATAATAGCAATGTGGTGTATGGAATTTAAGTTCATATTGTTTCTCCTCTTTACATATTATATAAATTCATTATTTCAATCAAAAAAGCTGTCTTTAGATATTATATATCATTTCAAGAAGATTTTTTATAAAAACACACTATAAAGTGTAGATAATTATATATTAAGAAAGTTATGTAATAAAAATTAAAAGTCTACGAAATCTTATGCTCTTTGAGTCTAGCTAGCTTAAGGGGCTTTTTTACTCTAAAAATTTGTCTAAATCAATATATAATAGAAAAAAATTAATTCCATAAAATATTTAAAAGGGTTATTATAATAGGAATAGGTTAAATACTTAGTAGATTTAACCTTAGGAATTGATCGGTTTAGGTAAGAAAGCAATTATACAGATTAATGATGTTTAATGTATAAGTGGAAAATCCGGAGATAACAATTATACAAGATAGGAGGGAATATTAATGAAATATGATTTTGAAACTTTAGTTCCTAGAAAAAACGTGGGTTCAAGTAAGTGGAACTTGATGGAGAAATATAATATTGATATTAGTGAGGATATAATACCATTTTCTGTAGCAGATATGGAGTTTAAAAATCCGCCAGAAATAATAGAGGGGTTAAAAAAATACATAGACTCTTGTGCTTTGGGATACACTGAAGCTACGGAAGACTATTACGTGGCAGTTTGTAGCTGGATGGAAAGAAGACATAATTGGAAAATTAAAAAGGAATGGATTACAGAATTTTCTGGAGTAGTTCCTGCACTATACACGATAGTTAGAGCGCTGACAAAGGAGGAAGAAGGTGTACTTATAATGACCCCAGTATATTATCCTTTTTATAAATCAATTTTAGCTAATAATAGAAAAATAATAAAAAGCGAAGTAAAACTTTGTGAGAATCGTTATGAAATTGATTTTAATGATCTTGAAAAAAAAGCAAAATTAGAAAGTACAAAATTGATGATTTTATGTAATCCCCACAATCCTGTTGGTCGCGTTTGGAGTGAGGAAGAACTAAAAAAAATAGGAAAGATATGTTTAGAGAATAATGTGCTCATTGTGTCAGACGAGATTCACTTTGATTTAATTATGCCTGAATATAAACATACGGTTTTTGCTAATATTTCAGAAGAATTTGAACAGAATTCAGTTATTTGTACTGCGCCCAGTAAAACTTTTAATTTAGCAGGCCTTCAAACTTCAAATATAATCATTCCTAATCAGAAAATAAGAAATAGGATTTTAAGCGAGCGTAGAGCAGCTATCGGAAATTCGGGTTTAAATATTTTTGGATATAAGGCTTGTGAAATAGCCTATAACGAATGTGAAGAATGGTTAAATGAATTAATACAGGTATTAAATACAAATAAGTCATTAGTGGAAGACTTTATGAAGTTGAATATCCCAGAAGTTAAAGTAATAAATTTAGAGGGAACATATCTTCAGTGGATAGATTTTAGGGGGGTAGAGAAGGACCATAAGGCGTTAGAAAAGTTTATGACAGCAGAGGCTATGTTGTTTTTAGATGAAGGTTATATATTTGGTGATGAAGGAAGAGGTTTTGAGAGAATTAATTTAGCGTGCCCGACAAAGGTGCTTCAAAGAGCTCTAGATAGATTGCTTGAAGCTGTGAAAAAGTGCTATAGGTAAAATAAGTATTATTTTTTATGATGCTAAAATCTTATATGATTAGAATCATAATATTTATCTTGAAAAAACTGTTATTGACAAAATTTATACAATAATATATCATAATAAGTAAATTAATATATAAAAAGCGTTGAAAAAGAGGAGTAAAAATTTTAAGGCATTAAAGTAAACTCAGAAAATAAAGCTGAGGAATACAGTTCTTATTAGCAGAATCATGGATTTAGAAAGAACTAGCAAGAGAGAGGGAGTAGCTGAAAACCCTTATGCAAGAAATTTTGAAGGTAGCTTTTGAGCTTCTTTAGTGAAATAATAGTAGCTAAAGACGGTTTGTCTGAATCGTTATTTAAATTAAGAGTCCATTAAAGTAATTACTAATTTCTTTTGTGGAAATAAAGGTGGTACCGCGAGCTTTCGTCCTTTTATGACGAAAGCTCTTTTTTGCGTTAGTAATTTATTTGAATTGGTAATTACAGCGCATATTCAGAGGAATAATATTCTTTGCAGTATTTATGGTTTAGAATATAAAAATCTCAAAAGTGAAAATTAACAAAGCTTGAAAGGAAAATTTAATTTAAACTCCTTGGAGATTATTTTACAGCTGTTAATTGTTTACTGTTAACTGAACTAAGTTTGGAGGAATGAAAATGTCAGAAGAAATGAAAAATATTTCAACAACCTATGATCCAAAAGAATTTGAAGATAGGATTTATAAGAATTGGGAAGAAAAAGGCTATTTTACGCCAGTAGTTGATAAAAATAAAAAGCCATATACAATAGTTATGCCGCCACCAAATATAACAGGTCAGCTTCACTTAGGGCATGCCTTTGATGACACTCTTCAAGATATGTTAATTAGATTTAAGAGAATGCAAGGTTATGCAGCTTTGTGGCTGCCAGGTGAAGACCACGCATCTATTGCAACAGAAGTTAGAGTTGCAAACATGTTAGCTGAGCAAGGCTATGATAAAAAAGAAATGGGAAGAGAGGCATTCCTTGAAAAAGTATGGGAATGGAGTGATAAGTATAGAGCTACTATAAGAAATCAAGTTAAAAGACTTGGTGTGTCAGCTGACTTTACAAGAGAAGCATTCACAATGGATGAAAATCTTAGTGCTGCTGTAAAACATGTATTTGTTAAGCTTTATAATGAAGGGTTAATTTATCAAGGAAATAGAATCACTAACTGGTGTACTCATTGTCAAACTGCATTATCTGATGCAGAAATTGAATATGAAGAACAAGCAGGGCATTTTTGGCATATTAACTATCCATTAGCTGATGGAAGCGGGCGCCTTGAAATTGCTACTACAAGACCTGAAACTTTACTTGGGGATAGTGGTGTAGCTGTAAATCCTAATGATGAAAGATATAAACATCTTATAGGAAAAACTGTTATACTTCCATTAGTAAACAGAGAAATCCCAATAGTTGGTGATGACTACGTTGATTTAGAATTTGGAACAGGTGCTGTTAAAATGACACCTGCACATGATCCTAATGACTTTGAAGTTGGAAAAAGACATAGCTTAGAAATAATAAGAGTTATGGATGATCAAGGTATTATCAATGAAAAAGGTGGGAAATATAAAGGATTAGATAGATATGAAGCTAGAAAAGCTATTGTTCAAGACTTAGAAGAATTAGGTCTATTAGTTAAGGTTAAAGACCATGCACATAACGTTGGTACACACGATAGATGTGGTACTACTGTTGAACCAATAATATCTAAACAATGGTATGTTAAGATGGAAGAGCTAGCTAAGCCAGCAATTGAAGTAGTTAAGAATGGAAAAACTAAGTTTGTTCCTGAAAGATTTGATAAGATATACTTTAATTGGATGGAAAATATTCAAGATTGGTGTATATCAAGACAATTATGGTGGGGACATAGAATTCCGGTTTACTACTGTCAAGACTGCGGTGAAATGATGGTACTTGAAGATGTACCAAAAGCATGTACAAAATGCGGAAGCGCTAACTTTAAGCAGGATAATGATGTTCTTGATACATGGTTCTCATCTGCATTATGGCCATTCTCAACACTTGGCTGGCCTAATAAAACTGAAGACTTAGATTATTTCTATCCAACGAGTACACTAGTTACTGGTCATGATATTATATTCTTCTGGGTTGCAAGAATGATATTCTCAGGACTTCACTGCATGGGTGAAACTCCCTTTAATACAGTACTTATTCATGGCTTAATTAGAGATTCTCAAGGAAGAAAGATGAGTAAATCTTTAGGAAATGGTGTGGATCCATTAGAAGTTATAGATACTTATGGTGCTGATGCTTTAAGATTTATGATAGCTACTGGTAATGCTCCTGGAAATGACATGAGATATTATCCAGAAAGAGTTGAATCTTCAAGAAATTTTGCTAATAAGATTTGGAATGCTTCAAGATTTGTTATGATGAATCTTGATAAGGATATAATGAACAAATATAAAGACTGCAAAGAATATTCTTTAGCAGATAAGTGGATATTATCTGAGATGAATACTTTGATTAAAGAAGTTACAGAAAACATGGAAAAATATGAACTTGGTATTGCAATGCAAAAGGTTTATGATTTCATGTGGACTGAATTCTGCGATTGGTATATAGAACTTGTTAAGCCAGTATTCTATGGTGATGATGAAAAGGCTAAGGGAATAGTTTATAATGTATTAAACACTGTTTTAATTACTGGATTAAAATTATTGCACCCAGCTATGCCTTTTATAACAGAAGAAATCTTCACTCACTTAAGTGATGAAGAAACAATAACAACTTCAGCTTGGCCTGTATTTGATGAGGCTTTAGTTAACAAAGAAGCAGAAAATGATATGGCCTTCGTAATTGAAGCTATAAAAGGCTTAAGAAATGTTAGAGCCGAAATGAACGTACCACCTTCAAGAAAAGCTAAAGTAATCTGCTATATTGCGGAAGATGCTAAAAAGGCATTTAATGCAGGAACTGCATATATTGAAAAGTTAGCTTCAGCTTCAGAAGTTGAGTTTATAGCTGATAAAGCTAATGTTCCAGCTAATGCGGTATCTCTAGTTGTTAAGGGCGGAGAATTGTTTATGCCTTTACTTGACTTAGTTGATAAAGAAAAAGAATTAGATAGATTAAATAAAGAGTTAAAGAAATTAGAAGGCGAAATTGATAGAATAGATAAAAAGCTAGGAAATCAAGGATTCGTTGCTAAAGCACCAGCAGCAGTAATAGATGCTGAAAAAGAAAAGAGAGTAAAATATGTAGAAATGCTTGATGCTGTTAAAGTTAGAATTGAAACTTTAAATTAATCAAGAGTTCTACTTGAAGATATTACTAGAAATTATTTTTAGTAATATCTTTTTTTTGTTAAAATTGATTATTAATACCTAAATGAGTTAATAATAGATATTATTTAAAGTGTACAACACTTATAAATTTAAAATATTGGTTTTAGTACCAAATAAAGTGCAATGGAGGTCAGATTATATTTAAAAAGAAACTTATTTTTATAATTACATTGATACTAATATTAGGGTTTACAGTAAAAGAAATTTATGCGCAAGCAGTAGAGGCACTAGAAATAGATGGAGCAGTTAATAGTCAAGAAGTTGATAATAAAGAGAGGATAGATTTATTCACAATAAATAGTTGCACTTATAAAGTGCTAGAAGATGATAAAGAATCAGTAATGTATTTTAAAAGTGATGGATTAAATGACTTGAAAGATATAATTATTAATGATGAGGTTGAATACAATGGAATTAGATTTAGAGTTAAATATATATATGAAAAAGCATTTTCAAATGGTGTTAAAACAGAGAAAAAAATAGTTATAAATAAAAATATTATTGGTTTTTGTAATATAGAAGGAAATGTAGTTGAAGGTTTAACAGGAACTTTTTTAGATCATAGAAAGCTTGAAAATATAGATTTTGGATCAATAAGTACGCCTTTTAGAGAAAAATGCTTTCAAAACTGTAAAGCTTTAACAGAAGTTGATATGCCTAAAGATATGAGGCGGATTGAAGGATACACTTTTGATAAATGCTCAGTGTTAAAATGCATAGATTTACGAAATATAATGGAATTCGAAGGGCAAAGTGCCTTTGCAAACTGTAGTAGACTAGAGACCATAGGAGAGATTAATGATGAATTAACTGAATTACCAGATAACACTTTTCTTAGCTGTTCTAATCTTAGAATAAGTAATTTGAATAACATAATTAAAATAGGAGATGAGTGTTTTAAAAATTGCAGAGTTATTAATAAGAACGTGGTAATTAAAGTTGAGGAGATTGGAAAAGAGAGCTTTTATGGATGCAGTTTTGATGAAATTTATTTAGGAAAAGCAAGAAAAATTGGATCTAATGCTTTTGGAAATTGTGGAGCCTTAACAAAAATTAGGTTTGGAAGTCCCTCTATTCCACAAATTGATAATAAAATAACCCAAAATAGTTTAGTGAATGAATACGTATTTCCTTTAGATTATAGAAATCAAAGTGATTATTCTGATTTCTTAAACAAGCTTATATTCTCTAAAGTAACTTGGCATAGTAATTATGGAAGCCAAGAGAAAAAAGTAACACAAGAAGTAAGAGCAGACACATTAAAGCCTCCGACAATGAATAATAGAGAAGGGTATGAAATTGAGGGGTGGTATAGAGAACCTGAATGCATTAATAAGATCAATATAATAGCAGATTTAGGGGAGATAGTTGACTCTGATTTAGTAATTAAAAATCCTGATTTATATGCGAATTGGATAAGCAAGGGTAATACAGAGATAAATCAAGATGATGAACAAAAAACAAGCGTAAAAGAAGGAGATGTGAATAACACAAATAATTATAATCAGAATGAAGAAGATGAAAATGATGAAGTCATAAATGACAATCAAAATAATGGAAGTGAAATTGATACAAGAAATAAAACTAATACCAACGAGAACATTGAAAATAAAGATTTGAATACAATACCTAATACGACTAATGGTATTAATGATGAAAACATTGAAAATTCATATGATCATTCAATAGAAATTGAATCGCCTAAAGAAAACGAAAATACAAAAAGCAATTCAAGTGATAAAGTTTCAGATAAGAATTCTGACAATGAGTCTTCAAAATATTCTCCGTCTAATGAACGTAATTCATCATATAATAATATAAATATAACTAAAAATTATGAGGATGAAAATATTATTTCTGTAATTAAATTAAATAGTATTTACAAAACGACAGATAGTATGAAGAATATCATAATTAGAGTAAATTTAAAGAATAGAAAAGTCTATATTCAAGAAATAAGCAGCAATTTTACTAAAGATAATAAATATATAGAGAAGTTGGTAAGGGAGTTCTTTTTTAATTATGGATATTACATGAAAAATAATGAAATTATTAAAATGGATGCATTGAAAAATTCCATTAATTATAAAGTGTTAAGAAAGCTTTCATATAGAAATAAAGAAAATGTGAATATATTTTTGGTTGATTAAGATTTAAATAAGATATTAGTTATTAACTTAAGATTAATAACTAAAAATATATTATAAATTTATAATTAATAAGGATATAACAGAATAAATATTAATATATATAGTTTATAAATACTATGTGGAGGGTTTAAATTTGAAAGATAAAAAGCACTTAGTTAACTTGATTTTCTGGATATCCTTATCTATTTTATTTAATATCATTGTATATTATACAAAAGGTGAAAAATCTGCTATTGAATATTTTGGCGGTTACATAGTAGAAATGTCGTTAAGCCTAGATAACATATTTCTATTTTTAATGATATTTTCAAGTTTTAGGATAAGACCGGAATATCAGGAAAGGGTACTGCTATTTGGTGTTATTGGAGCAATGGTATTAAGGCTATTATTTATTTTACTTGGTGTAGCAATTGTTAGTAAATTTAGCTTCTTACTTTCTGTATTTGGTATAATATTATTACTTAGTGGGATAAAAATATTTATAAGAGAAGATGAAAATATGCAATTTCATGATAATTTTGCTGTGAAAATCTTGAGGAAAGTAATTCCTATAACAAATACTTTACATGGGAACAGATTTTTTGTTAAGCAAAATAGAACTCTTTATGCAACGCCTCTGTTCGTAGTGCTTTTAATAATAGAGTTTTCAGATATTATATTTGCAATAGATTCAATACCAGCTATCTTTTCAATAACCACAGATACTTTTATAGTTTACACATCTAATATTTTTGCCATATTAGGCTTAAGAAGCATGTATTATATATTAGAAAGAATGAATAATATGTTTAAGCTTATGAAATACGGAGTTGGATGTATATTAATATTTACAGGATTAAAGCTTTTACTTCTATTTTGGGAAGTTGAGATTTCTGTTACGAACTCTGTATTGATAATAATATCAATTTTATTAAGTAGTATTTTAGTATCTTTGGTATGGGGAGAGGTTAGCAAACTTAAGAATTGATTTTTTAATACTGTAAGTATACGAAAAAATAATGTTAGAGGTCAAAATTTTAAATTAGGTGGGAGCTTTCTGAAGAGTTCCTGCTTAAATTTTTTATTATTAGTTTTTTACCTATAATTGATATATAATGTAAAGTATACATAATAATTATATAGATTTTATTTATAAAACAGTATAGAAAAGACAAAGAGGTAATAGAAATGAGTATGACGTATAATGAAGCAATGGACTATATAACAAGTGTTGGAAGGTTTGGCTCCAATTACGGACTTGAAAGAACCTTTAGAATTCTCGAATTACTTGGGAATCCTCATGAAAAACTAAAGTTAATACATGTTGCAGGAACTAATGGTAAAGGATCTACAACTGCAATGATGAGCAAAATACTTAGAGGATTTGGATATAAGGTTGGTATGTACACATCACCTTATTTACAAGAGTTTGAGGAGAGAATTCAGATAAATGGAGAGAATATTAATAAAAATGTTTTAGTAGAATTATTAGAAGAGGTTAAAAGTGTTATAGATAAAGTTATCGAAGAAGGCTATGAGCATCCAACAGAATTTGAGATAATTACTGCGATTATGTTCTTACATTTTTATAAAGAAAAAGTTGATTATGGTGTAATTGAGGTAGGTCTTGGAGGTCGTCTCGATTCAACTAATGTATTAACTCCTATAGTATCAGTAATAACCTCAATAAGTTTTGATCATATAAATATATTAGGAGATAATTTAAAAGACATAGCTAAAGAAAAGGCTGGAATAATAAAGGAGAATAAGCCCGTAATACTATATCCACAAGAACAAGAAGTAGAAGAAGTTATTTCTAAAGTAGCTAGAGAAAAAAAATCTAAAGTGTTTAATATAGTAAAAGAATGTGGGAAGTTAATAGATATAAATTACGAAGATTTTAAGCAAATTGTAGAAATTAAAACTGAAAGAAATACATATAATATTAATTTTCCTTTACTTGGCGAACATCAAATATTAAATTTAGAAGTAGCTATCAATGCTATAGAAGTATTATGTGATGAAGAGAAAATAGAAATAGATAGAAATATAATTGAAAAATCACTTGAAGATGTTAAATGGATAGGACGACTTGAAGTGCTATGTAAAAAGCCCTCAGTTGTAATTGACGGAGCGCATAATATAGATGGAATTAAAGCACTTAGAAAAAATATTAGTAAATATTTTAAATTCAATAAATTATATTTATTGTTAGGAATTTTGGCTGATAAGCAAGTTAAAGAGATGATTGAGGTAATAACTCCGATTGCAGAGAAAGTTTATGCTCTAACACCTCATAGTGAAAGAGCAGAACTTAGTGAAGATTTAAGAAAGGAGATATTAAATTATAATCCTAATACCATAGCAATTGAGAACTATGAAGAGGCATTTTCCCTTGTACTTAGAGAAGCGGGAGAACAAGACTTGATTTTAATAAGTGGATCGTTATATATGATTGGAGATATGAGAAGAATAATAACTTCAAAATTAATATAAAAAGCTGATTTGATGAATTATTAAGAATAAAATTTGAATTTATTTAGAGAAGGGGAGTAATGAGAGTTATATGGTTAAGAAAAATGTATATGATGTTGTTTTGAATAAGAATTCAATCTATAATGATTTAAAAGAGTTTTATGATAGAAATCCTGGTACACTATATAGCTATCAAGACTTCGAAATAGCTGGCATAAAAGAATATAAAAACATTACTAAAAAAATACATTCTCTAGAAGTTTTTGAAAAAAATAGGATGGTAAATGAGCTTCTAGATATTTTATATAATGATCTTAATTTTGAAGAGAAAATTGTAAATGTAAATGGGTTCATAACTTTAAATCCAATTATAAATTATTATGAAAGTTTGGTTAAGCTTTTTAGAGATTCAGTAGACAGCAATGTAAATCTTCGAGATAAAATACGAGAAGTAATGAGTAAAATCCTTAAAAATAGTAGCAATAGTGAAGAAATAAAACTTGCCATATTACTTTCTCCAATTTGTAAGATTGAAAATATTAAGAGTATATTAAGTATTTTTTCTATTCATAACGATTACCTTTTTTATGTGATTTATGCTTATGAATACATGGGAGAATGTAATGATACAATATTTCAAATATCAAAAATATCTCGAGGATATGGAAAAGTATTTTGTGTAATGCGCCTTAGTCCAACAACCGATGAGATAAGAAAGTGGATGATAGAATATGGATGCGAAAATAATTTAGGGGTATCTGAACTGTTATCATATACTATGCTATCACTAGATTTAATACAATATTTGGATAATATCGAATTAAACAAAGAAAAACTAGAAGTTTTCTCAAAATCATTTAGTATTTTATTATCGGATTATGGGTTGGATGATGTGAAAAATTCAATAAAAGTTTGTAATAAACTGCTAGAAATTATTGATAACATTGATGGCAAAATATATTCATTATATGCTGTGATTTCAATTCTCTATTCTATTGAAGCAATAATTATTGATGAATATAAAAATAAAAAAGAATCTATATCCTATAAATTTAATAATGATTATAAAAGTATAATTGAAAAGTGTAAAAGAATTTGTAAGAAAAATACATGGCATGAAATAATAGCTGGAGAAGTATCAAATATAGAAATAGAAAGCAGTGTTCTGATTAGTTGTGCTGAAAAGACAAAATACAAGTTGAAAAAAAAGGAATATGAAATGATCCTAAAAAGAGATTATACAAATGCATTATTATATAAATATGCGTTTTCAGTAGGGAATAAAGCAATAAAAAAATGTGCGTTTGACTTAGGATTACAGAAATTACCTTTAGATATAATTTTCAGAGGACAGGATGAATTAAAAATAGAGACTTTAGCTTATGAGGATATTTCTCAGATATGTTTATTTATAATAATAAAATATTCACAATATGAAGAGTTTCCAGAAAAGTATAAGGAACTAAATCTTAGAGCATTAAGATCGCCGTTAATAGAAACAAGAATACAAGCTGCAGTAAATCTCCAAAGATTTAGAAATGAATTTAATTCTGATGATAAAGAAATTATAAATGATGCAATTAGCTCAGAGATGGTTGCACATGTAAGAAGATCTCTTAATTCACTATTAGTTAAAAGCAATGATAAGGAAAAGAGATATGTTGAAGTAAGTGAAAATATGCACATAGATATTCATGTTAAAGATATATATTTAATTAATATAAATATTGCTGGAACTATATACGTGGATATGAGTGAGGTTTATAATAAATTACTTGAGGATGATATTGTTTATTTAACTAGAGAATATAATAATGAGCATGATCAAAATTCTATACAGGTTATAACTACAGATGGGTATGTTATAGGCCATGTTCCTAGAGACAATAATACTATTCTAAAAAATCTTATGGATAAAGGGAAATATTTATATGGAAAAATAAATGAATTAAGTGAAGATTATAATAATATAAATATTAACATTTATTTGAGCTATAAAGATGTTATAGAAGAGGTGACAAGTACTTTATCGCTGTTGTCAGGAGAAAGAGAATACTATCTACAATAAAGCGTATATTTTTATAAGCAAATAAAAAATTGATTTTATCCTTATATAATTGAATTAATTTAAATTAACAAATCATAATTATAATTTAAAGAGGTTGTACCAAATTGTTTATTACTTAGAATTATAGGTTTAAACAATGGTTACAACCTTTTTATAAATAAGTTATTAGAAAATTATCTTACATTTATTTTGAAGTATTTACTAAGAAAACTTTAATTATACAGTTTCTTCTTTCCAAGCTAATAGAGCTTTAGATAACTGATCAGGGCAAGATGTACCTCTGCTCTTACAATTAATTCCTTTTAATTTTTCAATTACTTCATCAACTGGCATACCCTTTACTAAATGTCCTATACCCATAAGATTCCCTGAACATCCACCGATAAATTCTACACCCTCAACGATATTATTTATAATTTCAAGATTAATTGTACGTGAACAAACACCTGATGTTTGATATGAAAACATTAAAAACACTCCTTTATTATTTTTTTGCACGACACTTGTATGCTGTGAGTCGAGTTTGCTTTATTATACAAGAAATCTGTCAAGAAATAAAGAGATTACAATTAATTAGTTGTGCCAATAATGTACTTCTAGAATATATTATAGGTAACAGAGTGATTATCTTATAAGGAGGAAAATGGAATGAGTTATCTTATTTTATGTAACACTGGTTCAGATAGTTTAAACAAGATAAATACTGAGAATTTAAAAACTCAAAGTATAGTTTTATCTATTGGTGAAAGTCCATTTGGTCCTCATGGATTATCACTATATAAAGATAAGATTTTAGTTGCCAATAACTATAATAATAGTATTTCATTAGTGGATTATAGTGAGTTTAAAGAAGAAAATAATCTATATGTAGGTGCCCATCCAAACGATATAGTAGCATTTGATGATATAGCCTATGTTTCTTGTGGAGAATCAAATTCATTAATAGCATATGATTTGGTGAATGAAAGGATTAATTTTGAAATTCCAACAGGCAGGTTTCCTCATAATGTTACATTGATAGAGGAAAAAAATATTGTTTTTGTTAGCAATATGGGGGATGATAGCATTTCTGTAATTGATTATATAAATAATAAGGAAATAAAAAGAATACAAGTAGAAAGTACACCAATAAAAATAAACATATCGAAAGATAGAAAATACTTATATGTGTGTATGAGTTATCTTGGTCATGATAAAAACGGAAGTATAGGTATTATTGAATTGAAAACATTAGAATTAATAAATAAAGTTACAGTAGGATTCTCACCAGTAGATTTATTCGAGGAAGGAAATTATCTTTATGTTTCAAATTTATGTAGTGGGTCTATTAGTATTGTTAATTTAGATGACCTAAAAGAAGAAAACAAGTTAATTGTTGGAGGAATGCCTAGAGGCATTGTTAAAGACGAAGACAATCTATTTGTAGGAGACTATTTAAATGGACTATTAAATATAATAAATCTTAAGAATAAAGAAGTAAAAGCCATACCTATAGGGTCTGAACCTAATAGTATGACTTTGGCGAATGATAATATACAATCACACTTAACTAATAAGTAGATTAATTATATGAGTATAGATATCCGAAGGATTTTCTTTCCACTTATTGCAAATTAAAGTTGCTTGATTTTTTGATGGCACTGACAATTTTAATTCCATTAATAAAGACTCATTTTCAATTGCTTTTAAGTCGACTATAAAGCTATCATTTGAACCAAGAGTATAATCTGCATGTATAGTCAGCTCTTTTTTTATTGATGCTATTTTTTCCTTAATATACTCATTTGTTATAGAAATTTTTGAAGGGGATATTCTGTCTTTAAACAAAGATAGAACATTATCGCCCTTTTTTGTTAATATCAATAATTTCTTATCATTAACTTCATGATATTCTACGAAATTTGATTCTTCAAGCTCAGATAAATATTGTTGAAATGTAAAATAATTTATAAAGTTATTTTCAAGAATTATTTCAGTAAGCTGAGTATTTGATATCGGATTTTTTATCGACTTTAAAACATATAACATAAGTAACTTATTTTCTGCTAATTCTGATGAACTTTCGTACATAATTACCTCCATAATCTCTGAAAATCTATTTTTATTATAACACAAAAATTTTTTAAGTGAATAATAAAGTCAAAGATAATTTATAAGTGTAAATATATGTAATGGCATAAATGAATTAAATCTGAATAAAATAGTTTATATAACAAATATAAAGTAAAAGGGGTAAGGAAAGTGGTATGGAAGAAAAAGAGAATAGGGATTGATATAATATTAATTGTTTTTTTAATTTTTGTATCAATTGGCATTAATAAAGCTACACATGTTATGGCAAAAACTCAAGAGGAGTTACCTATTTATTGTGTTGATACTAGTGAGAAGGTAGTTAGTTTGACGTTTGATATAAATTGGGTTGAAAAAGATAATCTTAATGTAATATTAGACGTATTAAAAAAATATAATGTAAAAGGAACATTCTTCATAATGGGAGGATGGGTTAATACCAGTGAAGATAATATTAATAAATTGAAAGCAATAAAAGAAGGGGGGCATGAAATAGGAAATCATAGTTATATTCATCCTAGTTTTGTAAAGATAGGAGTAGATAGGATGAAGACAGAAATAGAAAAAACTAATGATATTATTGAGAAATATACAGGTGAAAGACCTAAATTATTTAGATTCCCTAGTGGAGATTATAATAAAGATGCTTTTACTAAGGTGAGAAACTTAGGATATATGACTATCCAATGGGATGTTGATTCTGTTGATTGGAAGGAGTTATCTGCTGAAACTGAGTATAACAGGGTAATTAAAAATGTTAAACCAGGTTCAATTATTCTATTTCATAATGCAAAAAATACCCCTGCGAATTTAGATAGGATTATAAAAGAATTAAAAGATAAAGGTTACGAATTTAAAAGTGTAGGTGAAATGATCTATTCAGATAACTACACAGTAGATAATCAAGGGATTCAACATAAAGTGAAACTTGATTCAGCTGGAGCTGAATCTTAGTTGAATTAATTCAGGAACTTATTGCCACTTATCATTATCTTCTAAGATAGTGATTTATTAGTGGCAGTTAGATATGGGATAAAAATAATTAATATTTATTGAAAAATAACTAGTTTTTGTATTATAATGGTAATATATGCTAGTGGGAGCATATATTACACAAAATAAAATAATTTCCGATGGAGAGAGGGATTACAATGGATAATTTAATGTTAAATAACAAGATTTACCTTGAGGGTAAAGTAACATCTGGATTAGAGTTTAGCCATGAAATGTATGGGGAGGGGTTCTACACTTTTGATTTAGATGTAATGAGATTAAGTGATTCAGTAGATACATTAAATATTACTGTTTCAGAAAGATTATTAAGCGATGTAAAATTAGAAGTGGGCACAGACGTAATTGTAGAAGGACAGCTTAGGTCTTATAATAAGTTTATAGATGGATCTAATAAGCTTATACTTACTGTATTTGCGAGAAATATTGAACCATGCTTAGAAAGAAGTAAAAATCCTAATGAAATATTCCTGGATGGATATATTTGTAAGGAACCTATTTATAGAACAACGCCTTTTGGTCGTGAGATTGCTGATGTGCTATTAGCTGTAAATAGAGCATATAATAAATCAGATTATATTCCAACAATTGCATGGGGAAGAAACTCAAGATTCTGTCAAACTTTAAATGTAGGAGATAATATTAAAGTTTGGGGAAGACTACAAAGCAGAGAATATCAAAAAAAGGTATCAGATAATGAGGTTGTTAAAAAGGTTGCATATGAAGTATCAATCTCAAAAATGGAAAGAGCACATAAGGAAGAGATTACTGGAGAAGAAGGTGCAGTTTAATCTTAAGAAATAGTATTATCTAAGATTATTTATTACATTAAATTTTAAAATTAAAGGTTTCAATAAGATAGTGCTTATTGAAACCTTTTTTGATAGTCGTATTTTTGTATGTACGTAAAATTGATAAATTCTATTTTCTTAAATCATCCAAAATTTGAGTTTTATCTTTTGTCTTATCATCTACTTCTTTAATTATTTTAGCAGGTGAACCAGCCACAACAACATTAGCAGGAACATCTTGAGTAACTACTGAACCAGCAGCAACAACACTGCCTGCACCTATTTTAACTCCTTCAAGAATTACTGCATTTGCTCCAATTAAAGCGTTATCACCTATCATGCATGGCTCTTTACTTGGCGGTTCTAGCACACCAGCAACAACAGCACCAGCACCTAAATGAACGTTCTTACCTAATTGTCCACGAGCTCCAACTACAGCATTCATATCAACCATAGTTCCATCTCCAATTTCAGCACCAATATTAATTACTGCTCCCATCATAATAACAGCATTCTTACCGATAGTAACCTTATCTCTGATGATAGCACCCGGTTCAATTCTAGCGTCTACTTCAAGTAAATCTAGCATTGGAATAGCAGAATTTCTTCTATCATTTTCTATTCTAAAGTGTTTAATAAGGTGCTTATTATCTAATACTATTTTAGTTATAGAATCAGATTCTCCCATTAGTATATAAAATCCGTTAGAACCATACCATTCTACATCATTCATTTCAGCATTGCTTAAATCTCCATTAACATAAACTTTTACTGGAGTTGATTTTTTCGATTCCTTAATAAATCTAGCAATTTCATAAGGATCTGTTAAATTATATGACATTATATCACCCTTTCCATTATTTTCGCAATCAACCTTATTATAATAAAGATTTAACGCAATTAAAAGAGGAATAATCAAAAAAATACAAATAGTTTGAATCAACGTATGTATTGTTGTAAAATAAATTTATATTGCAAATAACGGGGGGCATATAGATTATGAATAAACAAGTAGAAAAAATTCAGATTTCCGGAATAAGGAGATTTGCTGAAAAGGTTAAAAATGTAGATGGTGCAATTTCACTAACTCTTGGTCAACCTGACTTTCCAGTACCAAAGCACATATCAGAAGCGATGATTAATGCTATAAATACAAATAAGACAGTTTATACATCGAATGCAGGTATAGATGAACTTAGAGAAGAAATATGCAGATATTTAAAGAACTTTGAAATAGATTATAATAAGGATGAAGTATGTATAACAGTTGGCGGCAGTGAAGGTTTATATTCAGTATTATTTGCTATAATGAATCAAGGAGATAAAATACTATTGCCAGGTCCTGCTTATCCTGCTTATGAAAATATTTCAATAATGATAAATGGGGATATCATAACTTATCCGTTAAAAGAGGATTTTAGTTTAGATATAGATGCAATTAGAGATAGGCTAGAAACAGAAAATATAAAAGTTCTAATGTTATCTTTTCCTTCAAACCCTACAGGAGCAATTTTGTCTAAAGAGGAAAGAGACTCTCTTATAAAGCTTATTAAGGAAAAGGATATTATTGTAGTTACTGATGAAATGTATTCAGCTATTATTTTTGATGAATACTATTCTGTAGCACAAGCTAAGGAGATAAAAGATAAGGTTATTTATGTAAGCGGGTTCTCTAAAATATTTTCTATGACAGGACTTAGAATTGGTTATGTAGCATGTCCGGAAAAATATATGAAAGAAATTATGAAAGTTCATCAATATGGCGTTTCATGTGCTCCATCAATTGCTCAATATGGAGTATTAGAAGGTTTGAAAAAATCTTTAGATGATGTTGAAGAAATGAGAAAAACTTTTGAAAGAAGAAAAGATTATTGCATGAGTAGGCTAAAGGCACTTAATTTAGAAGTTGCAGAACCAAAAGGAGCGTTTTACATTTTCCCGTCAATAAAGAAGTTTAATATGTCATCAGAGGAATTCTGTGAAAAATTATTAAATGAAGGGAAACTGGCTTGTGTGCCTGGAACGGCTTTTGGAGAATTAGGAGAAGGTTATATGAGAATATCATATTGCTACAGTGATGAAATTCTCAAGGAAGCATTTGATAGGTTAGAAAGTTTTTTAAAAGCGAAATTTAAAGAGTGTTAATTAGAATATCATTAGGTTAATAAAATATTTTATCCTTAAAGATATTTTAAATATAAATACAATAACAGGGGGCATAAAAATGAGTGAATTTAAAAATGTGACAGCAGTAAAAAAAGCAAATGTATATTTTGAAGGAAAGGTCACAAGCAGAACAATTATATTTGAAGATGGCGAGAGAAAAACTTTAGGTATAATGTTACCTGGGGATTATGAATTTGGAACAGGAGATAAAGAAATCATGGAAGTTCTTGGAGGATCGATGGATGTTAAATTACCGGGAACAGACAAATTTGTTACATATAAAGAAGGCGAGAGTTTTACAGTTCCTTCAAATTCTAAATTTAATTTAATAATAAAAGAAGTAGCTGATTATTGCTGTTCTTATATTAAAGAATAATATTAATTTTTATTAGTAACTATCTAAAGTGCTTATGCACGTTGGATAGTTATTATTACTATCATTAGGTATTTTTTAATAACTTGTTAACTATTCTTAAAACGACACTTGATTCAAAGTGTCGTTTTTTTACAATACAAATACAAATAATTATTGGTAGAATAGAGATAATATGCTATAAAAACTAAAACTAAAAATAAGGGGGGATAATGTGAAGTTTGTAACTGATGAAGTAAATAAAAGTCATTGTGAAGTAAAACATACTGAAAAAGAAGGTATACCGCAATACGCTTATTGTTTATTTGATTATGGAGTTATGCCAGCACCAGCATCTACAGCAGTTCATATTGCATTTATTATTGATGGGACAGGCTACTATAACGGTATGAAAATAAAAACAGGAGATATTATTGCATATGGAATCAATAAAGAACCTATGATCACTAGAGTTGAAAATGTTGCAGTATTTATAGTAAGTATGGAATTTTGGCTCTTTTATCAAATGACAGGAATTATTCCAGCTGTTTGTCAGAATATAATACAATTTAAGAAAGAAGATTCCATATACATCATTGGAGAAAAATTGCTTGCACACTCTCCAGAAAAATGGATGTATATTGTTGAAGATTATATAAATGAGATTCAAGATAGTGGAAAATATAAATTTACAAATCAAATGACGCGAGTATTTAATGCAACAAATCTATGTCATATACAAAATCAAAAAAGTTCTAAAGAAGTTGCTTCAGATTTAAATATATCTCATAGACAACTTCAAAGAGATTTTAACTCTATTCTCGGTATTACATTAAAAGAATATGAAAGCATTGTTAGATTTCATAAAGCTGTTAATCATTTAGAGGAAAAAAATATAGTTCAAAGTGCAGTTGAAGCTGGATATTGGGATCAGTCCCATATGATACGTGAATTTAAAAGAATGTGTGGATATACTCCAACTTATATTAAAAAGAACCAAACCAACGAAGTAAAATAATAATTTTAAGGAGGACTATTTATGTTAGAAAAACAGGAATTTAAAGTTTGTTTCATTGAAGGAGGGAAGAGAGAATTAATCATAAATTAATGGAAGTAAAGATTCCCTGTGGCTGGGAAATTATTATGAACAATTTTTACAATTGTGAGTGCAATATGCCATGGGGTAACTATAAAGATAAAAATTCAAGAATGCTTTTACACTTAGAACGGGATGTTCCTATAGATAGAGGAGATCATTTTATTATTATTTTAGAATGGATAGCTGCTAAAGACGAGAAAGGTATTTATAGAATAACTGCTACTGTACAGGAACTTGATAGTAAAAAGCATCTTAATAAAATTGAAACTAGAGACTGTAATTTTGTTAAGGAAATATTTAATAGATGGATAGAAGAATTAAGTCAGTTTTTAGTTGATCCAAATGAGGTTGCTCAACAACTTGGTTACATTACATTTAGTGAGCTTTATAACAAAGTAGAAAAGTATCCACTGATGCCACTCATGATTCCAAGTGGTTGGAATATTATTTCTAATTGCTTCTATGATTTAGATTGTACTCAAAGTAATTTGGATAGAAGATTATTTTCTTATAGTTTTAAGATTATATAGGGAGTGATTTGAATGTCAGAAATAAAGGTGGCTTTTTCATCAAAAATTCAAAAATATAAAATAAATCAATGGAAGGATAATAACATGGAGAAAGCGAGGATTTTATTATGAGTAAAAAAATTAAAGGAAGCGCAGCAGAAGCTGAAAACTGGATAAGGGAGTCTTCACTTTCAGAGGAACAGAAAGAAGTAATACTTAAATTTATGAAGCGTTTTAAAACCTTGACTTTTTTTAAAAAGGAACGTCCGGATACAGATCCCGCTTGGTTACAGGAACTTGGGAAGGTGTTTTTAGGGGTAGATGATTTATGCTGGTATCAGTTCAAAAGCTTTGATCATTCAGAATATGATGACTATCGTTATCAAAACAGCTTTTACAATAAACAAGGGTTTTCAAAGGATTTAGGGGAGTTTACTGAAATATTAATGGATGGAGAGCCATTATTAATTGCAGCCTGCGTACTGGAGGATCTTGGTTCAATTTTGGCAGTAAAAGGTGGACTGAATGCTAATTTAGAAGTATATGATTTTAGATATAAAGACATTCAAAAGGGAGAGAATGGACAAGGAATTATTGATTCATCTGATGCAAATATAGCATTTTCTTCTTATGTAGATATGCTAAGCCGTGTAAAGGCTATCCGTCTACAGGGTGAAATTGTGATTAAGGCAGAGCTTATAGATGGAGAAAAGGTTAAGGGGTACCACATCGAAGAGGATTCCTGTATTAATTGTGGTGCCTGTGCAGAGGAATGTCCAGTTTCTTGTATAAGTGTGAATGTTATAGATAAAAATACCTGCATAGAATGTGGTGAGTGTGTGGATATATGTCCTACTGAAGCTATTATAGATTAAGTAGAAAGAGGTATTGTATGACTAATTTAATGTTTGAGGAATGGCTTAGACAAGCTCTCGTATTCTTTACTGAAATGGGATTTTTTAAAGAATATGAGGGGAGTTCAATTGAACAAACTATTCAAGATATCCAGGAATATGTTGAGGAGAATATGGGCTATGAGTTGATTCATGATTATTATGATGCAGACTTAAGATTGTTATACATAGATAAAAAACGTGTTTGTCTTGGCTTATCTTTTGATAGTTAGATTTATAATTAACTAGGCTTGTGCACTAAATAGGGAAAATTTAAGCTACTAGTCCTAATTTGGAAATAACTGAATCCAAATCTATCCCGTTATCCGCACAGGCATGTGCAAAACTAACTATTTGTACCAAATAGTTGT
>Ga0209281_1000485_pt1 | contig 55132 bp, 59 predicted proteins | sample MedtruBG_FD_187514 | JGI IMG/M metagenome (GOLD analysis project Ga0209281, IMG submission 187514) | Root nodule microbial communities of legume samples collected from California, USA - Medicago truncatula BG (SPAdes) (version 2) | ecosystem: Host-associated > Plants > Roots > Nodule | place... | reverse complement strand
TATCAAGCGCTGATCATGGCCGCGCTGGTCGAGAAAGAGACCGGCGTTCCGCAGGAGCGCGGGCAGATTGCCGGTGTGTTCGTACGGCGCATGGCGTTGGGCATGCAGTTGCAGACCGATCCGACAGTGATCTATGGCCTCGGCGACCGCTACACGGGCAAACTGACCCGCGCGCATCTGAAAGAACCGACGCCCTATAACACTTACGTGATTCCCGGTTTGCCACCGACGCCGATTGCGATGGTCGGGCGCGAGGCGATTCATGCTGCGCTCAACCCGGTGGAGGGCAGCAGCCTGTATTTCGTCGCCCGTGGCGATGGCAGCCATGTGTTCTCCGATGATCTGGATGCGCACAACAACGCAGTGCGCGAATACCAGCTCAAGCGCCGTGCCGATTACCGTTCCAGCCCGGCACCAGTAACCGCGCCGGCCACCGATGAGGCGATTCCGGCGGCCTCGCCGAACACCGCGCCCGAGGCGCTGCCGCAAGTGCCGTTGCAAGAACCTGCGCCAGCCCCGGAACCGGACGCCGCTGCACCACAGAACGCGCAATGACTTTGATGAAGGACTGCCTGTGACTGGCTTGTTTATTACCCTGGAAGGCCCGGAAGGCGCGTTATATCTCTTTTAGGTGCAGTGTAAACCAGCATATTTATAGTCTCCTGACTCGGAATGTAAACTACCCTTGAAGGGTAGTTCCCTTGCAATGCTAGAGCTCCCGTCCAATCGGTGTGGGTGTTTATCCTCGTTTTTCCTCCTTGACGGCACCTTGTCTCGTCCCCATCATGTCAACCACTCAAATCTTCCAGAAGTGGTGAATCTCAATGACACAAGGCTGCCTGATCGTTTGCGACGGCAACAATGGAGCGGGCAAATCGTCGGTGATCAGGCATCTGAGCGGATGGCTGAGTGAAAAAGGTCATGACGTCCTGGTAACCCGTGAACCAGGTGGTACGCCCATCGGCGAGAAGATCAGAGAGGTGGTGCTCGACCCTTCGACACCTGAGTTATGCGATACGACAGAGCTCCTCCTGTTCGCAGCTGCTAGAGCTCAGCATCTCCAAGAGAAAATCATCCCAGCCATTCAAGCCGGACAGATTGTTATCTGTGACCGCTTTACACCAGCCACAGTTGCGTTTCAGCACTACGGTCGGGGTATCCCCCTTGATCTCGTATTGGCTATCAACAGCATCGCTCTGGACGGCTTCCAGCCAAGCCTGAATATCATCTTAGATATTGATCCTGCAGTGGGTATGCAGCGTGTTGCGGGCAGGGGGGAGGTGTTGGATCGGATGGAGCTGCAAAAGGCTGAATTCCTTTCTCGCGCCCGTCACGGTTTTCTCGCCCAAGCACAAGATAATCCAAGCACCTTTGCGGTTGTGGATGCCTCGCGCAACCTGGATGTTGTTGTCGCTGATGTTAAATCACATGTAGAGGAATTGCTGGTTCGGTTGGGTTAAGGGCACATTAGCATGCGGTACTCGTCCATGTACCATTCTGAGTTGTCTGCGACATCCTCAGATGCCAAGGTGATCTCGGCTAACTATATCGAGCACCCGTTGTTCAGTTTCATGGATGACCTCTGCTGTGGATTCCACTATGTATTCATGAAGTATGTTCCTGAAACCACATGCTCGAGGGGCTATGCGTTACGGTCTGCAATAAAGGATTTTTTGGCGTTTAGGCAGGAGCATAATAATCGCCTCCATCCCGACCTTCATCTTAAAAGCATGGAAGGTTTGGGGGCTGAGCACTTCAATCTTTTCATGGATTATCTTCGCCGCAAAGGGCAAACCCTAAGTGCTGCGAGGGCTCTTAAGACCTCAATTCTTAAGGCATCGAAGGAGAATGATGATGGATTGCCACTCTTAACCCTTCCAAGTGTTATCAGTAGCAAGACGAATCAAAGGGAGCCTTTAAGTGAGCAAGGTGACGCATCGTTCCAGGCTACGATGCGCCAGACAGTCGATGCCCTGAAGCAAAAAATTGAGTTCCGCCGTCAGGTTTCCTCAGCAGCGCCTTATACAATTGAAGAGATTCGGTATTTGATTCCGAAGCTTTTGGATAATAAGTCTACAAGGTTTGAGTGGGCTATTGACCCGGCTCGCGCTTTGAGAACGCTTTTTGATATTGGCTATCCCTTCAATGTTACCAAGGCAGAATTTGCTGATTTGCGACGCGATCTAAGTCTTAAGCGCTGGGTCATAGACATTACTAGGCCGAGCGACTTTGTACTGAGTTGCTGCATGCCTCGCAGCTATTCTGTACTTAGGAAACACACGCCCGCATCGTTAACTTGTTTAGATATGATGAGGCTGTACTATCCCTCCCGCTACGATCAGGCGGCTTTGGCGCTGTTTATCCAACGGCAAACTGGATGGAATAAAGAAAGTATCCGCTCAATCGATAGGGATCATTTCCTTCATCCACTATCTGAAGTTGCACAGTCTGACGTCGTTCTGATTATATCGGAAAAAAATAAAGGGCAGGCGATCGGGATGCCGATGCAGTTCCCTAAGACGGTATCAGCGCTTTCAAATCGTACAAACTACCTCTCGGCTTATAACTTGATAAGGCTTGCCAGAGAGTTGTCAGAGCCACTTGCGGATATTGTGTTGAATTCTCACAGGATAGGCTTGGATAATCCAATGAGGAGTTCTGTTTTTCTCTGTCTTAGAGAGTTGGAATCTGATTGGGAGATAAATGAAGCTGGCCCAGATAATCGGGTTCATTCGCTCAATAATAATGCATATTGGAGCGCAGGTATCGCTGAGTTTTTGGCCGGGCAGGAGTTAGTTGATGCTGGGCTGCCACTCAAAACTGCGGCTGATCTAGACGGACGCCTTAGGGTGACTTGGCAATACTACCACGCGAAGCAGGCCAAGCATCCTCTTTCGCTTTCTGCTTTAATGCTTAATCATTCAAGCGTTGAAACAACCAGTGCACATTACGATAGCTCCGCGAAAGCTCTAAACGATCGGAAAGTGCGCTATCAAAGTATCCAAGAAGAGCTACTTAATCGTTTTCACAGTGGAAAGTTCCACGGTATTATCGCCAGCACTAGAGCTAAATCAATAGATCCCACATTTCGAATCTTCACAATTTTGGGACACATGCGAGCCTTGTGGGCATGTATTGATTCCAGTAAGCCAGACTACCCAGACGCTGTCGATCTCCCACAAGGTGAGCGTTGTGGTCGATTGGACAAGTGTTTATTCTGCAGCCGGATTTACGTTTTAGGTGATTCTCTTCCTTTCCTTATGGAGCGTCTTTCCACTCTTCGACGTGCGGTGGAAGCGGATGAAGAGCGCCAGTCTCTCCATCAAAACGAGATCGAGATTTTAGAATATCTCGTCAGCAAATGGGATTTTGAATCTGCGGTTGCGGATGCGCTCGTTTATAGGAGGGGGTTTGAAGCATTACTTCCTTATGATATGCGCTCTCTCATTTCTTACATCGAGGATTGAGCTATGGCTAATATCGTGAATCTAGATGATGAGGACTCGTTCGAAGCCATCCTGGCTGAAATCGAACAAGAAGCCTGCGATGCGGCTGATGCTTATTTTGATGATCTATACGAAGCATCTCATGCTGGAGCTGAGGTTGGCTCCCGGAGTACAGATGGTGGACTACTGAAAAAGCTCGCAATTTCTCCGGATGGTAATTTTCCTGTTTCGGAGTACTCTACTTATAATAAATTGCATTGGGTTCTGTTACGCGCCGAAGGTTTTACTGATGTTGAGGTGCGTATTGATAGTGCTAGGGAGGATTTGCAGGATTTGAAAAGATCCCTGTGCTATCACCTCATTCCACATTTTCATCCGATTGGTACAATCCGAAGTTTCCGGTCTACAGCTGTGTATGAGCAAGGCTTCAGATATGTGCAGCGTCATATATTTGAGACGAATTTCTTAGGAGCTTCGCCTGAGCACCTTGATGTAATCACGGCGGGTGTTCTAAATGCGGCTCTTGATGATGCGCGAGATTCAGGTGTGATGCGCGCCTATTGGCTCTTGTTTTTTCATATTAATTTCTGGCTTTATCTTTCCAGCGAAAAGCTCATTCCTGAGGGTTTTCGTCTTAAAGTTGATCTGGACGATGTTGATACTATAGAGCGTCGTAAAGATATTCAGGGGTTCATTCGTGCCACTTTTGTAGGTTGGAAACCTTTTACTGAGGGTGAGTTGCGTGACCTCCTGAGCTACGCTTTTTTTTGGATTGATAAAGGAATGCCAGTTATTCGCGATGTACTAGCGTATTGTATTGCAAAGCCCGATACCTTGAAGCATTTCTATTACAAGAATGATGGTCGCGATTATGAGTTTGAACAAGTATTAGGTGCGAAAGTGGACGGTGTAGAGGTTGTCGGCTTCTCATACACTAAAGGCATCGTTAATAGTAAGGGAGGTAGACATTATCGTTATGATAGGCATCAGTATACCTGGCGTCGTTACTTCCAGTTAGCCGTCGATCGAGTGCGCAACGCTATATTCATACTGTTTTGCCTGATGACAGGGTTGCGGCGTCGAGAGCTGGCATCGCTAACTTTTGATGATATTTATAAAAGCAAAAGTGATGGGAAATGGTGGCTCTCTTTTGTGCGGTATAAAACCAGCGACGATCCTAACTATTTCGGCGAGGCCGACGAAATTCCTCTCCCAGATTACTTAGGAGATGCTATCGAATCCTACAAGCAGCTTCGTCAGTTCGATAGATACATGCTGAAGGGGTACTTGTTTCAGCCGATTATTAGCAGTCGTGAACTGAATAAAGCAGATAGAATGATCGATAAGGTAGCTACAAATCTCTCTGTAGAGGTAGGTGTAGATGGTCTTCACATTCACCGGTTCCGTAAAACGATTGCCGAGATTTTGATCAATAAGTCCGAGCGTAATTTTGATATCATTCGGATGTTATTTGGTCATCGCAGCTATATTATGGGGCTTCGATACATTTCCCGGAATCCCTTCTTGGTCTCGTCTGTTGTTGAGACTCTTAAGGAACACTTTGCCAAGGACTTTGTTGAAATCCTGCAGTCCATCCATTCTGGTGTTTACGCAGGGAAGGCGGCAAATGATTTGGCGGGGCGTGTTGCTGGCCGTCCAGATATTTTCGTAGGCAAACTGCTAAAACTCACTGTGCTCGATTACGTGACGCATATGTTTGAGGGCGGCGGAGGTTTTCTGGTGCAACGCACTACGCTCAGCACGTTCTGCATGAGTGGGCTTATCCATCAGGGTGAGTCATTGCCGCCCTGTTTGGCTAATCGTTCAAACCTAATCTATCCGGCTAACCCTGATGTATCCAATTGCCAAATTCACTGCTCACGAAATATGGTGTTGGGCTCCGCACAGGGCTCGATTGAGCAGAATCTGAAATTTTATCGCACTATCAAGGCGAGCTCGAAGAAGTTAACTCATGCAGCGCTTTTCGAACTGGATAATAAAATTAGCGTGAATGAAAAATTGCTCGATGAGTTACTTAACTCACAGAGCCAGCATCCGCAACAACAGGTCGTGCGGCCATGATCAGTCAATGCAGAGTAACGCAGATTGTAGGGGTGACAAATGGCCGCTGAAACCACGGAACAACGTCTCAAAAAGATCATCTGCGACCACTATCTGAGTGGGGCTGTCGCTCGTTTGACAATTTTGGAGCTGTGCGCTCGAGCCCATATTTCCAGGCAGGCATTCCATAAATTATATTTGCACCTCAAGCCCTATTTAACTGGAGCTAGGAACGTTGATGAGCTTCTGGTAGGTAACCAAGCAGACGCTGGTAAGACTATTCTTCAGTGCCAAAAACTGGTCAGAGAAAGCCAATCTGAGCTCAAGAGGCTAAAGGATGCCCATCAGAAGGTATATAACGAGCTTGAGGACAACCTCATCACCACACTCATGAACGGAGATGTCCTGATTCATCATTCTCGTGAACTTACGAATGAGCTGAAGAAGAAGGCACTTCATAACGAGATTCTTAAGCGCCAGTTGTTGGAAAAGGAAATGGAGCTTTCGGGAAGTCGAGAGACTCCCATGGAATCGAATACAGCTCTGAAATCAGAGTCGCACATCATGAAGCTTGAGGCAGACTTCCGAGAGGTTTTCGGAAAATATTCAGATTCCGAAGATCTGGCAGCATATTACGCGGAAAAAGCCCAGGTCATCTCCAAGTTAAAGGTTAAGTTGCAGCGGATTCTTAAAAGAGGTTTAGTGCGAGTGGTTCTATTTCAGAATCGTTTTATCTCATCATTCGATAAGTACGTGGAAAATAACTTTTCAGCTGCAGACGGCTCCCTGTTGGTAGTGGAATTGCCGCTAGCTGCTAGGTCAGAGATACGTGACTTCATTCGGGGCTTGATCAATGCTACGCCGATTGAAATCCATGTCCCCTATTCTGACAGCGAGGCGACGATAAAAGCGCAGCGCGGATTTTCTTATGGCCATGTACCTGTCCCTGAGTTTCGGAGCTTTGACAAAGAGCCGCTGCCCTCTATTCAGGATGGCTTCGATCGTGTGGTCGTATACAAAATTGCTCAGGGTGACTGAATGATTGAGCTCACCAGAAAGCTAATATGCTACTCCTGCCCACTTTCGGGGAAGGCTACAAGTCATTACATTCTGATCGCCCAGAACGGTGAAAAGCGTTACCTACTAAGCCATCCGAATCTGTATCTGCGGGCCGCAACATCACAGTCGGAAGATACCTCTAATCGTTACTCAAATGTTATATCAATGTTCTATCGCCATTTGAGTTTTCTGGATAAATATAAGGGGGTTGAGCTTGCGCAGTATCATTCTTTAGTAAGTAACGAAGATCTCAAGAGTTGGCAAGTTCAGCGGGCTATTGATAGGCAAGCCCAGCAATCAATCAGGCCAAGTACGCAAACTATTGTCGATGATGCAAAGCTAGTCTATGGATTTTTGTATTGGCTTGATTGTGAGGGTTATTCCAGCTGTTTGACGTTCAAACTGAAAACCTGGCAGCCAAATTTCAAAAGCGAAGAATTGCTGAGCTACATTAAGCGCCAAGCGAAGGTGGCTTTGGATGCTAAAGGTATTAAGGCGTTAGATCGCGAGTGGAGGCAAAAAAAGAGCTACTCTCTGATTACCAATGAAGAAATTTTCGATTTATTAGGTGGATTCCACGATCCAGTTTATGCGGTGATGTTTAGGTTTGCCCTTGATACAGCCATGCGTCCAATGGACTTATGCAAATTCCCCTATGCTGGTAATGGGCCTAACGCTCATGTTCAGCCGTGGGATAATATGTCATTTGAAAAAGCTACAGTTGAGTATCGTATTTTTTGGAGTAAAGGAAGGAAGCATCGCGATATCCAAATTCATCAGAAAGCGCTTAAGATGTTATTTGATGATTATACGAACATCTTGTACCCCTCAAGGGCAGAGCTTTATGCCAAGCGTTATGGCAGGCCATGTCCGCCGTCGATCCTGTTCTTAAATTCTACCGGTGTGCCGGTTACAACTAAGATGGTTAGAACTCGATCTAATGCCGCTAAGGTAAGAGCTATACGTAATGGCTCAAAGATGCGCGCCGATGTTTGCTTCTACGACAGTAGGCACTGGTGGCCTACGATGTATTTGATCAAGCATTTCGGGTCAAAACTGTTGGGCGATATCAGTGAGGTGAAGGATATGGCTGCGATGCAGGCGTTGAAAGCTCAGATGGGTCATGCTTACTTACACACAACGTTCGATCATTATGTTGATGTTGCGCGTGTTCTCTTGCTTGCCTACGAAGGTTATGTCAATGAGCTTCACAGTAATATGGGTCAAACTGTGAGTGAATTCCTAAAGGAACCTGTGTTCAGCTGATTTGCAGCACTTTGCGGATTGGAGCAGACCTACCCGCAACTCGTAAGATAAGAAAGTGGTGGCAGAAATATGTCTGACCTCCTAGACCTCGATTTTACTGCTTTTCTTCTGGTGGGGTGGTCGCTCCTAAGGCCATAGGCGGATTGAAGGTGCCATGCATTCTTCAGACGTACCGAGCGCCTATGTGAGTAACGCATTCTACGACTGCCAATACCGATGCACCGTCGACTTCGCCAGCCCCAGCTTCTCCACTACCTCTGCCTTACTCCATCCTGCAGTTTGAAGCTCCTTAACGGCCTCCGCATTCTTCACGTTCCTGGGCTTGCCACGAGGACGCTGAAGCAATTCTTTGCCAACAAGCTGACCACGTAAAAGCTCCAGTCCTCCTTCAGCTTGGAATGCGTCCAGCTGATCCCGTGCCCGGCTGAGCGTGAGCACATAGGGCTCGTCTTTGTGTGTGGCCAAGCAGATGGCAAGCAGGGCGACAGGATCAAACTGAAGCGCGTCGGATAGCTCAATCAGCTTCTCCAGCGTAATGCTGCTTCTGCCTTGCTCCAATTTCCCAATATTGGCTTTAACGCTGACCTCAGCTAGGTCTCCGTAATCCAATCCTCTCGTAGTGCGGATTGCCCTGATCGCGCCTGCAACCTCTTTCTTGAGCGACATTTTCTGTCCTAAAAACGAGGATAGAGCCACACGCGGCCAGTTCCGATAAACCTCGTTCAGTGGTATTATCGGAACTGTCGGGGCTTTTGGTCGCTTAGAGGGAGCCTCCCCGCTCAGATTAAGGCGCGATGGGTGGGATGCTGATCATCCTTAGGCAGGGTGCATGCCCAACATATCAGATGTATTGACGGAGATTTCGAGATTGAGCGCAGATAAAAACAAAGGTAGCGACGACTTGCTTGGCGGCCCAGGTGAACCTCGCCAAGGATCGATGGACTCAGACGAAACTGTCATCGAACTCGTCAAAGGGCTCTATCCGCGCAAGCCCTACTGCCTGGTTGAAATTTGGACGATCTTCAAAGTTGACGCCACAGAAGACGAGCTGAAGAAAATTCACACAGCCGGCCAGCTACCCTTGATCGTTTACGCTCATAACGTCCTGTTTGATAGTCAGAGACGATTTGATGTAGGCGACTGGGTACGTTCCACCTTCGCGACCTCGTTTGAAGATGGCTTTCTTTTTGAGACTAGGAACACGGTTTACGTACTCAAGGGTGCAGGGCATGAGAAGAGGGCGAGTTTAGAAACGATCTTTTCCTTTTTCTAATCCGGTGACTGCGGCCGTCGCAAATAATAGAGATTGAACATGTTCAGAACACAAGACAGCGACCTTTTGGGGGTACCCGGGATGTTCGGGACGGGCCTGGCGCACTGGCACACCGTGTCGCGAGTGCTCCGAATGCACTGGTACTACGTCACTGTTCAACATGAGTTGGAAGGCCGACAGGTCGAGTACGAGTTAATGATCAACGATGAACATCAGCTGGAAGCGGTATTGAACTCCAAAAACCCCACAATGGTGGTGATCGGTGCTCAAGTAGTAATCCCGGCCTACATGAATGGGCGGGGGAAACCGAGTATGGAACCACTTACCAGGGTGTCTGTGGGGGAAGATGAACTTGAGTGCGTCGTTTGCATTATTGAAGTGGAAAGCGGTGCCGTGTATCACGACTCGCATCGTCAAGATTTCGACCGCGCATTGGTTTCCAATTTGAAAGAAATTTTCCACTCAAGTCGCATTCGTTCAGTCTGAAGCTGACCACGGCCAAACGGAGCTTTCGTATGAGCGGTACCGAAATGACGTTCCACAGCAAACGACTATCAGATTTCGATTTACTTCGAATTCATAAGGCGCAAGCGCAAGGTTTTGATCTTCCAGTGACGGCTTATCTCAATCATGTGGCAATCGTTGGTAAACGTGCGATGGGGGTCGTCTTCGGCCACGTACGCAAAGGCCCGTTGGGCCGCTTCGATGATGGTCACTACATGCGTACCTCTGACATCATTTGCGCCCGCCGTGAAGGCCGATTTTGGGTTCTCAACACGCTCAACTCGCGATACGTCATCGCTACGTTTCAACGTGACATCGGCCGACAAACCCTGCGTAAATTTCTGATGGTTTCGAGCCAGGCAATCCAAGAGCCCCCTTCGATCCAGTGAGCTTCTCACTCGTCCCCTAGCGAACCTGATTCAGCGCCCATTAGGCTTCATGACAATCAAACTTATCGGAAAGCGCGAAGTTATTTGAATTGCATCGGGAGTTTTTGAGAGCCACCACAGATTCGGGCCATCTTGGTTGAGATGGGCTTTGATCTCAACGAATTCGTAACCAACTTCAATTACTCTCAAAAAGAAAATTAGGAAATCGCGGAGTGAATGCACGAAATCTCCGGATGCTTCTTACTCAGGACATTCTTTCAACGATCCTTCGTAGGAGTATTCACTTAGGCGCATTCGGCGAATAGCATATCAAGGAAGAGAACGATGGTTAAATCAGCAGCCTCTTCCGCGTTAGTCGAACAAGGAACGGGCTGAAAATATCAGGCTGTATCAGGTACGAGTTCGATCCGAATAACTTTGATTTTAGCTTGAGGGCAGAGCAAGCTATCACCTTCCTCACCGTAATTCTTCTTGGCCTCGAAGGCTGCTTCAATTTCACTGGAATTACTGCAATCTTGATAATCGTGCGTGTCGGTGCTCACGTATTCATGGCACACGCAACTCAATGCAGAGCCATTGGCCCATAAGTCGTCGGGTATAGTCGTATCGATGCGAATGAAGCTGATAAGGAATTTCATGCGACGCCCTTAAAGATCTGTTGCTGAATATAAAAAAAGTGGGCATCGTGCACAAGGTCAATAATATCGATTTTTGGCCGTTGGTCAATATTGAGTTGTATCGTGCGTACTGTTTTTCACAACGCAGAACCAAACGCAAAAATATTTCTGATTGGAGCTAAAGTATTTTCGGTTTTGAGCCGTTTAACAAATAAACAAAAAAATAAACGTACTGAGAGGCTCAAGATATATGGCTGCCGTCACCAGGCAAGAATCAACAAATCCATATGATTATCTCCGAGGCCGAATAGCCTACGAGATCTCTAGTCTTGTAGGCGCCTTCAGGGACGGAGACCAGGTCGTGCTCAAAATCGATGAATACGCCTTCCACTTGAGCCCAATACAAGCCGATCTACTGGCTCAAGGCTTTCTAATGGCAGCTCTACGCACTCGTCTTCGACGTTTCGATATGCCATGGCGAAATGGACAGATCCATAATGTAAGTGCGATGCCCAAAAAAACTTTCCAGAGGGGAGTGGCAATGGGGATGGGGTTTCATGGCGCCACACTCCCAGAGTCAGACAAATTTTTCGCGACGGGTTGGCTTTACGAGGGAACTGGGGACGATTTGGATTACCCCGCAAACGTGGTGTTTCTTAAAACTAGGCGAGATGGCGTTGTGGAATTCCAAAAGGGAAAAGATGAATTTCTTTTGAGCCCAAAGCATGCCGTTCAGCTCTGCTTGGAGCTTGCAGATTCGTCCAGCTCGCTCGCTACGCGTGTCTGGAGTATTTGGGACAGGAGCATCGAGTGGAGTACCGGGCACGCAACATCAGACAAAGCCTCTTTTGATCTAGCGAATAGTGCACTATTTGATTACCTGAAATCATACTCATCTATTGTTTAAAAGTTTAATCGGCAAAAGTATCGATTTGAATGCAGGAGGAACCTTGGCTGAGAGTCAACAAGGCCCTCCTCACGATACTAAGCGTGTCATGAGCGCATATTCGTAGGTAATGAGAGCTACACAGACAGGCTTACTGGGTGTGATTGGGTGTGTAATTGGATATGAAGGCGCTTACGCTCGATTTAGATCAACTTTTTCCGGGCTGGGTGAGTGCGCCTTAATTTACAACCTCGCTGCTCTGGCCCTACTAAGTCTTGTTCACTGTCGTTTCTAGGGAGTTGCAAAACTCGCTTAGGTATCAGAAACTCCGTACTTGATCGCTGAACACGCCGTGGGCTTCCACTTCTCTGTTGTAGGCATTTACGGCTTCGCTGTTCTCTGCCAGCCATTGCTCGGCCTGTTGCTTCTTTAGGGCCTCGGCCAAAGCCTGTTCCAAGAGGATTTTTTCTTGAGTGCGCATGGTGTCGTCTCCCGTTCGGCCGCGATCATAAGAGTAACCCTTAAACAAACTCCCCATTTTCCTAGTCCTGGCACTGGTGTGCTCATCTAAAATCTTAGCGCTGACTTTACATTCAAACAAGACAACGCATCCTGAAAAACCTAGTCGCTTACGCAGCTTACCGACGAGCTCACGTGTGCGCTCGCCCCGTTATGCAGCTCATCAAATCACAGCGCAGGCGATTGATTGTTCTGTTTCCAAGCCCTCGGGGTCACACCTTCGGTTCGCACGAATGTTCGACAGAAGTGAGACTGGTCAGAGAAGCCACACTCCAGTGCAATGTCCGCAAGCAACAATCTCGACGTCTTAAGCAGCTGCTTGCCCCGTAAAATCCGCTGCTCTCGCATCCATTCTTTGGGTGAGACGAGAGTGCTGTTTTTAAACTGACGGGTGAAATGGCTGCGCGATAGCGCACACGCTTGTGCGATAGCTGCCACGGAGATGTCTGCATCCAAGTTATCGAGCATCAACTGCTTGGCGCGCTGGATCTGCCAAGGCTTCAAGCGTCCGGTTTGTTTAGCCAAATCCTTAAGTGAGGACGCGCATGTTTCGTTTTTCATCCTGATTCCTTTTTCCCAGTAGCCGGTTGATAAGCTCAATCCAGCGGTCAGTCGATGGAAAAAATTTAACGGAATGCGTGTCGTGATGGGGGCGCAATTTTGCGCTGCGGGAGGCGCAAAAATGCGCATTTTCAATAGCGTTTCCGGTGCTAGCCTTTGCCTCCCGACAACTCGAATCGACATCATTCGATTCGTCATCTGCAAGGAGAAAGCAATGGCTGCCTCACAACCGCACGGCAAAAACACCGCTTACTGGGGAGTTTCATGGGAGGAGGGCTACGGCTATCCTCAGGCCAGAAAAGTCGGAAACGAGATCTATATCTCGGGTCAGTTCAACCACGATGAGGAGGGTAATCTCGTTGCTCCCGCGCCCCTGAATAGCGAGGGTAAACCCAGCGATTTTTCGTCGATAGGAGAGCAAATGCGTGCCTCCTACGACAACATCGCCAAGCTGCTCGCGCTCTATGGAGCAACCCTTGATGATGTCGTCGAAGAAACGCTGTACGTATTGGATATGGACGCGGCATTCGCCGTCGTAGGTGATGTGCGCAAAGCCGCATATCGCACTGAGCGCCCCCAGTGCGCGAGCAATATCATCGGTGTATCCAGGTTGGCTCAACGTTCACAGCTGATTGAAATTGTCTGCAAGGCGGTCATCGGATCTCGCGCCGACTAAGAGACGCTCCCGGTTCGCCCTGCGCAACCGGGAGATCCAGCTGCCCTTCGATCAAAGGCTTTTGATGCGCTACGGCTGCTGCACAAAAAGTCATGAATGCTTTGACTCTCCATGACTTTCGAATGTCCTGATGCGTAAGCAGCCAGAGCTCATCCTGTAGTTCGCGCACAACTGGCCCGACGCGTGTTAACCCAGGCGTAATGTCTCCCAGCATGCACGGGAGAAATCCGTAACCAAGTCCTGCCGAAATGGCGACGCTCGCGGCCGCGACTGAGTCGGTACGATAAGAAATACAGTCGGCGCCGACTCTGTCTTCGACGTAGCTTTTGGCCTTCAATCCACATAATCCTGCGGAATAGGACACCCACTGTTGGCCATCTGCGAATGGGGAGTTAGTCGCTTGTTTTATGCTGCCATAAGGCGCCCATGCAATCGAAGCGAGCTTGCGCCCGACGAGACTTTCAGCAGGTTTTTTCGTTGCTCTCACCGCCACGTCAGATTCATCGCGAGCGAGACTTAACGTCTCGTTGCCAACCAGAACCTCGATTGCAATTCCTTCATTAAGCGCCTTGAAGTCGGCGATGATCGGCGTGAGAAAATACAGCAGCAGGGAGTCACTCGTAGTGATCCTAAGCTTTCCAAGTAGCCCTTGACCCACCCGAGAAACTCTACGCGTGACGCTCACGATATCAAGCTCGACGCGTTCGGCGAGGGCCCTTAACTCAATCCCCTCGGGCGTCAGCATGTACCCCGAGCGACGGTGGTCAAATAGGGCGACCCCAAGCGTCTTTTCCACTTGAGCCACACGACGCGATACGGTGGATACGTTGATACCCAACCTTTTCGCTGTCGCGGCTCTATTACCGCATTCGCTTAGCGTCTTGATGATTCGCAAATCGTCCCAAGAAAGCTGACTAACAGCATCGCTTAAATTCTGGGTGACGCCGGTAGGTACGGGCGGAGTGGTTGAAGCTTTTTTTGATGATGGTTTCACGCCAAGCATCCCAAACTTAGGTTGCTCATCATACGAAATGGCTGAAGACGAACCAAGAAATCACGTGCACAGGCGGAACTTGCCCAAGCAACCAGTGAGGATGCCTCGGTTAAAAATGTTGATGTCAGCTGATGGGCTAGTCCTTGGGTTTTACCATAGTCCCCCTGACACCTTTGCGTGTAGCTTTCATTCATTCTGCTAACGCTTAGAGACGCCAGAGGCGCTTCGCGAAGGAACGATGTTCGGCCACAGACGATTGGTGTCGTGTCTTACTTAACCTCCGATGGCAGCATGGCGCCAAGGGCGTCGTTCAGCGTTTTTTCAGAGGCTGGCTGCTTCCTACAAAACGCTGCGGCAACTGTTGGCGCGGCAGATCACGCGTGGATTCCCTGTTCTGGATCGCGGTAACCGTAGCGATTTCAGGCGGGGGGATCCAGCAGGGAAATCAGGCGCGGCTCGATGCTGTCGGGTTGGATGTCGAGAATTGCCAGTGTGACCGGCAATTTGAAACGCCTAGGGCCGGCGCTACCAGGGTTCACGAACAGACGATGGCCGCGCCATTCGATGCACGGTTTGTGGGAATGGCCGGCGATGATGAGCTTTATGTCTGGATCTAAATCGGCGGGGACGTTGGCGATGTCGTGGATAAGGAGGGTGCGCCAGCCATTGAGAGTGCACGTCAGAAGGTCGGGAAGGTCTTTGGCCCATAGGCTGCTGACATCATTGTTGCCGCGCACGGCGTGGACGGGAGCAATTTCGGACAATTGGGCGAGGATGTCCGGGTTGCCGATGTCGCCGGCGTGAATGATCACGTCACAGCCTTGGAGCGCGCCGATGGCTTCGGAGCGGAGGAGATTATGAGTGTCGGATATTACGGCGGTTTTCATGGCCATCTCTCCGTGGACGTTTCGGGTAGGAGTCACTGTTTTCGACCCAACGCTGACGGTGGCGGCAGGCGGAAATCGGCCAAAAGCAACCGTTCAGCAACGCTGACATTGTCTAGAGTGAAGCACGTTCTAGATGCGGGGCGACATGGGTGCTCCAACACCGCTGCAGTGGCAAGCACATCAGGTAGTACATGAGCCAGCAAGCGTAGATGCTGGAATGCAGGTAGCAGGCACCAGATGCCAGCTTGCCGTGTGCTATTTCGTGGCGCAGGCACGGGCCGCCTCTAAGATTGAACAGCAGGTCAATCGTGTAGATTAGGTCGATGCCGAAAACCGACTCTAACTGCTCTCGTCGGTTACTCAGCAGCCCACTAAGCGACCGGTCTTCTTGCAGCAATTCTTCGTCCAGTTTTGATGTATCAATTCCAGCGTCACTGAGCACATGGCGCAGCGAGTTTTCGAGCTGTGGGAACAGCAAATGGCAGGCGGACATCATGTCACCCTGAAGGAAGCGCGCGAGACCCAGGGCGTAAATGTTCTCGAATCCTGACGGCACGAATGGGCTAGCTGACACGATGGCCATCAGGTGCCGATCATCGACAGCAAATTTGGTCATCAGGGTTCGAGCTGCGGGCTTTATTCGGCTTTCAACCCACATTTGGTAGTGGATGTTCAGGTAGCGAAGGCTCTCATGGTCATACCATTCAGGTGGTGGGGTGTCGTTGAGATTGATCGTCGGTGCTTGTGTGACGACCCGGCCCAGGGCGTCGGTGTAGATCTGTCCGTTGAAGAGGTCGGAGAGGAATGAGTCGCTACGGCCACGGATGATGTCCGTGTGCAGGGCCATTTTTTCCGGTACATCACAGATCCGAGCAAATGTGTAGAAGAATTCTGGAAGCGTCAGATCCTTGAAGATATTGATGGTGCCTTGGCGCTCCTCGCTCAGATCCATCGGGATCTGGAAGGAAGAAAATTCGTGAGCAGCCTGCGCTTGCAGCTCCAGCAACTCGGCCTTCAGCGCTTCCAGCTCTGCTTGCATGCCTGGAATAGCGCGAAGCTCACGTATGGCATCTCGCGTCCAGCTGGCTCTGGCCATGAAGCTGTCGACGCCTACTCGCATCTTGAGCGTCTGCTCGATCGACATTAGCTTGCAGCGCTTGAAGCCTGCGTGATCTTTGGACTGATGATGGGCGAGGGCGGCAAGCTCCCACACGGGTTTGACGGCCAAGGCGTACTCGCCGGCAACGGCGGCGTTTGCCGACCTCTCCGCATCCTGCGCAACTTGCGCCCATTCAATCAGGTTGAAGGACTGGCCTAGCCGAGCCAATCGATCGAGCGACGTGAAACACCTCAGTTTCTGGGCATGGTTGTATAGACGGTGCCACGTTGTGATCACGATCTCGGGCGGTGTTTTCCGCTTGCCTGTGCTGGCTACGATGTGGAAAGCCCTTTCGATCAGATCGACGACTTTGGAGGACAGCCCAGAGGGTGGTTCGTACCTGAATGAGAGCTTGTCGTCCAGGTAGAATTCGATTGTTTGGCAGTAGGAAATGATTGCCAAGCCGGCGCTTCGATGCAGGTTCCGATGGTTGTACCAAGCCACATCTGCAACCCGGGCTCGCAGCAGCGGGTGGTCGATCATTTCGGCGATGGTAGCAAGCGCCTGGCTCTGCTCTCCAGCGATATCGGCAGGGATCGGGGTGCGCATGCCATCCCTGATCAACCTTGGGCCGAAGGCGTCTTGGCGATCTACGGAGAAATGGTAAGAGCACACCACCATGAGCACTCTGTAAGCCCGGTAGCCGCTGTAGTTTTTATTTGCCAGCGCCTGCCTGGAGCGTGAGCTCAGCTCTGAGTCGAACGAGTAGAAGTCGAGCGTATCGACGGTCTTCAGCAGCCGATTGATCTCGGTATGCTGGAAATCATCGACAGAAGCAAATTCCAGCTGGGAGCGGTCTGGTTCGTTACCGATGATCGTTTCCGGTGTTTCAGGCGCTCCCAAAGCCGGCCCACTGTCAGGTTCCCTGTTCGATTCCTGTCCGGCTCCTAGCGCCACGTCTTGATCGTTTGATGGCCCGGCCTGTTCGCTCATTTCCCTCTCCCTGTTCTGGATGATTTAACTACACTGCCGTGATCTGCACGGTTGGTTTTGAACGCAAAATCGCTCCAACTAAGGCACCCGAGCATGTCACTTTAGTTTAGCGTTCATGGCAGCTTGCCATTCACGCAATATGCCACTATCTTGTGGTTTTTGGCAGGCTCGTCACTACATATGGTGGTTTAAGGGATGGCGTCATCTGCGATGTAATCGCTAGGTAAGGGCCATCGGGCTCCAGCGACATTCCCTCACACGGGGATTACATAACGCACAGGGATGGCATAAAAGGACTTCTATGCGGTTGATCAATTTCCATACCGAGCACCCTGCAACTCAGGATGTGTTCCCCGGTGGTAGCCATGACAAGGTGGCGAGCGCAATCCACCGTCATTTGCTGAGTGACGGCTCCTCAAAGGTTGTAGGCCTTGATGGTGAGTTTGGCTCCGGTAAGAGCTCCATTCTGAGCATGCTGAAGGAAAAGCTGACGGCTGCTGACTCCGACTTCAGGGTCTGGTTTTTCGACTGCGAGCAGAATTACCAGGGTTCGACGAAGAGCAATTTCATCGAGCTTTTCACCGATGAGGTGCTCAAAGAAGTGCCTCATGTCAGCAGAGCTGCTGAGGCCTTGAAAGCCTCTCGCGATCGAGCCCTCGGACGCTTGTTCGAGTACAACAAACGAACGACGAGCCGGGTTAGTGCTTGGGCGTTGGCACTGGTCGCCAGCCTGTTTTTCGCCGCCACCTCATTCCGAGAGCTTTTCGCACTTTCGCGTAGTTCCCATGCTGCTATCACAGGGACGTCGCCCGAAACCGCTGCGCTTACCAACGCGTTGCAAGACCCGTTTTGGTGGCTTATTGCGGTGCACCTCGTTTCATTTTTCAGCCCGGTGCTAATCCTTGGCGCTGCCAAGTTTTGCCATAGGAAAGTTCGGGTAGGCGCCCAGAAATGGAGCCTTCTGAGCCTGTTCAAAGGCTCCAGCGATGACCATATTGAGGAGAAGATTGAGGTTGGCAAGGAGGTGACGCCGCTTGATCTCAAGAAGACGCTTCTCGAACAGCTTAAGGTGGTTGAAGACAAGCGGTTTGTCATCATCCTGGACAACCTTGATCGCCTGCCAAAGGACAGCCTGCGGTCGGTGTGGAGTGACCTGGAGATCTTTATTGAGGTTGCTACCCAGGCTGCGAATCTGACGGTGATCGTTCCGTTTTGCTCCAACAAGGTGGCGGACTACCTGAAGGCAGAAGGTGATCGACGGTACGATGCCAGGGACTTCATAGCGAAAAAATTTCCGGTGGTTTTCCGTTCTCCACCGGTCATCACCTCGGGCTGGAAGGATGGCTTCCGTCAGTTGTGGAACTATAGCTTCCCTGATGGTGATGGGAACGTCATCGAGCAATGCGCACAACTGCTGCAGCGCCACAGCCCCATGGCTAACAATCTGGTCACGCCCCGGCTGCAGAAGAAATTCATCAACGACATCGCCACGACAGCCTTGGTGGTGGGGGAGGAGATCAGCCTCCTGGCCATCGCCAGCCATCTTCTGCTCTGCAAATATGCTGACCTTTCGCTGGTGGAGACATTGCGCACGGATAGTTTCTCGGAAACCTATCAGAAAGAAATCGGGGAGGCGCAAGCTGGGCTGGTCAAGGACACTAAAACCCTGCTGGGCGCCACTCTTGGCGATTCCATGGAGACAGGGTGGCAGATCCAGTTCCTACAGATCCATTATCTGACTACGGGTGATATCGCGATCGCCGAGCTTTTGGATACGCCATTGGCAGAAGCGTTTACCAACGAGGATTACGACGCGTTGGGCGAGCTTACTCCTCTGTTCGGCTTCTCTGACGCCATGAAGCGCCTCCTATCCCAGCGTCCATCGCTGGCATCTCTGCTGCCAACCATTTCCCAGGCACATCAGGCGCGTGAAGGCGACTGGATTGAGCCTCTCCTGCAGCTGATCAATAGCGCGCAACTTGATCTGTTCGGCGAATCGAACGCTGGGACTGAGGAGTTCTACGAAGCCGTACGGTATTGCAGAGGCCATGGGTTAAAGGGGCGATTACTGAGTGGTCATGGCGGCCAGCTGAAAACCGGTCTGCTGAAAAATCTGAACGCTGCGTTCGATCCTGAGCAGCTGACGCCGGCTTGGGAACTCATGCAGGAATACGACCATTACCTCCAAGCGCTAGGGCTGGAGTTTGAACCGGTCGTTGTCAAACGTTCCGAGTATGTAATGCATCTGCTGCCTGATATCGCTCGTTTGAAAGTGATCAAGGCCAGTGGGTTTACCTTTGCTAAAGCGGGTCTGGCAGATGCGCACGTGCAGCTGGCCAGCTGTGCTGATCACCCGATGGGTGTAGCGATATTGCCGACCGATTGCGTAGTGCCTGCGCTTGAGTGGTTGCACGGGGAGCGTAAGTTAGGCGGCGTTATTACCGGGGGGATCTCGGCTGGCGACGTAGCCATCTTGGCGAAATTTACAGGTGCTGCAGGCGAAGTAGAGAGCGCGGTGCTGGGACTTGGGTTGGCCGCGAATGTCGACCCGGTCATCGGCAACGCGATTACAACGTTGCTGGCCAACAATGCCAGTCCGCTGATTAAGGCGGTGGCGGCGGTGACATACATTCGGCAAGCCGACGCCGATTCGCTCGCCAAGCTTGATGATCTGGATGGTGTTTTCGAATCCTCAGTCTTCCGGGCCTTGGCGAACGCAGCGCTTACTACTGTTGCCTTGTTCCAATTGGTAGCCGACCCCCTAGTGGGAGAGTCGGTTGCTGTCTATTTGGCTTACCTGATTCGAGAGGAGCGCATTGGGACTCTGAACTGCGACCGGGTTACCACCAACTTTAGCGTAATTACCCAGGCACTCGCGAAGGTTGGCCTTGCTGAGGCCGATGTCGCAGCGTGGCTTACAGCTTGGGACGATCATATTGCAGAAGCCTCTAAAGACGCTCTGAAGGCGGATGTCCGATTGATCAGTGTCGTCATGGAGTCGGATGACAATGTGCTGCCGAATACCCGGGCGGGTCTACTGAAGCAGCTCACGAGTGAGGAGCGGACTCGTGATGAATGGGTACAGATCATCTCGGCAGGGGCCAAACAGCACCAGGCAATCCTGAATGGGATAGCGAGCAATGTAGAGCCCATCAAGTCGATCGCAGCTGTCGGCGATGCCTTGATCGACGTGCTCAACTCTCTCGCGAACGGCACCGTGACTTCGCCGTGGGGAGCGCCCCAGTACGCCATGACGGATTCGCTGCTCAATTTGCTTGATGCCCAGCAGCGCGATGTCATCGGTATTCGATTGAGGAGGATGTTCTTCGCAGAGTCCGTGGAGCCTGATGATTTCGCAATCCCGTTATCGAAATATGGCCATCTCATCCCGGATGTTCAGCCGTCTAATCCGCAAGAGGTTCAACGGATCGTCCTGTTCCTGGCGTACCTGAGTCGCAACCCCGACAGCCTTCCAGCCTTGGCCAAACTCTTCGATGCGAAGGCCGAGCAGATCGCGGCGTTCAAGTACTCGACAGAACTCAGGAATACGATGGGGGAAGCGGTTGCCAAGCTGTCTGAAATCACCCCGGCCCTCTACAAAAAGTTTGCTCAAACCAAAGGCTTCAAGCGCCTGATCCAGTCGCTCAAAAGGGCCACGCGTGATCCGGAACCTGAGCAAGACGTGTGAAGGGCTGTTCCTGTTCAGAGCCTAGCATTGGAGGTGGCGGAGCGGGCGGAGGTCTGAAAGCGTACGGCGAAGGTCTTGGTATGACCGTCGCTGTCCGTTTATACGCGGTCTAGCACCCCTGAGGCGTGCAGATTAGATCATAGCCATTAGTAGCGGTTCCAAGGTACATGAAGGCGTCACGACCTGAGTGATGCCAATTCTAAAAACGTGTGGGGCAAGTGACTGCTTTTGGCCGATTGCTGCCTGTAGTGAGGGGGCTGCAGTCGACGAGTAACAGGCGATTGGCGTAGCGATGCTCTCCACTGAAGCATCCGCGTGTATATATTGATGGATAGGCCCTCCGGAGCTAGGCAGATGCAATTTTAATGGCTATGCGCCATACTGACTCGATAGGCGGTTCTGTGATCCGCAAAATGAATTTAAAATAAGATTAAACGCATCCCTGCTTTTCGACTCTATGTTCACGCAAGTAGTCTCGGGGTTAGAATGTTAAGGACTATTGAAAAGTATATGGAAGATCGTCGCCTCCTCGCGTCAGCGGCCCTGTTTCGTCAGCTTCACGAAAATAAAAAAGATGTCTATGACGTATTGGCCCAATTTATTCGCTCTTCGATCAGCTGGAGTTCTTTGTGGAGCTTCAATGTCACAGAATGCTCTGACATTCTAGAAAAATATTTCGGTTTTAAGATTCCTGATGCAGTTATTCGTACATGTCTGAAAAAGCGCCTCAAGCGCGCGGGTGAGTTATCACAAAACAACGGTATCTACGCCACTACCGAAACCTTTATCAGAGCCGACTCACTCAAAGATGACTATACAAGCATCCAAAGCGAACAACGTTTCATAATAGATACTTTAACCGATCATGTTGAAAGAGTAACCGAAAGAGCGTTAAGTGATTCTGAGCGCAACCAGCTTTCCGCAGATTTTCATTCTTATTTTTTAGGCGGGCTAAAACCTTGTCAAAACTCACTGCTTATCAGTGAATTCATTGTTAAGTACTCTAGCGATGTAGAATTTACTGAGAAGCTCAATCGTGTTGAAGAAGGCCTAATTCTTTACGGAGGAATCTGCCACTCCTCCAGTCTAGCCAATCATGAGCCATGGCGGAATAACTTCACAATATATCTCGACACTGAAGTGTTATTTTTTTCGCAGGGGTTCAATGGCACTCTGCATAAAAGTATTTTTGATGATTTTCATGCGTTAATTAAAGAGATCAACACGCGAACATCTAATGATGCAAGAATCGAACTTCGCTATTTTGATGAAGCGAAACGAGAAGTAGAAGATTTTTTCTATGCGGCTGAGAGGATAGTTGAGCAGCGACAGGAGCCTGACCCCTCTAAACCCGCTATGGTAAACATTACCAATGGCTGCAATAGCGCCGGTGACGTCTTGCTGAAAAAAGCCAAATTTTATGAAGCACTTCGTCAGCTCCGCATCCACGAAGAAGTCAGCCAAAACTATTATGACCCACCCACCTATGTTGTTGATGATATCGGAACTATTCACTTGCTACAGGCTGAACATCCGGATCTGGATCAAGACAAGATTCCAAGCGTATTGCGGTTGTTCACCAAAGTAAATTATCTACGTCGCGGCTTGAGCAATCAAGGCCTAGAGCAGTCCGCAGCCATCCTTGTTTCCGGGAAATACATCACACGCGTCTTGGCATTTTCCAAAGCCGTGTTGCAAGAGCCGAAGCAAATTCCATTTGCCACTGATCTAGACTACCTAACAGAACGTTTATGGTTCAAACTAAATAAGGGATTCGGGGACGGGAAGTTGCCATCCACCTTCGATGTGGTTGCACGAGCGCAGGTAATTTTGTCCACCCAAGCCGGCAGCAAGGTGGCGGAGGACTACAAGTCGCTACTTAGTCAGATAAAATCTGGTGCTATGAGTAACGACAGCGCCGGATATCTGCTCTCCGAGCTCCGCTCGCGCACAACGAAACCGGAAGATTTCCAACCAGAAAACGTCGAAGAAGTAGCAGCGTTCCTACGCAGCGAATTCATTGAGGATGCTCTCCGCCAAAAGGCAGTTCTTCTACGTAAGGCAGAAGAAGGCGAGATAAGCCGAACTCAGGTTGGCATATTGGAGGATCAGCTCAAGGAACAGGAGGATCTGTCCAAACAGGAGAGAGATATACATCAGCAGCAATTTTATCAAACTCTAAGTCGACATCAAGAGCAACTGCGTGCACGGGATATTTCTTTGCACAAGGAAAGACTGAAACCGCTCCGCATTGTCGCTGAATATGAGTTCATAGGTTTTACTTTTCTTGCTTACGCCTTCGCGATTATTGCCGGTTTGGCAGTTATTCTTGCGCTTCGTGGCCAAAGTGACACTCCACTTGGCATGCTGTCCGTTGCTTTGGGAATTCTGCCTTTGGTAATAATGCTTGTTAGCGGAAAAGCAATGTCTTCGTACTTTGCAAAGCGTGTCAGGACACGTTATCGCCGACGTCAACGTGAAAAGATTACAATTCGGAATCTGGCCAGCTACTCAGAAGAGCGAGTTGATAATGTTTCCGGCCACGGCGAGGCTTCGAACTAAGTAATTGCACGAATGGATGCATGAATGAACTATGACGCTAAATAGTGCGCGCATCGGTGCAACGTATTCAATCAGATAGTTGCGAGCCAGCCTCGAAGAGGCTGGTCAGTTGTGACTTTGTGCTGCCCGTCGCTTGAAATAATTCGACAGTTACTGGAACGCCCGCTCTTGCCCAATAGCGACCTTGCTCAAAGTACATCTCGATCTATTGCAGATTCAAACTTACCGATATGGATTCGAACCCTTCTGGAATCTTTGCAGGTCGCTTTAGCGCGCGCCCCTTTCGCCCTTCGCCCTTCGCCGTTGGCCTCCATCGGGCCCAAGCGGCCTCCCTTATGCCCTAATTTTGCCCTTAACAGCCACGACAGCTTTCGACCAGAAGCGGATATTTAGAGCAGTTAAACAGATCCGTAGTTTTTCTACCCGATTTGGCCAATTTCTGTAAGCGTCCGGGTAAGTCACCGTAAGCTCCTAACATCATCCGGTTCTAGCGTCCCGTGTTAGATCCCCTCCGGCCGTAAGCAGCCGTTCAAGGCTGCTCGTTTCTGAGACGGTAGATGCTTATCTCGTCGTCTACTCGGCTCGCACCGTCCACAGCTGATCTAGCTTCGTCGTGTAGCTCTGACTCATCAGCTCTCGCCGCATTGCCCAATCAGGCGCCGCAGGCACGCTGGCTAAACGCAGCACTCCCTTGCCCCAGCGGCCATTTATCTCATCCAGAACGCTCATCACCTTGTCCGCCATCACGGGTTGCGAATGGGCGAACAGGTCATCAGTGAATTCGCCGGGCTGTCGCAAATCCATCAGCAGCACTTCCGCCTTGCTGTACTTGTAGCCGGGACGGAAGAGACGATTGACCGCTTCGGTCGCAGCCTTCGTCATCAGCCGCACGTCATTGGTCGGGTACGGCAACTCCACCAAGGCGCCATTCGCATATTTCGCTTCGTCAGGGTTGAACATGCCGGTGCGAATGCTGACTCGGATTTTCTTGCACAGCGAGTTTTGCGCTCGGAGCTTTTCCGCCGCGCGTTGGGTGTAGGTGGCGACGGCCTCCTTTATCGGCTCAATTTGTGTCAGCCGCATACCGAACATTCTGCTGCAGCAAATCTCCTGCTTCGGTGGGTCAGCTTCCCCTAGTTCTAGACATGGTGTACCGGCCAGCTCGCGAGCAGTCTTCTCGATCACCACGCTGAATTTCTGGCGAAGCATCCAGGCATCGGCTTTCGCTAAGTCCATGGCGGTCTTGATGCCCATTGTTTCCAGATGAGCCTTCATGCGCTTGCCAATGCCCCAGACTTCGCCGACGTCGGTGTTGCGCAGCGTCCAGTCGCGTTTGAACGGATCGCACAAATCCACCACGCCGCCGGTGATATCGAGCAGCCGTTTGGCTGTGTGGTTGGCGAGCTTGGCCAGTGTCTTCGTGCGCGCGATCCCCACCCCGACTGGAATGCCTGTGCGCTTGAGAAGGGTGGAGCGCATGTGCCTGCCAAACGCGGACAGATCTCCAGGCATGCCAGTCAAATCAGCAAATGCTTCATCGATGCTGTAGACCTCAAGCGCTGGCACCATCGATTCGATGATAGTCATGACGCGCTCGCTCATGTCGCCGTACAAAGCGTAATTACTGCTGAAGGCCACGATCCCATGCCGGCGTAGATGGTCTTTGATCTGGAAGTACGGCTGGCCCATTTTTACGAACGGCTTGGCGTCGTAGCTACGCGCGATCACACAGCCGTCATTGTTGGACAGCACCACGATAGGTGTCTTGGCAAGGTCGGGTCTAAAGACGCGCTCGCAGCTCGCGTAAAACGAGTTGCAGTCGATCAGGGCGAAGACAGGCTCACGTATTGTCATGATCGCGCACGCTGTATTTCACAACACCCCAGATCACAAGCTCATCGCCTTCCATGACATGTCTCGCCGGATATTTTGGGTTCTCTGACACAAGCAGCACGGCATTCTCGCGCAGAAGCAGGCGCTTGCAGAAGGGCTCCGAATTCAACGCGGCGATAACGATATCGCCACTGACCGCTTCGATGCTTCGATCGACGATCACCATATCCCCGGAATAGATGCCCGCGCCTTGCATGCTGTCTCCATCAATCCTCACTAGATACACGTGCGGCGCCCGGATATCGAACAGCTCATCCAGGGAAATGTGCTTTTCGATGTGATCAGCCGCAGGAGAAGGAAAGCCCGCCGGTACCTTGGATGAATAAAGTGGCAGCTTCTTACCGCCAGTGGCGAGTGGGCCGAGGAGGGTGATGCTCATGATGCAAGCCTTAGGAGGTTAACTGTACATGCATACAGTTAACGATTTGGTTCGCTTGCGGTCAATCTCATAGGCACGACAATTCGACGGGTGACAGCATGTGCGGACGCTACTCGATCTACGAATCGATGGATCACTACCTCAAGGAGCTTGCGCCAAAGCAGCTAGTTATCAATGGCTATGACCTTTGGCCCATTGAGCGATACAACGTCGCGCCGTCGACGCGGGTCGAAATCATCCGGCCGGTGGAAGAGGGCCTGAGCATTGATAAGGTCAAATGGGGATGGGCTCCGTTCTGGGCGAAGGGTAAGCGTCCCGACCCGATAAACGCCAGAGTCGAGACCGTCATCACCGGCAAGTTCTTCAATCAGCTCTGGCCAAACGGACGCGTACTCGCGCCGGCGAACGGCTGGTTCGAATGGGTAAAGGACGAAGAAGATCCGAAGAAAAAGCAGCCGTATTTTATTACTCTAAAAGAGCAAATTCCGATGTTCTTCGCAGGTTTGGCGGAGGTGCACGAAGGCCTAGAACCGGATGACCGCGACGGCTTTGTCATCATCACTGCTGCGAGTGATGAAGGCATGGTCGATATCCACGATCGCAAGCCCTTAGTCTTATCGCCGGAGCATGCGCGTGAATGGATTGACCCGGATACCTCACCTAAGCGAGCTCGTGAACTAGCGATGGAGCATTGCAGGCCCGCTACAGATTTTCATTGGTACAAGGTTGGCAAGGAGGTGGGGAACGTTCGTAATCAGAGTTCACATTTGATTCAGCCGCTTTCACTGGCCTCAGGCGTCGACGACTAATTAGCCCGTGACATGATCGCAACTCGGTTGTCCAATGAACGAACGTATCGTGAAAGTTCAAAGCTGTTGATGGTATTTATAGAGTGCAACGCCTATGTGCAGTGCTGGACTTGCAAAGAACAGGAGGCGCTCCCGTGCCTATGACTACCGACGCGGCGATCACACATTTCAGACAAAGTCTCGCTGGCTTGCGAAGGGCTTCAAGCCGAAGCGATTTTGACAAACGCCATGCTTATCTCCTCGGCTATTGCGAAGCGCTGTTGATTATCGGGGTGATCGACAGATATCAATGGCGAGCTTTTATGGAGGACATCGACAACCAGTGCCGAGCTAGGAGCGGGGCGGTTGCACCCACTACCTCGATGCCAGGATGGTCTGCAAAAGACTACCTGTAGCCTCGTACATGCTCCCTACGCGTGAACCAAAAGCAAAGCTGGTTCGCTTGCATCAACCTTCGTGTGTATATCGACTCATGACAAGGCTAAAGCGCGGGGTCTCAAGAGGGATTCTTGTGGAACCGATCCTATTCGTGACCTGCAATGCTTAGCTAGCTACACTGCGTGCTGCGCCTGAAATTCTTTTGGGCCATCCGGAGCGTCATGCATGTCCGTCCAACATCGCAACAACGTGAACGTGCTCGGTGATGGCCCGGCAACTCTCGTTTTTTCCCACGGGTTCGGCTGCGACCAAACCATGTGGTGTTACCTCGTCGACCATTTTACGAATCGATTTAGGGTCGTTCTTTATGATCTTGTCGGCGCGGGACAGTCTGATCTCACGGCTTATGATTCGGAAAAGTACGGTTCGTTAGACGGTTATGCGCAAGATCTGGCTGAAGTCATCAATGAGTTCGCCAGTGGCCCAGTCATAGTGGTCGGTCACTCCGTCAGTGCCATGATCGGCGTATTGGCCGATAGGGCCCACAGCGACCGCATCGCTGCTCACGTGATGATTGGCCCTTCACCTTGCTATGTCGACTCCGGGGATTACGTCGGCGGATTCAAGCTCGAGGACATCCACTCATTGCTCGATACCCTCGATAGCAATTATCTCGGCTGGTCTAGCACCATGGCCCCCGTCATCATGGGGGCTCCCGGTCAACCGGCTCTTGGTGAGAAGCTGACGAACAGCTTTTGCCGTACTGATCCGGAGATCGCGAAGCAATTTGCCCGAGTGACGTTCATGTCGGATAACCGGGATGACGTAGTCGGTTTAGAAACTCCGACGCTGATATTGCAATCCACGGATGACATCATCGCCCCAGTCGCCGTAGGTGAGTACCTGCATCAGATCCTGCCCAATAGCACCCTCTGTCTAGTTTCCAATGTTGGTCATTGTCCGCACATGAGTGTGCCCAGTGCGTGCTCTGAAGCGATGGACAGCTTCCTTTCGCCCTGGACGGAAGGCGGCGATGGCCGGTGAACCGTCCCTAATTCCCGATTCGCAGTCGCTTTTCGACAACGCGCCTTGCGGCTTGGTCGTTACTCGGGAAGACGGCAGCATCCTGAGCGCCAATAAAACTTTCTGTACCTGGATCGGTTGGGAGAAAACCGACCTGGAGCGCCGGCGCTTTCAAGATCTGCTTACGATGGGCGGACGAATTTTCCACCAAACACATTGGGCGCCACTGATACAGATGCAGGGCTCGGTGGCCGAGGTAAAGTTGGATGTGGTTCACCGCGATAAGACCTTAATTTCTATGCTACTCAATGGCGTTCGTCAGCAGCATGAGTCCGGTGTTGTTTATCAACTGGCGTTGTTCTGTACCACCGACCGGGATCACTACGAACGTGAGCTATTGAAAGCCAAGCAACTCGCTGAAAAGCTTCTCGCGAATAAAGTGGCCGCTGATGCAGCGTTGTCGCAGGCGCAGACGAAGCTAAACAAAGCTTATGAAAAAGCTCAGCGTCGCGCGTTATTCGCGGAGCAAATGGTTGCGATCGTCAGCCATGACCTGAAGAACCCATTGACGGCAATCAAAATGGCGGCAGAGATTCTCGGTCGGAAAATGCCTGACGGGAAGGAAAAGCTCATGCTGAACCACATCAGCAATTCCACGGATCGGGCGCATCGAATGATCACTGACCTTTTGGATTTTGCTTTAGCTAGAGTCGGACGAGGTATATCCGTCTCGCGTTCAGCCATTGACCTACATTCGGTAGTGGCTAAAAGCGTCGCAGAGCTACGAGTTGCCTTTCCAGATGTCGATCTTCGGCATCAAACGGTTGGGCGGGGAAATGTCGAACTCGACGCTGACCGTATACAACAGATCATCGGCAACCTAGTCGCCAACAGTGCGGCGTACGGCGACCAGAAAAAACCGATTACTGTCATCTCCAGCCTTGATATTAACCGTGCAAGCATTTCGGTTCACAACTTCGGCGCGGCGATTCCTGAGTCCGCTCGATCCAAGCTTTTCGAACCGATGACCCGTGGTTCAGACCAGGATAGTCAGAACCGTAGCGTGGGGCTTGGCCTCTTCATAGTCCGGGAAATCGCTTTGGCCCATGGTGGCGATATCGCTGTGCACTCGACTGCCGACGAGGGCACAACGTTTACGATTAATTTTCCCGAGATATCGTCTTTTTCTGACGGGAAGGGATAGGGCGAATGCTTGTGCATTAGCTGAATGTTGATCACCGCAAATGAAACGCGGCTAGCACTGCCAGCACTTACCTATGAGCCACGAAAGGTTTCGTCGCACGTCGGTGTTGGCGTCCAGCGCGTCCGTGCTGCTGACATGTTATGCATGCGTCCACGGGGCGCGCTGAGGCCGCTGGCGGCGGCGAACAGCCAAGGTGAGGGGGAAGAGTCTCTTAAAGAACGCTGTAGAAAAAAGGGCGATGTTGTTTTCACAACTTCGCCCATGTCACCAGGTCGTGCGTTACTTTGATTCCATGGTTGCCGCTTGATTACCACCTTGCTCGGCGATCTTCGACAGTTTGTCGTCCGTAGCTTTCTCTTCGGCAAGTGTTGCGCTGAGGAGCTTGGCAGCATCAGTCAAGTTCAAGTGCTTCGCCATAGCGATCAACGTGCCGTAACTGGCGATCTCGTAGTGCTCGACCTTTTGCGCGGCGCCAATAAGTCCCGCATCGAGAACGGCACCTTTCTCGATTTCCTCCAAAAGCTCTTTCGATTCTTCGACCAGTCCCTCCATCGCTACGCACTTCATGCGCTTGAGCTTTAAGCCAGTCAATTCGACGAGCTGGTCAATCCGCTCAATCTGTCCTTGGGTTTCCTCCAGGTGCGCATTGAAGGCTTCAGCCAAGAGAGGATTGGTCGCCGCGCGTGCCATGCGGGGGAGGGCGCGAGTGATCTGTTTCTCAGCGCTATAAATATCGGAAAGTTCGTGGATAAACAGGTCTTCAACAGTTTTTCTAGCCATCTTATTTCTCCTCTCCACTGTATAAGTCTCGGTGTCGAGACGCGTCATTTGCATGTCCACGCATGTGGGCTGCATGAAGAAATGACCAGTCGGTGGAATCAGGCGTTCAAATTTTGTTAGTGCTGAAGGAAGGCCGTGCGGGAAACTCGAAACCGACAGACGGTTAAAATGTAATAAAGTATTTCTGGCTTCTATGCGGTCAACAGACTGTGTTCATCCAGAGTGTGTGTTATGAGATTTTCCCTTTTCTGCCAATCGCTATCCAATTGGGCTGGCAGCCCGAAGACGTTTTTGAGCGCAATTTTGTTGATCATCGCCTGGGCGGCGACCGGCCCATACTTCCACTACAACGATACATGGCAGCTCATCATCAATACGTCGACCACAATCATTACTTTCCTGATGGTGTTCCTGATTCAGAACACCCAGAACCGTGACAACGACATCCTGCATCTGAAGATTGATGAGCTTATACGAGCTACTCACGATGCGCAGAATGCCACGCTCGGTTTGGAGCAAATGGGATCGAGTGAACTCAGAAAACTTCGTGAGCAATACCGCACGTTAGGTGAATCGGGCCAGATTAAGGTTGATTCTGCACGCAGTGATGATCATCGCTAGATTATCCATCTATAAATCTGAGATATTATTTCATAAAGACCTTCACCAACCGTCCAAAGAGAATGTCCATGTCCAAGCTCGCAGAATACCGCCAATTAGAAAGACATCTCGCAGAACAACTCAAGGCGTTGGAAGCGCTAAAAGGTGACGCTGATCTTAAAAAAGAAATTGAGTTTGAGACTAAGCTGCGTGATCTCCTTGCGAAATACGGTTACAGCCTGAAAGACGTAATCAACGTGCTTGACCCACGAGCTGGTCGTCGCGAACCCGCTGTCCAATCAAACTTTGGGCGGCGCAAGCCCCGCCAAGTCAAGACCTATAAAAATCCGCACACTGGTGAAGTAATCGAAACCAAGGGCGGTAACCATCGTGGCCTCAAAGACTGGAAAGCGGAGCACGGTTCTGAAACCGTTGAGTCATGGCTAACCAAATAATTATGCGTTGAGATAAGAGAGCCCTACGGGGCTCTTTTTTACGTCGGGCGCGGAGTCGCAGCGTTGCGCGTGCTGTAAGGGCGACCGACATTGCGGGACGCGTCACCGACAGCGTGGACTGTTGAGGGCAGTTGACCAAATGCTGTGGTTGCACCGAGGGCAGTCTGCTCGTTGAGCCTCCACCATGTGCTGGGGGAAACCGCAATTTACGCAGCAATACGAACCCGATGCAGGCGCAGTTTCAAACTCGGCACGATGCTCTAATGGCAGGACGGACAGCCCAGGGCGCAGATCTTTCTGTTCGAAAAAATAAAGGCTGACGTCGCCGTCGGTCTCAACGAGCCCAAGCCTTACTTGTCCGAGATGTTCAACCCCTTGCTGTCGTAACTCCATCAGCAATTCGTTAGATGAGATGTTCAACGTTTCTAAAGACTTGAGCTCGTAGAGACCGTCACGAATGACCGTTACCGGAAGCCCATCCATCCAGGCTTCGAACTTCTTGCTCTTCGTCATCACCAGAACGGTAAGCCGGTACAGAAGCAGGAGCGTGAGAAAGACCACTGCAACCGGCAATAGCGGAACGTCATGGTAGAAAGACACGTCTCCTGCCGCTGAGCCCAATGTCAGAATCACGACCAGCTCAAAAAGTGAAAGCTGTCTGATCCCTCGTCGACCGCTGGATTTCAAAAAAAGAAACACTGCGAGGAACGCGAAAGTGGCCCTGAAACCTACCTCCAGCAAAAACGTTAAGGGAAATTCGTCTATCAGCATCCGCTGGATATCGAAAGGCGACATCGTGACCTCGATTGTATTTTCAGAGTGGACGACGGATCGAATCAGCGTTGGTTTCAAAAGCTGATGTCGGAATATTCAGCGGATAATCGGACTTTGCGGGCTGTTACGACATGAAGCGGATTCATCAATAGCCCGCGCCATACCACGCACTGCTACGTTGAGCTGGCTCGCCAGGTGACATCGGTAATGCCAAATCTTTCGGCTTGAGGTTTGGACACCATCTTCAGCGGCGGGCGACCAGGTCTGGGAATGGGTGCTACACCCGCATCGCAACTAGCCCAGTGCCAGGCATCAGCGTTTTGCATCGATTTGCTACGGATGATGAAGGACTTGGGCACACCGTGAAGCTTGTAATTGATGACGAATAGGTTGTTTTCCATGACTTACTCCGTCTGCTCTGATCTAACGGAGTCATCGATCGCGGAAAAATTCAAAAAATTCAGGGACTTCACCCCTTGTATTGATTCAGGGCAGTGGAGATCCAGCTTCATCCGCTGAGCACCAACCAAATCCGGCATGGCCTCACGATTTCGAAGCCAGGCTTAGCGTTTACTTATGGGGTTTCCGGGCTGCAGAAGCTCCGCCACTGCCACAACCATCTCATCCAGCGACCAAGGCTTGTGCAGGTAAATAGTTTGAGCTGGCACTTCGGTGCTCTCGATCAGATAACCCGAGGTAAGTATCGCAGCGATGTGAGGCCATCTGCCTTTGACCATCTGTATGAACTCGATGCCTTGGACTTGGCCGGGGACGCCGTGATCGGCGATCACAAGGACGCATTCACCATGTGCTTCGAGCAGGTAGGTCAACGCATCATCCGCTGTCGCGAACGGGACAGTCTTCGCACCAATCTCATCCATGATATCGGTCATGAGCGACTGCAGAGTTGGGTCGTCCTCAATGACGATGACCTCGCCGCGAATCGGCAGCAATCCTTCCCAATTTACGTTCAAACAATCCTCCTCTAAACAGAGAGCCCGACCGACCAAACAAACGGAACGGTGCATGAGTGTAAGCGAAAATGCCGCGTGTGCCGTGAAAACGCGTGGAGCTCCCGGGACGCTCGACGCAGGTCAAGTCCCCACAGATGTCCTCGCAGCGTATTGAAGAGCGTGTGGCGCCTCGCGTTCTGATCTCCTGCGCTAGCATGGAATTCATCTCCAGTTGTGCGCTTGAGGCTATGAATGCTGCGTAGCAATCCCTTGATCTAGATCAAACATTGCTCAATTTTTCGAACCTTCCTTCAGAGGTATCTATCGAAACTAGGAACAGGGTAAGCGCATCACCGGGGAAGATCGGCAAGCACTTATCGCGAATTAGTTGAGGCAGATGAGTCAAATTCGAGCGTGCGACAGCTAGCAACCAGGATCGATCCATGCAGCAAGAAAACCACAACCACCCAGTTATAGTCATCGGAACGTCCAGCGGCGGACTCGCTGCACTGCGTGAGTTTCTTGCCGAGCTTCCGTCTGATTTTAATGCGGCTGTCTTCGTCACGATGCACATCGGAGACCAACCTAGTGCTCTCCCTAGCCTTCTAACCCAGTCGAGCCAATTGCCCGTCGGCTTCGCTTTGAGCCAAGAGCAGGTAGTGACGGGTCGTGTATACATAGCCCCTCCCGATAAGCATCTCCTTGTCAAAAAAGGAGCTATTCAGATCACTCGAAGCGCCAAGGAAAACCACTCGCGGCCTGCGATTGATCCGATGTTTAGATCGGCTGCCATTAGCTATGGAAGTAATGCCATAGGGGTGTTGATGACCGGCGAGCTTGATGATGGTGTAGTGGGGCTTCAGGCGATAAAGGCATATGGCGGACTGGCCTTCGTACAAGATCCTGAGACTGCCGAAGCACCCTCAATGCCGACGAATGCTCTCCGGCATGTGAGTGTGGACGGATGCCTGCCGCTTACTGAGTTGGCGAAGAGGCTAGTACAGATCATCAATCAACGTACATCTGAGACGACAGCACCTTCTGCATCAAACCGTATCGAGCCATTCGCTACGGAGAATGATCTGGCTGAGGATTTCAGTAAAGGTGGTTCCTGCGCGCTAAATGAGATCGGCCAGGTCGCAGGCATGTCCTGTCCGGAATGCGGAGGCGCTCTGTGGGAAGTAGCCGCATCCTCTCCACGGTTTCGCTGCCATACCGGTCATGCCTATACCGCCGCCGCATTGTTCCAACCCCAGAATGAAACGATTGAGGAGGCACTCTGGGTGGCCATTAGAGCCTTGCATGAAAAGCAGTTGCTCCTGGGGCGGCTCATGCAGAGCAGCAAAGATGCCGGGCGCAAGGGCGCGTTACGAGAATACGAACTTGCAAGCGATGGACTCGAAAGTCATAAGGCTACTCTTCGAGCATTGCTTACCTCGTTACGTCCGACTTGAGAAAAGAAGCCGAATTGCGTTCGTCTTCTCGCATCGCTCAGACACTTCAGCGGCTGCGTTGAGGGTACGCTGGTGAGCTGACCACTTTGATTGCAAAGCGCCGGAAGCGATGCTACTTGATCCCGTGCCATTTCAACGCCAATGCTCGGAAACGTGGGGCATATCCGATTGCTTCAGGAGTTGCTCCGTTTTGAGCGATCCAGCTAAATGCTACCCCGCAGCAAGAGGCGGTTTGTTGGTTCAGACCATAAAGGTCAGCGAAGTCAAAACCGCCGTTCTCGGGCGCGTTCCACCAAGCCAAAAGAAAATTTGCCACCTTGCTCGATTGCGTGGTGTCCCGCTCAGCCAATGCCAGCAGATGTTCCAACGCCGACCGGGTGGCCATATCCATAGCCGGATTAGAATCCGCACTTTTTGCGAAGGGGTGGATTGGAGCTGCAGAGCCTAGCTCTGGAAGAGCACGCAGGCGTTTGTCCGCTGAGTCACCCCATAACCGTCCGGCATCAACCGAATCCTCTGGGCTTATAAGCCTTCGGGCGCTGAGCTCACGAAGGAAGTTGAGGCCCAAGTCCAACGCCTCAAACAGCCTATGCCGATTAGGCGCATTTTGAATTTCATTCAAATGTGAAAGTGATTGCGAGAAATAGGGTTCAGGTAGGTCTCGGAAGCAGGGTGCGCCGGACATGAATAACGCCTCGGGTTGATCGTCAATGAAGTCTTTATACGGTCGATTTCAGCGCCTGGCATTGGTACGCGCGAGCCTGAACAACCTTGTGTAGCAACCTTCAGAGAACATCAGGCTTGAGTGATGGTCTGGTAGATTATTGCAGAACATGCTGGTGCAAGGATGCACTTTCAAAATGCGGAGCGCACATGGATTACATCGATTTGATTCAATGGCCAGCGATGGCTGTCACAGTCATCTCAGCCTGGTTCATCGGCTCGCAACGAGCTTACCGCCGGATGATCGCTTTTTGGGGGTTCATCCTAAGCAATGCGCTTTGGGTGGCTTGGGGACTTCATGCCGAGGCCTATGCGCTGATTGTTCTTGAATGCGTGCTGTTGGGCATGAATGCCCGAGGATTCAAAAAAAACTTCGACGGGCACCGTCATTCCTGAGTCAAGCTTTCTTAGCTCTTCGAATTTTTTCTTAATCCGCGAAGATTCATCAGAAAAAGGCAAACCTGCAATACGATCAATGCATAAGCGCCTGCGTAGGCGCCCCAGATGACCCACAAGACGTTGCTCACGCTGAAGCACACAAACCCGGTCATTCGTCTTCTGGGCCGCTGCGATCCGATGAGCCATGCGGCCAGGACGGTGACGACCATCGCTGGCCACTGAATCCAATCCCAATAAGACAAATTATCCTCTCAATACATTATCGTGAGCCGAAGTGCTGCTTGGATGCCAGGCTGATCAGTCAGGCTTCTCATCGTCGGATATGGGGTTCGATTTGCCGAGAACGTAGCAGGGATGGAGCTGACCATTAGGATGTGTTGTCACAACAACAGATATTAGTGACTACCCCTCAGCGAGCTTTACGTTTACTTCATTGGTCGAAAGCGCTTCCATGATTTGCGTTGCCTCGGACATATGCATTTTGTCTTTCTCAAGCTGAGGAGTTCAACAGTTAGGCGCCCGGCACGGATGAGGGTTCCTCTACCTAAGATCGTGGCCCTGAATTGCATGATTACCCAGCGTGTGAAACCTTTATCAGAATGTGTTGGGCCTGCATAAATATCGAGATGTTAGGAGGTCGGGCGGTGGTTCGAACGCCTCATAACTGCTCGTCTACACTGCTTCACGGATGACGGATGAGGTGTCCATGCCGCGCAGAATGATGACCGTTAAAGACTTGCAGGTGAATGTCTCAATCGCCGGCCAAGGCCCACCGTTACTCCTACTCAACGGTCTGGGAGGTTTGATTAAAACCTTCGATGCTCTGCGCAACGAACTAGGTGACTACATAACGATCACGTTGGACGTGCCTGGTGTCGGCAAATCGCAAATGCCCCGCTGGCCGATGCGATTGCCAAGTCATGCCGATCTGATCGCCGAAATGCTCAACCAATTAGGTATCGACCATGTTGATGTATTCGGCGTGAGTTGGGGCGGTGCATTGGCGCAAGAGTTGGCTCTTCGTCATCCAACCATGGTACGACGGCTTATTCTGGCGGCAACTTCTGCGGGCCCGGTTCTACTGATGAGGCCCGCTGACATCCTTGAGTTCGGAGCGCAGGCGCCAAACAGAGGAAACGAGATGGTTCAGTCAATTCGACACAGGCGCTGCTGCGTTTCGGTGTTGTAAAGCGAATGCTAACCGTACGCCTGCGAACGTATCATCACCAGTTAGCCGCTTTGGTAGGCTGGACAAGTCTGCTGCGGTTATTCCGTCTGCGCTCGCGCACGCTTATTCTGATCGGCGACCGTGACACCCTGGTACAGCCCTACAACGCGCACATCCTGAAACGCTCAATTCCACGATCCGAACTCCGCGTGCTTAAGGGCGAGGGGCATTTTTTCGTAGTGACCAGTGCCAGGCGAACTGCTGGCTTGATACGCGAATTTCTTTGCTAGCAGCAGAACGGTGAAGGCTCAGCGCCGGAGATCGCTAACCGCGCTGGTAAGCAACGTTTGCAGCGAATTAAGACTGTTTAATCTTTGTCATGCTAAAGCTCTTACTGCTATGTAGCGGCTACAGCCCCATGCTTCGGGCGTTTGGCCCACGTCCCGAGAAAGCTCAAGAGGATTTCCGTAAGCAACCAGAATGCCGCCAATCCTTTCAAACTCTTCGGTTCTCCTAGGGTCAACCTGACAGGTATTGATCGTCATGTCAGAGGTGAGCCAATGGATAACTATCACATCAAAAAAGCGGAAACACTCTGGGAGCTCGTCAAAGAGGGCGCGCAACGCGCCTCCAAGTCCGCATCCACCAAAGCAGAAATTACCGAGATAGCGAGCGAATTTCTTCGGGGCAAGACGGCTTCTCTCAAAATCCACAAAGAGGACGGCACGATCCAAGAGGAGCGTACATTTCCTCGATCAGCAGATCCTAGAAAAACAAAAGGCTGAACCGGGCACATGAAAATGGTTGCGGCGCGCATTTCGCTGGCACTGCTATGCAAGCAACCGACCTGAAGTCTCGGTCATCCCAAATGGACTTCGCTTCAACTACAGGTGCTGATGATGGTCATTGCATGTCTAGGATGGGGATCTTTGATTTGGAAGCCGGATACCTTACCGCTCGCGAGCAAGTGGTTTATGGATGGCCCCGTGTTGCCCATCGAGTTCGCGCGAATCAGTGACAACGGCGATCTTACGACGGCCATATGCGCGAATGCGCCTGGGTGCACAGTGCTTTGGGCGATACTGGATCTGGACAACCTTGATGAGGCACGCGAGGCCCTTAGAATTCGGGAGGGGGTACCTCAAGATCGGGAGGATGGCATCGGTAGTTTCGTGGTTGGGAAGACCGTAGCGGGGGTCATTGCTGAATGGGCGATCCCCCGCCAATTGGACGCGGTAATCTGGACTGGATTGCCACCAAGGTTCGGCGGCATTGAAGGTTTAGTTCCCGCAGCCGAAGACGCTATTGCCTATCTTGCAGGCTTATGCGGAGAAGTACGTGAGCATGCGCGCGACTATATCAAAAAAGTGCCGGCTCAGATCGACACACCCTGCCGACGCGAGATAATGACAAGCCTTGGGTGGCAGTGATTGGCGTAGAACCCCAAACGAACATCCCCGCCACCATTGCACATTGGCGGCCCTGCGAAACTGGCTGAAATATCTTCACCAGACAAAGGAGGTGAGTTGGTCGATCTTCGCAAGCATCAGGATAGACCGTTTGGGTTTTGTCCGGCGTTTCACAAAGTGCAGGAGCCATCGAATTTTCTACGCTCTGGCGATGTGCGCTGCGTCCCGGGGTGCTCAGAACCAACCGGCGAATGCTTTGATCTTTCTTTAGATGTACGGTATGAAGATTGCTCTGTTAAGCCCACCGCCAATTTGACGACGCGCACATGACGCTCTCCTTACCGATCTACACAAGGCTGACACCTAAAGCGTTGTCCCTTTCGCTGATAGGTTTCATTCTTCTGGTCTGTTTTTCGTTGATTCTTGCTACTGCTTGGCAGATGGCGCAGTCGTCCGGTGAGCGAGTAGACGCGGCCAAAATAACTGTTTCGAACATCGTACTTGCCGCTGAACAGCAGGCCCGTGACACGATGCTGCAGGCCGACAATACTTTGCGAGATCTGGCTGAGCGTGTAGCGCACGATGGAAGCGGCCCTGACCAACAAGAGCGATTGGCGAAGCTGATGGCCCGACAGGTGAATAATATTGAAGGTGTTCAAGGGCTTTTCATCTTCGATGCTCACGGCAACTGGATGGCGAATTCGTTTTCGGAAGGCCTACACACCAAAAACAACAGCGACCGAGCATACTTTGTTTATCACCGTGAGCACGATGATCAGTCCATCCACATCGGCTCCATAGTCGAAAGTCGAACGACTGGCGAGATGGTGATCCCTATCAGTCGGCGTATCGAAACAGCCGATGGAGCATTTGCAGGAGTTGCGTTAGCCACGGTTCCGGTTTCATATTTCCAAAGCTTTTTCAAACGCATGGACGTTGACGACGCAGGAGTAATTTTCCTAGCACTCGATAATGGAGAATTTCTTGCCCGACGCCCGACAGTAGCAGCGTTGATGACGACCAATCTTTCCAAGGGTGAGATTTTTAGCCGCTACTTACCCCAGAGCGATAGCGGTACTGCAATTATCAAATCCATTGTAGATGGCATTGAGCGGATCTACGCCTATCGTCGCTTGGCTGGTCTGCCTATCGTCGCAGCAGCCGGGGTGTCGTACGAGCATGTATTCGCTCCTTGGTGGTCATATGTTTACCAATCGGTTGCACTGGTAGGCTCCATCATATTGGCTTTGGCGTTTTTAGGTAACTTGCTATATCGGCAGATCCAACAGCTGCTTGTTGCAGAGCGTGAGCTCAAAGCAATCCGAAAAGAGCTAGAGGTGATAGCCCATACAGATGGTCTCACTTCTCTAGCCAATAGGAGAAATTTTGACTTGGCTATGGATAAAGAGTGGAAGCGTGCCACGAGAAATCAGACAAGCATATCCGTAATCCTTTTGGATATAGATTTGTTTAAGCAATATAATGATCATTACGGCCATTTAAGTGGTGATGATTGCCTTGTGCGCGTAGCGAACCTTATTGCAGCTAACGTCAATAGGCCAGGTGATATCGCTGCTCGCTACGGTGGAGAAGAATTTGTAGTTCTGCTTCCGGACACTGAACTCGCAGGTGCGGTTGTGGTTGCAGAGAACATTAGGCTTTCCTTGTTGTGTGCAAAAATTCAACATTCAGCGAGCCCATTCGGCATAGTCACCATAAGCTCAGGTGTAGTTTCGACTGCTAAAACAGGAGAGGAGAATCAGAAAGAATTTCTGATCAAAGCTGACCGTTTGCTTTACAGCGCTAAGACTCAAGGACGGAATCGAGTAGGAAGCTGAACTGTCTCACCGTCCCGAAAGTGCGCTTCGCCAATATGGGGACGTAGCTCGTCGGTTGCTATTGCTGTCGTTTGAGACTGCCCTTTCCAAGTGACACATATTTAACTTGCTCCAGACGCCGTTTCCCTTGATTGGAGTGGCCATCATCCAGTTCGCAGTAGCTTAATTCAGGAATACTGGTGCCGCTGAGGATTGCACTCTTCCCGTCATGGTGACTACGAGCGCTTACGCAGCGCGGGTCAGATAAATCCGCCCAGGCCGGCGTTGCTGGAGCTGTTCGCCAAAAGGCTTCCAAGTCACCGCTAATTTCCACTTTGTCAGTTTTTTGCATGCCGCCTGCTGCGGTCGCCCGCGCCGCTGGTTAATCGCTTCCAGTGCACTTTGAACCATCATGATCAGTAAACTGACACTTGCGCGTTTCCGTTCCTTACCTGTGAACACTGCTTTAGGTGCCCGTCTGTTCGACCTTGCTGGTGGGCTACTGAGAGCTTAGCCAAACTTCCAGTCTTTGCTGGCGACCTAGCTCGGATAGTCTCTGTTTTCCTAAATTCAACAACGCGAAAAGCTTCTGCCGTTCCGCATGTGTAGGAAACCAATCTGAGATTTCAACGTTGCAATAGTCAGAATCGCTGAGAGTCCATTTGATGATCATGTCCCCGGCGGCCCTGTAATGGTCTGCCATAAACAGGCGTTTGCCCTCCAGCTCCCAACCGCGCTCAGCGAACCGATCCGTCACATCAAAGATCCCGGTTTTGCCAAAAAAAGCTGTCGTGTCCGGATAATGGACTCCGGCCAGGGACACCTTTGCTACCCCGGTTTCACGGTCGAAATAAGAAAGAAAATGCCATCCCCCAGTTGTCTTCCCAAAATGTGGGAAGTTGAGGGCAGCTTTACCAGTGACATAGTTATCGCGAGATACACGAGCAAAGTTTTCGTCGAACTGGGGCTTTTCCATGGAGTTCTAGCCTACCGATTGCTTTTACCCAGCATCGTTTTTTCCCCGTTGTCAGGGCGAGCGGAGTGCAAAACCTACTCCGATTACTTTGAAATGACTATGGCGAACGCTAGCAATGCGGCTCGCCAATATCTATCGCGTAGCTGCCGGTGATTTCTCTATGTCTTTTTTTCCACGACGGATTGCTCGGTCTCCCGGATTCCTGTCGGCATGTTCAATGTCTGTGGGCCGAGCAGTGCTCATGTGTCAGGTTGGCAGGGTTGATGCTAACCGTCCCGTCCTAGAGCCATGATCGCGTCCGACCAGGCAACATGGATGAATGCGCACCGATTTGGGATCAAATCGATAAAAACGCAACACTCTCAGGCAGCATCGAAAAACAAGGAGCGATCACTGAGCTTGGGGGAAGCGGAAAAGCCTACGCTCGCGTAGCATTTTAAAGCCGCGCTAAACCCTGTTTAATGTGCCCGGCATTCTCACCGATGGCCCACAAAACGCTTCGAACCTATCTCCAACTTCACCGCTACCTTGGGCTTCGACATGGAGCGTTAATTCCATCAGTGCAGCCTCCAAGGCGAGCTGATTTGATATCCTTCCAGCACGTTCGATAACGAATATTCGCTTGTCATGAGCTCCCTCTATCCTTGAAATTGTCTGAGCGTAGCAGCGAGTTCGGGTTGGGCATGAGGTAGTGCCGCAACCGTTGCGAGGCGTAGCTCAGCATCTCTTTTTTTGGATCCTTTACTTCGAAACTATTCCTGCAAGACGCACATAGGAGGAGGTTATGAACAAAGTAGTCTTTACTGTGGGTCATTCGACAAAGCCTATCAATGTCTTCGTCCAGATGCTCCAGAGCTTCGATGTTGACGCCGTGGTAGACATCCGGACTGTGCCTCGCTCCCGGACGAATCCTCAGTACAACTTGGATGTGTTGCCAGAGTTATTAGCCAAATCTGAAATCTTGCATTACCAGATCGAGAGCTTAGGCGGATTGCGAAAAAAATCCAAAAACGTCCCGGATGACATCAATGCATTTTGGGAAAATAGAAGCTTCCACAACTACGCTGACTACGCTTTCTCGGATGAGTTTGAAGACGGTTTGCATCAATTGTTGAAGCTGAGCGACACTAAGCGTTGCGCCATCATGTGCGCGGAAGCGGTCTGGTGGCGATGCCATCGTCGTATAGTCGCTGACTACCTGCTGAACCGAGGGGCGGAGGTCTTTCACATTATGGACATTGGCAAGTCCACGAAGGCGGTACCGACTCCTTCTGCCGAGCTAGTGGGAAGCAAGCTTACCTATCCGAAAAAACGCGAAGCGAAAGAATAGCCTCCGTTTTGCCGAATTTTCCGTCGTTATACTTGTAGGGATTTCTCCAGTCAGGTGACACCTCTTACTAACGTCACTCCCCTCGCCCACCCGTTACAGTTTTCTACCAGAAGGGTGTGGTGACGATAGGCTTATAGCCGCTTTAGCCTCCTGCAACCGTTGTTCGGCGTACATAGCCGAATCGTCATCTGGCAGCGGATAGCCTGCGGCTGAGAGAGCTGCGGCGCGCTCTTCAATGAGCAGACGCTCGGGATCGCGAGCTATTTGATAGGCTCTGCCCGGCAAACGCTACGTAAGCGGATGGCGAACACATCCGCCGAAGGCGGCACGCCATAACCACCGTCTATCTTTGTGAAAAAATGAGGTTGAAATGACCTGCGATTTACTCCTCGAGCGTGAGAGACTTAAGCGACGAGTTCTGTGGGCGCTTGCCACCTTCCACCCTGGTGATCCCAGTGCATCCGACGTCCTTGCCCTCCTCAATGATCTCTATGACCAAGAGCGAAACGACACCCCCTGTAGCGATAAGCCACTCGAACTCGTTGAGGTTCGTAACTCTGTCTCGTTTATGCACCATAACTCCGGAATCGACATCATTTTGGAGCAGACTATTCCGCAACCTTGGAGAGAGCGTTTCCACCAGGCAAGCATCGGGTCGACCAGAGTTGCTGGTGGGCCCTACGCCACAGACTGGAATAAATTTTCGACTGAATGGGAAGCTGAGATGTGGCACTTGGAAACTCACAGAGCTGCAAGGCACAAGCTAGAGTAGGCTAACTCAACCGTGGAGAAGTCATAGAACAAGATAGCTCAATTGGGTAATTCATGTTATCACTACCCTGAATGGCACCTGAGCGCAGTGCGGTCGCAATGGTGCTACATGCCTTTCCCTCCCGAAGCTACTGAGCCTCATTGACGAGCTCTCGCGCCGCGAGGCCCGGTGCACGCTAAACAGTTCCAAGTACATGGTTAAACCACCACAATGGTCTGGACATCAAATCATGCAAAGGACTGTTTTCATGAGCCAGTTAAGTGGATTCCACCTGAGGATGACCTGTGCTGCCACAGACTTGCCCATTGCAGACGCAGTGTTTCAGGCAGAGTTGAGGGCTTTACTGCACCCCTTTAGTCTCAACGATGCGGGCGCAAGCGACTGGAAAAAAAATTGGCAGTATGATTTAGGCCGGTATTACATAGAATTTTTTATCCCTCTCTATCAAGCTGGAATCCCTGCTGTATGGCATGGAGTTGTGGGTTGGCTGAAAGGGCAGCCCGGACGAATGCTCAGGATACGATTTAACGACACTGGCGGGATCGCTCAGTCACCAGAGGAAATTCTTCCGCTTTTAGAAGAAGTGCTGAGGGAGCTTAAAGCTCTTGTTCAAAAGACTACTACGAGTAAGTGAGGTTTTTAAACAATTCATAATGGACTTGCCACAACCAACCCGGACATCACGCCGTGTTAAGCTAATGCTGCCGCTAAGCACCTGAGCTCCTGAAGTGATCGACACTCAACACGCTGTGTGGATAGTGCTCTTGGAATAATTGAAGACTATTACCAAGTGCGAACCGAGTTTCTCGCGCAGGCTGAGGTATGTGCTCCACCTAGTCAAGCTTGATCATGCTCCCGAAGCTCTCAGCCACTACCCAAGCGCTGTGTCCTGACTCAAGACTCATGAACCATCGCCGGTTTGCCTTTGGCCCCAGCGGTGCCACCCTCCTGGCCCATAAGCTTCCCACGCATATCGTTGCCTCTATCATCATTACAACCGTTTACCTATCTCTTTCTAAGGAAAATAGGTGTCCTTCTTAATGCTGTCATTTCAGGCGCTTCGCACTGCAACCTAAGGGACAAAGTCAGCTGGTCATCTTAGATTTTTGCCCGTTTATCGAATGTCGGTCAAGCTTGTGCTTTAGTTGCCGATAGCTTGGCAACGCTCGGTGAATCCTTCGGTGGCAGGCATGTTCAACAGAAATATCAAGCAAGAGTTGCAAAAAGCAAAAAACGAGCTAGCGCTGAGCCAGCAATTGCTGAAGGGTCTCACTGAAGAGACATTAGCGCTAACCGTCGATGAAGACTTTAACATAGTAGATGCCAATTCGAAATTTCTTAGCTGTCTTGGGTATAGCACTAGCCTTATAGGGCGGCCTCTTAGTGAGATCGTTCCGAACTACGTGGTCAACCTTCCATGTTACCGAAACTTACGTGATGCTGTGAAAATAGGCAGCTCAGTAAGCGATAACTACCGCTATCTGAGTGCTGGTGGTAGTTTGGCCTGGTTATGGGGGATATGGCAGCCTATGAAGGATGAAACTGGAAAACTGCTGCACATTAGATTTTTTGGCAGAGACGTCACAGAGTCAATGAATCTCGCTCGAGAGAATGAAGCTTTTATAAAGGCGCTTTCGCGATCCACAGCAGTAATTGAGTTTGATTTGAACGGCACTGTACTCAATGCGAATGCCCCATTCCTAACAGCGATGGGTTATAATCTCGACCAAATCAAAGGCAAACACCATCGCATGTTCTGCGAACATGATGAGGCCTCATCACCAGCCTATTCCGCTTTTTGGAAAGCCCTTAACGACGGCGAGTTCGTAGCAGGGCGTTTTAAGCGCGTTGATAGTTACGGGCGCACAATTTGGCTAGAAGCCACCTACAATCCTGTCTACGACGCGCAGAATAAACTCTACAAATTTATTAAGTTTGCTACTGTTGTAACTGATCAAGTTGATCGGGAGTCTGAGGTTAACGAAGCGGCAAGCATAGCCTACGAGATTTCCCAAAAGACCGACTCTACCGCTCAGGAGGGTGCGCAGGTTGTTCAGGAAACTGTCGACACAATGCAGCGCATATCCCTTGTCATGCAGTCTGCATCTTTGAGTATCGAGGACTTGGGCAAGCAATCTCACCTTATTAGCTCGATGGTGCAGACCATCAGTAGTATCGCTCAACAGACAAATCTGTTGGCACTCAATGCCGCCATTGAAGCTGCTCGGGCTGGAGAGCAAGGGCGGGGATTTGCGGTGGTAGCGGATGAAGTGCGCCAGTTGGCAGGACGTACCAGTGCTGCTACGGAGGAAATTGTCAGTGTGGTGGGCAAGAATCAAGACTTGGTAAATAAAGCCGTGCAGGACATGGCAAGCAGTAAGCACCAAGCCGAGCAAGGCTTAGTTCTGGCCAACCAAGCTGGCTCGGTCATCGTGAAAATTCAAGAGGGTGCAAAGCAAGTCGTAAGCGCAGTAGGGCGATTTGCAAATCGGTTAAAATGAAGGAGGTTCACCCCCCTTCATCATTTGGTTGCGCTCGGCGGCTTTGGTTGCCGAGCACATCGATGGAATTGATTCAGAGTAGTTCGGAATTGAATGCCGAGGTGTAGGTTATCAAGTCCGTCTTGGGCATCTTGCAGATTCTGATTTACGAAGGTAGATGGCGGAAAATCGTGGAGGGTCATGTTCCAAGCGGCAAAAACAAATATCCGGGTCTCCGAATACGGAGCTGGTTTACAGCTCCGGGGACAGTCCAAAGGAGGTTGCAAAGTATCTGAACTGTCCGCGCTTAACTCTGTAGCATTCAGATGCGCTTCAAGAATTTCTGTCAGCGCTCATTCCACCGTCAGCCCCGGTCGTACCCCGAGACGCTGCTAGCAGAATGCCAAGCAGATGCTCTAAGGGGCCCGGAAGTTTCATTATTCTCTATTAGCTCTTTTATCTGTTTGGCAGGTAGGGGCTTCCCAAATAAGTAACCTTGCGCGAAATCGCATTCATGCTGGGCCAGCCAATCCGCCAAATGCTCATGCTCTACTCCTTCCGCAGTAATTTGCATGCTCAGGCTTTTGCCTAAAGCTAAAATGGCCTTGGCCATTTCGCTCTCGTTACAAAGGGATTCGGTAAAAAATGATCGATCAATCTTGATCTTATCGACAGCTAACTGCGTCAGGTGATACAGCCCCGAATAACCCGTACCAAAGTCGTCCAGAGCTACGGTGACTCCGATTCCACGCAGCCGATCTAGGTTGAGGCGCGCATTGCTCGTATTGGCTACGAGGGCGTTTTCAGTCACCTCTACCTCTAAATGACTCAGCGGGAAGTTGCCCCTACGCGCCAAACGCTCCAGCCATTCCGGAAAGTCGCTGCTCTCGAGCATCAATGAAGTAACGTTTACCGCTAGGGTCAGGGTGCGGGGCCACTTTTGCGCTTCGACGAAAGCTTGTAGCAACAGGCCTTCAGTGAGTTGCTTGATCAGACCTAACTGTTCAGTCAGCGGTATAAAATCCTGGGGCATGATCATGCCGCGCTCGGGGTGTATCCATCGAGCTAGTAACTCGAACCCTACCAGTCTCTGATCAGGTAGGCTAACGATGGGTTGATAGTAAGGAAGGATTTGCAGCTCTTCAATTGCCTGCCGTAGCTCCTGCTCGAAATGCGCTTGTTCACGCTGCTCTTGTTCAAAGCTGGCTTCATAAAAATAAAATACTGCGCGACCGTTGTTTTTACCTCGGTACATTGCGCTGTCAGCGCGTTGAAGCAAGGTTTCGGCACTATCACCATCTGTGGGTGAGACGGCGATACCCACGGTTGCGGTGAAAGCTAGCGTTGGCAAACCTGAAAGCGAAGTGGCAATTTGAGTTAAAACATTCTCCGCCAATGTTGCTAGCTCAAGACGGCTGAAATCGCCTGTGACCGCGATAGCGAACTCATCCCCTCCGAGTCTCGCAACTGCCGCATGCCAGCCGCTAGTCACTCCCCGTAGCGTATCGGCGACGGCGCAGATGGCAGCATCGCCAGCGGCGTGGCCGCGTGTGTCGTTGATAGTTTTAAAGTTGTCGAGGTCAATCAAGAATACGGCGGTGTTTGAATTCGGCTGCACTAGACGCGAAGCTAACTGCTCATGAAAAAACCGGCGGTTAAGCAGACCAGACAGCGGATCGTGGCGAGCCAGCGAGTCGCTATGCGCTTGAGTCTCAACTAGGTTGTTGTAGCTATGATGGAGACGGTTTATCAAGCGCTTCAACAAGATGAGAGGAACAATCATCGCCAGTATGCCAAAACCGGTCGAGGTCAGGACGAAACGCCAACGTTCAGATGTTTCAAAGTGGCCGTCGTAGGGCAAGCCCAAAAGCTGCATGGCCAGGGGCTCAAGCTCGAACTCCCAAGCAATGGCAAGCAAGAAAATGGAAAACAGGTAAAAACCAAGCAAGGCGTAAAGATCGCTTCGCACTGGCTTCGGGTTACTAATGAATGACATGTAGATGCGCTCGTAGGGCCGCTGGCAATGCGGCCATGCTTACGTTATCGGTCGTCATGCGCAGTGCTAAAGCCCAGTTGTCGCGAAAGCTTAGATTGCCGCAACACTCTTTTCGCCCTGCGTCAGCAGCGATAAAGGATCGATGTAGAAACGTAAAGAGGAAAAAAGGTGCGGTTAAGCACGAAGGATTGTCGGTCTGCGAGGCTGTGGAGAGCTTGATCGCACATAGACGGGGCATCCACGATGGCTGGCAGGATGGAAAGTTGGATAAGTAACCTCGAGCGCCGAAACTGCACTCGTAATGCTGCAATGCCCTGGAGATCATCTAAGGCTAAGGCCTATTTGTTTCGTTAAGCTTCGAGGGCAGGGCTATACGAGGTACAGGCATGGCTAAGGCACGGGTCAGAGGCGCCAAGCCTTGGAGCAAGCGGAGCGCGCAGGCGTGAAGGATGGACGCCCGGCAGGGCCGAGACACGACGTGGCTCGGTGCACGACAGCCGCCCCGGTGGGCACGCCCAATAACATGCTGCCCGACTTAGAGGGCCTTCACCGTTCGGTAAAGATTTTGATGCTCCCATGTCGATAACATGGCAATGGGATCCGTTCCGAATCTATCACCTGAATCGAACGACCATCTCCTCCCATCTGGGCTCACGCATCCTCCGCGATAATCGAGCTCCTCACAGTCGTTGAAGATCGTCATGCTCCATCCCTCGACGTCGACCATGAACATCCCGGCATAGAGCTCGTCCCAAGTCTGAGCACATGCTTTGATCATCGTGCGTCGCCCAAAGATCGCATCGCGCAATCTTGCTGTGAGCGCAGGCGTAGGTTCGTCAGGGCAATCGGTTAAAGTCATAAAAGAAACCAACCGGCTTTGATCGTTTTACCAAAGGTACACCGGCAGGCATAAACCAGGTACTCACAGGGGAGGAGGGGATGAAGCTATTTTTGGACTGTGAATTCACTCAGCTCAACCAGGATACAAAGCTGATCTCGTTAGCATTGGTCTCAGAAGCCAGAGACGAGTTTTATGTAGAACTGACCGATACCTACAAGATCGAAGACTGCAGTGACTTCGTAATCCAGCATGTCTTGCCGCAGTTGGATCAGCTCCGCTATGGAAGGTCACTCGTGGATGCTCAAGCTGCGCTGAGGGTTTTCCTAGGCGGTTTAGACGGCCAACTGGAGGTCTGCTCGGACGCGCCAGAGTGGGGACTGGGAGTTTTTCTGCCAGCTTGCGTATGCGGATCACAAGTGGCCGAGTCATTTGGAGAACAGCCCTACCAATCTCATCCACTTGTTCAGGCATTTTGAAGCCGACGACATAGGTGATATTGCGCTTCCCGAACTTCCACATCATGCCTTGCTCGATGCCCGGCTCCTAGCCCATATTTACCAACGCTTGGTAGCACGCCGACAGTCGCCGTCAGCATAAAAGATAGGAAGGACGCTGAGCATGATGCTAGGGCTGTCCTGCTATCGCTCCTTCGAGCCTTGGCTCGGCTGCGAGGACACTAAATGAACCGTACGGTCATCGCACGAATCGCTTAAGTGACAGTCGACTCGCTATCACTTGCTCTCGTATCTCGTCGGGATCAATCGACATACCGCCGTCCGGTGTCACGCGCAGAGATTTCAGATTGTTGAGGGCCGCTATGAACGCACGATCTCTCGCTTGCTCTGAGCTTGGTCTTTTGTCTTTCAAGAAAAGAGCCATGCATCGCTCGAACATTTTCATACCGCGCTCCACTGCCCATGAACTATGGAACGCATCTTCAGCGAAGGGGCGGAAAATGTCGTGGCTTTTTCGTCCAGCCTGTCATGTGGCCTCATCAGTTGAGCCCGTGTGCTCCTCGTGTGTGAGTGACGAAGGTGCCACCGCTGACAAGCTAAATGTCACTCAAACAGCGTGGTCTATGTCGGCTGCATCACTACACGAGAGCCCCTCAAATGAAGCCTTCTGATGCCATCAAAGGTAGGGCAATTGAGATCAGAAAGATCATAGAGTCCTACGGATTTGTGGCGCCCGGGATTTTTGGATCGACAGCGCGCGCAGAGGATCGGGAGGGAAGTGATCTCGACCTGCTAGCGACCATCCCAGAGGGAATGGTCGGTCTGATTTCGCTGTTCGACATCGCCGACATGCAGGATGAGCTCGAGCAGATGCTCGGCGTGGTTGTTGATTTTAATGTCGAAAACAACATGCCAGAAATCTACAGGGCGTCGATTGAGCTTGAGGTGATCAAGCTGTAGTAGGGATTTCTAATTGGCCATTTTACTGACTTAACCGGACGAGTTAAATGGTTGAGCGAGTAGCAGCTAGGTACTCGACCACTTGTTCGAGTCCCGTTTTGCGCGCGATGAGATCACGTGGTCGACCACTCAGACCTCGATTCATACTGCTTAGCCAGACCTTTGCATTTTGCTCGTTTCCTGCGACCGCGAGCAGTGACTGATACAACTCAACCATGAGCACGGCTCGGCTCCACGCTTCGGTGCTAGGTTTGAGTTGCTCATGTCCGTTACGTAGATACAGCACAGTGGAAACCTGCTCGCCCAGGACAGCTGACAGATCAGTGTCATCAAGACCTAAGCTTTCTCCGGCTCGGATAAAAGCTTTGCTAAGCACAGCGTTTTCTGCGATCGATGTGACTGATTTCATGCTCCACCAAATGATCTGTGATGGCCGAGTTTAATTATCCGTCTTCATCGAACAGTATGGCCGCTTCTGATCGGTGAACGGCTCCGCCAGCCAGCATCAATGGTCTGTAACGTAGTTTTGTGCTTTGTAACTCTGCTTACGTTACATCGCACAAAATTACGTTACAGACCTCAGAGGGCGAGGGGCGAGGGGCGAAGGCAAGCGGAGCGCGCAGGCGTGCGGATGGAAGCCCGCCAGGGCCAAGACCAGCGCAGCGCGTGGGCTTGGTTTACGACAGCCGTCCCCGACGAGGGCACGCCCAAGACCATGGCCTCTCACCAGCCCGCATAATGAGTAACCAAGTGGCCCCAGGCCGAGAGCGCCGATCCATCACTGCGAAGGATATCCATTGCTTGACTTGCAGTAATTTTCGTCGGACAGCCCCCAGTCAGATAGGTCTTATCTTTGCCCTGGCAGTACAAGTGCATGATCGTTAAAACCATGATTTGTTGCAGGGGCGACATGGCGCGATAGCTCTTCCGCATATCCTTCATGGATTCTGAGTTAAGCTCTTGATCGCCTGACCAGTTGAAACCTCGAGGCCGCAAGTTGTAATGCCAGCCTGGACTGCCCCAAGCCCGCTCGACACGCTCAAAACAACCTTCAAGCGAGTAGGCCTCTACGATGCCCCAAACTGCTTGTCCAAAAATATTTCCACGTTCTGATGCACTGGGAAACGTAGGGATGGAAGCACCGCAAATCATCGCTAGCGCCGTGTGCTCAATACCATCCATGCAAGGCATTTTGTCTACCATGTCGATCAGCGCCCAGCCAGGGAAACGGCCAGATGCGAACGTGGGGTTAACTGCCGCGTAGGCAGCAAGGGCGACTGGTTCTCGCGAATGATGGATGTAGGCATGGTTGGCAGTGTGAACATCTGTGAATGCCCACGCACCTTCCGAAAGCTGATGGACGCCAATCTCAGACAGAATGTCTTTGGCCTTATCAACATAGTCGTTGTTCACTATTCGATTTCCTCGTCGCTGTTTAGTGCCTAAATTCACCAATGTTCTGTGAACGTACCCGTCTAATTTCGGAGATACGCAAACTGGATTGCTCGCTTCTTGCAACCGCCAGGTTATGGCTCCGTCATTGAGGCAAGCGGAGCGTGCATGTGTGAGGATGAAAGCCCGACAGGGCCAAGGCGAGGGCGAGTCTCGCCGAGCTTGGTTTACGACAGCCTGCCCGGGAGCACGCAAAGAAAAGCCGGACTAGATCAAAAGGAGCGCTCCATTCTTGGTTTCGTGTAGTTCAAACGCAGGGGCAGGGGACAGAGCATTAACGTTGAAGGCCAGGGCCAAGGCTATGGAGTCGTGGTCGACCCTCGCCACGAATCCAGGTCATCGTCAAATAGATCTGGCCCATGTCGTAGCTGTTCCGACGCAGGATCCACTTCCTCATGGGCGGGCCCGAAAAAATTTTCGGGCGCCCAGTCATCTTTGAACAGGAACATACCAGGTGAAAAAGCGGATATCCCGATCTCGTTGTTGTCTAAAATACTGCGAGCGAAGCTCCTGAAAATCCTACCTCCATCAAAGCCGTGCCCTGCCTCGGTATCTTTGATAAGTAGCACAGTCCATTCGTCATACATCACACCGGCTGCGATCTTCTCCCAAGCGAGATGAAACAATTTAAAATTTTCGCCGACAAATGCGGAGTCATACACGACGACAAGCATCCCTTTGGACGCATGCAACAATTTCACTGGGGAAAGAATTGCCAAGATAATCGCCTGCTCTATCAGGGCGATCACTCTGGTGTCAGGCTTGTCTTCCCATAACACAGCGAATTTCTGGATGCACACAGTTCCAAGTGGCATGCAGTCAGCGCCGAACAACTGTTGTGTAGAGAAAATTCCGTAACCACCCTCGCCATCATCATTGTGAGGTTGCTCATGCTCGGTATAAAGCAGTCGGGAATAGATCATGATACGCACCCTCTGGCAAAGCTACGTTAATGACAGCCAATGTGAATTAGGGCAGCGCCTTTCAGGAGGCATGACCCTTCGGGCCAACGTATTACGCGGCAGGCTTCCGATTATCCGGATAGATGTAATACGGTGACATGATACATTTGGAGTGCCCCACCATGTCTGCCATATTTTGCATTTCGACCGGGCAGTGCTGAAGAGTCTCAGGCTGAGCATTAGCTCCTTGCGATAGGTACGCCCACACATGATCGTCGATTGATGGTAAGTGAGAAAAGTCATCCAGAGAAGCCAGATCATACTGCTTAATTCCCAAGCTATAGGATTCCAGAATTTCTTTCGCATTCTGCCAAAAGAGGTAGTCGGAGTGTCCAGAGTGCAACTCGCTAACGTTCGCGAAGTTTACGTCCAGCCGAATGGGGCTCATACACATCACCTGTATCCACAACGACTCAATTTCTTGGAAGGTGGTGCTTGATACTTCATTGTCCAGAAAGAGGTACAGAGTATCTTCGTGTATGGCAATCAGCTTTACCGCCGACATGGCGCCTAGGACGTACGCGCGCTCTAAGGCTGCGGATACGTATGGATTTATAGGATTTGTGCGGTCGCCATACATGATTGCAAGCCTCTGCTTAGCGGCTTTCTTCATCACTCTTAAGCTTGGGTCTTTCCATTGTACGCAACTGAACACCCCATGATCGGGCGATTCATGAAGCGCAACGGGATCGCATTCGTTGTGAAAAAAATCTGAAAAGGACATCAGCTTTCCTCCTGAGTGGTAGGCATAGCTAAGACGATGGGGGAAGGAATGCAAGGTTTTGAGCGACCAATGGTCAAGAATTTTCTAGTCTTTTCAGTATGTTATCTGTATACCCATTAAAGCGGGCGGTAGCCGAAGCGCTTCTGCGACACCGATTCGGAGCTTTGTAAGCAACGAATTCATTTTCTTGCTTGATCACATGTTCTGGTCGCTTGTCCCGGATTAGAATTCAAGCAACATGCAAGCACTAGCTGATAACCAATCTCATCTATTGCGCCCGGTCTGTCTAAACGCTCACAAAAGGGCGAGGGTATGTGAGTAGTCCTCAATCCCTAGCTCGACCCGTTGCATAAGTTCCCGGTTGTAGATGTCCAGCATTCCGATTTCATCCAAAGGAGAGATTTCCTGGCCTTCGGTGAAAACCACCAAGCTCCAGTCGCCCCCGGCCACCTTGAACACCAGCTTGCTCCAGGCAAATACAAAGACTTTGAGTTTTTCGTCATTCAAGGTCTGATCGATAATAATGTCTAGGCGCGCCTTGCTAGGGCGCAGCACTTTAATCGGTGAAAAAAACCTTGCAGCTAATGCTTCTTCAATCAGGTTGATAATCCGCAAGTCTCGTTCTTGATCCCAAATGACGGCAAAACGCTGCAGACCAACTGATTTACGGAAGCCCAGTGCTGGAGTATGTGGTTGAGAGGACGAAAATACGGTGTAAGAAATCACCTTGTCGCCTGTTCTGTATGAGGTTTCCAGTTCGGTGTACAGGAAGCGTGAATAAGGCATAAGATTTTTTCCAAGTAATAATAATCCACGGCGCCCGACTGAGAAACTCATTCGGGTGTTTGCATGTTGCTATTTCGTTGTTCTATCTACTGAAGTGCAATTACGGTTGTTGAGTCAAGGTTTTTTTGTGTTTTATGCTAGCTTTCGAACGGACAAAAAGTATTCTATAAGTATATTTTAATGTTGTTTTTAATTGTCGATATATGTGTTTGGTTTGTTGTCAATTTATATGGAATTACTTGGTATTTAGCGGGCGTAGGCGTGAGGTGATTACCGCTATGCGAGAGATTTCGCAGGCTTTCCAAGCCTTCGGGGGTAGTGGTCAGAGGGTTGGAATAGAAGGTGTGCTGATGCCCAAGCCATCGGAGTTGAATGGGGTCAGGCAGATTTTTTATATATATATAGAAGGGCAGGGGCGGAAGATCTTGGATGATTGGCCGGTTCGGTTGCTCTAAGTCGCAGCGACTATCTCCCGGATCGGTGCTGTCGGGAGTTGGGGCACGTATCGAAATGGCTTATTCCCAGAGCGCAGCATGGCCGAGGTGCGACTGGTCGTCGTTGGCTGTCCGTATTGGATTGGATTGCATCTCCCCGTTCAGCCAGACAGACGAGGTTCAAAGGTATAGAATCCGCAATCGACTCGTGCAGGTTTACATTTTCGTCTGCTTTCTACCGCGCGATTTTGACTTGTGGAGGGGGAGAGCGAAAAACGGTTTACATTTTTACCTCCGTAGTTCCCTGTTTTCGGTCTGGTTGTCACACTCTCACAATGGCAGTCGACTTTTGATGATTTTAAAGGTGTTCAACCCTTTGAATTTGCTTTGTTTTTTTAGGTTTATGCTGGCTCAGATCCGATTGTCTTTCTGGTTGACGTTCGGTGTGCGAGATATATTAGTCAAAGGCAAGAGCACCAATCGCGAATACCTCGCCGAGCGCCTGCGCGCCGCCGGTATCGAAGTGCTGCTCACCCGTGAGCCCGGCGGTACGCCGCTGGCCGAGCGGATTCGTGACGTGTTGCTGACCCCGGCCGACGAAGTGATGCATCCGGACGCCGAGCTGTTGCTGGTGTTCGCCGCCCGCGCCCAGCATCTGGCAGAGGTGATTCGCCCGGCGCTCGCTCGTGGCGCTGTGGTGCTGTGTGATCGTTTCACCGACTCGACATACGCCTACCAGGGCGGCGGTCGTGGTTTGTCGCTGGAACGCATCGCCACCCTGGAAACTTTCGTGCAGGGTGACTTGCGGCCCGATCTGACACTTATTTTCGATCTGCCCGTAGAGATCGGTCTGGCCCGCGCCAGTGCCCGTGGTCGCCTGGACCGTTTCGAACTCGAAGGCCGGGCGTTTTTCGAGAACGTGCGCAATGCGTTTCTGAAGCGCGCCGAAGCCGATCCTTCGCGCTATGTGCGCATCGATGCCGGTCAGCCATTGGTCAAGGTCCAGCAATCGCTGGACACCTTGCTACCGAATTTGCTGGAGCTGGCCCGTGGCTGAGGCCTATCCATGGCAGGACAGCCTCTGGCAGCAACTGGCCGGACGCAGTCAGCATGCCCACGCGTACCTGCTGCACGGTCCGGCCGGTATCGGCAAACGTGCTCTGGCCGAACGCCTGATGGCCAGCCTGCTGTGTCAGCGTCCTACGCCTGAGGCGTGCGGCGAGTGCAAATCCTGCTTGCTGCTCAAGGCCGGCAGTCATCCGGACA